>Ga0079995_1032607_pt1 | contig 25932 bp, 19 predicted proteins | sample FaiFalFF_MnMetaG_2_FD_69198 | JGI IMG/M metagenome (GOLD analysis project Ga0079995, IMG submission 69198) | Freshwater microbial communities from Yellowstone National Park, Wyoming, USA - Fairy Falls C (FF_Mn_C) (SPADES assembly) (version 4) | ecosystem: Environmental > Aquatic > Freshwater >...
CAACAATCTCGTTCACGATCAGCCCGTTAAGCTATACGGCTCCAGGGGTTACGATAACTGTGAGGGCTGACCCGGTTTGAGGCGGGCCCTATACATCCTGCTCCTAGCGCCTGTCGCATACCTCGTGCTCCAGCAGCCCCTAGCCCTCTACACCGTGGTTTCGGGGAGCATGGAGCCCTACGTGCCTAGGGGTTCCCTAGTGGTTGTCATACCTGAGCAGCTTGGGTTAGGTGACGTAGGCGCCTACAGGCTTGAGGAGGCCGGCAGGTCCTACGTGATAGTCCATAGGGTCGTCGGCCTCGGCGAAAGCTTTTACGTCTTCAAAGGCGACGCGGTTGACAGGGTTGACCATGTGCCGGCGGACAGGGTTATAGGAAGGGTCGCTGTGACCATACCGTACGTCGGCTACGTCTACATGGCTGGGTTCGCCAACCCCCTGCTAGTCTTGCTCATCTTCCTGGCGGCGTTCCTACCGTCCTCGAAGCCCTCGACGTTGTTTCCTTTCGCTGTAGCTACAGGTGTTCTCGCCTACCTTTCCCCGGGAAGAGGCCTTACGGCGGTCATAAACCCGCTACTCTACCTCATGTATTCGACAGCGTCCTCCCTATTTGTCTACTTTGTTGAGAGGCGTGAAGGGCCTCACCGGCTTATATCCATGTCCTATGTAGCTCTTGCTGTGGCTAACGCGTTCAGCATAGATCCTAGAGGTGTCGCGTCATGGATAGGGCTTGGATAGCCTTGGCAGTAGTTGCAGTGGTCATGGCAGCATTTACGTTTGTACCGGCCAGCGGTGAGTGGACATACCTCGTATACTCAAACTTCCCCGTCAAGGCTCTCGTGAATGGTGTGGAGAAGGTCCTGCCTGCAAGCGTGGGTTATGGAGACAGGGTATGCGTCCCTGAAACCGTCTACCTCGACGAGGGAGTCAGGATAGTCTTCAGGGGTTGGGGTGGCGGCGGCCGCGACCTATGCGTGACCGTCTCCGGCAACCTCACAGCAACCTATGCAAGGGAGTACCTTGTCCACGTCTATGCTCAGCCCACGGTGCTCAGGAGGAGCGAGTGGGTTGAGGAGGGCTCGTTCCTTAAGCTGGACTACCCCGCGGTCTACAACGAGTCAGATGGCGTGAGATGGGTCTTCCAGATATGGAGCGGCGGCGAGACACCCTTCCAGCCCTCCAACAGGGTATACGTGACCAAGCCCATGAGACTTGAGGCGCAATACGTGAAGGAGTTCAGGCTCCTCGCCGTAGCCACTCACAATGTGAAGGTTAATGGTAGCGGATGGTATAGGGAGGGCGCTCTAGCCGTCGTAGCAGGGCCTAAAGAAGTCTACATAGGCAACCAGACCAGGTTGACGCTGGTTGAGTGGGTGTCGGCAGGCTCAACCCCAGCGATAGTCATGCCCCAATCCTCCCCAGGTGTGGCCGTCCTTGAGGTCAGGGGGCCTCACGTAGTTCTGGCAAAGTATAGGGCAGAGCACTACGTTAATGTGAAAGGCCCACAAGGGGTCATATACGCTGGGTGGGTTGGCGAAGGGGACGAGCTGAAGCTAACAGCCCCTCAACACATACAGCTCGGGCAGGACGTGAGGCTGAGGTTTGCCGGATGGAGCGGGCTTGAAAAGATCCACACACCCGAGCTGAAAATAAGGGTGTTAGGGCCCCATAATATTGAGACAGTCTATATTAGACAATATCTCCTCACATTGAATTCACCGGTAGGTGCGGTGGGTTCAGGCTGGTACGACGAGGGGTCTAAGGCTTTGATAACTGCTCCGGAGAACCCGCCAGCAAACATCTTCGTCAAACGCAGGTTTACAGGCTTCACAGGTGATTGCGACGACTGCACCTATAACAACGGCAGGATGGTCCTGACTATGGACAGGCCTAGAACTATCACGGCAGCCTACACATCAGAGCCGGACGTCGTGAATCTAAGCATACTCGCAGGGGTGGTTGCAGCCGGAGGAGTGGTCTACGCCGCCGGAAAAAGAGGACCTAAGGTTGAGAAAGACAATGAAAATAAAAAGCTCAAGTTAACTACATGTGATGTCTGCGGCTCTAAAATACCTGCCGACGCAACTTTCTGTCCCTACTGCGGCGTGGGGCTTTTGGAAATCGAGTCGCAAGCTGTAGACACCTCAGAATGAACTCAGTGAATGAAGCCGTTTCTGCTTCTATTATAGGTTGTTAGCTGGTTTTGTAATATATTGTTCAATTTCCAGCTTCTCGAAGTCCCCTATATGAAAACAGGATTCGGATCGCCAAGCCATTGTTTAACGTTTTCTAGAGGCTGTCTAATACCTTAACATCTCACATATAATAAACGTTTTTGCTAGATAACTTCCTATGAGGCTTGCACCGCCAGTAACCAAAACTTCTCCCATGTGATTCCCTAGCACCCGGTTAAGCGGCCATCTTTTAGAATGAAGTCCTTGTTGGATGGAAGCTTTTCGTAGAAGTCTGTCGTCGTCAGTATTATCGTCACCTTTCTTTCCCTGTTTATTTTTTAAGCAACTCCATAAGGAGTTGGAAGTTTTCGTCGTCTATGCTTGATGTAGACCCGTCTGCCAGAATTATTTTCGAGCTATTGACTAAAGCGCGTATTATGTCTATCCTCGGCCCTTAGCAACTACTGAGCGTATCCTGCAACCTTTTAGCTAGGTTTATTAAGCTAAAAGAGTTTATAGCCCGTCGCCTATGGTTTCTAAGACCGTCGGTGATTGGGGCCCGCATTTTCTGTCGAGAGCTTAAAGTCATCCTTACAACCCTCGTTGGGTTTTATTGAGTCCTCACAATATGCTTTACCGGTTTTTAACTCTAACATATAAAAGCCTAGTAGTGAAATTAGGGTCACGGCCGGAGATACTCCCCAGAAGAGCTCCTGTATGTTGCTTGGCCCCTCCTGCCAGCTGGGTCTAATGCTCACAGATGAGTTAGATTCGTAAACTATTACGCCGCTGCTCAGCACATCTACGAGTTCCATGCCGTTGATTGCGGGACTTGGTCCAGGGTATGAGGGGCTAACGAAGATGTATTTAACGCCGCGCGAGACTGCCCACTCCACCATCTTGGTGAGCGATTGTCTGTCCCTTACCCAATAATAGGCGGAATCAATGCTTTCTGCACCAGACGCACGTAGAGACGGTTCTCTCCTCGCTGTTGGATAGAAGCCGTCAGGAGTGTAAGACTCGGTCTTGACACCTATCATTGCAGCCTTAATCCCAAGCCCGAGCGTAAGGTATCCGCATCCATTAGGGCATTTTGAGTTCAAGAATGCTGCGATATCGCTTATAGACTCGACCTTATGATTAACTGGAGTGGAATAGCTAGTGTAACCGGGACCCGTCTGTCCGAAATACACTAGATATACCGCATATAATCCCCCTACAGCGAGGATGCCCAGCATAACTAGAGCGGCTAATTGGCGACGCCTTGTCTTCTTCGGGGAAGGGTTCAGATACAAAGTTATTGCTGGAAGCGAGAGCAACGAGGACCATAAAACGAACCTTTCATAAGTGAGCCATCTCCACCAGTTGCCGAAGACTATGTAAGGGATTGGGGTGGATGCCCCTAGGCCTAGAAGGAGGAAAAATGCCGAGATGAACGGAGTCAGAACAAGCTGGCGGGCGCATAATACTGAGAACACACTTGTTGCCAACAACAGGAAAGACGTGAGATGAAAAGGAACGGAAACGGTTGAATATTCGGGGTCAAATGGATAGCGTGACCAGTGTAGTATCTCCGTTTGTTCTTGGGATGATAAAAGAAATAATAGGAAAGGTGAGAGGGCAAGTGCGGCAAAGGTCAGCGGTAGCAGCAGGGCTGATGTAAACCTAATGGTGCTTCGAACGTTCTTCTTGATTAACCAAGTGTGCAGCGTTAAAGCCAGCAGGACGGTAGGTAGAAAGAAAATAGCCGACAAGTGGTGAGCAAGGGCCGAAGCTGTGGAGAATGCAATTGACTTAGCAAGTAAAATAGGGGAGCCAGAAGTCGTGTATCGGTTGGAATGAACAGCAGCGAGAATGGCGAATGCGGAACCGAAGATGGTTGTTACGTGTGCGAAAAGATGGGCTGTGAGCATCATCTGAGGCCCTATAAGCCAGGCGGCCGACCAGATAGCCGATGCTGTTGGCGAAGCTCCAAAGCTCCTTAAAAATATGTATGAGGCCCCTCCCAGCAGGAGGAGGCCTGATGAGATTACTAACCTGTAGGAGTTTTCATGCCCAACGAGTAGTGAGATTAATGCTTGGACCTGGTGAACTAAAGGCGGGTAGCTCGATAGACTGAATCCCCCATACCATCTTGGATCCCAAAGGCTGAACCATGATCTCCGGTAATGGTCGGAGAAGAAAATGTGTATATACGCGTCATACCCTAACGGCATGATCCAAGGAGACACAGCTACAAATGTGAGCACCCCCGCAAATACTACCCACCACATTTTGACCAACATACCTATGAGCGCCGATACACTCCAACTACAATTGTCACATTATCCTCGTTTACAGTGGCTAGTTGGTATCCGGGTTGGTTAAACCCTTCTACCCTTCCAAAATAAACCAGGTACTTTCCAGGTTTTAGTGGGAGGTAGTCGAGGCCCCAGACAGCAACCGGAATCCCATCCAAATATATTGTTGCAGGTACAGGTGGATTTGTTTCGACTTTGAGCAATCCTGCGCGTAGGTATTCGCCTGTAACAACAGTTATGCCGTCCTCCATTATCTCAACCACTTGTTCAGGAGGTGTTACGTAGTAAGGGACGTCGCCGAACCTTATCGTATACTTCCCGGGTGGGAGTGGCAGGTAATCAAGCCCCCAAGGATCTCTCCGTATCCCATTTACATACAAGTTGGCTGGGACTGGGGGGATTGTCTCGATCTTAAGTAGACCTGCCCTAGAATAGTTTCCAACCACGACTTTCACCTCACCAGAGGATATTCGAACCGTTACATCGGGTGGGGTTACGTAATAAGCTGTCAAAGGCGGTCCAACATCACCGAACCGTATAACATAAGTTCCAGGCTGAAGGGGTAGGTAATCAAGCCCCCAAGGATCTCGAGGGGTTCCATTCACGTAGAGGGTTGCTGGAACAGGTGGGCTTGTCTCGATCTTTAAATAACCGCACTCACCACATTTTTGAGCACGCCAGCCCGGGTTAGGGGTGAAGTTCCCCCTCACTACCACTAATTCGTCACTTCGCACATTTATGGTAACACTGTGGGGTGTGTCATAATCATCCACGTCGCTGAAACTTATTAGATAAGTTCCTGGTTTTACTGGTAAGTAGTCAAGGCCCCAGACAGCGACCGGAGTTCCGTTCAAATATATTATTGAGGGCAGCGGCGGGTTAGTCTCCACTTTAAGCAGGCCCGCTTTAACATAATCTCCCACAACGATGCTCACCTGACCTTGTACCACTTCAACGGTTTGATCAGCTGGTGTGACATAGTAAGGTACATCGCCAAACCTTATTGTGTATGTGCCGGGCGGAAGAGGCAGGTAATCAAGCCCCCACACAGCGACCGGTACTCCGTTAAGATATATAGTGGCTGGTACTGGGGGTCTGGTTTCAACCTTAAGCAACCCTGCTGGGACATATTTACCAGTCGCTGTCGTTGTGTAGCCTGGCAAGACTTGGACTTTCATGTCGTCTGGTGTGACGTAATAAGGGACATCACCAAATCTCACCATGTAGCCGCCATGAGGGAGAGGGAGATAGTCCAAACCCCATGGATCTCGTGCAACACCGTCCACGTATAATGTGGCCGGTACCGGGGGATCAGTCTCTATCTTAAGCAGACCTTTCATAGCGTATCTAGCTGCTGATAAGACCAGGGAGTTTGTCCTGTCGATTATGACACTTACAACCCTGCCAGACATGTCAGCACCCTCCATAAAACCGCAGTCGAAGGATCGGCAGTTAGGGTCATTGAAGTTAGAGAACAATGAATACAACCAGTCAGTCAAGTCGCGTGCATATTCAGAGTCATATATAGCCCTAAAGGCCACTGCAACCTTGTAGAACGCGATAGGTGTTACATCGTTTCTTCTTGTCCCTGAATGATCTGTTATTACCCATACCCCACCGTCCCCTGTTACAACCCATTCATAAACGTAGCTCGGGTTATCAAGGCCTGTGTTCCCCTCGCTAAAAGCTAACCTGAGACCTTCTCGCTGAAACCTCAGCTCGTGGACCAAATATAACTTGAATAGTAGACTGCTCACCCTTCTGTCGTAGTCAGCCTCGAAGACTAGGTGGAGGAAGGGTTCTAAGGTTAGGTAGGCTTGAGGTAGTTCGACCCCCTCCACCGACACCCTGGGTGCGTTTTCGAGTGCTTCTAGTGTCTCAAGGGCCCTCCTTACCGGAGCGTAGTCACCCATTCCGAATCTTGCGAACCCTAGAGCCGCGAGGTATGCATAGGGACCTGAGGTACTTGACCACGCCCGCTCATCTGCTGCTAGAGCTCTGTAGTTTGTTCTGACGTTAACTATGTAGTCTACATCCGCTGAGTACTGGGGTTTAACCTTCCTTAACCTGTCCAGCACCAGTAAAAGCTTACCGCTGTCTGATGGGTTAGCGCGGTCATTACCATGATTAGTTCCGGTCCTAGAGTCGTACCATAAGTAAGGAACCCCCTCAGTGGTGAGGGGACGTGTTTTGAGGAAATTTATTATTTTGCTGAGCCTGTAGTCCGACCCCCAGTCGCCGCCTTGGAGTATCAGTCCAAGCTCTTCCGCATCGAGTACGGCCATTATGTAGTTGCTCAAGTCCCAGTCTGTAAAGTACGGCCAGTAGAGGCCGGCGTGGTGAAGACCAGTAGAGGCCTCAACACCTTTCCCTGGCTGGTAATATCTCCACGCTATGGCGGCCAGGTTCCGCCAGAAATCTGTTTCCCCACTACCCACGTAGTGAATACTGCTTGAGGAGAGCAGGATAGCAAGGAGTAGTGTCAACACGTGTATAAGTACCCGCACTATCTGTTCTTGCCTCTTACAGCCCCAAACACCCATACGTTCCCCCTCCGAAGAACACCGAGCATTTTCCCATCCGCACTGTGCAAGGCTCAGAATAAATGCCGACTTTGCGACCGATCGGTTGTATCAATACAACGGACCAGTGATGTGATAGTGCTGCCATCCTAAGTTAAAAATGTTGAATGGATTTATGAATTTTTCTTCTTTAATTTCGAACCTATCAACTTAATTATTGTTCCCTCCCCTTTTGATGACCGCTCGCTGAAAATCGGCAAGCAGCAACCCCTCTACAGTAACTCCGCCCTCCCGAGACTAATTTGGACATAAACTTAAGGTTATTAGGGTATTACTTAGCTGATAGGATCTTATATTCGGTTGAGTTTATCAAGAATGTATTTTGCTATAGATAGTATCAATGAGTTCGTCTTATCGGTTATAGTTGGGAAGAGACCTAGCGGGCCTGTTAGTGGCCTTCCATCCTCAGTAAGCCCCTCCAGAAACCCCATGCGTGTTTCCAGCTGGGACACTGCCTTAACAAGCCTGGCCGTGTAAGAGGTTTTATAGAGAGCATGCAATGCGAAGGCCACTTTTGTGTACACTACCGGTGGGGCCTTCACCGCCTGAAGGGAGCCGTCAGTAATAACCCATGTCCTGTCCCTCATTACTATCCATTGAAAGATATAATACTTATCGGTATCTATCCCGTCGGTGGCACCCTCGCTCCATGCTGTTAGCTTGCCTTCTTCCATGTATCTTTTCTCTTGAACAATATAAAGATCCCTGGCCAAGTCAGAGAGCTGATTATCGAGTCCAAGCTCTATGAGGCCGACGATAACAGGCTCCATGGTTATGAAGCCCTTCGGAAGCTTAACACCGTATGTCTCTATTTTCTCACCCTCCATCAGCCTTTGCAGCTCCAGCTGAGCTTTTCTAATGTATTGTGAATCGAATCCCCAAAGCCTGAACCCGTAAGCATCAATATACGCGTAAGGTCCGCTGGTTTGTCTCCACATATCTTCACGAAAAGCTATACCGGTGTAATTCGTTCTCACATATACTATCTCCTCGACCTCCTTCCTAAGATAGGGCTTCCTTTCAACTAGTAGGTGGAGGGCGGCGAGAAGGCGTCCTGAGTCGGATGGGTTCGTCTCCCTGTCGGTTACGGGGAGGCCTGTGTCAGAGCTGTATAGTAGGTAGGGGATCTTGTCAGCCGTTAATGGTCTAGACTTTAGGAAATCCAGGATCTTCCTTATCCTGTAGTCGGCACCCCATTCACCGGTTGTAGGAAGGATGCCGAGAGCCTCGGCGTTAAGTACGGCCACAAGGTATGTTCCTAGGTCCCAGTCGGTAAACCTGGCCCAGCCTATCCTCGCCATATGAAGTCCGCTTTCTCTAACTACCCCCACCCCAGGTTGGAAGTATCTCCAAGCGACCTCTGCCCATCGAAGCCAGTCATCTTCCACACTATCCCCGACAGGTACAGGCTTCTGTAGCAGGATGACTCCCAACTGGAGTGTGGGCGCAAGAAGCAACAACGCAGCTGAAAAAGATGCAGCAGCCTTTCTGGACAGGAACCCGCTACGTTTTGAGACTCTTATAGCCATTAAGATGGTGACGCTACATAGAGCGGTCAAGGCAGCAACATAAATTTGGTGGATGTTGTAGAGGTATGGGAAGAGGCTCACAGGCCCTATGTACATTACACCCCCATACCCTTCTCGGGTATATTCCCCTCTCTGACCCAACGAATCTATCTTGAAGGTGAGGCTTGTATCTATCTGGTTGGTTGCTGTAGGCTTTTGGAAGAAGTTTACAAAACCACTTTTATTTAGATATGGGTCGGGCCCCTGCTCAGTATAGTCTACAAAGCTTTTCACAAACCACCCGCTCCTAGCCAGCCTATAGTTGGGGTTGAAGAGCCATTCAACCTCCTCGCCCGTGGCCGGGCTGCGGAATCTTATCCTATACTCGGGCGTGCCAGCGAACTTTGTTGTGAACCATTCTACTGTCTGGAATGGAGTCATGATCTCTGCGCCCGACCACTCTATTATCCAGCTGTAGTATTCTCGCACCATTCCTAGGATGCCTGCCCTTAGCCCCATATTCTTGAACTCGAAGCCCACCATGGCGTAGCCGAAGGGCTCCAGTCTGTCCAATGTCTGTCCAATTAATACCTTCATGTATTCCAAAGCTTTCATCGAATCCTTCTCAAAGACTTGATACGAGTTTTCAGGGTGGGTGTTATAACGGTGGTCAAGTGTATATCTTGCTATCCAGTCCCAGGTCAGGTGGGGCAGTATCACAACCCCGCTGGTCCGGCTTGGCACCATGATGTTTTCTCTTGATCCGTAATATGGAGCCTGCCAGCCGCCTCTCATACTCATATAATCCACGAGATGCTGGTCAAACGCATAGCCTATTATGTAAGATATGTTGTATTTGTCTCTCAAATAGTTTGCCGTGTAAGTGTCGGGCTGAAAGGTAAAGATGCCTTTTGGATAATATCCAATAAAGCGTTTGAATTCTCCTAAGTAGTGGTCCACGTACCTTTTCCTATCCTCTGGTTCATAGGTCTGCAGGTAGGAGAAAGCAGGAATTATCTCACCCCTATCTTTCATGAACTGTACAAAGTCTTTATCTTTCAGCGAATCCCATTCCTCAATCACGAAATATAGGCTATTGGTGTAGGGAAGACTTTCTACAAATTCCCTCACCAAGGTTGTTTCGCGACTATCTACATCAACTATGATCCCGATGTTGATGATACGTGTCTTGCTGCCGACTCTTATAAACAGTGATGTAGATCCGCTGAGCAATATTAGGATGGTGGCAACAGTAAGCCCGAAGATTATAGCTAGAGAGTATACCGGTCTTCTACGCATACGTCTAACAGACTTTTTCATGTCCAAGTAGAAGATATATGGCTTTTCCTGCTCAGAAACTTTCTAGACATCCCTCTGAGCAGTAAAATAGATACAGTAAGGGAGGTGGGCACCATAAGAAACCAATACAACGGCACATAGGTAAGTAGTTGATAACCTATATAGACAAGCCTATAAGAGCTAGAGTCAGAGGTAAGCTGGTATATAGCTCCGAAGCTGAACCCATCCTGATGAGGCATCTCCACACCGTCCTCCGTAAATAGTTTCCACGAAGTCGAAGCAGCCTCTAAAAAGACCAAGTAACCCTGACTACCATAGATTCTATACTCCGAGCCCGATAGTTGCTGGTATAGAGTCATAGAACCCCCGGCGTAAGTCTCCGACGCGGTAGGGATGTTTGGGAGCGTGGTCAATACAACTAGGTCAATACCCCCTCGCCCATGACTCCTTGCCTTTATGACATGCGTGCCTGGTTTTAGGTAGACTTCAGATATATGCAGGAGGCTTGGTCTAGGACTGTTTGTAATACCTGAGACTGTGTACTCCACACCGTCCAGCTGTAGGGTTAGGTTGAAGGTGTTGTCCATAGGGAATACTCTGACGATGAGGTGATATGGAGCCGGCCGCCAGATCGTAAAGTGAGTCTCGGCCCACATTGAGGCCGGGTTGAGTATTGCTCCGTTGCTCGCTCCTGTCTGAGGGAGGATGGCAGAGTTAGTGGCCGGAGTCCATTCGAAATCCTCCAAAATAATCATTATATCCATCGAGGAAAGCCAGTTCCTAATCTTCTTCAAAGTCTCCCCTACACTTTCTGGTCTAACCAGCATTATTTTGCCGACGGCCGCAGGTCCTCCTAGACTCATAATCTTCATGATGGTCGACCCACTTAGATGATGAACGCCTAATTCCCGCCACCGAAATCTCCCCCCAGCTTGACCGGATGGATCCAATGTGAACGTCTTATCCGGTAGCTGGACTATAAGTCCAGCCGCACCGTCTAACCCATCATATGTTTGGATAAGAATCAAATAATCACCGCTATCTATACCCTGCAAAGGCACTACCAGAGGTGCTGTGGACTCGGTATATGCGAAGGGGTCTGGATAAGCATTCAGTTCTGCGGCGTCAGCAAACCAAGCTAGACGACCGTTTATCCACTGCCCATGTGGGTTAGTTGAGATGGCTGCATGATCGCCGGCGTAAAAGATTGAAGCGGCCCCAGGCCAGATGCTTACAAGGTCCCATAACGTTTCCCCTTGGAGGATAAGTATGGCGGGTGTCATACCAAGCTGAAGCGGGCTTTTCTTGTTTGGGAAGGAGAGGGGCCATTGCTTGAAGTCGTATCCAAGCGCTGCTAAACTGGTTAGGAGTCTGCGATCCCCTATCGCCAAACCAAACCGCTCAGCAACCCAGATGTGGGGCAATGCGTAAGGGTTTTCATACACAATTAGGTCACCAAACTTACGGCTTTGGATAAGACCAGACTTATTACCCAAAAACTTGTCAGACGATTTGGAGAAAAGTTTTAGATCTTCTCGATGGCCCAACATATCAGCATCAGGACGGACGATTACATACCTCGATCCTGTTAACCCTAGCATACGCCCCCAATCATTGCTTCTGCCAGAATACAGCGTTGTGTATAGCCATCTTGTGAAATCAGCACCTGATGTCAAATCCTGCTCACTCTTGATCTCTAGGGTTGGTTTTGCTTGAAGCGCCACCAATGGGTCTAAGAACCAGATAGGCGCCCAATCATAGACTGTTGCCCACACAGCTGGTGGTATAAAGGCGATTCTAAAGTCTTCATTAGATGAAAGGAGCCAAGAATAGAGTTCATCATATTTCTCAGGCACGGCAACCGTTCCTATTCTGCCCCCCAGATCACCTGTGAAGAACCCCCATGATGGGTATGCTATAAGAGCAGCCATCACCAAAAAAGAGACGAGCCCAGCTAAGAACCCCTTCATCTTCATGCTTAGGCAATGATGTAGACGGATTGCGAGCAGCCCTGAGAAGTAGGCAAGCGAGATAGTAGTGAGTAAGATGAACTTGTTCGCCTCCCTGAACATGGAAAAACCTGGCACGTTATAGAAGAGCCAAACATAGATCGGTGTAAGAGGTCTATATGGTAGAGCCGCAAGCAAAAGACCCAGCAAACCCATTATGGAGAAAAAGACAGATAGCCATTTACGGTGTCCTCTAAGCGATGGGACGTTAACGATGGATCCCTTAAATCTCAACCATACAGATGACGGGATCAACGCGGCAGCTGATACAATTACACCCAACAATATGTCTCCGGCAAACTTGGACATGACCTCTAAGGGAGTATCAATAAAAACTGCCTCCTCGGCCCTTACGGCATAGATTTGAGGCCTTACTGCAATAAGTAAGTAAATGAAGGGAAAAACGGATACAGATAAAGCTGCAATTATGAAAGCTGAGGGTTTGATGAACGATCTAATAACATGATTGAATGACCTCTTCATCCTTCCTGTTGCAAGTTCGAACACGGCATAAGACAGGGCAAAGATGGTGAAGATGTAAGTGAGGTGAGGACTCAAAAGTGTTATAATGCCTAGTAGGAGACCACACAAAATAGGATTTCTTAAACTCTCTTCCCGGAAACTCTTGAAGAATTCAAGTAGAGCAAAGGGGAGGATAGCATAGGCGAATATTATAGTATTGTGTCCTAACGCCCACCTGCTCCACGTGAAGGGATTGAGCAGCGAGTAAAGTCCTGCAACCAATCCTGCGACCGTGTTGCCTAGAATGTATCTAATAAGCAAGAAGAATCCAAAACCCGATAAGGCCATCAGAAATGTGAGAACGAGCTTATGAGCTAGCACCACCGAGCCTACGAGTACAGTGAAGCAAATAACCAGCGCATTGTACACGGCATTCCCTGTTAAAAGGTTTGGGGTTCCTAAGTTGGATTTATAGTCCCAAGGATAGTCGTAGGGTCTATAGAGCTGTTCAAAACGCCATATAGGTGCCAAGTCATGAAACGCAACAGGATGGGGGGACGGGAATACGCCCCTAAGGATTATCAATGAGAGTAGCAGGAAGACCACTGCTCCTATAATATAACTCCAGATAAGCCTAGACACCAACATAGAACACCATTCAGCGTGTTTTTTTATCACCCTCTTGCCTCCAGATTATTGAGAAGATTAATGCATTAGGCTCATAAATTAAACTGTCACACGAACTTACAGCTATTACGAGTGAAACGAGCCTTTTTCTCTGCAATTTTCATCATAGCTGCCAAGACCAATGTATCCAATCACTCTTAAATCATTGCTTCGCACACCACTTACTTCTCCATCATTCTACTTTTTGGAAAGTATGTAATGACGAATTTCAAGGAGTTTTCCGACAATCTTAACGGTAAGCAAAAGTATCCGCGTAACGACTAATAATATGCAACAAATCTTTACATCTAACTTAGCCTTTGATGACATAGCCCTAACAAAGACTTTAGGAATAGCTGCGTATTTCGCGATGGTAGATTTGAAGTCTATGTCATCCTTGCGGATTGAGAGTAGGGCTTCACTATAGAAAATGCTCTTCCTTAAAATCTCCACTAAGTTATCCTCCTCGTAGTGATAGATAGGTGATGTCGTCCAAGCTTCTTTTACACATAGTTTTCGAATCTTAATATACAAATTAAAATCTTCTGCAACATCCAGCCTTGTATCAAATCCTTTAACCTTCAAAAGTATGTTTCGCGAATATGCCCTAGGTATACATCCATATTCTTTATCAGCTTCCTGTACACTCTGTTTCCATAAAGCTGATGCCTTCCCCCACCGACTAATAGCCATAAATTTCTCGGGGACTTTTATTGCGTCATATCCTCTTCTAAACAATTCTAAGATTTCTCCAACTAAAGCTTTTGATGGGAGCTGGTCAGCGTCGAGGAAAAATACTAGTTCGCCGTGAGAGATTGATAACCCTATGTTCCTAGCTTGCGATCTGCTACACTTAGCTCGTAGTAGGGTGATCTTGCCTGAAGCTATAGCTTTTTGTGGCACCTTTTCCCCAACAAGTATTATCTCTGAGTTATCGGGCAGAATCTTTTCAAGGTGCCTGATCCATCTAATACTTGGTTGATTTTTCAGGGGTACTATTACTGATAGTTCTATGCATTTAGGTCTACTATTTAGAGAGGGAGTCTTCATCTCAATACTTTACTCAAATTTAGGCAAAATAGGTGGTGATAATGTCCTAAGCGTCGACCAGCTATCACAAGCTTAGAGCTCATTGCTTCGTTAAGACTCCGTCTCTTAATATTAAAACCTCTTCAACAACCTTAGTCACTCTGTAATCATGGGAAGTTAGCAAAATGGAGACCTTGTTTTCATCCTTTAAATGTTTAAGGTAATCCAGTATTGATTCAACCCCTGCCGAGTCTATGTTTGCTGTCGGTTCATCTAAAAGGAGGATTGCCGGTTCATTTACTAAAGCTCTTAAAAGTAATATTTTTCTTCTTTGACCCATGCTAAGCTCTCTCGGGAATCTCTTGGCAAGCTTCTCTAAACCCGTCATGCTTAAAAGATCGTTGACGCGTTTTCGGATCTCCTTCTTAGGATGCTTAGCGGCTAGTAGGGGGAGTGAAAGGTTCTCCTCAACGTTAAGGGTTCCTATGAGTCTATCATCCTCTGGCATGTATCCAACTAAGTGTAACATTAACCTATCCCTTTCCCTTCTGGTTAGTTCATATATGTTTATGCCCGCTATTACTACAACACCTCTATCTGGTTGTATCAGCCCATACAATATCTTCAGCAATGTAGTCTTTCCTACACCACTAGGCCCCATGACAGCTACCGCATCACCGAAAGACATGCTGAGGGAAACATCACTTAACACCCTAACGTTCTCAGTTCCTGTCCTAAAGGTCTTTTCCACACCAATGGCTTTTAGGGCGGGTCCATTATACACATTCATATGTATTCCATTCGTAATTTAAGGAGCATCCTAAAGAATTGTTTTAGAACGCTATTTAATGTTTGAAGCTTGAGCTATTCCAGTCTTTGGAGTCCTAATCCATCTAACCTTTAGCCTCACCAACGCCGTCAATATAGCTATTGTAGCTATAATCGACTCCACCATCCAGTAGGCAGCAATTCCAAGAAGGGCGAGAATCAGGTTCATTTTGGAAGTTTTCGACCTTATTGTTAAACACATGAATGATATGGGGGTGAGAATGGCTAACAGACTTGCTAAAAATCCTAGGAAAGATGGTAATATAAAACCAGTTAATGTAACGTACATAAATACTAATAGAGAAGAACAAAGCACGAGCGGTCCTAACAGCAATAAGAATATATCTATTCCCTCTGGGGTGGTCAATCTATGGAGGTTGCTTGGTAAAAGCTGAATAAATCCTCTAAACCATCTTAATCTTTGGATAAAATAGTCTTTAAGCCTGCTGGGCGTTTCCTGCCAACAATAGATGTTTTGATCAAGCTTGATCTTAATTTTTTCGTCATGGATTCTCAGCGATAGGTCAAAGTCTTCTGCTAGCAGATCATCTCTCCATCCACCCAGTTTTAAGAGCAGGTCTTTCTTAACAAAAAAGCATGAACCGGTAGATGGTATGAAAAGATTTAGGAATGATCGCGGCTGTAAGAATATTTTCAAATATATTACCTGCTCCAGCGAAGCAAGCTTACTAAGTATATTATAATCGCTGTTGTATGACCTTGCTATTCCTTGAGCTGCTAGCGAGTTTTTTTCCGAGAAACTTTTTGAAACGTTCTTCAGAATGTCTACGGATAATACAGAATCTACGTCGAATATGCCGACTATCTCCCCTTCTGCTACCGTTAACCCTCGGTTCAACGCCGCTGGTTTACCGTTACCTTCATCAACTACGAGCTTAGTACGTATCTTCTTCTCGGATAATCTGGATAAATATTCTTCTAAGATATGTTTAGATTCACTCGGTGCTACGAAAATTACTTCGAAGAACTCAGCCGGATAGTCTAATTCTTCAAGCGATTTAATGAGTTGCGACAGGGCCGAAAACTCGTCCCTCATAGGTATTATTAGAGATACCGTTTTAAACTCGGTTGGAAGAGGTTTAGATGATCCCACTTTTTCCATTTTTATCATAGCTGCAAGGAAGACTAAGAGATGATAGATCGCTACACCTACCAAAAATATTGATAATATAAAAATGACCGCTTGCGAGAAGCCTATCAAAAACTCTAGTTGCATTCCCGTCTACGGAAGCTCCTTAAAGCTTGAAATGTGTATGAAAAAATTGCAGGAACCACGCTGATAAGGTATGGCCACAGTATTGAGCCCGCAAGTTCCATGGGGAGCAGAATGGGCCATGGGATTTCCCTAGCCAACCATAATGCTGTAAGAGACCCAAGCAACGCCATCATCAAGACCAGTGTAAACATGGGTATATAGAATAGCTTCAAGTAGATACTGGTACCAAACTTCATCTCTCTCACCTTCTCCAACTCTTTCGAGGATGATTCGAAGAAATGGTCAAATATAATACCGTAGACTAGGAACGCAATTACAGATATGGTTGCTAAGAGGCCCAGTTCTGCCGAAAAAACCATAAGGCTAATACTGCTCAATGAATCATATCCTGAAGGCAGCGTTTTAACCTTTGGCGTATATGAGTAAGGTATCCGACCATCACTTCTCAACGGTAGAGTTACAGAAATTGTTTTATCTCCATCAACCGTTACTTTCTCTTCATGTACATACCCACCTCTCCTAACGATGAAAATGTAGCCGCCTTCCTGAAGGATAGTATCATATATGCCTTTTGCTCTTGTAGATGTTACCAGGCCTCCATCAACAGACAGCACCGTCAAGTATACATCCTCAACTAGTTTACCATCGATGTATCTTACTTCGATTCTAAGCTTGAAATATTTCGACGGTTCAGGCTCCTTAACTACCTCTTTACTTAACCTAAGCTCAATATCATCTATCATAGGAATTTCTAACACATTCCCTGAGTAATTCAGAACATAAACGCCCACCGGTATTCTATACAAACACGTTCCGTTATTACGACCTTCAGGTTTGAAGGCAATCCCCCTCACATCTTTCAACTCCAACTGCGCGGGGCAGTCAATTATTCTTAGTATTACGTTGTCTTTAATTCCAACATTCACTTCGGATGAATCCTTGAGCTTTATGGGATCTAATGGTATATTTGCGTAGGATGTTAGGAGGACGGGTTGATAATACCCGAAGGGTAGCCTGATTACCTCTACATCCCTACCTACAATGACTTTCTCCGAGACCATCGAACCATCGGACGCCAATATCCTTAGCTTGGCCTCCACAGGTACATCGTAAAACACCTTTAACTCATACGTTTCAGATAGATATTTAGACACTTCACGAACTTCTTCGGCCCTATCAAAAACTATAATAGAAGCATCCATTTGCCTAATCCCTCTTAAATTCTTCGCGAGATCAATGGAAACAAAGAGATAGTTATCTCTAACATCATTAAAACGCCTTATTCCAGCTATTCTAAGTATATGTATCTCCTTAGAAAGTATGCCCGTGACTAATATAGTGTCACCTACATTCTTGCTTAACTTCTTTGCCAATCCTTCCCCTAAAATACAGCCTGTGACATCACCCACATTCGGGGAATATTCCCCCAGAATAATGTAATCCCATATAGGTGTCAATAAACCATCTACATAACCTAGTGTTGCAGTTACTGCTCTTGCTTTAAAACCGAGCACTGTTTCTATGTCTTTAGCCAGACGCTCCGGAATAACACTTGTATACAGGCTTCTTGCAGAACTATCCATTAACATAGGGTTTCTCAACTCAAACCCCTGTATGAAATTCCCTGTGTTTAGAAATACTTCGTATGAGGAACCCAATGCTAAGGCTGAGATAACTGACAGAAGATAGACTAGTAAGAGTGTTTGCACAACAGTTCCCCTACCCAGTATCTTTAATCCTATAGTTTTCATCTTATCTTTAACAATATGGCAATTGTGTAACTAGACAGTGAAAGTAAGGCTGGCGGAAGTATATTCACCACCGCTTCGATGGCGGGAAGAGCGTAAATATAAGGGATCTTGAGGAGTAACCTCAGGAATATAAGTGCAACAGGAACCGTTACGTATGCCAACCCATAGCCAACAACTACACCAATCACTGTGGATCCTAAGATTACTAAGAATGTATTGAATAACGTACTGTACCTCGAAATACGCATTTCGAGAAGCAAGTCTAGTGTCTGCTTTATATCGCTAGAAGCCCTTAACCCCAACATAAAACCTGACAATGTGAGAATAACGGTCGAAATAATATATAAGAAATTCTGATGGAATCTAACCATCTTTAATAGATCTCTTGAAACAGTAAATGCAGAAGGTACTGCTATTCCATCCTCTACGTGATTTTTCAAATATACCCTCCTGACTGAACCGTTAATAAATGAAGTTAGCCGTTGAAAAATATTCCATGGAACCATTATAGAATAATCAATAAAACTTCCCATACAGGCGAATGCTTCAACCCGAGACCCCAAAAATTCTTTGACGTAATTTTTCACATCAGGTCTATCTATCTTACACCCTACTGCGGGATCTAATGCTTCTAACCCCCTGCCTGTAAGCAGTTTTAGCGTTCCAGTAAGATTGCTGGACGAAAACACTAGAAATTCTCTCCCATTTACGGTGAGATATCCATAATACAGATCAACTCCGGGACCATGATCCGATATGGATAGGCTTGGTGCTGGAACAATCCTCAGAGCCTCGTTAAGGTAGCCGGCCGGTGCGTACAATACCACGAGCAGCATTGCTTCAAAAACAGCTACCGTTAATATGTACCCCCTAACATTCCCCGTCCCCCTATAAAACATTTTCAGAATGATTCTAAACATAGTTAACTCTAAGCATCTTTATGAACTCCCCGTCAAATAACCTATCGCTCGAAACCATCACGTTGGGAGGCATAAATAGGGACAGTTCCACCCAGACATACCCAAGAAGGATGCCATGTGTAAAATCGGACCGAGTTAAGAGGACGTACTCATTTCCCTTCAGCCTACTAAATAAGGAATACCTTATGTTCAAATAATCAGATATATATCCTAGCTTAACGTCGGTAACAACCGGCACATACAGTCTATCCTTCACCTGTTTTAGCTCTGCGTACTCAACATAGTGGTAAGCGCCGGGGCCGTTAATTGCCAGACCTATCCCAGTTGTACTGGCGAAAATAAGGAACACCACTATGATGCTTGAAACAATTTTTCCAAGCTTCTTAGACGATACAAACGATAAGGACAGGCAAAAGATTAGTGATAGAAATAACGCGTAATAATGTAGGGACTTAGTAAATGTGACAAGCCCGTTATAACCTAGATCGGATGTAAGACTGAACACTACCAAAGTATTAGTTGAGACTAGGAGGCTTCTAATTATTTTATTCCTCCAAAAAAGGGCTAAGCCTATAAGTGCAGGAACTATAAACACTACTAGGTCCCTGATCTCCCAGACAGATATAGTGTTAACAGGGGTCGGTATGTCATGCAGCTGACCACGCCAGGCTAAGGCTGACAATGGAATGATAAATGCTTGAAATAATGAAGTACTAACCACACCTACCCTCGATATTGTATAAACAGCGAGCAAGATGAAAACAACCATCAACAAGAACTCTCCACTGATAGGTAAGAACCATCCTATCCTATAGATTACGAGGGAATTCCAGCTAAGCGCCAGCGCACCCAATATTAAAACTGCAGTTAAGCTCTTTTTAAGGTCCGCTGGATCCCTATTATTTAACGTTAATGATAAATCTTCAACTAACATGACAATGTAAAATATGAATGCAAACAAAGTGGCGAAATGATGGCTAAGCACCAGCCCCAAGGCTAGAATTATTAAACATAGGAATCTCGGGCGAGGTGATGTTACGTATGTGATGGCCAAAGTTGCCAGGAAGAAGGCCGCCGTCTCCTTCATGACGGCAGATCCAAAGGTTATGAATGTATACAGGGGTGTGAAGGCCAATGCTGCCGGGACGGAGAAAACCGCACCGGTTTTTTTCGACAGCCTCGACAAAAGAATGTATAGATTTATTGAAGAGAGCGCAACTAGAAATGGAACTATCTGGGTCGAGGCTAACGGCACAATACCGCTAACCATGGAGTATAACGCTATTAACACGTTTATCGAAGGCCACATGTCATTATATTCCTCGAAACGCATCCTGCCTAGGGCAATTATATCCTCAACCTTCTTCAAATGGGTCCACGAATCGCCGATATATGGAGCTCCGTTAACTAGCCAAGGGCTTAAAACGGCTAACATAGCCAAAACCAAGACGGCAGTGAATGCTGAGTGCTTTAACATCTCAAGAGATAACGGTAAAGTTTTATATACTCTTCAGCCACTATATCCCAAGATCTTTTTAACGCAAACTCGACATTTTTTCTAGATAACTTACACAATCGCCCTTCATCTAGTAGAATTTCTAAAATATCTTGTGCAGCGTCTTCACTCCATAAGTCTATCAATGATATGCCGCCACCCTCTTCATAGAGTTCTCTGAATTCAATAGTAGGCGGAGCTATGACCGGAATACCCAGCCCAGCCACTAGGTGGTACACACCACTAGTCCCCGTTGAGGTTCTATAGGGAAGGACAAGCAGTTTTGCTCTAGATACTAAATTAGGCAATTCATGATTAGGCACTCTGCCAAAATACTTGATGAATGGTTTATCTGATATCAGTTTTAAGAAAAGTGCTTTGAACTCGGGATAGTTAGGATGGGCATCTCCTGAAATCAGTAACTTTAAATCCGGAATGCTTTTTCTTAAAACATCTGCTATCTCTATAAGCCTCTCTATATCTTTGTAAGGAGCCAGATACCCTATAAACAATATATTTGGCGGTGAGTTTATATTCCATTTGAAATCACACTGTGTAAACCATGCCCCATGCGGGATGTACTTAACACATTTAGCGGAATAACGTTTTTTTAGTAGAGATACGTACCGTTTAACAGTTACTACAACTATGTTAGAAGAGAGTATCAAGATTTTCGTAGCCAACGTAAGGCCAACCCTATTCATTAGAGTTTCACGTAATTTTGTCTCTCTCACGTTTATTGCGTCTGGAATGTTGTGGAGTGTCACTATTACCTTTTTACCTGAAAGCCGGGCAACAGTAGTTGAAAGCAAGCCTAAGAAATTCACCAGTCTACCCGATCCAAAAACGGCGAGATGTAAATTAAAATGAATTAACCTGCATCTAACTCTTAGAATATTTAAGTAAAGTTTTAATATTCCGGCAACACTATCTGGCTTCCAGGCCGCTTTAAAAATCACGTTGGCTTCACAACCTGACAGACTATCAGAAAGGACTAGTACACGCTTATCATGGCCTATTTTCCGCACTATGCCATCCACTATTTCTTTCCCATACTCGCTGAGCCTACCGGTGTCTGGAGGGTATGCGGATACAAAGATTACCAGAAAATCCTTTTTCGTCATACAGTGTCTTCTAATCCACTTCTTTGATTATTCTCAGAATCGTCTCACAATAATTTCTTGGCGATAATTTAGAGAAAACCACATTTCTGAATCTCCTGACACGATCCATAAACTCATCATAATTATGATATATCTCAAGTATCTTGTTCGCAATCTTGCACGGCTCTGGGTCAGCTAACATTTCGGGAGCGTATTCCATGAATATTTCTGCTGCGCCACATTTGTTTGACACAACCGCAGGCGTTCCTGAGACAACAGCCTCAAAAGGCGTTATTCCGAAGGATTGTTCTAACACTGGGTGGAGACATATGTCCGAAGAGCCGTAAATCTTAGCAAGTTCATAATCGTTAAGGGTTTCTAGTAGAATAACGTCCTTCTCCAATCCCAAAGCCTTCGCGGTATGCAGTAATCTTCCCTTCCAAGACCCATCCCCGATAATGATCAGCTTCGAGTTCGGGACCTCACGTTTAACCATTCTTAAGGCAACGAGACTCGCAATGTGGTTCTTCAACTTCACCAACCTTCCAACATGGAGAAGCACCAAGTCACAATCCATCATTCTCTTCCGACGTTTCTCACAAAACAAGTCTATATCGACTGGAGGGTAAGCCAGGAATGAGCTCACACCGTACCTACCAGCAAGTAACCTAACATTCATTTTTGAGTTCGTGATAATTTTAGAAATGTAATTTTTAACGATGAATCGATCTAAACCGTAAAGGAAGTTCATGAGAATATGCAAACTCATTTTACTTTCGAAAAAATCCCTCAAATCCCCGTAGAAACCTAGAACTTCATGACATGTCCATATGACAGGGATAGTTTTTCCAAATAATGCTACAGACCAATAGGATGGGAAATTATGCGGTATAATTACATCATAATTATCTGAATTTTTTATAAGGAAAGACGCTAACCCTTTAAAATCATTAACATAGCACAAAATCCTCGAAATTAGCCCATTACTGTTTTTAGTTTCGTTACTATTTATCCGGAGTATATTACTTTCGGAAATTAGTTCCCGACGATATCTACTCATATCTGCATTACTTATCTCATTGAATGCCAAATCCACGTCAATGCCCAGCCTGCTCAAGCCATTTGCTGTTAAAAGTATTACTCTCTCCGCACCACCAACTACAAGCCTTGGATGAATAATAAGGCACTTCATACCCGATCCTTATATTTCAAGCTTACAGAAGGACTGTAAGAGAGCAGCTGGAAGAAACGTTAAAAGGCTTACTGCCGAAGCAGAGAGTGTAGCGGTTACAGTGTCAGCACCCTCAATGTTTTCAACCCCCTCGACTAGAACCCTACGGCTACCCGGGTCTACAGTTAGGTCAGCTGTCGACATTTTCTGGTAAAAGTCATTCTTAACGTATCCTAGGCTGATGAGATTGGCTGTTAGTCCTGCGAGTATATGGCTGTACGTCATGTCTGTTAGTGTCTAAACCTAGAATTTTTTCTTGACTGAAAGTTAGTTTACTGCATGAAGCAGCTACACTCTTCCGCAAAAGCATCTCAAACCACAAACTTAAAGAAGTATACATCCTACTACCCTCCATTCTACTCCGGCTATGTTAGCCCTATCTTTGCCTTTATCTCCGCTATATCCCTCTCCATCCTCGCAAGCCTTTCGTCAAGTATTGTCTGTAGGTCCTTCCTCAGGCCCTTGACCTCGCCCAGTACTTCCTTGCCCGTGTCGAGTATTTCCCTACTTATGCTTAGTGACTCGTTTCTAAAGTCTCCAAACTCTTGTCTGAAGTCTCTGAACTCTCCGCGATAATCCCTGAACTCCTGTTTCAAACCTCTAACCTCATCAAGTATCTCCCTACTTATCTTAAGCGATTCATCCCTAAACTCCCTAAATTCTCCCACAAAGCCTCTGAACTCGTTCCTATAATCTCTAAACTCTCCCACAAATCCCTTGAACTCTCCCCAGTAGTCCATGAATATTGACTGCATAGCCCCGAACCCCTCCTGGAGTTCATCATGTAGCGGTGAAGGCTTGATCGCGAAGTATTTTAGCCGTGGTTTTGGCTTTACCTCCTTGATACCTACCGATCTAACGTATGCAGGCTGTGGAGGTGACTTCAACATCTCAATGAACTTCTCGACGACTGCATCATCTCCCTGCACAAATACGGTTACAGAACCATCCCTCTCATTCCTAACATAGCCTGAGAGACCTAGCTCCTGAGCAGAATCAAGAACAAACCTCCTATACCCAACCCTCTGAACCCTACCAAAAACCCTCACGAGGAAAGCCTTCAAAGCCAAGCACAAACACCCCCATGTACATATAAAGGTTTTTCTTACATACCTAGTCGACAAGAAAGCCTACGGTTTTTAACCGTGGGATGAATTGTCGACGAGCTTAAATGTAGCTTAGGATGATGTTATGCAAGCGAGTCGCTTCATGAAGGTAAGGAAGACCATTAGGGCTAAGATTCTTGAGCTTCGTAAGGGCAAAGAGGAGCTTCTTAAACGAGAGTACGAAAATTTTCAACGTTATCTCCACGGTGATAAGTCTGTTCCGCTTTACTCAGCCACTAAACAGCGGATTCCCATACTATAGATTAAGCCAGCTCATAGAATACAAGGCAAAATGGCTTGGGATAAAAGTCATCAAGGTAAGCGAGAGAAACACGTCTAAAACATGCCACAGATGCGGGAATATAGGGCTTCGAGTCGGAGGCCTCTTCAAATGCCCAAACTGCGGCTACTCATGTAACGCAGACTACAACGGAGCCATGAACATACTCAAGCGGGCTACGGGCTACACGCCCGTGGCAGGGGCTGCCTTTGACACAGCCCTTGAACTCGGTAGGATGAAGCCGTTAGGCAAACAAACCGAGAATCTCCCGACTTAAGTCGTGGAGAGTGTCAAAAGCCCACTTTAATCCCCACTTCGCTCTGAGTTTTTATGTCCTTGGTCTGGTTTCCGAACCGTTCTCCTCACATGTGTTAGAGCGCGTCGTCTACTCAAGCTCTCCACAGCTCTCTTATACGATTCAATGTCTCCTACATCCCACCAGTCGCCATCCAATAAATATCCATATACTGGAATCTTCTTATGCAACCATTGGATAAAGTCTCCCAGCCTATCTCCCCCACCACCCACACCAAGATATTCCCCAACCATATATAAGACCTGCATCGGAAAGATGTAGATACCTGTACTCACTAATGTTGAGGAGGGCCTCTCAGGCTTCTCCACTAAATCTATTATTCTAGTTTCATCATCTATCTTGACCACCCCATATAGTTTTGCAAGCTCAGCATCTCCAACATCATATATTGCAATAACCGGCCTTCCAGAATATTTCTCAATCAAAGGCCTCAGCGAGCCAGTGAACAAGTTGTCTCCAGCCACTACTAGTGCATCATGTTCTAGCTGTGTGGATAGTCTAGACAACGCTTTAACAGCACCAAGCTTCTCCTCCTCTGAACGAGACTCCTCAACTATGATCTTTATCCGTTCATCTCCATACTTCTCAGCCCATCTCTTAAAATCATCTTCAAACCTCAAGTTTGTTGAGATTATTATACTTCTCAGACATTCTACCTCATCCAGCTTCTCCACAATATATTCTATGACTGGTTTACCGCATACTGGGAGGAGTGGTTTAGCAGTGTTTAATGTTATGGGCCACAGCCTCTTCCCATAGCCTCCAGCAAGGATGACGACATCCAACATCAACAACACATCCTCTAGACTTAATCTTGTGTTTTTTATGGTATGACGTGGATGTGTCTTAGGGATAGGTTAATGCTTCTTCAGAGTTAAACAGCCTCAATTAAAATCGCTAAAAGAATATTCTTATTATTAGTGGTACAAGTATTGTTGACGCTAATGTAACCACGATAGCGACTAAAGATGCTTTCATAACACCGTATAAGTCGCTCATCCTCGTATTCACATCATTAATCCTTACATCCACATATGATTTAAACTCATTAATCCTCGAATCCATATACGATTTAAGCTCGGTGATCCTTGCATCCACATATGATTTAAGCTCGGCCTCAAGCCTTTCCACATCCTCTTTGGTAGCCCTCCTCAAGCTTTCTATGTCATCTTTTGTCGCCATCTCCTTAGATATTGCTATAAGCATCACCCTCCTAAGCTCCCTATGCCTTAAGGCTTCCGGCAGAAGCTCCTCAGCTAAAGCCCTCCTGAGCTCCTCATCTCTCCTAAGCTCGTCCAGAAGCTGCCTACCAGTGGACATGCCTACACCAGAAATACACTGAATCCATTGTATATAAAGATGGTCGGAGAGATTGTCATCTTCAATTACTATTCGTTTTTTCGCTTCTCATAAACGTTGAAATGATCTCTTCCGCAGATCTCTCTATCGCGAGTTTATAGGTTAGCCATAGTAGGTATCCTCCCTCTGGTCCGATGACCTCCAGTTTGCCTGTAACCGGGTTGGGCTTAAGCCCTAGAGTTTCTAGCGCGTAGGTGCCTAGTATGGGTGTGGGGACGTCGAGCTCCGCTACGAAAGCAGGCCCCCTCCTACCCTCTGCCTCCACTTCAGCCAAATAGA
>Ga0079995_1079099_pt1 | contig 25878 bp, 26 predicted proteins | sample FaiFalFF_MnMetaG_2_FD_69198 | JGI IMG/M metagenome (GOLD analysis project Ga0079995, IMG submission 69198) | Freshwater microbial communities from Yellowstone National Park, Wyoming, USA - Fairy Falls C (FF_Mn_C) (SPADES assembly) (version 4) | ecosystem: Environmental > Aquatic > Freshwater >...
GCTCCGGCCTGAGGATGAGGAGGGCGCAGTCCTTCCTCGATGAGACCGTAACTTCATATGTGAAAGTCTGCCACTCGGTTGATGTCCTGTATATTCCACAAATCTCGCTACCATCGTCCACGGCCCTTTTCACCAGTGTTTCCACTGGTATTGGGGTTGAGATCGTCCCCAACCAGGGCATCCATAGAAATACGGCAAACATTGTTGCAGCTATAATGGCGGCTAAATCCCTCCGCCTACCCTTATAGAACCAGCCAATCACCATGAAAGGTAGTGCGGGAACTAGGAAGCCTGTGAGTACGTTCAGAAGGTAGGGTGCTTCCGGGAAGTAGATTGGGAGCGGTTTTATCGGCTTCCTAATCAAACCGGTTACTATTAGTTCGACGAGCCAGAGAAATAGGTAGAAGGCCAAGCCTGTGAAGGCCTTTAACAAATTCCTTTTCCAAGTAGGCCGCATAATATCACACTCCCTCCCAGCACCGATTAGTCCAAGAGCAACAGTTATACCAGATACATTGGAAAGGAGCCATGAAGAGTATCCTACACCCCGGATGTCTGTGCAGTAGCTCCGCGGCCACAAGCTCAGCTATAACAGTCTTACCTAGAGCTGTAGGTAGGACTGCTAATGTGTTAGCCTCTAAGGCCCTATCAACAAACCTCTTCTGATAATCCCTATCCTCTATAACACCATCCCTAACCATGGGATGGACAACATACTTTGGTTTTGGTGTTGATAGCTCGGTTTGAACCATTACTATATGCTTGCATATTGTGTGTCTGTATGTGTAGTGTGGGCATGTACAGCTCCACACACCACCATCATCCACAGAAACAGTATATTCGACGCCTGGTCTGGACTGGCTTGGAACCCTCCAGCTCCTCAAAACCCTGCCGACACAAATCCTAGGCAGCTAAAATCTGTTTCACCTTCAAGTGGTTTAATCAGCCAATATTTCACGTCTAAATAATTTTAGTGGCCGTCGTCGGCCAGGCATCAGTCCCTTTATAACCGCTTTTATATATACATGAGCGTAACCAGCTAGGGAGAATGGATATAGAGAAAGGAGCTAACGACGGTCTGAGGCCTGAGCAGAAGGAGGTTCTTGACGGTCTAGTTAAGCGGTTTTTCGTAGATGGTAGGAGGTGTCTTCTGGTTGAGGCGCCTACTGGTGTGGGGAAGACAAGGGTTGCTCTGGAGTTTGTTAGGGAGTTTTGGAGGCGTAGGGGGAGGTGAAGGGTTCTGGTCGTCGTCCCTAGGAGGGTTCTCGCCTACAACTCTGGGAGGAAGTAGATAGAGAGGCGGGTATCTCGTCTGCCTAGGCTGCTGATGGTGCGCCTGCAAAATATAGAAGACTCATAAGACCAGATGCGCTGGACCTTTTATGAGCAGGAACCCGGAGGAGGAGTTTGAACTAGTTATGAGGAGAGTAGGGAGGGCAAAGGAGCGTGAGGACTCACAGGGTGTGCCGTTCAACTTCTTTATTCGCGAGGTTAATCACGTGTATTCGGATATTTGAGAAACTTAGATCTCTTCGAACGTTAGAGATTCCAACAGCGACTTAAAATATTCCCTCTTACTCTTCATGTCTTCAAGTTCCTTTTTTATTAGTTTCATTTCCCTTTCAAATGCATTTTTATCTATAAGACCTATGCGTCTTCTAACCATTAGTTCTTCGAATCTCTTTTTAAGGGCTGATATTTTCTCTTCCAACTCCCTCATCTCCTTCTCACACGCATTACGTTCTTGAGTAATGATGTTTCTTAGGCTAGATATTTTATCATCAATCTCATTAGCTAACCTCTGGTACGTGTTCTCATCAACTTCACCTTTCTCGTACATCGTTCTCAACAGATTCATTTGGATCTTAAGTTGTTTCAAATTATCTAAATATTCTCTATAACTCCTTAGTTTAAGACCTTCTTTCTTATAGAGTCCACCAATGGGGGTAATGATAAGAATTACTCCAGCAACGAACAACGCCCCAGAAATTAGAGCTAATACATAGCCGTACGTGACCTGCGTTGTTTGTACATTTGTTTTTGTTTGTGTTTCTATCACATTTTCTACCCACTCAACTTTTTCATCCCATCTGTAGAGCTTTGCACTACACCATGTTGGACAGAGTACCTGGATGTAAATGGGTTCATTATAGTTTATGTTAAACTCAAGGACTCCACTTCTTCCACTGCCAAATTTACGCCATCTTGTAGGAGTGTCAAAAAACCTGTTTTGCCAATCGACATCATTCAATACATAGACGTTAACTGATGTATCGGCTTCCCACGATACTTTAAGTATTTTCCCAGCATCTAGCCTATAAGGACCACTATACCTGTATCCCCATGCAGGGATTAAGAGATCACTACCGCTAAACAGAGTCTGCGACCGTTGAACTAGCTTAGGGACCTTCTCTTCGAATATTCTAACCTCGGGCCCTAGACTGATTAAGAACAAAGAGAATAATAGCAATATTAGGGAAACAAGTGTAAGCGCCCATCTCCAGACTCCATGTGTCATAGAGCCGTACCTATACATGATTCCTAGCATGACTGTTCAGGAATTCGGTTTATAAGAGTTTTGGTACTCGGGATAGGCCCTGTTAACTTCTTTTGAGGAGGCTTCTAAAGCACCCTACATAACACTCCCGGCAACATACATGAAGCTGTTGAAGGATGATAAGGGTATCCGGTATGTGTTCCCTAACCCGCCGATAGACTTAGTGGCCGTAGGCAGTCCGACATTGCTAATCGAGGTTAAGACAACAGCAAAGGAGGCTGATAAAACAACCAGCAACATGTATGGCCGATACCTTGAAAAAGCCAGGTTGCTTAACCTTATACCCACATTGGCCGTCGTTAAAGTAAGGAAGGAAAGCAACAGCATAATGATGTCGATAGTAAGGCGTATGCTATCTTAAACAGGCTAACCTGCTTTTTCCAGCCCTCCCCCGCAAGCCTCCTTTATCGCCAGCAGGTCCGTTAGTCGTTTGAACGTTCTCTGTATGTAGGCCTCGAAGAAGGCGAACAGCAATTTCATTTCAATAGAAGAAGCAATCCTCTCATCTACCTATCATGCTCGTGGGCAGCTATGTTTCGCAGAAAGGAGTTTCATGTTGATGTTGAGAAAAAGGATAGCGGCGGGTTTAGGCTAATGGTTTATGGAAGACGATGTGGGGTTTGAGGGGGCGCAGCAGGCTTTGAAACAGGTGGGGCTGAGAAATGCTGTAGTGAAGGTTTACGGCGACGCAAGCCTCGAAGACCTGATAGACGCCATCTTAAGGCAGACCGTTTATAGGAAATCGGTTGTAGTTGTGGGCCGTGCTGACCTCGCAAACCGCGAGGAGGTCGAAGGACTTCGCCGGCGAGCCGCCGACCTGGGTATAGGGGCAGTCGCCGTCTCCGCCTATGGACCTGATAGCCTGAGGCTTTTTGTGGAGAAGGTGTATGGACAGCTCTACTTGATCACACCCAGAAGGATGGTGTGGTGAGCTGTAGGCCCATCGTAGTTAGGCGTGGTACAACTGTGGCGGAGATCGCCCTGCTCATCTACAAGGATTTGGCAAGAGAGCTGAAGTATGCGAGGGGTTGGGAGCGCTCGGTGAAATACGGGGTAAGCGCGTGGGTAAGGTTCACGTACTTGAGGACGCAGACATCTTGGAGCTCCATTATTAAATTCGATAGTTGCAAAATAGCCGCTATCAACAACCTACCGAACCCCCCATCATCCTAAACTTATCAAAGACAAGCCGACAGACCGCATCAAGACAAACCTGACCTTAACAGGGATATCCCACTCTCCCGTGATGCTGGTCGTAGCACCCGCTGTACAAGGCTATATACCATAACTGAGTTGGCTGAAGACGTAGTCGGTCTAGCTAATAGCCTGGGTCTTAAAAGTTTCAACTTTGTAGGCTATTGTATGGAGGTGCTGGGTATGGTATCCTTTTCACTAGATCCGCTGAACTTGCAGTGTTAATGACCCTTTTTAGAAGATTAGATCGTAATTTGAGTTGAGGAGGAGGCATTTCTGTTAGAGTTTGCGAGCTTTTGATAGATACTCATATAGCTTGTAAATTGCTGCGAAATCCATCTCCTTGAGATCAAGCGATGAACATGCCTTGTATAGTTCTCGAACAACTGAACCTAAGATGAGTGGAAATTCCAGCTCCTCAACCATCTCAGCTAATATCTGTAAATCTTTTAGAGCTAACCCCACAGTAAACGTTGCCATCCAATCGTCAGCAAGTATTCGAGGCCCTTTTGTCTCTGAAATGTAGGTTTTCTGGTTAGAGCTATTCCATATCTCAAGAACAGTTTTAGGGTCTAACTTGCTCCTAATGGCTAAGGCGAAGGCCTCCGAGAATGCTGCAGTTAAAAGAAACAAATGTAAATTGAATATGAGTTTAAGGGATGAGGCTTTGCCTAGTTCACCGAGATACCAAACTTTCTTTCCCATTGTCTCCAGTATGGGCTTAATTTTTTCAAATGCAGAAAATTCGCCTGAAGCCAAGATGGTAAGCGCCGCCTCTTCAGCAGCTTGAATACTGCCCATTACGGGTGCGTCGATGAGATAGCAGCCTTTACTGATTAGGTGAGAAGCAATTGTCCTAACTATGAGAGGTGAGTTTGTACTCATGTCAATAATTATTTTACCATCTGAGACTCCGTCCAAAACACCCCTACCTTTGTATTGTTCCCGACCCAGGATTACATCTGCTGTGGCCGTGGGCGTTGCCAACATCGTGATAATAACTGTGGATTGCTTAGCCAGCTCTGATGGGGAGGAAGCTACGGTAGCACCTTTAGCTGATAGCTCGGCTGCTCTTTCAATTGTGCGATTCCACACTATAAGCGGGAATTTTTTAATAATATTGGATGCCATCCTGTAACCCATTTTACCCAACCCGATAAATCCCACACGTTCCATATCGTTAAACATCTCTTCAAAAACAATATAACCTTTTCTTCGACAAATTATGGGATCTAAATTTATGGTGAGTAGAAGATTATAAAGCACTCAAATCTTAGAGGGTGTTGGATTGTTTAGTACAAGCATCAATGATGGTTGGTTATAAACGAAGTGTTGCCTGATGGTTCTTCCTAACGAATATGGCTGACACAACACTTGCGGGCAAGGTTTAATTTTCGATGCGGACACGACACATGTGCTGACCTTGGACATAATTATTACTTCGCTCTGAATACATTTTGTGTTGGCGGGTTTTTATGTCTTTACTATTGTTTTGATCTTCTCTATGTCTGTTTGTGTTTCTCTAGGGCTGGAATAGGCTTAGGTATGTGTTTAGGTTGTTCTTGGATATGCCTCTATGTGTAGAGATGGCCATGGACTTAGTATTGATGTCCTGTTCCCGCAGTTATTTATATGGACATCTCCCCTGGCATACTCCCACAACGAATGGTTTACATACTCATGCCCGTATCCCATGTTGAATACTGAGAGAGATCCGCCAGCAGATACACCTAACCTCCCTAAGAAGCCTGGCAGCATAGGCCTCAGACATAAATATAGCTAGAAGGACAGATAACATCCCCAACTATCATAAAGAAGAACATAAAAATAAACCCTACAACCACTAACACAATAATGGATTTAAGAATGTCTTAATCGCCGACCTCTGTGTAATGTATATATAGTCCCCTATCGAGTTAACAAATGTGAGTGCTCATTCGATGGAGGTTTCATCTATATGCAAGAATAGCAAGTATTGTCCAATTGTGGACATCCTGCCAGAACAGCCTGGTGTGAGAAAGAAAACCATTTTCAGGGTTTCGGGAGATGGCTACCTTATGGTTGAATACGGAGATAAACAGGTTTTCGACCTAATGGATGCATTCCGACTGTTTACGATTATGGAAAGATTAGAGAACAAGAAGATAGACGGTGTCATAGAGTACGGTCAGGCCTTTAGAACATTGACTATAATATATGATCCCGTGAAAACCTCATACAAGCAGTTGATAAAAGAACTCAAGATGGTTGAAGAAGAGGTAGGGTCACCGTCGGAGCTTACCTTCAAATCACGACTCCTTCATATCCCGCTAACCTTCGAAGATAATGTTACCCGTAAAGCCATCGAATATTATGCTAACTATATTAGAAAAGATGCACCAAACATAATAGATGGCCATAATATCAAATATGTTGCTCTGTACAACGGTGTAACAGTGGATGAGCTTAAACAAAAGATCCTTAATACTGAATGGTTAATTGTACATCAACTTTTCTATCCAGGTGGTGATTACCAACTTCCTATTGATCCGAGGAGTGCGTTGGAAGCTCCAAAATATAATCCATCAAGGACATATACACCTGAAGGCGCTTTGGGGGTTGGAGGCCAGTGTTTTTATATCTATACAACAGAATCGCCCGGAGGATATCAGTTGCTCGGTAGAGCGGCACCCACTTACCAACTCGCACAAGCCCACCCCGACTATCGTGATTCACCCTACCTACTCAAGTACTCAGATCGAATAAAATACGTTGAAGTTCCGGAAGAAAAGCTCTTAGACATCTATAAAGCAGTCCATGAAGAGCACTCGCCTAGATTTAGATATGAGATCAGGGAAGAAATATTTAGGGTGAAGGATTGGTTAAATTTCATTGAGAGAGATGATATCAAGGAAGAGGTGAGAGAATTTGAAATGCGTAAGAGAGAAGCACAAAAGAAAGTCCCGGTACCTTAGGAGGTAAATTATAAATGCAGACGGATTATGGTTCATTAAAAGTTCTAGCAGCTGGGATCCAGGCTGTTGTAGAGGACTGGCCGGGAAGAATTGGTTACTATAAGAACGGTCTAGCCATTTCAGGTGCAGCAGATCACCTATCCCATAGAATAGCTAACATCCTTGTTGGCAACCCACCCACTGAAGCTACATTGGAGATCGCTGGAGGATTGTTTGAATGTGAGTTTAAGACAGATGCCGTGATAGCAATATGTGGAGCTGACCTTGAACCTATGATAAATGGTTCGCCCGCTCCCATGTGGGAGTCCTTAATGGTTAAGCAGGGTGATAGACTCAAATTCTCCTATTCAAGAGGGGCAGGTTTCAGGGCCTATTTGGCCATCGCTGGAGGCATAGACGTTCCCAAATTCTTCGGAAGCAAATCAACATGCCTGTGGGGTAAATATGGAGGGTTCAATGGCAGAGCTCTGCAAAAGGGTGATGAATTAAGGATAGGCTCGGTTCGGGATAGAAACATTGTCGGTAGAAGACTAAAGGCAAGTTATTTGCCAAGATTTGAAGCGATATGTGAAGTACGGGTGGTGCCAGGACCAACGGCAGCCCCAGACTTCATAACTGATGAGGGTTTTGACCGTTTTTACTCAACCATTTTCAAAATAGATAGAAATTCAGATAGGTCGGGGTACAGGCTTGTTCCTCCAGAAGGATTTTTCGAAGGATTTTGGGCTAGGAAAGACGGTGGTGTCGCTGGACTACACCCTTCCAATATCGTTGATATAGGATACCCCATTCCGGGTGGTATAAATTTGACAGGAAATTTACCAATAATATTAGGTCCCGATGGTCCATGTGGGGGTGGCTATATTGTCGCGGGACAGGTTTTATACGCAGATGTCTGGAAGGTCTTCCAAGCGATACCTGGTCGAGATCGAATAAAGTTTAAGTTTGCAGATGTAGATGAAGCTGAAAGATCGCGGCATGTAATGGAAAACTTTTTAAAGAACATTGAATTTTTAACATAGAATAGGGTGGGAATATTGACCCATAGGATCGATATTAATGTGGACACCGGCGAGGGCTATGGTAGATATAGGTTGGGAGACGATGAGGCAGTAATAAAATATGTTACATCAGCCAACATAGCTACAGGTTTCCATGGCGGAGACCCTGTGGTTATGTGGAATACAGTGAAATACGCTAAGAAATATAACGTAGCTGTGGGAGCTCACCCCGCCTTCCAAGACCTGAGAGGATTCGGTCGCAGGGTTATTAGGATGGATCCCGATGAGCTGAAGGCGGATATTCTCTATCAGTTGGGTGCTTTAGACGCCTTCCTAAAGGCCGAGGGCATAAAGATGCAGCATGTTAAACCCCATGGGGCCCTATACATGGTTGTGGAGAACGATGAAGCATACGCAGAAGCTGTTGTTGAAGCGATTAGGTTATACAATCCCGAACTGATATTTTTCACGGAGTATAACACAGTTGCATGGAAAAAGGGGAAAGATGCAGGGCTACGGGTTGCGGCTGAAGCTTTCCCAGACCTACTATACGATTCAACAGGGCGGTGGATTTTAGAAAGGGTGAAGAAACCAATGGATCCTACAACTGTAGCTAAAAGAGCGGTCAACATAGCCAAGAATGGTGTAATCGAGACAATAGACGGAAAAACTATAAAGATAGTTGCTAATACTATCTGCATCCATTCTGACAGTCCAAACGCACCCGAGGTAGCTAGAGTTGTCAGAGAAGAGCTGGAGCGCAACGGTGTAGAGGTTACATCCGTGGGAAAAATATTATAGGGTTGTCAAAGATGGTTGAAGTTGTAGCACCTCTACCAGGTCTTGTGGCCAGAGTCACAGTCAATGAAGGTGACTCAATTAAGCCCGGAGACACGGTAGTGGTTTTGAATGTCATGAAAACAGAAGTTAATGTGCAATCGGAGTTTGCTGGTGTTGTGAAAGAAATCAAAGTGAAAGAGTGGGACGAAGTAGATATTGGGAGCGTCCTAGTGGTTTTAGAGACTGAGGGTTAGGCTTTGAGCAGCCGCCATAAAGTCTTGATAGCGAATAGGGGCGAGATTGCTATCAGAGTTATAAAGACCTGTCGAAAAATGGGGCTTAGGACCGTAGCGGTATATTCTGACGCGGATGCAAACTCAATTCATGTTCGCCTGGCAGATGAATCATATCATTTGGGGCCGTCAAACCCGCTTAAAAGCTACCTTAATATAGAGAAATTAGCAGAAATCATCGAGAAGAGCAAGGCAGACCTTGTACATCCAGGATATGGTTTCCTAGCTGAAAACGCCGAATTCGCTAAAACTGTTTCAAAACTTGGAGCCACGTGGGTTGGACCACCAGCTGATCTATTAGATAAACTTTCATCTAAAACCTATTCGAGGAAGATGGCCCATGAGGCCGGAATCCCCGTAATACCCGGGACGTTTGAGCCGGTCTCAGAAAATGAACTAGAACAGATAGCATTTCAGATCGGCTTCCCACTGTTAATAAAACCCGACCGCGGAGGTGGTGGGAAAGGCACTAAGCTCATTAGATCTCCTGAAGAGTTAAGCCGTGAGATTTTCTCTTCAGCAGCCCGTGAAGCTCAATATGGTTTTGGAAACCCAAGCCTCTACGTTGAGAGACTTCTCGATAAGCCTAGACATATAGAGGTCCAGATAATAGCCGACAAATATGGAAACGTTTACGCTTTAGGTGAGAGAGAGTGTACAATTCAAAGAAGATATCAGAAGATAATAGAGGAGGCCCCGTCGCCCGCTGTCACGCACAGCGATAGACTATACATCTATGAGCTTGCAAAGCGGTACGCTGAAAAGATTGGATACATAAATGCGGGTACTGTGGAAATGCTTAGAGACGGGAGTGGGAGATTCTATTTTCTCGAGATGAATAAGAGAATACAAGTAGAACACCCTGTCACGGAGATGACAACCGGTCTTGATATCGTTGAACTACAGCTGAAGGTCGCCCTCGAAGAAGAGTTGCCTCTTGAAAAAGATATGACGCCTGTGGGCCATTCTATAGAATGCAGAATATACGCTGAAGATCCAAAGACCTTCATACCATCACCTGGCAAGGTCACAGAATTTCAGCAACCAGACGATAATTTTGTTAGGTTAGACCATGCAATAGAAAAGGGAACTACAATAGCACCATATTATGACCCACTCATCGCCAAGGCTATATCTTATGGTGCTACCCGTGACGAAGCACGCTTAAAGATGTACACGTACCTACGTCAACTAAGAATCGAGGGTGTGAAAACTAACATACCATTCCTGCTTGCAGTATTGAATACAAATGAATTCAAAACAGGCAATTTTTACACCAGTTGGATAGATGAAATGCTTTTGAATGGCGGGTTTGCCATTGTATAATAGGATCGCTCTTAATCCATTTGTGTTGGTGGGTTTTTGTTTGGCCTTTTTTAGGATCTTCCCATTTTATGAGCTTTAAATCGCAAGAGAGTGGACTGAGGTGGCTATTTATCAGCATAACCAGCGATCGGTACTACCATGCATTGACAGATAGGGAAACCCTATATTACAACTAAGACTTTTCCTTTTTGTGCTTTGTGGCCTAATTCTATCTCTCTGTTTTCTTCTTTTGTATGTTGAGAATGCTGTCTCAGCGGCCCATCTTTTACTAGCCCATCACCCTACTCCACCCTCTCTTCCCAAACATCTTGAGTATAGCTGCTGATATTCTCCTCTCTGGAGACCTCTATCCGTCCTAGCATTAGCCCTAGGCTTTATAACAGGCCTTACACCCATCCTCCTGAGAATGATATATGACCCTCTAGTATCGTATGCGCCATCCATGAACGCCTCTGCAACATCCCTATTCATTGAAACATCTTTTAATAGCTTTGGAAGAACCTCAGAATCACGTATATCGTCTGTGGTTACATCCATAGATGTTAACCCCCTTTGTATCTTGATATACCTCTTCCTCCTACCATACACATAGTCAACAGCTATAGATACACCTAAGGTCAAGCATAAAGATACGCCTCCTGACCCATTAATAGTCTTGTATGAGCCTGTGTAGGGCCCTAGTGAAACCCTCAAGCTGCATATACGTCATACTGAAAAGATATCTCACAACAGCAAGAAACACAACATACATAAAGGTTTAGAAGAAGCTCACCACGCCTAATAAGCCTCTCATCAACACCCCTCCAACCCATAAAAAGAGAACAGACACATACAGGATTTAACAATTAAGCCACAAAGCACTTTTTTAGAGTTTTACCGTGAACTTGTTAATCAGGTGATTGGTTTTATTTATTCAGGCTATCTCTTTGACATTGTAGTCCTTGATGGGGGCAACATCCCTGGTTGTTACGTTGCCCTTTATCTGCTTGGCTATTATCACATTATCAATCCTTAAAAGCTGTATGAGCGTTTCACGTAACATGGATAACAATAGTTTTTTAACTTTTAAAGGCTCAAACACTCCTAAATCAAACATGTTCATTATCTCACCCTTAGATGAGATGCCATAGACATCACTTCCATCCATATGCATGCTCCTGAGCCGTGAAAGCAGGTCAATCCCATCTTTGCCACTATTGTAGGATAGCTGTAATGGTATAGTCTCAAAAACTTGGGCAAACCTCAGTATCGCCAGACTCTTCTGTCCGCTAACCGAGGTTGCCCATTTTTTCAACCTAGTAGCCAAAGCAATTTCAGCTGATCCACCGCCTGCAACTACACGCTGATCACTGATAAACGATTTCACAACACGTAGACATTTATTTACAGCTTTTTCATACATTTTTAAGGCTTTAAATGAATTAGCCCTTAAAACAATGGTGCACGCATTAGAGTTTTTACATCCATCTATTGTTATCCAACGGTCAGAACCAATCTTGACCTGGCGGGCTGCTTCAGCTGAACCCAAATCTTCAGGTTGTATATCTTCCAGATTATGAACAGGCCTTGCTCCAGTGGCTTTAGATATAAATTCTATCTCATCATCACTGAATCTATAGGCTACCATTATACCTCTTTTAGCCAGCCCCTCCAAAACTAGATCACTTAGTTCTTTTCTTGAAAGCACCACAGTAGCCCCTACTTTGTAAAGTATTTCACAAGCTTTTTCATACATTCCAGCAATTCCATCCATAACCTCCTTCAGCTGGGAAACATCTTTAGCATAGACTGTATACTCGTACTTGAGGGTTGACCTTTTAATTTCTATGGGAGCAGTTAATAGCGCGATTCGGGGATTGGATATGTATTGGGGCATCTGAATATGTCCTGGCCATATTTTATCAATGACTACACCTTTGACTATGAAGCTAGACGTTATATCTCCCCCTAGCTTATTCTTAATCTTGATATTATCTATATTAAAGTCGTTTATGCTATCGCTCCCGCTGGCTATATGTTCGATCGCTTCTAAAGTAAGATGTGTGAGTGTGTTTATCTCTTCAGCGGTTAGGGGGAGACGGGAGTACACTACCTTAACAATTTTTTCAACGTTTGACCTATCTACCCTTATTGCTATCTCCTCCAAGAACTCTATACTCTTACTGATTGCCTCACTGTAACCAGCTATTATGTTAGCCTGTCTAACACCTTCCTCCCTTAATTCCTCAGCATGCCTCATGGCTTCACCTAACAAAATACAAAAAGTCTTTCCACCATCTCCTACTTCGCGATCTAAAGTTTTAACTGCTTCATGCAGCAGCCGTGCCACAGGGTGGCTGAAATTGTTCCTTACCGCCTCTAAAACGGTGTAGGCATCATGTGCATAAAATGTATCACCCTTTTCGTCTACAACAAGTATGTTCATCCCGTTGGGGCCGAGACATCTATAGAAAATTAAGGCTACCGCCTTGGAAGCTCTAGCTATGTTTCTTATTATCGAATCCTTTCTCTTAACCTCTTGAGAACCGCTCTTAAGAATTGCATCATTAAACAACCTCATTTCCAATATTTTGCTGACTTCTCCCAGATCATCTTCCTGTAAACTTCGGTTGTCTTGGGCAACACACGACCAGTCTTACTGTCTATAATAACCCCATATCTTCTGACAACATCCAACTCATCTATCTCGCCGTTCTTCCACATTCTCCACACCTCTTCAGGATCCATGCTCAGCCATTTTTTCCGGTTACGTCTGATGAAGTCTCTTTCTCTGGCTGTTGCATCCCAATCGATCTCATAAGCACATAGTTCTGGGTCCACTACCTTTATTACCACACCATAATCCTTTCTAGCCCTCTCTACAGTTACATAACCATCGATCACATCTTCTAAAACCAGTTTGGGGTCCCTCTCCAACGGGTCCCCATATCCGCCGCCACCAGCAGAAGGTCTTATGAATAAGTCCCCCTCTTTGAGGGGTATTCCTGAGAAATAACATCCAAGCCACTTGGTATCGCCGTCAGATTTTAGGGTGACACCCATCTTGATTGACGGAAGCCCACCCATGATGCCCCAGCTTATGATTCGCTCCCTATCGGCCATGTACGACATGAGAACCCTATCAGCCTTGGTGATTATACCGCCCTTCTCCACACCGCATCCACCCCTCCACTTTCCAGGTCCTCCTGAGTCTGGGATGATGTCATGTTTTACAGTTATGACAGGGTTTAGTCTCTCTTGTCCCTCGAGGGGCTGAACCGATAATCCCATTCCAAAAAGTGGTGCTGATGCATTTGCGCCGTCAAGTCCGTTCCTCCCACCATATCCACCCACCATCCAGTCATACCACATGAAATGCCGATTATAACCCGGCCTCTTATCCCATCCTCCCACAAGTAGATACTCTAGGTTGAAAGAGCAGGCCATAGCCCTCTCGGGGATCAGATGAGACCACAGCTCGATTATACTATTCATGATCTTCTCATAGGCTCCTGAGCAGAAGCCTGTCACGGGCAGGGGCCATGGCGCATTTACAATCGTATTTTCTGGAAGTGTTGCCTTTACCACCCTATAGAAACCGGAGTTGAGAGGTACATCGGGGAAGAAAAATTTGGTACCAGCTATCACGGCTGAGAATGATGAGCCGAAGGCGCCGTTGAGGAATGTTCCCACATATTTGTCGGAGCCGGTAAGATCATAGTGGATGCCATTATCTGAGATGGTCATTTTGACCCTTATCCTTACTGGGTTGTCATACTCTCCAGCCGGGTCATAATCAACATAATCTTCGGTCTCCCAGCTACCTTTGGGAAGCTTCCTGATCCTTTCTCGTAGAATCCTCTCAACATAGTCCTGTGAAGCCTTGAACGCAGCCAAGACAGTACGGAATCCATATTTTTCAATGAGATGAAGTAGGTATCTCTCTCCCACCATCGTGGCCGTCGCCTGTGCCTTGAGATCGCCCATCCTTTCCTCTGGGACACGCATGTTGCTGACGATGAGCTCTGCCACATCTCTCCTAAACTGCCCCTTCTCCCAAACCTTTACAGGCGTTATCCTAAGCCCCTCAGCATAATGCTCTCTAGCTAGTACGTTGAATGATCCTGGGACGGAGCCTCCAACATCCGCCCAGTGACCATTGGTCTGGGTTATGGCTATCAGCTCACCATTATAGAATATGGGTTTAAGAATTCTAACATCGGGAAAATGTGTACCGCCTAGGTAGGGATCATTAAGTGCTATAATATCACCAGGATACAGTTCGTCACCAAAATATTTGAGAACAGACTTGGCCGTATAATGGAGCGTACCAACATGGACTGCGATATCCTGGGAGCCCTGCATAACCGTGTCACCTAGGAAATCATTGAGGCAGCAACTGAAGTCACGGTTGAATATCACGAATGAATAGCATGTCCTGAGTATCTGCTCAGACATCTGATCAACAAGGGTGACGAAGGCGTTTTTGAGGACCTCGAATGTTATCTTATCAAGGGGTACCTCATCAACTTCATACATCTTATACAGGTCAACCGACTTTGACATCATTAAACCACCTCTATGGTAATTATTCCATATTTATCAACCTTTGCTTCAGCCCCCTCGGGTATAAGGGTGGTGGTATCCATCTGCTCCACTATAGCCGGCCCCCTTATCACGGCACCTGCAGGAAGCTTCCATCTATCATAGATATTGAATTCAACATGTTTACCATTATAGAAGACCATACGCTGGCCCTTCAAAGCATCGCCCATCATTTCCTCACTTATCCTTGGTAGGCTGACCTTTTCAATCAATCCCCTGCCTGCAACCCTGCATGCGTAGACTTCAATATCCATTGATGGGTCTCTATAGGCATACTCCCTTTCATGCTCCATGTGGAATTTTTCGGCCAATGGTCTGAGGGATGTTAGCGGGCGTTCAACGGGGATTGTCAAGCTTCTCCACTGACCGAGGTACCGCATGTCAACAGCTCTCGACAGCCTTATCTTGTCTTCACTGAAACCTTCACTTTTCAAGGTTTCCAGCATAGATTTCTCCATGGCATTGAAGACATCCTCCAGCTCACTGGGTGTAAGAGTGCTTATCGGTTTTATGAAGGTCTGCATCATATCATGTCTTACATCCATTGTAAGGGTTCCGAAGGCCGATGTTATACCTGGCCATGGCGGGACGGAAACCCGTGGTATGCCCAGCTCCCTGGCCACTAGGAAGGCATGAAGCGGCCCCGAGCCTCCGAAGGCAATGAGCGTAAAATCCCTCGGGTCATACCCTCTGGCTATGGAGATGAGACGGACCGCATTCGCCATGTTCGTTACAGCGACCTTTATGATGCCCTCAGCAGCATCCAGCAAGTCGAGACCTAGAGGTTTGGCTATCTTCTCAGCTATGGCCTTCTCGGCGAGCTCTGGATAGATGGACATCCTACCTCCCAAGAACATTCCCCTACTTATCCGCCCTGTGATGACATTGGCGTCTGTAAGGGTTGGCTCAGTCCCACCCTTCCCATAACAAGCAGGGCCTGGATCAGCTCCCATACTCTGGGGCCCCACATGCATGATACCAGCCTCATCAATCCATGCCACGCTACCGCCTCCAGCCCCTATTGTCACCACATCTGGGGCCGGCATCCTAATTGGAGCGCCATAGGTTATACTCCACTCATTACGCATCCGCACCTCACCATTGTAAATAAGAGAGACGAGGGCTGTCGTGCCGCCGCTATCCAGCCCAATCACATTCTTCAAACCCATCGTAGATGCTATTGCCTGGGCACCCATGGCGCCGGCCATAGGCCCTGATCCCGCTAGTCGAGCTGCATATTTCAACGCGGCCTTCGGCGTCATAACACCTCCACCCTGGTGTATCAATAACACCGCACCGGCGAAACCATACTCAGCCAACATATCACCCAATGTCTCCATAAACTCCTTTATCACTGGGGCCGATAGGGCGTTGATGACAGTAGTGCTGAGTCTCTCGAACTCGAAGGGCTCGGGATTCACCTCATGGGAGGCGCATACGATGGCGTCGGGCATCTCAGACTTGACCAGCTCTGCAGCTCGAGCTTCATTATGGGGGTTGATGTATGAGTTGATGAAGTGGACTGCCACAACGTTGATGCCCCGGCGCTTTAGTATTGATATTATCTTCCTGAGTCCTTTTTCATCGAGTGGTTTCAATATTTTTCCGCTATAGTCCACCCTCTCATCCACCTCAAGGATATCTCTCCTCTTCACTAGGGGAGGAGCTGGATCACGATAATGGTCCCAGATATCCTCCCTCGTGCCCCGTCTTATCTCCAAGACGGCCCGGAATCCAGCTGTGGTTATGATGGCTCCTCGGGGGATGGCTCCTGTTAGGAGAGCGTTGGTTACCACGGTGGTGCTGACCATTAGGAGAGTGATCTTGGAGATATCGATCCCCGTCTGCCGAAGTCCCTCCACAATGCCCACTGCAGGATTCTTAGGTGTTGTGGGATGCTTGAAGACATCGACTCGCCCGTTCTCTAGGTTGTGGATGAGAAAATCCGTGAAAGTTCCGCCTACATCCACGCCGACCCTGTACATGTCAGTGAAAAGCTTGCCGAGGGGATATAAACTTTCGTTCGATCCTGTCAACTATTAAGCTTTTCTCTTTATGGTTATGGCCTAGGTTCTATCCTATTTTCTTATGCATGTTCTGGATGATGGGTTGTTTAGGTTTAACAGGTATTCTTTGGTTGAGAAGGCTTGTTTATGTTGTTGGTTTAAGCCTTAGGATTGTTTCTGAGAGGTACTAATGCTTCTAGGGAGAGTGTTAGGAGGTGGTTCCATAGGTTCTCAAAGTTATTCTCTGTGGGGAGGAGGTTTAGGAATACTATAGCTGTTGATGAGACTGTGGTTAAGATGCATGGCCTTAGGGCTTATGTATGGTCTGCTGTAGACGTAGATTCAGGCGAAATATTGGCAATATACGCTTCACGGAGTAGGAATATGCTAATCGCTTTGAAGTTCTTTAGAATCGTCCTAGGTAGATGTATTAACAAGCCATTGGTAGTAGTCGATAGGGGCCCTTGGTATAGGTGGGCTCTGGAAAGGCTTGGACTAAAGTACGATACCAGAGGTTCGGTATGAGGAATGCTGTTGAAAGATTCTTCGGATACATAAAGCAGAGAACAAGAAGGTTTTACAACAACATAAACACATGGAGTATCAAGTCAATAGAAGACTACGCAGCACCAACAGCTATGATCAGAAACCTAACCATAGTGATAAAAATCCAATGAGGCGTATTACTTGGTTGACAGGGTCAACGCTAAAACGCAAAGTATTAAATATTACCAAACGCGAAGCTTTATCAATGGGTTGGTGCTATGTCTTTACCCCTTGAAGGGATCAGAATACTAGATTTTACAAGGTTTATGTCAGGTCCTTTTGCAACCATGCTTCTCGGTGACTTAGGAGCAGATGTTATTAAAATTGAACCACCAGGTGGAGAGGATACTAGAGGATGGGGGCCGCCATGGATTGGCACGGATTCTGCATATTTCGTAAGCGTTAATAGGAATAAAAGGAGCATAATAATAGATTTAAAGAAGGCGGAGGGGTTAGAAATTGTTAAAAAACTGGTTGAAAAATCAGATGTAATTATAGAAAACTTTAGACCTGGAGTAGCTAAACAACTAGGTATAAGCTATGATCATCTATCAAATATAAATCCTAAACTAGTTTACTGTAGTATTTCAGGATTTGGACAGAATGGACCTTACCGTGATAAGCCTGGTTACGACCTGGTGGCTTTGGCAATGAGCGGACTCATGAGCATTACGGGCGAACCTGACAGACCCCCTGTAAAATTTGGTGTACCCATTGCTGACTTAACTACAGCAATGCTTGCAGCTCTCTCAATAATCGCAGCACTTCTGTGGAGAGAGAAGACAGGCAAAGGTCAGTATATAGATATGGCTTTATTGGATGTTCAAGTCTTGTTGCTAAGTCATCAGGCATTCAATTATTTCGTAACAGGTGAAGAGCCTAAAAGAATGGGATCGTCGCACCCAAATATCGTACCATATCAAGCGTTCGAAACAATTGACGGGTATATAATCGTAGCTGTTGGCAGCGAGAAGCTCTGGAAGCAATTCTGCAATATCATAGAGAGAACTGATCTGGCTGAAAATCCTAGATTTAAAACAAATGCTGATAGAGTGGTAAATAGAGATGAACTTATAAAAGAATTAAACACAATATTTAGATCTAAATCAACAAGTTTTTGGTTAGAAAAATTAGAGAAAGGCGGGATACCTGTTGCACCAATATTAACAGTAGGTCAGGTATTAAATGATGAACATGTGAAATATCGGGGAATGGTATTTGAGATACAGCATCCCGAGGCAGGGATGATCAAGATGCTCGGAACACCTTTCAAGCTTTCCGCAACTCCAGGTAGAGTAAGGTATTCACCGCCGACTAGAGGTCAGCACACTTATGAAATACTTAAAGAGCTGGGCTACAGTGATAATGAAATATTTGAATTGAAAAGTAAACGTGTGGTAGAATGACTTTCTTTTTTGAGAAACATTACTGTCTATACCCGCTAACCAAATCATGTAACTATGGGTTCAACTTCTGACCCGAAAATGTTAAAAACTCAGCGATTGTTTCTAACTAGTTAGGCAGTCCGCTTATTTTGTAGGGCTTTCCAAACATTGAAGGGATTGACTGGTGCATCAAACACGTTTAAGCTCATTGGTGAGAGGGCGTCCTCTACTGCGTTGACAACTGCAGCTGGAGCCGCGATGGTTCCTCCCTCTCCAACTCCTTTGTAACCGCCGGGGTTATCGGGTGCTGGTTTGACATGATATTGGATATAAATCCGAGGTGCTTCCTCAGCAGATGGAATTAAGTATTCGCTGAACGTGGATGTAAGGAGAGCCCCATCTTCGTCGTATTTTAGGTCCTCATATAGGATGTGGCCTATACCTTGCACTACTCCTCCAATAATCTGCCCTTCAACAATTGACGGATTTATCACGTTTCCGCAATCTTCGACGACGTAATAGTCAGTTACTTTAACGTGGCCCGTCTCGGGGTCGGCTTCAACTACTGCGGCGTGGGCCGCATTAGCCCATGTAATAGGGCTTGCTGGCTCAAAAAAGCATACCTCCTCTAGTGCGGGCTCTATTTCTTTAGATAGTTTATGAGGAGTTATGTACGCCATCTTTACTACATCCATAAAGCTAACAGCTTTAGATGGGTCGTCTTTGACGAAAAACCTCCCGCCACTATACTCGATATCCCTTGGGTCGGCTTCAAGAGATGCTGCTGCTATCCTCTTCATTTTATCTAAAAGTCTTTCAACCGCAACAGCAGCCGCATTACCCCCTATGATCGCTCCTCTACTACTATGTGATCCGACACCGTATGGTGATGTGCTTGTGTCGCATGGTAATACAGTTACATTCTCGAATTGTACTTGAAGTTTCTCAGCGACTACTTGAGCCAAAGCCGTTGAAATTCCCTGACCTATGTCAGGGAGGCCCGACGAGACAGTGACTTGTCCACTTGGGTCAATTGATATTTTTACTGAGTCAAAGCCGCCCATGCCAAATAGGGCGTTTACAGCTGAGCTGAAAGCACCATATTCGGCTAATATGGAAAAACCGATCCCCATAAATATTCCTCTTTTCCTTTTCTCGGCCTGTTCAGTCCTCAACTTCTTATAATCCACTAACCTGAGAAGTTTCTCCAAACATTCATCAAATGTTGCTGCATTGAAAGCTTGTCCACTCAGATTTGTAAACGGCATCTCTTCACTTCTTGCTAAGTTCTTGAGCCTTACTTCGGCGGGATCAAGGCCCAGCTCACGAGCTACAATGTCCATCACCCTCTCTATTATGTAGTTGGCTTGAAGCAGTGCCGGGCCTCGGACGGCACCATACGGTCCTTTATTGGTGTAAACAGCTATATGCTCGCTTAAGAAGGCTTGCAACTTATATGGCCCGGGCAACAAAATGCTGGTGAACATTGATAGGGCACCGCCACTCCATGGTGGTGCCCCATAAGCCCCTAGATCTGCATAGCATCTATCTTTCACTGCAAGTACTTTACCGTCACGTTTACATGCAATCTCTATGACATGAACTTGCTCCCTCTCATGTATTGATGCCTGGAGATTCTCTGTCCTACTTTCAAACCATTTAACAGGTCTTCCGAGCATCATGGCAGCATATGCAATGGCTATGTCCTCTCTGAATATATGCGCCTTAGAACCGAAACCGCCTCCGACATCACATGCTATTACTCTGACCTTGTTTTCGGGAAGGTTTAAGATTTTTGCTAGATAGGAACGCAGTATATGAGGAAACTGTGTACTTGTCCAGACCTCTAAGTGTCTTGTATGTTTATTATAACTTGCTACCGTGCCGCGGGACTCGATAGGTGCAGCTGTGCTCCTATTTAGTCTAATCTTGCGTTTTATCACCACGTCAGCGTCGCGGAAGGCTAGCTCGAGATCCCCACCTTTGAACTCCAATCTTAAAGCTACATTGTCGCCTAGATCGTCATAAAGTAGTATGTCTTTAGTCTCGGCAGCTTTCTCAGGATCCGTAACGGGTGTTAGCGGCTCATAGAATATTTCCAGTCTGTCTGCCATGTCATAGGCCGCATAAAGATCAGAAGCAACGCAAAGTGCTATAGGTTCCCCAACGTATCTGACCCTATCAACAGCCAACGGAGATATGCTGGGTTCCTTAAGACCTTGCATACCAAGCTTAGGAAGAGTGAGCTTTATATTATCTCCGCTGATAACCGCTACAGCACCACCAACATCCATAGCTTTTTTAATGTCGATTTTTACTATCTTGGCGTGTGCATACCTGCTTCTGACAAAGACGGCATGCAGCATCCCTTTCAGATATAAGTCGTCAACAAACTTCCCAGCGCCCGTAACAAATTTTTGACCACTTACACTTCTAACACTTAAACCTACTAAACGCGATATCATGAGCTATATACTCTCGGGTTAGCCCTTGTTATTAAAAGTTATCTTTTGTTACCGATAGTGTCCAAATAAGCATTTTCGCTCACCTCCCTGTCCTCGCAGCCTGGTAGTATATTGTGAATAGGGTTAGGAATAGCTTGAGGTTCGTTATTCCCTGTATGTGGTCTCTCGCACTCATCTTATGGTGGAATACCATAGTTCTCTCCTTCAGATATCTGAAGAATCTCTCTACCCTGTTCCTCATACCGAACCTCTCATACCTATACTCTAGCCCAAGCCTCTCAAATGCCCATCTATACCATGGGCCTTTATCGACTATGACTAGTGGCTTGTTTGTACACATCTTTAATGCTTTCTTAAGGAATGATAGGGCATTTAGGCTACTCCTACCATATGAAGCCTCTAGAGCTAGTAATTCCTTTGAATCAGGATCTTTAGGCAGTATATTATGATTCTTAGGGGTGTTCTCGTCTTTGTTGGCTCCTTCCTCCTCGTCTTAAGCCTGTCTCCGAATTTTACTGTTAATGCTCCGAATATCCCTTCACCGACGCCCCTATACGCGTATAGGGATTCATCGTATGCCCTGTACCTAATCCTAGCTCCATAACCCCTCGGACTCCTAGCCCTCTTAACTATCGGTATGTATCCCTTGGATGCTATGGTGTTTAGGACGGGTTTCGAATTGAATGCCCCATCACCAAGCATTACCCCTCCACCTCTCAGGTATCCCTTTAACGAACTCCACCTAACCCTAACATCTATGAATATTTCATGAAGGCCCTTCAGCCAATCAGTAAACTTCTTCGAGTCTACCACCGAGTAGTCATACTCTATTTCTCCATGCCTAACCTCCCAGTAATGAAGGGTTGACTTAGGTATCCTAACACCTAAGGGATAGGTTCTCAGCATACCTTAAGCTAGCCTTACAGACCTCCTTCAAGACCAGGGCCTTAACGTAAAGCCTAGGAGGCCTCCCAAACCTACAACCCACAAACCTAGAGTCAAAACCCATCAAATCAAAGACATAATCCAAGGCAGCCATCAATAGCCCAATATCATAAGCCCTCACATCCCACCTACAAAGCATAAATAGAAGAGAGGCAAAGCGCTAAGTAACAGTTGGATACGCCCTGACAAGAACAGCTCTTTTAAGATAGATCGGACAAAACAGGGTATTACCTCAGGAGGGCTGAAAAATACTTTTATAGGACTATTTCGGTAAATACGTTGCCAATATGAGGTGAGAGAAATATGGAATTACATATTAAGAACTTTGAGTATGGTGAAGCAGAAATGATAGAGTTTGAGCCAGTATACGTTCAAGAATTTAACTTATATCTAGAATTAAAAGACCTACTGACGTATAGCCTCTGTGGAATTGACCTACATTCTAAGGGTAGACGTGCTGAAAATTCCATACTAATTCGTTTTGCCATTGCAACACTAGAAAAATTTTTGAGCAAACAAAACGACGCTCTGCTTTCAATGTTAGTAAAAGTTAAGGAAGAATTGGAAGGTCAGTCTTCAAGTGTGAGGGAAGACTTATTAAAATTTTTGAGGAATGTTTTATCAGTATTGAAAAATGAAACACAGCTACGAGAAAATGAGTACGATGAAATGTTCAACAGCCTAAAAATTCTTCTTGACAAGCTTACCTTAATTAATAGGGATGTAGAGGAGAAAATGCTTGCAAGATACAGGTATAGAAAGCACTATCAAATATAGACTACTAGAAATAGAACGTGCAGTTAGAAGGGCTTTGGACAAGGTCAAAGGTGCTAGACCCATATCACCATATGGGGAGGAAATTAAGAATACCATTGAAGATGAACTAAACAAATTCTGCGATAATCTGAAACAATTGTCTGCTTCCGATGAAATAATTCAATTAAAACAAGAGGCAGAAGTTAGATTAATGGACAGAATTCGCATTTCATCCGATCTCCTGTTGGGAAGAATAGAAGACATTCTTTCGCAAGAGGCCTCCACCGAACTATATTATTTTCTGGACTTTTATTTAGATCTTCTAGTAGATGAGAAAATATTAGTGGACAGACCGAAGATTTTAATTATTAAGGGGTATGAGCTTCGAACATACCCTTTTGATCGGGGTGAAAATTTATGGGTAATTGAAGTCCCCACAAAGACGGAAGGCAATGTCTTTGAGTGGCCTACACTATTACATGAATTAGCTCACATAGTTGAGCACAAATTAAAGATAATTGACACAAAATTTAAAAGATCTTACGCGCCCATAGAGTTAGAAACAGGAAGTGTTGAGGCAACGGAATATTTTCATTGCAAAGAATACTTGTGTGACTATATAGCTTTACTGCTTTGTGGTCCAATATGGCTTTTTATCCTTTATGATCTTTATTTATTACCTACTTATTTATTACCTAAAACTCATCCTGAGTGGATTAATAGAGTGATGATAGTTAAGGAGAGAATTTTATCCTACTTAAGCGACCTTAAGCAAAAAATTTCTACTAAAAAATTCAAATCCTTGTCTAATGAAGAAACAGAAAAGCTATTAAAGTTCATTAACAATGTAGAACAATTAAAATATAAAGACCTTCCGCCGTTGTTTCGCAAACCTCTGTTACTTGATGACATTTTTACGGAGGTGGAGAAAAAATTGGACAATGTACGTTTCAAAATAGATATAGACGATATGGTACAATGCGTTAATAGTCTAGTAAAGTTTGAACCATATGTTAGCAGGAGAGTTTATATAGTTAACGAAAAAGGAAAAAACCTTGATAGCGGAGATATTGACATAAATGTATTAATTAACTCAGGATATCTGATCTATCGACTTAACATTTTCGATCAAGGAGTAAAAAAATACTTTGAATTCGATGATTACAAAATGAAGTCTGAATTTATCTACTTAGTTTCAGAGTGTGTGCGTTCAGCCAGAATTGCTATGATTGCTAAAGAGGCTTTGTTATCTTAGATTATGCCCAAAAGTTTTTGAAGGTCTTCATCAGGCTTAGGAGGTTTCATTCTTACTTGAAAATTAAACTGTCCCCGATAACCTTCAGTTAAACCAGAAACTGGTGCCAAATGAAGGTTCGCTATTCTTGTGAGCGGATAGATTTTTAATGGTATTTTTCCGATATTTCCTAGCTCTAATGTGATGCGTCCATGAAAACCTGGCTCAATCGACCCAGCCGTCGCGTGTATCATTAACCCTCTTCTGGCAAGAGAACTACGACCATCTAAAAACCCTATTAAATCATTAGGCAAAACTACGTATTCAAAAGTCTGTGCTATAATGAACTCTTTCGGTTGTAAAATGAAAGGCTCTATATTTAAACAATATTTCTCACCCCTTCCTTTATTAATTTTTTTCCTACTTATCTTAGTTTCAATAAGATCGTAAACTTCTTCTTCAAAAACCTCCTCTGCGATATCAAAAATTCCTTGTCTGTATTCACGAAAACGGCGGAAACGTGAATCTAAACGAAGATCTATGCCTACAGAAGTAATTTGCCTTTCTGTGAGTATAGGTTCAATTCTTAATAATTTATTCTCAATTAAACCACGGATCTCATCTTTACTTAAAAACCTGTACAGTTGTTCAGTAGACATCTTTTTAGATAGAAGAAAACCCTTTTATAAACTTTTGGACAATCTGTTAGGGCCGGGTCAGATCTGTTAGCTTAGGTGTTTGTTTTGTATTTTTTTATGCTTTTCGGGAAGAGTCGCTTTTCTTATGGTTTGGTAGTAAATGGATGGACTAAAGATAAACTGGGCAACACTTTGGTTTGAAGCTGTTGGTGGAAAATAGCATTCAATCAGGAAGGTTGTTGGGGATTTTATTTCAATGATGGTGCTGGATATATGCCTATCCGACTTCCTCTCGAGCTTATGTATTCGCTTAAGGCGAAGGCGACCACTATGATGAGTATTATGAAGCCGATGGTAAGCGCTAGGAATGTTGGAAAGTTAACCGGCACTCCAACGAGTAGTATATATATATCTAGTGTTATCTGTGTGTTGCGAATGCCTTTAGGCAGGCTTGTCTCCGACCTGAACCCTCCATACGAGTGCTCCCTGTATAGGCTGCCCAGCCGCTCCCTTGACAAGCACCGTTATGTCGTATATGCCTGCCTGTATCGTTGCGGATGTTCTAGATGCCGTGAACCTGACGAGATAGCTTCCTATCTCCGCACCATCCTTTGTTACAGTGATGGGATAATCGTTGTCTAGAGGCACCTGCCCAACTATTATGACGCCCTGGCTGTCTGTAGAGCCCACATCCCTTCCAGCGAACTTGATTGCCGCTCCAGCTACCGGTCTTCCTTCTAAATCAACAACCTTTATCGACACGTCGTCTACGGGTAATGTTATGCTTCCTCTCGCCTGTAGTCCTGCGGGAGTATCGCGGACTACCGCCTTAGCAATAGTGCCGAACTCGCTAGCCCACTCGACCATGAACTCGTAGACTCTGCCGTCGGGTATTCTCAGTAGTGTGAATACTGTGTCAGGTGTGAGATGCATGTCCTCATCCCTCATCAGCTTTGGTGATATGCTTATACGTGCTCCTGAGAGCTGTCTACCCTGCTTATCCACAACCGAGAAGCTGACATCCCTAAGCGCAAGCACCACCGTCCCTACAACATTAGACCCATCCACATCTACCGTCACTAGGCCTATTTCAACACCTCTTTCGTCAGGCCACCTAGCCAACACATCATAATTTCCTCTAACAACACGCTTAGCCACCAGTATGGGAGCTTGTCCCCTTACCGTAAACTGATCTGGCAGGGCTAGGCTTGGAG
>Ga0079995_1056537_pt1 | contig 25835 bp, 30 predicted proteins | sample FaiFalFF_MnMetaG_2_FD_69198 | JGI IMG/M metagenome (GOLD analysis project Ga0079995, IMG submission 69198) | Freshwater microbial communities from Yellowstone National Park, Wyoming, USA - Fairy Falls C (FF_Mn_C) (SPADES assembly) (version 4) | ecosystem: Environmental > Aquatic > Freshwater >...
ACCTCGCTTACCTGTATCATGGGGCTTGCCTCCACGGTTATGCTTCTGCCCTCGACAACCCATTCCTCCGACCTCTCCACAGGGTTCTCGACCGATATTAGGTACTCCTTCAGCCATGATGCTTGAACTGTTTTCGGAGCATCCATGTTGATTTCAACTTGCAGTCCCTCTTCCATTCCAAGCCAGCCATCGAACCTGTATCTCACACCCTCGCCAGCAGGCCTTATGCTGGGCCCGGCGTCAAGCACCACCGTAGAACCCCTGTCAAACCACCCGGATACATGTGAGACGGGTAGCTGGGAAAGTATCTCCAAGTAGTATTGGAGCCCGTATATCGCCTTAGCTGTTAATGGTTTTGTCACTATTATCTTGGCTTCGCGTTCTGTATGGTTTATCCCCTCCCATCTTGAGAAGACGGCTTTCGTCCTGTTCTCCCATACAAACTCTTGCGGGGCCTTTAGCTCTAGGGTGGAGTTCTCCTCATACCAGCCGTCCAGCCCACCGATGGAGCCATGCGTCGTTGTCACGGTTATGTAGAACTCCTTGGCGTAGATGGCTTCAAGTTTGAGGGGGTTGAGGACTGTAACTACGCGGTATGGCTTCAAGGAGTTATCGCTCCACATCTTGAAGTGTAGTCTCTCCAGCTCGCCCAACATTATTATTTGCGTGGTGTTGAGTTCAATTGTAGCACCCCTCTTAACCCATTCGGCGGAATGTTTCTCCGGCGTGGAAACCTCTACAAAGTAGTACACATCATATCTTGCTTCAAGGTCCATGTCTCTAGTGACGCGTACCCTTACATTGGTCACGTCGGCCACCTTTGCTCCGTCACGGTACCAGCCGGTGAATACGAGCTTTGTCTGGTTCCCGAAGTCTATCTCGCTCTGCACCCGCAGGTCAATCGTCGAACCATATGAGACGTTGTATGCCTCAACTACGGTGCCTAGCTCCGACTGCTTGAGCACCCTTACCGTCCTCCATATTGCAGGTTCTATGTATTCGAAGGGTATGCTCCTCGGCAGGGATACTGAGCCGGTTGAGGGGGTTCTGAACCTGCCCTCGGAGACCCATTCGTACGCCACGGCCAAGGCATAGAGGTCTAGCGTTGAAAGCTTAGCTACACCGGTTACCGATGGATACATTATGCTGCCCTGGTTTGTGGAGTGTCCCAGCCCTAATGCGTGTCCGTACTCGTGGGCTGCAACCATGAATGTAAGGGCGGCTGAATTCCTTACACAGGACCTTGAAATCTTGATGGTGGCATCAAGTATCATGTAATCTACTGTACGGCGCCATTCTGCTAAACCACAGTAGTTGGACGGGAGCGATTCCACGAACTGCATGATTATGTCCGGGTTGTTATCGGTGAACTCATAGCTTAGCCTTTCGAGGTAGCTGTAGCCGTATAGGATTGTGAAAGACTTAATCGATTTATACCATAAATCTACCGCATTCCTCATGGCTTCATCAAGATCGCTTGAACCCGAGGAGTAGATGTACACCTTGAGGTGGGTTTTCCCCCACGCCCCATGAACCGCGATGGAGCCTGATGACTGCGGTGATTGTTGCGGTGCTTCGCCATCTATTATGATGGCTAAAGCTTCCATCGCTACCGGGTGGTATAGTGTAGCAGTAACCGTTAGCATTGTTAAAACGAAGGCGGCTACCAGTAACCTTCCATGCATGTGAGTGTGTTCACTTTTGGAATATATAAGCCGTAATGGCCTTAATCTTTAGGAGACTTAACTACGGCTTGGGAAGCCCATCGTGTGAGGAGGTCCCGGCCTACGCTGGCCACATCACCTACTTTCTCCACAACGGCTATGACGGGTCTCTGCACCCTTAATGCGTGTCCCTTGTATATGCAGTAACCTCTGGGTAATGTCCGTGCGGCGTAGGCAATATCGCTGCCGACTATATCCCTGAGCCTCATTAAATCAACGTCCTCAACCCTGAATGCGAAGATGTTCTGCCCCATCTGAGTGGTTATGAACTTGTCCGCCTCCGAGAGCCTTTGCGTGGCTATGAAGAGTGGTACGCCGTTCCTAGGCCCCGTGGTTGCAACGAGCTTCATTACCGGTATCATCTGCTCGTATGCCTGCCTGCTGGCAGCCCCCTCTGAAGGCGATTGTGGGACGAAGTTGTGTACCTCGTCTATGAATATAGCCACCCCAAAGCCTGTATTTGACCGGGCCTCCCTATAGCACTCCTCAATGACTTCTGAACAGCCTGCGGAGGTCTAGCTTCAGCGGTATTTCTGTTGGGTAGAGTGAGCCGATTGTTATTGAGGGTCCGTCAGGGGTTATGAATGTGCTAAGCTCCTGCTCAGAGGGCCTGTAAACAGGTGTTAGGGGCGGTATCGGATGTAGGTAGGGTTTGAGTTCGCCTGCTTCGATGAATCCCACCTGCCAGCATACGGCTTTCGGTATGAGCCGTTCACCGTCCTCACGTATAACCCCGTCCCTGACGAGTTTCTCATCATAGCTGGACGTAACCCTTCTAACGAAAACATCCTCCGCCTGTAGCATGACGGTCTTGCCGCCCAGCTCCACCATAAGGTACTCGCCCCTGTGAACTGTTATGTCCTTCGACAGCGTTACCTCAGCCTTATCAGGCCCGTAGACTCCACTCTGCGCCAGAACGTAGCCAAGAAGCTGCCTCACCATTCACCCCACCTCAAGGTTATGAATGCCCACAATTTTGGGTCCACGCCTCCCGCCTCTCTCTCGAAGACCTCCATATACAGGTCTTTTACCAGTTTCTTGCTCATCTTTACCTCCTCATCCGCCTTGGCGAGTATTGCAGGTATCGACTTAACCGGGTCGGTGCTGGCCACAACATACCGTAACACATCCATCATCCTGTCCTCTCCAAGCCATGTGGGTGCGTCAACCCTGAAAATGCCTGCATGTGGCGGCTCCGCCAGCCTAACGTATGTGTATAGCATGTTCCCCTTCTGTCTAGGCGGCCATGGGTAGGCTTGGTTCATGTCTAGAACCATGTAGAGTGCTGCCCTATCCATCACGTTGCCTAAAGGCAGGGTTTCGTCCAATAAGTAGCTCTGCGGCCTTTTGACGAAGCCTACCAGTGCTGTCCCAGCTTTTTCAGCTCTTGAGGACAGCTCCCTGAGCCAGTACATGTACTCGCCCACGTACTTTGGTCTAGGAATAAGCGGACCGTCAACGATCAATAATGACGTTTCATTCACCGTTTCCGCCGCCAGCGACAGCATCATTGACTCCCTCTCGACGTCAACTCTGTCGGAGAATTGTCCATCATCCTCGTCATCTTTCTGGAGTATGAGGTCGCCCCTGAACCTGCGGCTGTAGCCCCTTCCGTTGTCTGCCACAGTTATCGCTGACACGAAGCCCACATCCCTGTCGGCGAAGGGCAGTATAGCGCTCCCACCATCGGCGGCCGCAACCCTGCCGTCCCACATCCTCCCATCAATATCTACGGGTTTATTCCTCAATTGTATAATGTTGCGAATGTTCACAGCCCCCGATATTCCATCTCTGATGTAGGCGGTTATCTTCTCCCGCAGGAGCTTGACAAGCTCAGAGTAGGTTGCGACCTCCTCCTCAGCCTCAGCCATGTTGCTTCAGCCCATATATGGAATGCTGGAATAAAACCCATTTAGGCCCTTGAGGCGGAGATATTCATCGGTGTGGTGCATTATCGGAAGACTTCAGGATAGGGGCTTTATATAGGTGGCCGGAGTCGGCCAGCAGTACCGTCAACCATCACCTTTTAAAATCTACCTGTTTGTGAGGGGTAGTATCCAAAATTTAATGGGATTTTTGAAACTGTTCGACACGGTTATTTTAAAGCTTTTAAACCATGCAAGGGTCTGCTGTAAGGCGGTGGTAGGTGGGGTGGAAGGTGAAGGGGTTAGGCGTTCGATGCCTGATGGGCGGTTGGATGCTGGTGCCACTACGGTGCCTCGTGGCTATCTCATTTGCCGCATTACGAAAAAGCTTAGGAAGGCCACTCCGGAAGAACATGTGCTACAGGCTTTGGCGAGGCGGTTAATCGAGGAGCTTGGTTATGATGTGCGTGACATGGCTACGAGGTACCGCATCACAATAGGCTCTAAGACAGGGATTGTAGATATTGCCGTCTTCTTTGAAGGGAGGGAACACTCTCCTCAAAACGTCTACGTCGCCGTTGAGGCTGCCTCCCCTGACACCAAGCCGTCCGACCCAGAGCATGGTGTGGAGCAGCTAAAAAGCTATATGTCGGCCTTACCAAACTGCCGCTACGGTATTTGGTCAAACAGCCTAGACGAGGAGTGCTACGAGAAGGTGCGTGTGGGAGAACTTTTCGATTTCAGGCGTATATCGAATATTCCGCCCAGAGGGGTTAGTCCCGAGGAATACGAGAGGTTGGACATCTCGTATCTTAGACCTGCCGTGAACTTGAAACGTGTCTTTAAGCGGTGCCACAACTACATACATGCGAACCAAGGCCTTCCGAAGGATAAGGCTTTTGAGGAGTTCTTGAAGGTGATTTTCTGCAAAGTCCACGACGAGCGGTGGTCCCGCCGGGTACGCTTCTTCATTACGGGTGAAGAGGCTGGCACAAGGGAGGGCGGGAGGAGGGTGTACGAGAGGGTTTCAGGGCTCTTCGAGGAGGTTAAGGCGCAGTTCCGCCACATATTTAAGCCCGATGAAAGGATCGACCTAAGCCCGGGCGTGCTCGCTTACGTCGTCGGCCAGCTCCAACAATACTCCCTCATGCTTACCGATACTGATGTTAAGGGCGAGGCTTACGAGGAGGTGGTGGGGCCGAACCTAAGGGGGGATCGGGGCGAGTTCTTCACACCAAGAAATGTCTGTAAGGCGGCGGTGGAGATGGTTTTTTCCACGTTTCCTGTGGAGAGGTGGGTGTCGCTTAGGGTGATCGATCCTGCCTGCGGGACGGGCGGCTTTCTGATCGCTGCGATAAACTTCCTGAGGAGGCACCTGTTGGAGGTGGAGCTGAGGCGGTGGGGATCGGAGCAGGAAGCCCTCCACGAGGTGGAGAAAAAGCTGAAGGAATACTGTGAGAGGTTCCTCTTCGCCGTAGATATAAACCCGCTACTCGCCAAAGCTACCCAGATGAATGAGGTAATGCATGGGAATGGTTCAGGGAATGTTTATGCTTTGAACTCGCTAACCTCCCCTGAGCAATGGCCATCACAGCTCAGGGATATGTTTGGGAGCTTTGATGCTGTCTTCACGAACCCGCCCTTCGGGTCTAAACTTCCCGTAAATGATAAGGCGATTCTGGAGCAGTACGACCTAGGACATGTGTGGAAGAAGGTGGGTAGGAATGAGTTTGAGATGACAGAGGATATTAGGGCTAGCGCCCCGCCGGAGCAACTTTTCATAGAGAGGTGCGTACAACTGGTAAGGCCTGGCGGGAGGGTGGCTATTGTGGTTCCCGATGCCATTCTAAACGACCCTGGGTTGGAGTTCATTAGGTACTGGTTGCTAACCCATACTAGGGTTATTGCCGACCTAGACCTCCCTCCCGAGACCTTCCTGCCCTCTGTGGGTACGAAGACATCTTTGCTAATCTTAGAAAGGAGGCGCGAGCCGGTCCGCTTAGAGCTGGTTGCTGACGAGGAATTCTTCGCCCCAGTTATTACTAGTGTGGGACACGATAGGCGTGGGGCTCCTTTATACCTTAAGACGCCGGAGGGCGGGGTTGTATACCACGAGGTGAGGAGGAGGGCGATCAGGGTGGAGGGTGGTGTTAGGAGACTTGTTGAGGAGGTGGCTCTTGAGCCCTTACCCGACGACGAGCTACCGACATCCACGGAGCTTTTCAAGAGGTGGTATAATGAGCGGTAGCAGGTTCCCGGTTGTTCGGCTGTCCGAGGTCCTGGGGAGCGGTGGGCTGCGCTTAGATGCCTCATATTACGTTGACGAGGCGCGTGAAACCGAGAAGATTCTATCGGCGAGCGGCTATCCTTTAGAGCCCTTAGGAGACCTAGCTGAACGCATATTCAACCTGTCCCGGTTTCGGAGGGTATGGGTTAAGAGCCCTGAGCACGGCTACCCCTACCTGTCACCAAGTGAGCTGCTTTACTTTAAACCGCTCCGCGGGCGGTTCATCTCTAAACGGACAAAGGGTGCGCCAAACTTTTTTGCTCAGGAAGGATGGATACTTCTGACATGCTCGGGCATTATAGGAGTGCCCATTTACGTGACGGAACCGCTAACCAAATACTTCTTAAGCCACGACCTCATCAGGATAGTACCAAGGGAGGGAATACTCCCAGGATACCTTTACGCTTACCTCTCCACGAGCATTGCAAAGGCCCTGATAAGGAGGCAGGAGTACGGCATGACGGTTACGCATATAGAGCCTGAGCACGTTAAACCATTACCCGTTCCGCGGCTACCCCATGAGATGGAGAGGAGGATCCATGATAAGATAGTCATGGCATGGCAGAAGAGAGCTGAGGCAAACAAGCTTGAGGAAGAAGCGATCCGAGAGCTGGAGAGTTTATTAACTAAACTGTCTGCAGAGACATCCTAATTATATGTTAATGAGGGCTTTATGTAGTGTCCGGCTCCGGCCACCTATTTAAAGGCGGCATTACTGTCCGGCATCAGACAACCAAACCTTATATGCCTCATAATTATTCATAGGTTTGTGCCTGTTGGCTGGCAGCTAGTTGACGAGCTGAGGAGGGATGAGGAGCTTACGAGGGCCCTGGCCGAGGCCATGGGTTGGAGGGTGCCGGATAACGTGGCTACGAAGGAGGATATAGCTGAGCTGAAATCCCATATTGATGCTAGGTTTGACGCGCAGAAATCCTATGTAGACGCTAAGTTTGATGACACGATAGGAGGATTGACGACATTAACAGGAGGATTGATGACATAAATGGCATTGTGAGGGCGTCCCTAGTCGCTATTGCAGTAACACTAGCTTCAACGATACTTGTGCCGTTAATCTTGAGAGTGTTGCTCGGACCCTAGGTTTGTATGTTTAGTGTAGTGCTTTATATAGGTGGCCGACGTCGGCCACCCTTCCGACAACCATGTTCGCTTGATGAAAAGGGCTTTCTAGGCGGCGGAGAAGCGTGTAGACTTTTGTTTAGGGTGTACGGCCCCTTATTATCTACCCTAACCCATATTAGGCGGACATCCGTGTTTTTATTTGGGGCTCGACGTAAAGCTCTGTGGAGGCTTCGTAGTACGGGTTCCCCTCCGGGTCGTATACCCCCTCAATTCTCTGTATTTGTGTGACCCGTAGCTTGACCGAAATGCTTTTCCCTGTCTCAAGCAGGTATGTGCTCCACGGCTCGACCCTGCTCACTATTTTGACCTTTCTTCTAGGCAGGCTGTTGAGGACATCCGGTGGGGGAACGGTCTTGTTTGGAGGTCCGCGTAGGTGTTTGGGCGAGCGTATGGCGTAGAACGGGTTGTATGTAATTGAGTATACCGGTTCGCCACCGGTTGTCACCTGTTGCTGAATTTTTAGAGCCACCATTCTAACGCTGATCTGTGTGCCGTCCTCCAACTCGTACCTACTCCAAGGCTCCGAGAGGGGGTCGAAGTCAACCTCCTGAAATTCTGCGAAGTCATCTTGCTCGGCTTGAGTATTTTGTGTCTTGGTAAGCAGGTCCTTAACCGAGTTCTGTCTACCGCATTTCTTACAGGTTATGTACACCCACCACCCTTCTATTCCGAAGCGGTTACGGTATTTCTGCGGCCGACGTCCGGACAGCTTTGCACCACACCCTAGGCAGGTGAGGTCGGCCGTCCTAAGCCAGTCCAAAACCTCTTTTAATGTATTCATACAGACCATATGTTTCGTGGTAGATATAACTCATTAAGGCCCCATAGCTCAACCTGTTCAAGATTTCATGAACCATAGTAAGAAAAAATGCTCTCTAGGTTTAAGCTATTTAAGGAAAAAAGATGGTCTTGGAGAGGTCTACTTTTTCTTCGCTATCGCCATCCTTATCTCTATTGTGCTACGGTTGATCTTCCTGCCCTCCTTCGTCTCTATTTCTGCCGTCCCTATCTTGACATCCTCCAGTACGGCGTTGTATCTGTTCTTCAGGTATTCCTCCACATCTACTGCGGTGTTGATGTTTCTCCCCCTCGCCTGTAGGATCACAGAGCCCTGCTTTAGTAGGGGTTCGAGGGCCGCTGCAACATACGACTTTACCGGCTTCTTACCGATGCGGATGACGTTCGCTGGCGCAACCTCTATGGTCGGCGTCGTGGTTGGCTGCTTCGATTCCTGAACCGGTGTTGGTTTCTGCATGCCCCTAGCTCCTCCCTAGGTAGATAAAAGGGTTTAAGCGGATTTGACCGTCATCACTATTTCCATGAAGCTGCGTCTTCTCACACCGCCGGAGGTTTCGATCTCCGTGGTCCCTATTTCCACCTTTTCTAGGGCCGCGCCGGGGACCTCTCTCTTGATTATTTCCTCTACGTCTACCAGCACGTTTATCGCCCTACCCACGGCCCTCATGGTTACAGAGCCGCTTTCCTTCAATACGAGTTCCGCCGCCATAGCATAGTTCCTCGCACTGCCTTCGCGTACGTGGATTATGTTCGTAGGTCTTTCCATACCTCCCTTGTTTTACCACATGTGGTTAAAAATCTTTAAATCAAATCGTTTCTTCATGGCTCCCATGATAATCCCACTCATAGCCGCCCTGATATTGGTGGTGGCCTTCATGTTCAGCTCAAGGCTGAGGTTCGGCTTGGCGTACCTGCTCGCGAGGATTGCCAGGCTCTTCAGAAACGGTAGGAAGAGCGGGGCGGTGGCCCGCGTTCCGAGGTACTGAGTTGACCACGCAGTAGGAGGTCACTATGTCGGGAGCCACTTGGTCGAATGGCGCATCCACGACGACCAGGAAGCCGCCTGGGTGTTCGTAGGATTTTCTAAGCGGTATACGTGTGGGGTCGAAGAACGGGGACCTACCGACCTTGTAGACGACGGTCCTTTTTCCATCACTCCTGCTGTCTGGCATGACGGCCCCTATGATGTTTTCGTATGCCTCAGTCAGATGTCTGGTTGGTATCGGCTTTGGAGAGAAGGCCACGTAACCTTTTGGAGTAATCTCAAGCCTTATCTTCCTAGCTTCCCGAAGGCCTTCAGCCTCCTCAAGCACGGACTCCCCTACATGTATGAGCAGCATATGTAACGGATCCCCCGGGCTTATCTGCGCGGCGTCGGAGAAAATCCGTAGAACGGCTGTCTCAACCAGAGATGGGGCTGTGAGCTCAGCGGTCTTTTGAGGACCATACCTGTCCCTCATATCCACCGCCCTAATGCTGAGCGGCAGCTCGCCGTAGTCGTAGCCGTAGAAATCCCTTAACGCGAGAACTAGGGAGCATGGGGTGTTGAGGTCGTGGTGGTGGTCGAGGACCTTCATCGGAATATAGGTGCGGCCTATGTCTACGGCTATATCGTTCTCCCCGAGTTCTGATGGCAGCTCGTCAACTCTTAGGATGGTTGCATAGGGGTATTTCTTTAGAAGGACGGAGCATGCGAGGAATTCGTCCGCGTGGGCCTTACCGGAATGTGTGAAAATCCTCCTGATGTCCATTAAGCCGTCACCTTTTTTTGTTTACTGTTTCCCTCACTAGTTTAAAACTCATTAAGGCCTTGTTCATCTTGGAAGGTTCAATAACTCAAGTATCTGTATGTGTATGTCTGACCTTACCGGGAAGTATGTGAAGAACCAGCCTAGCTGTAACGCGGTTAGGGCGTAGAGGACGAGCCTGTTGGTTCTACTCCCGGAAAGTATTACCGGTAGCCCGATGGCTAGTGCCGGTATTGTTGGTACGAAGTAGAAGGTGTAGACCCACCTGCTGAGGACGTAGGCTATAATGAAGTACACCCCGTAGCCCACAAGTATCCAGGATGTTGTGAAAGCGCTCAGCCTGTCACCTCCACGTGTTGTTAGGACTTGGTAGGCTGCGAATGCAAGGACCACGAACGTAGTCCACCACATCGGGCTGTAGATACCCCAATACGCTATCGGGTGCCAGGACCTGTCACCTGAAGAGGCCACAACCACCAGGTATCCGGCAGGCTCGAATGGTGCGAAAGGCATCACCCAGCTAAGCGGGAGGTCTACAGCCGTCCTCCTACCATATGGCTCTATCACGTAGCACCTGAACGGCATCTCATATATGCGGCAGTCGTACTTGAGGTTGCCGTGGTAGTTCAGCATATAGTCTATATGATCCAATGGGTTGTTGAACGCGCCTATTCCGTAATCATATGCCGCCACTCCTGTTATGAATACAACCCCGGCTATGGCTACAACTTTCTCGAAAACCGGCCTCCATTCATGCAGGGCCTTCAACAGACCGCCGCTTCTCCGGTATGATTGCATGAGGGCGTATAGTAGGAGGGCGGCTATGTTGAACAGGGTGGCTGTTTTAGACAGCAGCCCTAACCCAAGCACAGCCGCTGCCGGGACGTATCGTTCTGAGATGAACAGGTACGTACCTAGAAGGAGGAAGAATAGGGCTGGGCCGTCCAGTATGGCTATAGTTCCGATGTTGAAGAGCATTACGTCGCTGGAGACCAGTATAGCTGATAGCAGAACCACGTCCTTCCGACCGGTCAGCTTCCATGCTAGAAGTGGTACAATTGCCGCTGCCGCGGAGGAGAGGATCGATGGTATAATTCTCCATCCTAATGGGTTGTCGCCTAACATAAGTATTGAGCCTGCGACCAATAGCTTGGAGAGCGGGGGGTGCTCATGGTTGCTTGACACACCCATTAACATCTTCCTGACTGCTGGTATGTAGTGGGCTTCGTCGAAGATGAACGCACATTCGGATGGGAAACCATCCCTAGGTTCTAAACAGAAACGTGGGTCTATCGAGGGGGAAGGCGTGTTGATGATCATCAACCTGAGGACTAAGAGCGTCAGGAATGTTGCCAAGGCCACCCTATGATGGAAACCCGTTTTACCAACCAGTTTTTTGACCCGTTCCAGACCTGTCCATTTAAATACCGTATTACTGGCCGACGTCGGCCACCCCCTAAAACAAAAAATATAAAGATGGTCGGAGCCCGCCTAGCTCCTGCCTCTCACCAGCACCCCGCCTACCTCGCCGGACGGGTATTTGGTTGTCTCCAAGACAACCCAAACCCTCTCGAACCAGACGGCTTTAACGAAGTCCGTGAAGTTGTCGAAGCTATCGGAGTACTCGAACTCGTTGACCTTCACCGTGTTGAACCCCCCTCTACCATATGAGCTGGTTGTCCCCAACGGACAGGGCGCACATAGCGTCAGTATTTTCTTCCCGCCTTGCCATGGCTCTCCAAGGGAGAGGTAGGCCCTCGTTACGTCGCCCTCTAGGTTCTGCCAGTAGAGGGAGAATGAGAGTTCGTAGTCTTTGATCCCTTCCCCATATCTGTGTATCCATATCTCGATGCCTGCGAAGCCGTCTGATGCAACGGGCGGGCTTAGCTTGTAGCCGTTCATCAGCGATGAGAAGTACATCGACCTTGGCATTGGAACTATTCGTGGGGGTGATGACAGAACCGTTCCGGCGAGCAGTAGTGTCGCCGCCACCGTTGCTGCCAGGGTCGCTATGGCGAGTGTTTTTCCCTTCATCATGGAACCCTCCCCTATCGCGTGTATTTATCCCATTAACCTCTCAACCAGAACCCTGACACATACGTCCTCCCGCATGGATGAGAGGGCGGCCAGTATTGACGGCGGCTCCGCCCCGGTAACTGTCAAGGTTATTATCGCATGGGTTCCGTTGTAGAGGGCGGATATGGATGATGACTTACCCATGCCCGCCATCCAAACCTCCTCCATGGCTGAACCGAGCCTGGTGTCTGTGGTCTTCGTGCGGGCGTCTAGGCTTAACGGAGCCATATATTTTCCGGCTGGGGCTTGGCATGTTGAGTACCCGAAACGTTCAACATTCTTCCCCGCAAGCCTTGCCACGGATTCTATTGTGACCAGCTCGGGGGTGACTACGACGTATATTACGCCGTTTTCCACGTAGTACGGGTATCCGGCCTCTGTCAGCAAAGGGGCGACGGGTTTATTCGCGATCCCCGCGAATGCGGCGTAGAACTGTATGACTAGGACGGCTGTTGCGGTTAGTGTGGCCAACACTCCCAGCAGTCTCCTCTTCCCTTTTTTGCCACCTATTTTAGACCCGCATTGTGGGCAGTAGAGGGCGTCTTCAGGAGCTTCTATGTGACATTCGTTACATCTCTTCATGTCCCACCCTCTTTACGGTCGCATAGACTTCTGGTGTGACGGCTACGAGGTATGCTGGGAGCATAGCTAAGTTGATGATTGAGATGGTGAGTGCTCCGGCGGCGACGATTGTGAGGTATAGCAGGCTATCCCTCGACAAGTTTTTTCTCGACACGTCCAAGCATCACCGCCAGAAGCCTTATCCCGTCGCCGACTTGTTTCTCGACCTTCTTTAGATGGACAAGCTCAGCTCTAAGCTCTTCTCTGACACGTTTTAATTCCTCGATGCTCCCGCCGTTTTCTAGGATATGTTTAGCCATGTTGTAGGCTACGGCTCCCCGCTCACTCATGTAGACCAGGGTTTCCTGCATTTGAATAAGAACACCCCGTTGTATATTCTTTTATCGATTAACTGGGGCCTATACCCCAGCCTTATCCTTCTCCTACTACCTCTCGCGTTCTCGACCTCGAACCCGTAATCAACCAGGTTGACGTTGACGCCGTACCAAGACTTGACCGCAAGGACGATTATGTTGTTCTCACCCTCTATGACCTCCACCTCTAAGTCACTTCTTCTAAGCCTTATGGCGTATGCCGCTATGAGTGTGCTGACGGCAACGGTTATGGCAAGCAGGCCGAGCACCGGGCTGACTACGGCTAGGTATGTTATGAGCGCGGTCGTCGCCGACGTGAGTATGAGTTCCATCCACCTATTCATCATACCTGTCATGGTTACGGGAATACGTGGATATAACCCGTTAAGGCCCCCCATTATCTATTAGGGGTTGTAAGACTTCAGTGCTTAGCCTTATTCCAAGCCCGGATATACCGAAGAATTTTGCGAGGTCTTTTTGAAGCAGTTTTCCACCGGAGGCGAGGTAGAGCGCCGCTGCCGCCAAACACGCAGGCTTCTTGCCGAAATGTATTTTTGCTTCACGGGCCTTTGCCAGTATGTTCAAGGCCCTATCGACGTTCTTCTTTCCGAATCTGGCAGCATATCTAACCACATAGTCTTCCGGTGAGTCGATTTTAGGCCTTAACTTGAACTCGTATGTTATCATGCGGTAGGCTCTGGCGAGATCTTTTCTGCTTACGTTAAACTGCTCGGCCAGCATGTCGAGTGTGACAGGAAACCCGTTAACCCTGTATGCTGCGTAGAGGGTTGCGGCCTGTAGAACAGCTCGCGGCCTCCCCTTCGTACGCTTCGCTTCTAACAACCGTTGGAGTAGCTGTTCCGCTGTTTTGTTTATTTTTGTCAGACTGGGCCCCTGAAGCGTTTTATGTTGTAATAGGGCAGCCCTCATGTTTTCACACATCCGTTAATGGGTTGCTTCGACCAGCCGAGGCCCATGTATGGAGGCTGCGTCCCGTACTATTATGTGGTTGTTTGGGGCTTTCTCCACGACCCAGCCGTATCTTCCACCGTATTTCTCAACCGCCAGCTTCACCTCAGTCCTTGTGAAGCCGTAGCGCCACGCGAAGGATACCGCGTAGAGCTGTTTGCGGACCTCAAGCGCCTTATTTATCAGATAGGCTAAGGCTTCAATCCTGTCCCCCTCGACATGTAACGGTTTCTTTCTGGGGTGTAAGTTTACCCCAGGCCGGGCCTCTATGAGTTTGAAAGCCTCCTCCGGACTAGGCTTCCTCACCACTATATGATTATGAGGCACCTTCTCCACCACCCACCCATAATATCCTCCATATTTTTCGATGGCTTTTCTGACCTCTGTCCTGGTGAAGCCCCGCCACCATGCGAAGGATACCGCGTATATCTGCCCCCGTTTCGCAACAGCCTCATGCAATAGGCTCGCCAGCGCCTTGATCCTGTCGCCTACGACGTATACCGGCCTCCTCAGGTGCCTCCTGTCTAGGACGGGTTGTCTTAACTCGTCCGTGAACAGGCCTAGCTCCTTGGTAAACCTGTCCAGTCTCTCTAAACACCTATAGCAGATGCAACCATTCCCTAGGCCTATGGTGAACCGCCGCCTTTTTCCGCAGAAGGAACATTTTCTCGTATGCATCCTGACACGTTACATGGTTTGATGGATAAATCCGTTTAGTATGGATGGAGGGGTGGCCGACGTCGGCCACCTATTTAAAGCCCGTATCGCACGGCCTTAACGGGTTATATCTTAACATATGTGTAGAGCAATACATGAGCTACCGTAAAGGTAGGAGGCTTGAGTGGAAGGTTAGGGAGATTTTCAGGAGGAGGGGATGGGTCGTCGTCAGGGCTGCTGCATCTAAGCCTGTTGACCTAGTATGTCTCAAGGGGAGGATGGGCAGGAGGAGCAGGGTTGTCTTCGTTGAATGCAAATATGGCGGCGGAGGGGCTACATGGAAAGATCTTAAACCCTTGCTTGATTTTGCGGAGAAGGCTAATGCAAAACCGGTCCTGGCTCTTCAGGAGAAGTACGGCCGCGTGAAGATGATAGATGCGGACTCATGGGAGGTTTTCAGACCATAGAGTTTTACCGCTCTTTATATAGTGGCCGACGTCGGCCACTATATAAAGGAGTATTACTGTCCGGAGCTGGACACCTTATATACATGTGTGTTATGTGTATGTGTGGGTGTGTGAGGCGTGGTATGGGAGACTATTTCGATTGTTGCGGGGCTTGTTTCAATAGCCTTGGCTGTATACTTTGGTGTGCGCGGTCTGGGGAGTAAGATTGATCTCTTAAGTAGTAAATTCGATCTTCTAATCGAAAAGGTTGACAGCATTAAGGAGGATACGTCGGTTATCAGGGAGAGGGTGGTGGTGATTGACGGTAAGATCGACCGTTTGAGCGACAAAATCGATAATATAAAGGAGGATGCGTCAATAATAAGGGAGAAGGTAACGCTCATAGAGGGTAGAACTAGGGAGGGCAGTCCTTTGGATTCTTTCAAAGGCGTAGTGAAGAAAGTTTGAAAACAAGTGGCCGGCTCCGGCCACCTATTTAAAGGGGGTACTACTGTCCGGCGTCGGCCACCCAAACCTTATATACGTCACAATTATTCATGGGTTTGTGCCGGTTGGCTGGCAGCTTGTAGAGGAGCTGAGGAGGGATGAGGAACTTAGGAAGGCTCTCTCGGAGGAGTTGCTGGCTGAGGCTTTAAGCCGTAAGGAGTGGAGGAGGGCGGCTCTTCTGGCGGTGCTGAAGGAGGCTGCGACAAAAGATGACATAAGGGAGTTGCGGGCCTATATGGATACTAGAATTGACGACCTAAACAGGAGGATTGATGACTTAGCTAGGGGAATCGAGGGGGTGAATAGTTACGTGCGGTCCTCTCTTATTGTCATCGCGGTAACTCTGGCAGCAACCATAGCGGTTCCGTTCATCATTAGGTTGCTGTTAGGAGCATGAACCCTTTGCCTTCATCCTTTTTACTGTTTATATAGATGGCCGACTCCGGACAGTTATACCTCTGTAAGCGGTTCTACGACAGGTATTCCTCTATGAGGTTTGGGGTCGTGGTGCTGGCTTTCCTTCTAGTGGGGGCCTTCCTCTCCACACGTCCGTAGTGTCTTACGTATTCCTCCCATAGCGACGAGCGGATCTCCTTCATCGCGGCCACGTAGTCCGTGTACGTGTTTATTGTGAACGTCTTGTTGAGGACTTTAGACTGCTTTCTACCCATCTTGAAGACGCGGACGTATAATTTGAGCGCCTTGTTCTTCTTAGTCACTTCTACATACCTTTGTATATGGTAGGATATATGTGGATAATTGTTACAAAAAATGGTTGGGTGCCGCTTTTACGCGGCTGGAGCCGCCTCGACAGGCTTTGCTTCAGGAGTTTTGGGGGCGGCCTTCGTCTTCTTCTTGAGTGGTTTTTTCGCTTTAGCCGTCTTCTTCTTGGCCATGCATGTTTGTCTGTTTTGGTTGTAGAAAAGTGTTTGCGTTCCTGTCGTTGTTCAGCCCGTACGGGATTCTAGGAGATGGGACCATATGTATGGTCAATGGGGCTAGGCAGGCCTCGAACACGCCTCCAACCGTCCCGCCGGGCGCTATTACCGCCATGCATGTCATGGTGCTGTTGGGTATGATGACGGTGTAGGGTTCGCGCATGTAGTTTCCCACGGCTAGGGGCAGGGGTGGGATGATGTTTATGTGGACTACTGTGGGTTTCCCCTTGTATGTGGAGACCTCCTGCATGTCGTGGAGGGTTAGCCTGAACCTTCTCAGGCTGTCCTGTATGGTGACGCAGTACTCTAGAACCGAGTCCTTTGTCTCCATACGCACCCTTGTCGCGTTCTTTGCATAGTAAAGGTTTGTTGCTTCAAGTATTCGTCCGAGGGGGCGCCAGAGCCTTCTCAGCCTTGACTCGCAGCCGAGCCTCCAGAAGCTCAGGTCTAGGCTGGACGGGTCTATCACGGCCTCGCCACCTCGGGGATGTGTCTGGCGACGGCGGCGTAGAGTGTTGGGGACTTGTTCCTGATCCGCGGGGCTATTTTTGCCAGTAGTTTTCTACCGTTTTCAGGTCCGAAGGTGTCGATGACTGCTTTGATAAGGGATCTCACCTCGTCGTACTCCATCTTCATGGTTATCGTGTTTAATGCGTCTATATCAACCAGTGTGGCCAGCTCCTTTAGAAGCAGCTCACTCTCCTTCATCTAGGACACCTAGGCTTGCGGCGAGGGGTTTGTTCGGGTACTCCGGCTTCTCCTTCAAAGCCTCTGTCAGGGTTACGTAGACCTCCTCCCCGTCCTCCCTCCCTAAAAGCTCGACCAGTTTCTTGTAAACCCCCTCCCAGCCATGTGCCTCCAGCTCGTCTGCCAGCCAGGGGATCAAGGCTCCGGCGAAGGCCAGCTTCTCGGCGTGCTTGGGATGCATGATCTTCTCCAGCCTTTTACGCGAGCCCTCGACGTCTAGCCTGGCTTTCACCGGCCTGTAGCCTTTGTCCTCGAACTCTTTCCGAACCTCGTCCATGCTGTACATCTCCTCCGTTATTATCCAGACGGCTCCCTGCCCGGACGAAACTGCTTTGATAACTTTCTTCACGTAGGGATGTGATGGGGACGGCCGTATGGGTTTCGTATAGTTCGCCCTATAGGCTGTTCTGGTCTGGGCTATCGCCCCCTTAACCGGGAGTTTGGTCGCCCCCTCTAGGTTGAAGACGCCAGCCATTCCCGCGATGAGGCCTGTCGGCAGGGCTGAGCGTTTGATCGGCAGGAGGACGACTGTTTTCTCCCTGAACTCTCCCCGCAGCACCGATTCGTAGGGCATGTATTCGTCAACTGTTTTTTGTTGTGTTGTTTCTGGCTTGGATGTAGTCGGCGTTGCCTGTGCTTTAAGTAGCGGAGGTTGGAGATTTTCAGGCTCTATGTGTTGGATGGCTGGCTCGGGCTGCGGCTTGAGGGTTTGCGGCTGCGCTGGCGGCGTAACCGTTACCCTAGGCTGTGTGGACGGTATTGGGGATGAAGGGGGTTCAGGCATTATGCGCCCCGGCTCCAACCTCCCGGCCTGCTCGGGCTGCGGTGCGGCTGTTTTCGCTACCGCCTTCCTGGGAGGCTCCGGCGGCTTCATCAGCTTCCTTATCTCCTGCGCTGCGCCCATCAGGTGCTTGAAAAGGCTTAAACGTAAGGCGTCCGCGTCGCTGCTGTCGGGTTTAAGCCCCTCGATCTTCGAGACCAGCCTGTCCGCTGTGCGGAACAGCTCTTTCTCGAAACTTCTCTCGTCCATGTTGGATGCCGCCAGCCTTACCGCTTCATGTTTGAATTCCACGGGGTCAACCCGCATGGCCTTAAGGGTGTCCACGAGGTCTTCGTCGGGCTCCCACTCGACCTCCTCTTCTTCAACCAAGCCTTCGGGCACGGGGGTTGTTGGCTGTGTTGAGATAAGCGTAGGCGTCTCCAAGGGCTGTGGGTGTTTCGGCTGTGGGGCTGTTGCAGGCCTGCGTTCTGCTTGGGGCGGGGTTCTCTGCTCAGGCACCGGCGGTGGCCGGAGCTGTTCTGCCTGTCGTATTGGTTTCGGCGGAGGGGTTGTGGCTTCCACCGCTTCCTGGGGCTTCTCTATTCGCTTGGTTTTCTCCGGGGTCGGTGTCTCCATTACCGACGGGGCGTGGACTTCCTCTTCATGTTTAGGCTGCTGTGTGATTATGCCTGCCTGTTTATGTGTTGGAGTCTTAGCCGGTGTCGGTACCTCGGCTGGAGGGGTGTGGTCAGGGGTTGTTTTCTCAGGCCTCGTTGGTGGGGGCGGGGTTGTTTTGGAGACTATGTTTACTGGAACATCCTCATTCACCGGCCTAGGTTCGTGTGGGGCTTCCGCCGGCTTGGGTGTTTTTCTCACAGCGTTTGAAGGTGAGCCGCATTTATGGCAGTGTTTTGCGCCTGGGAGTAGTGTGGCACCACATGTGGGGCATGTGTCACCCATCACCGTTTCATATTCCGCCTTACGGTGACGTATTTTCGGAAGAGATAGGCCTGTTCTCGGCCTTAGCTCCGCTCCGCAGGATGTGCAGTATTTGGAGCCTTTGAGGGTTTTTCCGCCGCAGTGCGGGCATTTTTCAAACCTTCCGCTGTCCTCGTCGGCGTATCTGAACCCCAGCTTCTCCATCGGTACGCCACGGTATCTGTTTATCAGCTCGTCTATTCCGGCCAGATCCCTTGGGATGGTGTAGGGGTCTACTCCGGCTTTTTCAAGCCTGGCTATGGCCCGGTCGATCTCCGGGTCGTCCCTCGCCAGCTCGACCGCGTACCGGATAAGTGTTTCACCCATGTTTTCGACACCGGCGTATTGTTTTCTCTGGCCGACGACGGCCGGCATAGCATAGCCCTCATAAATCCCCACGGCCTCGTCCTCCAGCATCCTCATCCTGTCCTCCCCTGCCGGGAGAACCCTTGCGAGCTTCAGGTAGGCCGCCACCTTCCTGTCGTTGTCGTGCCCTCCCGCTATCTCGGCAGCGGGGTCGATGTGCATCCATATCCACCCCCGGGTTATTATAGGGTTCCTGCTGTTCTCTGCAAGGAAGGCGGCCGCCCTCCTCAGGGCATATGTCTTGCTTTCCCTCTCTCTTGAGCGCTCGACCGCCGTTCTTAAAGCCCTGTAGGCTCCGTACCCTATGGCTGTGACGGCTATGATGGGGGCTATTGTGGGTGCCGCCGTGAGCAGGGCTTGGTAGATCTGCTGGAGTAACGCGGTCTGGGGTTGCTCGGGTGGCGGAGGCGGCTGTGTGGGGCCTGTTACAGCCTGTTTCTCGGCCTTCACCGTGACAGTGAGGTTGTAGTTGGCGTATACCGCGATCCTGTCAACGTTGTAGACTTTTTCAAGCGTCGCTTCGTTCACGACCACGTAGTTCACGCAGTCCCTGCCCTGCTCGTAGGCAACCACAAGCCATTCGCCTTTAGGGACTGGCTCCGAAACCCATGTCCCCGCACCGGTTTTCGACACCGCTACAGGCATGTTCCTCGTCTGGCTGAATACCGCTACTCTGGTGACGCATTCAGGCGGGTCGGTCTGGATGGTTACAAGGACGTACGTTGTTTGCTGCTGTGCGATAGCTGCCTGGAGCAGGGCCAGTAATGTGAGGACTAGTGCTGTCTTAGCTGACGACGCCAAGCCTTCTCAGCCTCTCATACATTGTTGCCCACTCTGCCTCCGGCCTCGCCCCCGGCCTCGTCTGCCTGACGTACGCCATGTAGCTGTTTCTAAGCTCCTCCAATGTTGTGCAAGACGTTATCAACCTGAGTTCTTCATGTGTGAACACGTTTGCCGTCTCGTCCCTGAAGCCCCGGCCTCGTCTGCCTGACGTACGCCATGTAGCTGTTTCTAAGCTCCTCCAATGTTGTGCAAGACGTTATCAACCTGAGTTCTTCATGTGTGAACACGTTTGCCGTCTCGTCCCTGAAGAGTTGTCTTAATACCTCGTAGACGTCCCTCTTCTTCTCCGCCGCAAGTCTTGAGACAGCCTCCTCTATCGACGCAACGCCTCTGAACGCGTACGCTATCTCCGCGATATAGTCTACGTGCTCGTGTGTAAGCCTCTCCACCAATCCCTTGGATGCGGCGTATGCTGCGGCGATGCTTACGTATCTCTCCTTGGACGGCTCCTCGATCTCGACCGCGGGCGGCAGCACCGGGTTCTTGGAGATCACTATGTGGGTTATGCCGGTCAGCGGCGCGGCCCTGGTGATGGACCGCTCCACTGCCTCGTCTTCCACGACGTGGATGAGTGCCCTAGCCCCGCCAGCGGCCTTCTTGAGCTCCGCTGCCGCCTTCTTCAAGTCAGCAGATTTAGGCGGCTCGGCTTTTTTGTATGACATGCCCGCCCTCCTACATGCTTCCCCGGCCACCAGCTCACCCAGCCTCAGGTCTTGTGACGCCAACACCAGGAGGCGGACTAGCTGTAGCGCCTTCTCAGCCTTCATGCCCTCGACTTCGTAGCCGAGGAATCCAAGTCCTCCCTTAATGTCCGCCAACCCGTTTTCGACGGCGTTTCTTATCAGGTCGTAGGCGTCGATGTCGCATTCTATGGAGGCTATGTGCTCCGGCGTCAGCTTAGCTTTTCCACCGGACCGTAGCTTTTCGAGTAACTGCTCAGCCTCCTGCCGTATCTTTGGGATAAAGCTCTCTTGACCTAAGCTCACTTCCTCTTCTAGTAGGGCTGTCTGCTGGCTGCTGGAGGCTATTTCCTCAGCGGCTTCCTTCAGTGCCGGATGTATTTGCAGTCTACCGGACGCCCTCAGGGCCTGGCTGAGGTTGCCAGCTCTCCGGGACGGTAGTGAGGCGGCTATGGCCGCTGTGACGGTAGACATCTCGGGATCGGTCCTAACGCCACCACCTATACGCCTCCTCACAGCGCTTGGGCGTAGGAATGCGGCCGCTGAGATGGCGGCTGCCGGGGAGGCTATCACCAATAGTCCTGAGATAAGGGCCATTGTCCCCTCGAAGCCGGTGATCGCCGTGCCTAGGTCGGCCACCTGCACCATGAACAGGCCTATGACTGGTATGTCTAGGAACTGCGCGTTCGGCAGCTCCCTGTACTTCAGCGTTATTGTTGCGGGGGAGTTCACGGGCCCTACTACCATGCTGCCTACGACGGCCAGACCTCCCGCCTCCACCCGTTCAAGCCTATGCCTCTCCAGTTTTTCGGGGGCGGTCACGGTTATCTGTGTCCCTTCCTTGATCCATGCTTCCGCGACCGGGTTGGCGCTGTATCGGACGCCGTTCACTTCAACCGCTGCCGGCGCGCCGTCTGAAACCACTCTTAACCTGTACTCCCGGATGTATTTTGGTTCAACGAATCTGGCGAGCTGTTTTGGGACCGGTTGGTCGAGTGGGAAGGTGTTGTTCGCCACCATGTAGCCTGTGGCCCTGAGCCTTACGCCGTCGCCGACCTGCTTCACCGGCTCTATGTCGGGCTTGATGAACTGGTCTTTCGGGTAGTACTCGTTTATGAAGCGGATGTAGGTGTAGTAGTACGCTTTAATCCTTAGCTGCCCGCTTTCCGGGACCCTTATCCTGAGCGAGGGCATGCCATACCTTTCTCCCCCGACCTCGGCGTAGAGGAACACGTATTTCGCGTCACCTAGGTACAGCTCCCTCTCGAAGCCGTATCTTAGCTCGGAGTTGGGCATGGTTATCAACGGCTGCTGTTCCGGGAGGCCTGTAACGTTCGTGGATATGTAGACTATGACTCTTTCAACCGGCTGCCCCCCGGGCTTTTCATAAAGCCTTTCGAAGACGGCCACAAGCTCGACGTCTCTGTCGATGTAGAAGGTGAGCGGGTTTGATGCTGTTTCGCTGTACTGTAGCCCCTTGACCACAACCCATTTCACGAAGCGGCAGTTGGTCGTGGGCCTGGCCTCCACGGCGACGGGGCTGGCTATAGGGTATGAGCCCTCTCCTGCCAGGACTGCGGCACAGTCCTCGGGCTCCCCTCTCAGGACGACCCTGTACTCCTGCTGCTGGGCGAGGGCCGGGGCTAGCGAGGCTATGATGAATACGGTGAGCAGTAGGGCGGTGGTTTTTCTCAAGCCCTCCACACCACCCGGTCGCTTGTGTAGTAGTTGACGGCTAGGCCCAGCACTATGCCGGCCGCGTTTGCCGCTAACGGAGCCACCCCTAAGACAGTCAGAAGGGCTACGGCAGCCACATTCACCGCGGCTCCGGCTAGGCGTGAGAGGTGGAATAAGGCAAGCCTGGTGGCTGTTTTACCCGTCCTCCTGTCCCTGAACGTCCAGAGGTCGTTTAGGGCGAAGTTGCTTAATATGCTTGCCTCGACGGATGCCGCGCTTGAGTAGGCTGGGGGGACGCCGAGACCTACGAGGTATGTGTATATCCCCATGTTGACTAGGACGCCTGACGCGCCAACTGTGAGGAACTTGGGCAGTCTCAGGGGGTTCTGTAGGTGTTTGGTTGCTGGGGGGCGGGGTGGCCGACGTCGGCCACCTATATAAAGGAGGGTGTTACCGGCTGACGACAGCCACCTGCCCCGGTAACGTATTGTTTTAAAGAAGCTCATACGCCTCCACCGTAGCCGACACAAGCAGTAGGGCTGCGATGACCGGTCCGGCCTTTAGAAGCATTCTCTTGTATGCGGGTACGAACCCTTCATACGGGGTTCGGCTTGCAGCGTACACTGTGGATGATGTTGCCGCGACGTACGCCAGCTCGGGGAGCATGAAGACGGCAGGGCTCCTAGCCATGGATATGACTGCGACGGACAGGCCTGTGAATGCTGCGAGGTAGAAGGCTATGAAGAGCATTATGGTCTGGTGGACAGTCCAGTCGGTTTTCAGCGGGAACCTCCACCTACCTCTTTCCCGCATCTTTAGCTCCAGGCTGTATGAGGCGTGGAGGGCTAGGGGTGAGAGAAGGCAGGTGCCTACGGTCGCCGTGTTGGCGAACAGTATTCCCGCTGTGAGGGCTAGGAGGCTGTTGCCGGTTAGGTTGTTGATGTATACGTAAACCGCCGCCGTCCTGCCTATTAATACGAGGCCGGGCGGGCTTAACAGGACCGCCCTCGCAATGTTCTCGGGCGTTATGAGCATGGAGGCTATTAGGCCTGCGGCGATGGAGCCCGCCATTACGGCTGCTGTCTGCCACCTCAGCACGCTACCTCGCCCCTGAGAAGAACGCTGTTTTGAACAGCTCGCCCATGTAGGGTGTGAGGTAGTATGCCGGTATGTAGAGGACGGCGGCTATGGCGAGCCTCTTCATACCCCACGGATGCATGTCCATGGCGTAGCTTATGGTGAAGACCTGTATCAGGCTGGCGACGAGCATCATCGTCATCCCCTGGTCTATCATTGCCTTCCCAGCCTCGGGGTTCGGGGTGAAGAGGTCGCTCGCCTGCCCGAGGTCGAGGTTCTGCTGGTTGAAGCCCTCGAACGCTGTTCCGGATATGAGGGGGTACACCATGCCCAGCATGAGGGCCATTATGAAGGGGGTTGAGTAGGTTATGAAGAGGAAGAGCCTTGTCTTCGACTTCACCGACTCCCTGCTGAGCGTGTAGCTTGATAGCAGGTTTATGACCTTCTCAAGTAGCTCGGGGCTTGCGCCGCCGAACCTGTCCACGGTGTCAACCAAGTAGAAGACGGCCCGCGCCAGCCAGCTTCTGGCGCTTGCGCCCGCGTGGTATATGCTGAGCCCCATGTTGAGCCTTGCTTTAAACACCTTCATCAGGGCCGCCATCCCGGGTCTGTAGGTCTGGCTTGCGGCCGTCTTCAACGCCTGGAACATTGTTTTCCCAACCTTTCTCTCCTCCACGGCTACGCGTAGGAAGCGTTTCAGCTCTCTCTCCGTGTCGTCTATCTCCCTCACCTGTAGCTTGACCGTTAGGTGCATCACCGCCCCGAAGACGGCGGCTATGATGGACGCTATCACTACAAAGGGCATGTCTATCCCTAGGGCCTGTATCAGGAAGTAGGCGGCTGCGGCGGACGCGATCGAGACGGACAGGGTTAAAGCCACCCTGCCCATGTTTATTGTGAAGGCGTTAGGTATTTTCGGCATCGAGGAGTAGACCGCGAAGCATATCACGATTCCGAGGAGGGGTAGGAGGATCATTACGGCCATCGTTGATGTCATGCTCTGCCGCAGACCCGGTATCGCGGTTAGGGCCACACCCATCGGGGTGAGTATTAGGACGGTGAACATGACCTCGGATGCTGTGGCCACGTTTTGGGCGAAGCGTTCGAACCTCTCAACCAGCCATTTAACGCTCTCCCCTGCAAGCTCTTCGAGGGTGGCTATGACGTCTCCCCCGCTCCTCCACACGCTTGTGGCTGTTAGAAGCATTCTGCCGAACTGTTCGTGGGGATGTGTTTCGGCATGGGATTCTATTCCCTTTATGACGCCTATGCCTGCGAGGACCGCTTTTCTCTCAACCTCGACCGCCTCCTTGCTGACCTGTTTGAAGACCGCGGGGGCTTTCTTGACCTGCTGGAAGGCTGTGTAGAGTGTTGCGCCACAGTAGCCGACTATGCTCGCCATCACGGTGAAGAACGGGTATTCGACGGTTAGCAGCCCCTTTCTCTCCGAGCCTGAGGACATGTAGGGGAAGAGGACTATTAGGGGCATGATCGCTGACAGCGGGGCGGCTGCGAGGAGTAGTGGGTGGAACGAGTTTGTGAGGAAGGCTGCGATTAGTAGGGCTAGGAACGCGGCTGACGCCGCCAAGGCCCCGTAGAACGTTCGCCCAAGCCTTTCGGCTAGGACGTAGGGGCTTTCCTTCTTCATTGTGCTGTTTATCAGTTTGACGGCCATCTTGTGGAACCTGTCCCTGCTCCTTGAGCCCATGTTCTGGCCTAGTAGGGCTGCGGCAGGTATTACTGCGGCGAGCCCGATTAGCAGGGGGTTGCCTGCTATGACTAGTGCGGGCGTGGCTACTGCGGCCGCTGAAACCGGTAGGGCGAGTGCGAGGAATCCTACAGGGTTCTCCGACATCTGTCAGCCGCCTCCGTAGTAGTTCTGCATCAGGTATTCGTGGAAGCTGGCGGCGTCCCTTATTCCGAGGCTTATACCCTCGTTTATCACCTTGACCTTCTTCTCTAAGTCCGCGACCACCCTATCCTTGCCGCGGCCGTATCTCTCCACCACCTGCTTGAGCTTGACGCTGTTCTCGTAGAGGTCTTCTACTGCGTCGGGCTCGAACGTGTCTGTGTCACCTCTCCACCTCATCACCTGGTGTATCCTGAAGCCTGTGGGCTCGTTTACGTCGGGAAGTATCTCCGCCACCTCGATCATCCTCCTCAGCCTGCCCCTGGGGCTGTCCTGATAGGTTGTTATCCCGCAGCCCCAGAAGAAGCTGAGCAGGCTCTCGCTCAGCTCGGCTTTCTTCATCATTATCGCCAGCCTGCTGAAGAAGGCGCTGGCGCTGTCTGCGTGGAAGGTGAAGCCTCCGCCGTGTCCTGTGAATGCCGCGTTGAGGAGGTTGTATATCGCGTCCTCTGTGCGGACCTCTCCGACAACTATGTAGTCCGGCCTCATTCTCAGCGCCATCTTTATCAGCTCGGCCTCCGTGACCTGTACCTCCCTGCTAGCCATCATGCTGGGCCTTTTCACGGTTGTAGCCCTCCAGCCCCTGTGTGGGAGGTATAGCTCGTATGTGTCCTCTATTGTGTATAACATGCTGTTTGGGTGCAGGCATCCTAGGAGGGCGTTGAAGAGGCTTGTCTTGCCTGAGCCCGTGGGCCCTGCTATGCCGAT
>Ga0079995_1086821_pt1 | contig 25763 bp, 25 predicted proteins | sample FaiFalFF_MnMetaG_2_FD_69198 | JGI IMG/M metagenome (GOLD analysis project Ga0079995, IMG submission 69198) | Freshwater microbial communities from Yellowstone National Park, Wyoming, USA - Fairy Falls C (FF_Mn_C) (SPADES assembly) (version 4) | ecosystem: Environmental > Aquatic > Freshwater >...
TGATGGTCAGCACGCAAGGCGGGATGGACATCGAAGAGGTCGCCGCGCAAAACCCCGACGCGATTGCGACTGTGGCGATAGACCCGCTGCTGGGGCTGACCGACTACGCCGCACGCGAAGTGCTGTATGCAGCGGGCATCCCGCAGGAGCAAATCCGCCCGCTGAGCGCGCTGCTGCACGGGCTGTACCGCGCCTACATCGCCGTCGATGCGAACCTCGCGGAGATCAACCCCTGCGCGGTGCTTGCCGACGGGCGGATTATCGCCGCCGACGCGAAGATCACCATCGACGAGAACGCCCTGTATCGCCAGAAGTCGCTTGCCGCGCTGCATGACGAAAGCCTCGACGACCCCATCGAGGCGGAGGCGAGCCGACGCGGGATCGCCTATGTGCGCTTGGGCGGCGACATTGGCGTGATTGGCAACGGCGCAGGGCTGGTGATGTGTACCGTCGACGAGGTCGCACGGGCAGGCGGGCGTGCCGCGAACTTTTTGGACATCGGCGGCGGCGCGAAAGCCGACCGCGTGCGCCAAGCCGTTGAACTCGTGCTGATGGACCCGAATGTCAAGGGGCTGCTGTTCAACATCTTCGGGGGCATTACGCGCGGGGACGAAGTGGCGCGCGGCATGCTCGAAGCGTTCGAAACGCTGCAGGTGAATATCCCCGTCGTGGTGCGCTTGGCGGGCACACACGCCGAAGAGGGGCGCGCCATGCTACAGGGCACACCGCTCATACCCGCCGAAACGATGCAAGAGGCGGCGCGTAAAATCGTCGACCTCGTACGCGGGGTATAATTTCGGTCGTGCGCTTCTGGCGACTGCCCAAGGCAGGCACACGCCTGCCCATACGGAACAAGCAGTTAGCGGCGCAAGCCCTCACCCATCGCTCACATACCGAAGGCGAACTGCTCGCCAGCAACGAACGGCTCGAACTGCTGGGCGATGCGGTGCTGGGCTTGATCGTTGCTGAGTACCTGTACCAGCACTTTCCTACTTGGGATCAGGGGCAACTCTCCAAAGCGCGGGCGAGCATCGTGCGGGCGAGTGTGCTGTGCGAGGCGGCTAAACGCGCAGGACTGCCCCCACTGCTGCGCCTTAGCCCCGCCGAGGAGGCGGCAGGTGGACGCGAGCGACCCTCCATCCTCAGCGACGCCTTCGAAGCCGTGCTGGGCGCAATCTACCTCGATTCGGGCTATCGCGCCGCGCGCGACTACGCCCTCCAACACCTCAAGCCCGAACTGGACGCCCTGCACGCAGGCGAAATGCCTGTCCAAGACTACAAGTCGCAGCTTCAAGAACGCACGCAAGCATGGTGGCGCATCACTCCGACCTACGAGGTCGTCGAAGAATCGGGCACCCCGCACAACAAAACCTTTGTCGTGCAGGTCAAACTGCGCGACATCGTGGTGGGACGAGGCACTGGCTCCAGCAAAAAGCAAGCGGAGCAGAATGCCGCCGCCCAAGCAATGGAATTCACCCAACAGAACAGGAGGTACTTGGATGAAACCTTCGGCTGAAATCGGTGTCTTCGGAGGCTCTGGCTTCTACTCATTTCTGGACAAAGTGGAGGAGGTGAAAGTTGATACGCCCTACGGTCCACCCAGCGACCTCATCGCGATTGGCGAGGTGAACGGGCGGCGCGTAGCCTTCCTCCCGCGACACGGGCGCAAGCACACCATCCCTCCACACAAAATCAACTACCGTGCGAATGTATGGGCGATGAAGGAACTCGGCGTGCAGGCAATCATCAGCCCCTGTGCCGCAGGCAGCCTGCAACCCCATATCAAGCCAGGCGACTTTGTTGTCGCCGACCAGTATGTCGACCGCACGCACGGGCGCGCCGACACTTTCTATGAGGGTCCCACCGTGCATCATGTCTCGCCTGCTGACCCGTATTGCCCCGTGCTGCGCCAAATCGCCATCGAGGAGATTCGCGCCCACGGCATTCCCGTCCACGAGCGCGGCACGATTGTCGTCATCAACGGACCCCGCTTCTCCACCAAAGCCGAGAGCAAGTGGTTCACCTCGATGGGCTGGGAAGTCATCAACATGACGCAGTACCCCGAAGCGTACCTCGCACTGGAGTTGGCGATTCCCGTCGTGAACATCTCGCTGATTACCGACTACGATAGCGGGCTGGTGGCGGAAGGCGAGGTCAAGCCCGTCACGGCGGAAGAGGTAATGCAGGTGTTCCACCAGAACGCCGAGCGCATCCGCAAGGTCATCTTCGGGATGATTGCCAAAATCCCGCCGAACTTCGAAAGCCCGATCCGCCACGCGCTGGACCATGCGAAAGTGACAGTCTAAACAGTCTAATCGAGATGCCGCGCCCCTGCACAGTGGAACACGCAGCGGGCGTGGCTGCTCACTCGAACAGCGACGGCGTAAAGTTCTGCAGCCGTTGGCGCGCAATCGCGACATATTCGGGGTTAATCTCGATGCCGATGTAGCGTCGCTTCAGGTTGCGCGCCGCAAGCGCAGTCGTGCCGCTGCCGAGAAACGGGTCTAACACCACGGCGCCTGCAGGTGCAGCCAGTTGAATCAGGTACTCGCACAGCGCAAGCGGCTTGACGGCAGGGTGTTGATTGAATGCGCCGCGCTCTTCAACGCTCGGCTTGGGCACCAGGAAATATTTGTCCAGCGTCTCCTCTATGCCCTCTACCAGCAGCACATTTGCAGGGAACATATTCTGCCCAATACGTACTTCCGTATGGAACAGCCCCACGCCATACTGGAGCATGTTCATGTCGCCCTCGGCGAAGCTGTGAATCGCGCGGCGGGCGTGCGCTTCGATGGCGTCCATCGCGTCGTAGGCAAACACGCGCGTCATTGCCAGCGGTAGCGTGATATCGTACCCGCGCTGCTGCAACTTGCGCGTGCGCAGGTACGCGCTCTCCATCGCGTAGAGTTGAATCAAGCAGTCCGCCAAGTGCCCGACAATCTCCTGCTTCTCCTCCAGCTCCGTGCCGACCTGCTCGGCTGCCATCCCCGCGACTGCCAGCACCGCCTTCTTGGCGTTGGCGATGTAGCGCTCGATGGCGTCCAGCGGGTCTACAGGGTCGGGTGTGGGCATCTGCGGGGTGTTCAGCTCCGCGCGAATCGCGCCGATGGCTTCCATCAGCCCCGGCAGCTTACCCTTGAGCGCACGGCGCATCAGCTGATCGAGCATCAGCAGGCGATTGATTTCGTTCGTGCCCTCGAAGATGCGGTTGATGCGGCTATCGCGGTAAATCTGCGCGGCGGGGAACTCTTCGGTGTAGCCGAAGCCGCCGTGAATCTGCATCGTCTCGTCCGCCACATAGTCCAGCACTTCGGAGCCGAATACCTTGAGGATAGCGCACTCCACAGGGTACTCCTCGTCTGCCTCGCGGTATTGCGCGTTGGCATCAGGCGCAAGCGGGTCGATTCCGTGGAACACCTCCTCCAGCATGCCCGCCGTGCGGTAGACCGTGCTTTCGAGCGCGTAGAGCTGTATCGCCATCTCCGCGAGTTTGTGCTTGATCATCCCGAAGTTGGCGATGGGCTGCCCGAACTGATGGCGGTCCTTAGCGTAGCGGGTCGCGATGGTGAGCGCCTCTTTCGCACCGCCCAGCGCAGCAGCTGCCAGCTTGAACCGCCCGATGTTCAGCACCCCAAACGCCACATGGTGCCCCTTGCCAATCTCGTGCAACACATTCTCGACGGGAACCTGCGCGTTGTCCAGAATCACGCGGCGCGTGCTGGAGCCTTTGATGCCCAGCTTATGCTCCTCACGCCCGACCGACACGCCGGGGAAGGTACGCTCCACGATAAACGCGGTGAATTTCTCGCCATCCACTTTGGCGAACACAATAAACAGGTCTGCCCAGCCCGCGTTGGTCGTCCACATCTTCTCGCCGTTGAGCAGGTAATACTTGCCGTCGGGCGAGAGGGTGGCTTTCGTGCGGGCGGAGAGCGGGTCGGAGCCGCAGTTCGCCTCGCTGAGTGAGAAGGCGGCGATCATCTCGCCCGTCGCCAGTTTGGGCAGGTACTTCTGCTTCTGTTCGAGCGTGCCGAAGAACAGAATGGGCAGCGTGCCGATGCCCACATGCGCGCCCCACGAGACGGCGAACGACGCCTGCAGGCTCATCTTAAACGCACGCCCGCAAAAAGCGACCCGCCGCGCGGGGTCAGCACGCCCGATACGAACAGCGTGCCGCGCGTGTCAGAGCGCCAGAAGTCGGTCCCCAGCGCGAGCCGAAAGTCGCGTCCCGCGCTGTAAATCGCGCCGATGCGCACTGTGGGCACAAGCACGCTGGGGTTGCCGTCGGGGTTGCGCCCCTCGAACCGCGCCTGCAGGTGCTGGCGCACCAGCCGAAAGAGCGGTCGCTGCACCAACCCGCCGCCGAAGTGCCCCGTGTTGAGCCACAGCACCTTCGGGTTGCCCAACGCACGGATGAGCTTCTCGGTGTCCTCAGTGGGCACGACGATGTCAAAGCGTGCGCCAATCACGAAGGTCTTCTCGCCGTGTTCGGGCGTGAGCAGGTTCAGCGGCTCAATCGGTGCAAGTTCCTCGCGCAGGCGTTGCAGCGTGTACCCTTCGCGGCGTAGGCGCACCCGCGCACGGATTGCCAGTATCGAGTTCCACAGCACATGCGCCAAGTCCGCCCCGCCCAGAATCAGCACCGCGCTGTGCAGGCGCGGCTCGGATGCCAGCACGGTCGCGCCCAGTATCGCGCCGAGACTGATGCCCACCAGCGCGATGCGGTCGGGATCCACTTCGGGCTGGCGTTGCAGCCAGTCCACCGCGCGGCGCACATCCCAAGTCGCCTGAACGCCTGCCTCGCGCAGCAGCGCAATATCGCCCGCCAAGATTAGGTCGCCGCTGCCGTAGCCTGGCGGCGTGCGCTGCATATGGTACGGCAGGGTCATCAGGAACACCGCGATGCCGTTCCGCACCAGTTCACGCGCGAGACCCATCTCCAGTTCGGGGCGGCGGATGCCCAGACTGTGCAGCAGCACGACGGTCGGCACGCGCCCCACACGCTCGGCAGGCACAAGCCACCACGCATGCACCGTGTTGTTCGCGGGATACGGGCTACGGTACGCGCTGGGAAACTCCACGCGATACTCCACATACCCCTCTTGGCGCACGCTGGAGACGAAACGAGATGGGAACACGGGGTCTAACGGCGTGCGTAGGTCTTGGGCGATGCACAACGCAAGCAGGATCGCCCAGAACGCGAACCAAGTCGCCACGCGAATCACCGCTTGCCCTCCTGCGGGGCGCGGTTCAGCCACGCGCGTGCAACGACCACGAGCGTGAGCGTCAGCGTCAGCGCGTAGAGCGCCATCCCAACGCGCGAGAGCGCATTCGCCGTCGCTGCGTCCGCCCAGTACGCCAAGTAGAATGCCAGCAGCGCGCACACCAGCCAGCCCGCCGCTACGAAGTCGCGCATCGCGTCAGAGCCTCCCGTATCGCCTCCGTCGGGATATTCGGCACAAGGCGAGCGTTCCCTATCGCCTCCAGCAACACGATGCTCAGCGAGTCGCCCGCGCGCTTTTTGTCGTGGCGCATGTGCATCAGGAGCGTGTCGGCGTCCACGCCTGCTGGCAACTGTGTCGGCAAGCCCGCTTGGGCAATCGTCTCGCGCAGTTCGTCGGCGACTTCGGGCGGGGTGACGCCCAGCACACGCCCAATTTCGGCTTCGGCGACCATGCCTGCGGCGATGGCTTCTGGGCAAACAGGTTGGCGATGGTCTGTCCTGTTGCTTGTTCAATCTGCTGATCGAGGTCGTAAAAGGGCAGTTGTAGCCGTTGAGCCACCAACCTGCCCACGGTGGTCTTGCCACTACCCATGTTGCCAACGAGGTAGAGGTGCCGCATTGCGCGCTCTTAGTGTACCGCTTCGGCTATACAAAATCCGCTTAGGGGATCAACGATTGAGGGGTGCCTTTCAGGCACCCCCCGCTGTGGTACAACGCTCCACGATTACTTACGGTGCGAGAGTTCCTGTGCTCTCCTCCTCGTCGAGGACCGTCGCCGTCACGAAGATGAGCAGTTCGGTCTCCACGATGGCGCGTTCGCGACTGCGGAAGAACTGCCCAATCACTGGCAGATCGCCCAGTAGAGGAATCTTAGTGGTAGCCGTATTATCGCTGCGTGTAATCAACCCGCCTATGACCAGCGTTTCCCCGCTGCGGATGCGTCGCACGGTTAACACCGCTTGTGTATCTGCGCCAGGGAGGTCGCGCCCGCCGACTCGGATGCGCTTGGGCGCCGTCACCTGGGGGAACAAGGTGAGCGTGATTGTGCCATCTGCGTTGACGCGGGGGGTCACGCTCAGGAAGGTGGGAATCTGCACAGGCACAAAGGTCGAGAAAGTCGTCGGCTGCCCCGCTTGGTTGAACACCACGAACTGCTGCTCAACATAGTCGAGGGTGAAGAAGGTGACGCTTGCGGGGCTGTTGTTCTGCGTGACGACGACGGGAGCGTTCACCACGCGCCCGCGTCCTTCGCTGAGCAAAGCACGTAGGTTTGCGACGAGGTTTCCTGTTGCATAGTTGACGAATACAGGCGCCGAGCGGTCTGCAAGTCCCGAAGCACCCGCCTGCAAGTTCACCCGCGCGAGATTCCAGTCAATGCCGAATTTTTCGGCGTCGTTGCGTGAGACCGTGACGAACTCCGCACGGATCAGCACCTGCTTTGGAGCCACATCCAGGAAACGCAGGATTCGGCGGATATACTCAATCGCTTCAGGGGTTCCTCGCACAATGATTGAGTTGTCGAGATCGTTGGCGACGATGCCGTCCAGCCCCTCTGGAGGGAGCAGAATACCCGACGCTTGCCCGCCTGCGCCAAATTGTCCGCCTAAACCACCGCCAGGCTGACCACCGCCAAAGCCGCCGCCAAGCTGGCCACCAAAGCCGCCCGGCTGACCACCAAAGCCACCAAAGCCACCGCGCCCTCCACGCTGCCCCTCACCGATTTCGCGTGCGGTCTCATCGGGGCTGGCTACAGGGGCGTTGTTGAAAGGCACGGCAGGGCTACCGTCGAGGCGTAGGGGCACGGCTGGCGGAACAGGAGGGCGCATCGTCAGCGAGCTTTCGTAGAGAGAACGGTTCACAAAATCGCGCAGCTCGGCGAACGGATCATCGGTCATCATCTCGGTTTTGATGATGCGCACGATATCCGATGCACGGCTATAGCGCAACGGAATGCGCTCGATCACCACCAGCGGCTTTTGTACCTCTGTTGGGGGGGTAGGCGCAGGTGGTGTGGGCACTTCGATGGGCTTTGCACGCGCCGGACCAATCACATAGACACCGTTCGCCTCCTTCCGGTAGGTCGCACCTGCCGCCTGACAAATATAACCAAGTACTTGCTCAAACGGCTTCTGGTCGATCTTAATGAAGCTGATGCGCTGATAAGGCTCGTCCGTTGGCTCGAAAACGAACTCTGCCTTAGTCTGCTGCGCTATCGCCTTGACCGCCGTGATGAGGTCGGTATCGATCAGATGGATTGTCAAAAGATAGTCGTCGCTCGCCCATGCAGACAGGTGGATGCTGCCTGTTAGCACGGTCGCCAAAGTTAGACTCCAGATTCCTTTTCTCATTCGCAAGATCCTCCTCCGTGATACATGGGCAGGGGCTGAACAAGGTCAGCCCCCAGAACTAATCGTGGGCGGGGTTAGCGTCCAAAGCCGCCTCCGAAGCCGCCGCCACCGCCAAAACCGCTGCCAAAACCACCGCCGCCTCGGAAGCCGCCGCCACCAAAACCGCCAAAGCCGCTACCGAAGCCACCAAAGCCACCAAAACCGCCAAAGCCGCTACCGAAGCCACCAAAACCGCTAAAACCACCAAAACCGCCGCCTAAGCCGCCAAAACCGCCAAAACCACCAAAACCGCCGCCTAAGCCGCCAAAACCGCCAAAACCACCAAAACCGCCAAAGCCACCAAAACCGCCGCCTAAGCCGCTCTGCAACTCGTACTGAGCGTAGCCGATGATTGAGCCTCCGAGCAACGCAGCGATCATGAACGGATTAGCGTAATTCAGCTGCACCTTTTCGGGCAGGTTCAGACGAACGCCCTCCTCAGGCGTGAAGGTGTCCACATTCGGCGCGATCGGTGCCTCTTCAGGCTGGCGCACGGTGACGAAGTAAACGCCGTTCTCAACGCGGTAGGTCAGGTTCAGCGGACGCAGGATATTGTCCAGCGCGACGGTGAACGGCACATCCGTCAGCGAGACGGTCACGGTACCTTGCACATTCGGGTCGAGGGTATAGCTTACGCCGACGCTGTCAAACAACTGCTTCAGCACGAATCGCACATCGGCTTGGTCGTACTTGACCGTAACGCGGCGCTGCGTGGGGTCGCCGCCCTGCTGCTGCGCCAGCAGCGGGGACGCCTGCGCCGCTACCAAAACCGCAATCGCTGCCAGTATCAGTTTGGTTTTCATCGTTCTACCTCCATCATGATATTACGCCTCTGCGAGCGTTCTGTTTCTAAATATCGGGTGCACGTCCGCCGCGTCCGCCTCCACCTGGTGCACCTAAGCCACCTGCACTGGGTGCGCCAGGCGGCGCGCCAAGTCCACCGCCACGCGGACCGCCAAAGCCCGCACCGCCACCAGTACCGCCGCCGACATTGCCTGGCGGCTCGTAGGGTACGCGCACCTCGCGCGGGTTGCCCTTCGAACGGCGCAAGATTATGCCCGTCTCAGTAATCGCCGCCACGCGGAACTCGCCGACCATATCGCCGGGATAGACGATGCGCGGCAACTCGCCCTCCTGCTCCAGAATCGCAGAGACCGTTGTTCCGATGATGATACCCGCTACGCGCCGACGCGGCTGCGGCTCGAACGGCTCAGGCAACTCCACCTTCGGCGGTTTGGGCGGGCTTGCCAGCACGAAGTAGCGCGCGGGGTCAAACGCATCTGCTTGCATCGCCTCCACCTCCTCAGGTAGAGGGGCGAACGGGTCGCGGCGCGGCGTGAAGGGTGGGCGCGCTGCAGAGGGTTGCGGTGCTGTCGCCGTCATCGTCGGAGAGGGCGGTGTGAAGCCGCCGCTCGGAGATGGGGGCGTCAAACCACCACCGCCACTGCGATCGATATCGGGCAGCGCTGGAGGCGGCTGCGTTCCGACATTGTCACCGCTGCTGCCACCTGTGAACACAAACAGCAGCGCGATGGCAATCACCACCAGCACAATCACCGCCACTGCTAATGCAATTTGCGTTTCCTTCTTCATTTCGGCTCACCTCTACATTCGCGTCTCACAGCCCTACTCCTGCTGATTTACGGTCCCGACGCGCCGAAACCTTGCGGTCCGCCGAAGCCGCCCCCAAAGCCACCGCCGAAGCCCATAGGCGCACCGCCTGTACCCGCTTGCGGCGAGGACGGCACATTCGGACCCGGTCGGTCGCCGTTGCGCGGGTAGACAAACACGGTCAGCGTGTAGCTACCTATCAGTTGCGGGCTCATTCCAGAAATCGTCAATCCGTCAACCAGCACCACCAAGTTTGGCACATCGTTCCATTTTCGGACATGGTTGAGCAAACCTTCAAACGATGACGCACGCACCTGTACCGTGCCTAACGGAAAGACCAGTGCGAGGGTGGGAATTGCGTTTGGATCGTTCGGGGGCGGCGGCATCGCAACCGTGTAGAGTCGCTGCACGCCCGTTTTCGCGGGCCAAGCCTCCAGTTTTTTAGCGATCTCGCGCGTCATATCAGGATACTGCGTCCACGCCTTGAGGCGGTCGGAAAGGTCGATGGTGTTGACGGGCATCTTGGTGCGGTCGATGACCGCCAAATCGCGGTTCGCTTGCTCCACGCGCTGCTGTGCCCGCTGCACGAGCTGCCGAGCGCGCGGTATCTGCGCGACTTTCTGCTCCAGCTGGGCGATATTCTCCTCGTGATATTTGATGTTCTGCAGGGTCGGGCGAATGCCAAGCAGGTAGATTGCGGCAGCTACTACGATAGTCGCCACCAGCCCGATGGAAACCTTCGCGAACATGCTCAGACCTTTCATCGGTGTCTCCTTGGTGTTAGATGTCCACTCCTATACCGCGTCCACCTAAAGCTGCAGGGGGCGCTGCAGGCGTGCCACCGAACCCACCCAGCGTGGGCATACCTGCACCACCACCGAGGTTCAGCCCTGGCACACTCGCTGGCGGTGTAGGAGGCGTGATTGGCTCCTTGAGGTACGCCACCACTTGGAACGGCATCAAGTTGGCAGGTGAGCTACCCGCTTGAGTCGCGCCTCCACCTGCAAAGCCGCCACCGAACCCACCGCCAGGTAAGCTCAGCGGTGGCGGTGGTGGTGGCGGTGCGCTGCCGCCACCAGTACCCGTCAAGCCACCTATCATTGGCCCTGCGGGCGCGCCGCCGCCGAAACCGCTAAACCCTGGCGCCGTCATCCCCGCTTGACCGCCTCCCGAAGGATAGCCCGGCAACGCCGCCGAAGTCAGGCTCACCGCTGTAAACAGCGGGCAGTTGTACATCGTTTGCAAAAACAGCCCCAGCTCGCGAATGCCCTTCGTGAAGCCTGACAGCTGCAATTGGTTGCCCTGCACCACTTGCATCCCCGCATAGCGTACGCGCGGCGAAGTATAGCGACTCACCTCGCTGTAGAGTTCAGGGTACTTGAGGTTGTGTTGCTGCACACGCTTGACCCACTCCGCTTTGCCCAGCGCAATTGCTGCCGAATCGATGAGCGCGTTCGCCTGATTGTAAAGGCTGTCCACCTGCTGCGCCTGCGCCTCTAACTCGCTCTTGCGCGCCTGCAGCTCGCGCAGTGTGCCTTGTGCGCTCACCATCCAGAACGCCATCAGCGCGTTGACGACAACAAACAGCACTACAAGCAGCGCGATGACCTGCTTGTTGATCTTCCGCTGGCGTACATAATCCGGTACAAGGTTCAGTTTCATCCGTGTCCGCCTCCCTCAAAAGCTTGCGTGCAAGCCCATCCCGACTGCGACCGCCATCAGGTGCGCGTTAGCAGCGACATATTCAGGGCTATGCCGCTTGACCTGCAACTGGACACCTTTAAATGGGTTCCCTACCACTGTCGGGATTCCTACTGCTTGGGCAATAAGCTGATCCAGATTTGGCATAGTCGCTCCGCCGCCACACAGCACGATGGTCTGCACATCCGCGTCCGGGTTGCGGCTGCGGAAGTACTCGATGGAGCGTCGGATCTCGCTGACCAGTTCCTCCAGCAGTGGGTAGATCGCGAGGAAGACTTCCGTTTTGCGCGGGTCGGTCGGTGATTGAACGGGTAGCGCAGGTTCGGGCTCTGTGGCGGGAGGTTCTGCAGGTTCGGGTTCACTGGGCGTCGCGAACGGCGAGGATGATGTGTCAGGCTCAGGCGCAGTAAACGAGCCAGGCGTCATAAATGGTGACGGCTCAGGGGCAATTGTCGCCCCGCTGGGAAAACCAGGCGTGTAGAATCCGCCCGTGGGCATGCCTGGCATGCCGAACGGCGAGGTTGCCTGCGGAATCTGATCCATCAACACCTCTGCCAGCTGCACCTTGAGCTGCTCGGCTTCCGCCTCCGAAATCATCAGCCGCTCGGCTATCGCACGGGTAAGCATGTTGCCACCTGTAGGCAAGATGCGCGGGAAGCTAAGGTAGCCCTGATTGTAGATGTCGATAGAGGTTGCTTCCGCGCCGAAGTTGACCACCGCCACATTCTGGTTTTGCATCTCGGGCTGTGTAAGGAGCAGGCTGCGCGCCAACGCCAGCGGTTCGACATCGATCGCGTACGGCTCCAGCCCTAACTTGTCGGCGATGTCGACCAGCCCGTCGACGGCGTCTTGTTGCGCGACTGCCAGCACAACCTCCATATTGTCGGCGTTCGGGTCTGCGCCGGGGCGGTGAATGACCTCGTATGCCGACTGCACGCGCGTGTCGGCAAAAGGAATGTTGCGCCCAATCTCCCAATCCATATGCTGCTTGAGTTCGACGGCGTTCATCTTGGGCACTTCGAGGACGCGCACCACCACCGAGTTTTGCCCCGCGAGCGCGAACGCCGCTTGCTTGGTGCCGATGCCCGTTTCGGCAAGCAGTTTCTTCAAAGCCGCCGCAACAGCTGCCTTGTCTACAACGCCCGTGCTGTCGATTGCGCCCTCAGGAGTTGGCGCGATGCCAATGTTTGTCACCACAGGCGGACGCCCAGTACGCACCTCCGCCACCTTGATAAAGCGGCTCCCTAAATCAATTCCTACGACGACGCTCGGTTGTTTCGCCATGCCGTTCTCCTTACGCTACCAGTTCGGCAACAGGTTCGCAGTTCCTGCTACCTATCTGCAACCGTTGCTATTGTACCCGATAAGTTCAGCGGCGGTTGCCGCTCTCCTGCTGTGTGAGACGGCAATCACGGCGAAATGTCTCAGATACTGCAGGCTTAGCGGGCAATGATCTGGTAGGTGCGAAAATCGGAGCGCAAAGGTGGCTCTTCCCCACGCGCTTTCGCTGCACGGATGTCCTCAAAGCCGCGCTTGTGCCCCTCCAGAAACTCTGGCGACTGCAGCCACGCGCGGAAATGCGCCTCGCTATCCCAGTGGCTTATCACCAAATACGCATCACCCTCCTGCTGCGGGCGCAGCACATACATCCCGCGAAAGCCAGGCAAACGGTCAATCGCGCGCGCCCGCGTCTTAAACAGGTACTCGAACCGCTCGCGATACTCAGGCTTGCAGGTGATGTAGTTAATCGCCACAAACCCCTCCGATTCGGGGGTCTCCACAACTGCCTGCTGTGTTGGCTCCTCTATAGCAACCATCGTCGCCTCCATTTCTCTATAGAATATACCCTTAGCCACGCTAAGAAATCAAGTCCTCTGCCGCACACATTCGGCAATTTGCTCCAATCCATTAACCGATCGGGGGGATTCGCGCAGCACCCAGTCGGGGTTCAGTTCGTAGACGCGGCGGTTTTTAGCGGCAGGTGTGCGTTGCCAACGCGGATGCCCAAGCACGGCGTCGGCTTTCGGACCCGCCAGCAGGATGACTTCGGGCGCGCCGCCGAGCACGGTTTCGAGGCTTACGGCTTTGAAACCGCTGAACGCAGCCGCCAGCGCGTTGCGTGCGCCCGCGAGGGTCATCATCTCGTCGGCGAAGGTGTCGCGCCCTGCCGCCCAAAGTGGCTCGAGGCTGATTACGAATATCGCACTCGGTCGGCGTTTGGGCAACTGTCGACGCACGCGCTCCACCCTCGCCCGCATCGCGTTCACCAACTGAGTCGCCGCGCGCTCAGTGCCTGTTGCCGCGCCAATTGCGCGGATAAACGCATACAGTTTCTCGAAGCGGTTCGGGTTCGCGTGTAGCACGCGCAGCCCCAAGCGCTTTAGCACAGGGATAACCCGTGCGTTGAGCACCTCGTGCGCGACCACCAAGTCGGGCTTGAGCGCGACCACTTTTTCGGGGCTAATTTGGTAGTCGCCGACTTTGGGCTTGCGTCGCGCCTCGGGCGGATAGTCGCAGACCTCCGTCACGCCCACGACGCGCCGCTCTAATCGGAGCGCGAACAGTATCTCGGTAATCGATGGCGCTAACGAGACGATGCGCTGCGCGCTCATGGCTACCGATTGAGAACCTTTTCGATGGCTTGCGCCTGCAGTTGGAAAATCTGCTCCAGCCCGCGCTGCGCGAGGTCTATCAGGCGATTGAGTCGCTCGCGCGAGAAGGGCGCGCCCTCCGCCGTGCCCTGCACTTCTACAAAACGCCCCCGCTCGGTCATCACGATGTTCATATCGACAGCGGCTTGCACATCCTCTTCGTAGCACAGGTCGAGCAGTTCTTCGTTGCGCACGACCCCGACGCTGATGGCGGCGACGCGCTCCTGAAACGGCATGCGCGTGATATAGCCCTGATCGATCATCCAGCAGAACGCTTGTACGAGGGCGACGAACCCGCCTGTGATGGCGGCGGTGCGCGTGCCGCCGTCGGCTTGTAGCACATCGCAGTCCAGCGTGATGGTGCGCTCGCCCAGTTGTGAGAGGTCGACTACGGATCGAAGGGCGCGCCCGATGAGCCGCTGAATCTCCATCGTGCGCCCTGCAGGGGTTCCGCGGGCGACCTCGCGCGGGCTGCGCTGCTTGCCCGCGCGCGGCAGCATGCTGTATTCGGCGGTTATCCAGCCGCTGCCTGTGCCCTTGAGAAACGGCGCAGTCTTGTCTTCCACCGTCGCGGTAATCAGCACGCGCGTGTTGCCCATCGTAATCAGGCACGACCCCTCCGCGTAGGGATGAAAGCCTGGCTCAAATTGGATCGGGCGCAACTCGTTCGCTGCTCTGCCGTCCACTCGTCGCATAGCGGGGATAGGATACCTAATCGTTTGTCGAAGCGCGGCGCGTTCACCAGCGGTAGACTGCAAACGGGCAGCGGAAGGCGCGCGCCCCGCTGCCCATTCCATCGGTGGTCTCGCTGGGAGTCTCAACATCCACTGCCGAAGTTGAACAGCACGAGTAGTAGGTCCGCGTCGTCCACGACGCCGTCGCGGTTGAGGTCTTCGAGTCTGCCCACGCCCGACGCGCCGAATTCGAACAGCACGCGCAGCAGGTCGGCATCATCCACACACCCGTCCGCGTTCACATCCCCCGCACGGCGCAAGTCGCGAATGCGGAAGTTGCCAGGATTAGGACTGTAGAACACATGTCCTGCTCCTTCCACGATAATACGGGCGCGGTCGCTCACCACATTCGGCACGGTGAAAGTCTCAATTCCGTCGTTGGGCGTGTTGGCGCGCAGCACAATCAGGTTGCCCGACTCGTAGTCCAGCCCGCCGTCGAGAGATAGCAGGATATTGACCTGCGGCGCGACGCTCCCGCCACCCACCTGCCAGATGACTGCCTGAGTTGTTCCTACATTCCAGACTGCCCCGCTTTGGGGAGAGGTGACCCGAAACGGCGCGCCGCTCACCACTACCTGCGTCGTTCCGATGGCGACGCCACCGCCGCCCGCACGGTTGTCGCGCACTGTGCAGCGGAACCGAAGCGTGCGATTGGTGGTCGGCAGTCGCTCCCAACGATCGGTCTGGTTGTTCATCACAACCTCCAAACGCGGGAAGAAACGGGTGGGGCTTAGGCGCGGCAGTCGCGAACGGAACAGCGGACTGGTATCGTATTGCTCCCAGCAATAAGTGAGTGTATCGCCGTCTGGGTCCACGGCGCTCGCCGTCAGTCGAAACGGCGTGTTCTGGGGGACTTGCACAGAAGCAGGAACAGTCACGCTTGGAGGCGTGTTGGGGATAGTTTCGCGTGCCGCGCACGAATTTCCAACGCTGCCCGAGATGAAGTTCTGAATCTCCGTAATATTGTGCGTGTGGAAGTAGGGGTCAGAGTTTGGCTGCAGGTTGTCCGCGCCGCAAATGCCCGCATACGCCATGATAGTGCTTCCACTGCCAGGCTCGTAGGGAAAGGGCGAAGCGAAGCCGCCACACGAAGCATAGGTGTGATTGCCCGCGAACTGATGCCCTATCTCGTGTGCGACATAGTCGATGTCGAAAGCGTCTCCGAACGGCGTAAGAAGCCCCGAAACGCCAATCGCCTTCTGACCCGCGCGACAGACAACCCCAAGCCCTGCGTAGCCGCCGAAGCTGTCTCGCGTGAAGATGTGCCCAAAATCGTAATTCGCGGAGCCAAGCACAGAGTCCAGCACCGATTGATTCTGGTCGCCCAAACTCTCAAAGTTTGTAAACGGGTCTGTGTTGGGGTCCGGGTAAGCGCGTATGTAGACGAGGTTGAACCGCACGCAGAAGTCGTTTTCGTAGACGCCGTTGACACGGTTGACCGTGGTCACAATCTGGGCTTCCGCGCGCGAGACGCTGCCGAAGTAGACCGTGTATTCGCCCGTTGCGTTCACTGCCAAGCGGTAGGTGCGCCGAGTCATTCCCGACTGCGGCTCGAAAGTCGGCTCGTGGGCGTGTTCCTCTGGCTGTTTGACGACATGCACATGGCAAGGCGGGCGACGGCGAACAGAGTCACGACGGTCGTAGCAGATGTAGACGCCTGGATGTTCGGGGTCATAAGGGTCGATGAAACTGGAGCCTTCGGGGGTAGTCACCATCGAGTGGAAGCCGTTCGGCGTAAAATCGAGCCGCGCCACTGCCGTTGGGGTGTCTATGCCCTGCCCGATGAAGGTCTTAATGTCTGGATAGCGCGCTGCCAGTTCAGGCGAGAGAATCGGCGACTCCACCACCGCAAAACGCTGAAAACTGCCGTCTGGCATCGGCAGACTAATGATCACATGGCTGAAGCGGGGCGCGACGGTGTTTTCGTGCGGCGCGTGCCACAGGAGCCGTCGCATGCGCGTCTCGTCCAGTCGGTAGGCACGATAGGCGCGAAGTCCAGAAACCAAGTCGTGCCCCAGCCCTGACTTCAAGGTAGGGGCTGGGATCGCTTCCCATAACAGGTCGACAGATTGCTGCGCTAATCCTGCGATTAGCGTCATCGCCAATACGCTCAGAATGCATCCAGTCCGTCGCAATCTACACATAGTAGGGGTTAAGTACGCACGCTCCTTGCGATCTTCCTGCTTAAAATCGCGCCGTTGCCTGCAGATACCAGCCCGCGCGGGTGGTGGGCGCGCCTGTGTCGCGCAGGTGGCTGGCACGGTACTGCAGGCTAACTACGCCACGCTCGGAGACCTGATAGCCGACCGTGATGCCCAGCACATACCCGCGCACGCCTGGGCGGTACTGATGGAAGCGACGCAGGCTCGTGTAATCGACGGCGTAGAGCCACCGCCCTGCTTCGTGTTCCGCGCGGGCGTACAGCCCGATGCGGTTCGCGCCTATCGGATGCCCCATCGGCAGGTCTTTGTAGAAGTAGGCGTAGCGCGGCGCATGCCCAGAGGCGTCGTAAACTCCGCCTGTCCGCGTGCCATCGGAGCGCACAAGTTCGAGAACGACTCGCGTGTTCGGTGCAGGGTACAGTCGCGCGCCGATGAGCGTGGCAACCTTGCGTGGCGTGATCGACGAGCCCCCAAATGCTGTCGGCGCACGCAGGTCGTCCATCAGCCAAAAGAGATAAACACGACTCTGCGCGTCGGGCTTGTAGACCACCCCCACCTCCGCCAAGTAGTTAAACCAGCCCGACCCGCGCTGCGCGTCGCTGTACCATTTCTGATACAGGTAGTAGGGAACGATTTGGCTCACCGCGCCTTCAGGCAGCGCGAGCGCTTTAAACGCTTCCGCCAGCGCGAGCGTCCACTGCGCCCCCAAATCGCGCTCCAGCCGCCGCGCGCCCCACCAAGTGCGCGCGCCGTCTTGCTCAAACGCGCTTAGGAACTGCTCAAAACGCCACTCGCCCAAAAGTGGTATGCGCACAGGGAACTGAACCGCACCGTGCAACACAGGGGGCATCTCGTCGTTGACCAGCATGCTGCCGCTGTAGCCGCCCAGCCAGCGCAGCGTGCTGTAGCCGACCTGCCAGCGTACCGATCCCGCTTGCTGGGTCAGTATCGCGTAGGGAAGGGTGTCGAACGCGCGGGGGTTCTCGCCTGCGCGACGGCGCGCGTCGCTCCAGACCACCTCCAGAAGGGTTTGCGTGTCGAGGGCATATGCGCCTACAACTCGATAGGTCGCTTCCGCCGTGCGCCAATCACTTCGGTCGGGGAACGCGAACGCTTGCAACTCTACCATGAGTAGGGTTGCGCCTGCAGGCAGCGTCGGCACATCGCCCAGTTTCCAGCGGGCAATCTGCGAAGACGGTTGCATCACGCCGGGCAGCGCGTGCAGGAACTCGTCTGCGCTACGGGGTATCCGTAGCAGCGTCGCGGGCGACGGGCGTTCCCGCGTTAGGTAGTCGTACAGTGGGTCGTCGCGTGGTGGGATGTGTTGTGCAACACTTGCCGCGATTAACGCAAGCCCTGAAAGCGCGCCCCACCACCTCAACTTTGAACCGCCCTCCGCTCCCCGACAGGATAAGCTGCCAACTTACCTGTGGCTAACTCCAGCAGCATGGTGCGCGCGGCGTCCGCCTGTTCCTTCTCACACAAGTTCAGCAGCGTCTCCAGTTGCGCCTGTAGCCAGTCCCAGTCAGGCACAGTGTGCATCCGCACGCGCTTGATCTTCGGATTGGGAGTCGCCTCCAACACTTCCTCATCGTAGTGGAGTTGCTCGTGGAGTTTCTCCCCAGGACGCATCCCGACAATCACGATTTTGATATCGTGGTCGGGCACCAACCCGTAGAGTCGGATGAGGTCGTGCGCCATATCAAGGATTCGGATGGGCTCGCCCATGTCTAAGATGTAAAGATCGCCTCGGCTTTCGAACGAGCCAGCACGCAGGATGAGGTAAACTGCCTCGTTGATGCTCATAAAGTAGCGTCGCATTTCGGGGTGCGTGATGCGCACAGGTCCGCCCTGTTCGATTTGCGCCTGCAAGGTGGGCACAAGGCTGCCGCGACTACCCAGCACATTTCCAAACCGCACAATTGCGAACTCGGTCTCGGATCGGCGTGCGAACGCGCTGACAATCATCTCCCCGACACGCTTGGTCGCACCCATAATGCTCACCGGGTTGACTGCCTTGTCGGTAGAGACATAGACGAACTTGCGCACACCGTGCCGTGCTGCGGTCTCCACCATCACCCAAGTGCCCAGTACATTGTTTTTGATAGCTTCGGTGGGGTTCGCCTCCATCAAGGGCACATGCTTGTGCGCAGCGGTGTGGAATACGAGGGTGGGCTGCGTTTTGCGGAATACGGCATCGATTCGCGCGGCGTCGCGCACATCGGCGATGACGCATTCGGGTTCGTAGCCGAATCGCGTGCGAAGCTCTTGGTCAATCTGGTAGATACTGTTCTCACCTTTGCCCAGCAGCACAAGACTGGCGGGTCCCAGCTCGGCGATTTGGCGCGCAAGTTCGCTGCCGATCGAGCCGCCTGCGCCCGTGATTAGCACCCGCTCGCCCCCAACATACTCCGCAATCGGGCGTAAGTCGAACTGCACAGGCGCGCGCCGCAGCAAATCCTCAATGTTCACTTCCCGAATCTGTGCCAGCCGAAAGTTGTTCCCATCTGTTGGTTGAAACGGTGGCACAATGCGCACACGCGCATTGGTCGTGCGACAGATGTTGAAAATGCGCCGCACGACTTCGCCGTCTGCCGAGGAGATAGCGATGATTACCTCGTGCACGCCGTACTCGGCGACGATTTGGGGGATGTCTTCGATTGTGCCCAGACACGGGTAGCCGTGAATCTGCATCGTTTGTTTGTTGGGGTCGTCATCCACAAAGCCGACCACACGCAGTTCCGCGTGGGGGTTGCGCCGAATTTCGCGCATCACGACCTCACCTGTGTCGCCACCGCCGACCACCAACGCACGCCGCGACGGCGACTGGTTCCGCGCATAAGCTAAGTACCAGTCGTACAGGCGACGCCCAACGCGCGGCATCGACAGCAGCGTGGTCGACAGGAACCCAAATAGCACCCATTCTGCCAGCGAGAACGAGCGCCCGCTGTAGTACGCAAACGCCAGCAAGCCAATCAGGCACCCCGTACTGAGCATCACGCTCGCCTTGAGCAATCGAAACAGGTCTGTGATTCCCGCGTATCGACTATGGACGCGGTATAGCCCCTGAATAGACAGCGCACCTACGCCTACCAACGAGAGCAGCGGCGCAAGCCACGCCAGCAAGCGCGTATCCTGTTCCTTCCACTTGAAATCGGCAACTAACCCTATCGCGAACACCAGCGACGCCGAGATGAGCAACACATCCGTCAGTACCGCCCGCCAAAACTCCGCCCAGCGCCGCGGAGGTATCTGACGCAATCGTCCTAATCTGCCTTTGTTCCGCAAGGCTTCCCTCCGTAGAAGACCGCTTCCAGCAAACCACACGCCCAATCGGGCGCTGTCAAGTATACCCGTTTCCTTTCGAGGGCAACCATCCCAGTTGGCAGACGAATCGGGTATAAATTCGTTAGCGCGGAGCGGTGCCCGAGTGGCTGAAGGGACACGACTGGAAATCGTGTAGGCTCCGAAAGGGGTCTCGTGGGTTCGAATCCCACCCGCTCCGCCATCCTTAACGCCCTCTTAACGCCCCAACCAGGTATAGTTCTCTGGGAGGCGACCACTATGCATGAATGCTATACACGCAGAGAGATTCTGCGCCTCGGACTGGCAGGCGCGACAGGACTTGCCCTCACGAAACTGGCTCCTTCCCAGCGCCGTCAACGCAGCGCGGGACGCGTCAAAAACATCATCTTCATGGTCTCGGACGGCATGAGCGCAGGCGTGCCGTCATTAGCAGACGAGTTCGGTAAACTCGTGCGCGGCAAAGGTTCGTTCTGGCACCAACTGCTTCAAAGCCCCGACGCGACGCTCGGCTTTTTCGATATGGCGTCGCTCAACTCGCTGGTGACCGACTCGGCGTCCGCTTCCAGCGCGTGGGGCAGCGGCAGCCGCATCTTCAACGGGCAAATCAATGTGCTGCCCGACGGCACGCGCCTGACCCCCATCGCCCAAATCGTCAAGCAAGCGGGCAAAAAAGTGGGGCTGGTCACCACCACGCGCATCACGCACGCAACGCCCGCAGGCTTCGCCGCCGTGCAGCCCCGCCGCGACGACGAAGACGACATCGCCCCACAGTACCTGAATGTGGTCGATGTGTTGATGGGCGGCGGACTGCGCCATTTTGCCCCCAACCGCCGCAAGGATGGCAAAGACCTTATCAAGACCTACCAAGACGCAGGCTACGCCTACTGGAACACGCGCGATCAAGTCATTAGCAACGCCCGCCCCGAAAAGGTACTGGGGCTGTTCTACGACTCGCATTTGCCCTACACGGTAGACCATATCCACTCCGACGAACTCAAGCGCACCGTGCCTACGCTCGCCGAGATGACGCGCAAGGCGCTGGAGATTTTGGGCGACGCGCCGAACGGCTTCTTGCTACAGGTGGAGGGCGGGCGCGTCGACCATGCCGCACACGCTAACGACGCCGCAGGCATCATGTGGGACCAGCTCGCCTTCGACGACGCCATCGAGGTCGCCTACGAGTTCGCCGCCAAGCGCAACGATACCCTACTCATCATCACCAGCGACCACGGCAACTCCAACCCCGGTCTGAACGGCATGGGTGGCGAGTACGAGGCGTCCAACAAGGCGATGGCAATGCTCCAGCACGCGAAGTGTTCGTTCGAAGAGCTGCCGAACAAACTGCGCGGCGCAGGTAGCGCGGACGAGGTGCGCGACATCCTGAAGGCACAGCTGGGCATCGAAATCAACGGCGAAGAGGCGAACGCACTCGCAGGCGCCATCAAAGGCAATCTACCGCCCATCTGGAACCGCCAGCACCGCAATCTGCAAGGGCTGCTGGGGCAAATCCTTAGCAACTACAACGGCTACGGCTGGACTGGTACTTCGCACACGGCGGACTACACCTGGATTACCGCGCTGGGACCTGGGCGCGAGGAGTTCCACGGGCTGGTGCGCAACACGGACGCCTTCTACAAGATGCTCAAGCTGTTCGGGCTGTCGCACAAGAACCCCAGCATGACGCCCGAGGAGGCGCGCAAGTACATGTCGCACGCGCCGCGCATCCGCACGGCGGACTGGGCGTAGGCGTTAGCCCTCGCACGCCTTGCGCACGGCGTCCAGCGCGCGTTGCACGCCGACCGTCGGCACAACGCCGCAGCCAGGCGCAGGGCGTATGCGCCATTCGTCCCCCTCGCGCACAACCTCAATCCAGAAGTGCTGCGTCAGGTCGTCCTCCACAACCACCACGCGCGTCATCGCAATCTGGCGGGCGGGGTCGTAGCGCGTCTCCTTGAACACCACATGCACGCCGTCGTCCACATCGGCGGGCTGGAACCGCGCAGGGTCAAACTGCTTCACACGGTAGGTCTCCATCGGCGCATCCTCCAAAAGCGGCACGGGGCAGTGTTGGACTTTGGTCAGCGTCAGTTCGTAAAAGTGCGACTGCCCCTCCGCCAGCCACTTGCGTTCGTACTTCGTGCCCACCTGTGGGGGCACGGTGCGGGCATAGGCGGTAAACCCCGTGTCGGTCAGGTTGCCCAGCACCCACTGGAAATACTCGGCGTGGTCGGTCAGCAGGTAGCACTCGCCGCCCGCCTGCAGACGGCTGTTGATAAGCTGCAGATGCGTCTGGGTCAGCAGGCGGTGCTTGTGATGGTGCTTTTTGGGCCACGGGCACGGGAACAGCGTGTAGACGCGGGCGAGGCTTTCAGGAGCGATTGCCCGCCATAGAATCGGGCGCGCGTCGCCCAGCAGCACGCGCACATTCGTCACCCCCGCCCCTGCAATTCGGCGCAGGGTACGCTGCACGCTTTCCCACTCCAGTTCGATACCCACGAAGTCGCGTTCAGGGTGCTGCTGGGCACGCGCCACGAGGTAGTCGCCGTTGCCAAAACCGATTTCCAGCTCCACAGGCGCGACGCGCCCAAACAGACGCGCCCAACACAGCGGGCGCCCCACCTCGCGCCACAAAATCAGGGGCTTCAGGGAACGGTAGTACGCACGCACGGGCTAAATTAAACCCCGCTTGACCGCCAGCAGCGCGGCTTCCGTGCGCGAGTTGACCTGCAACTTGAACAAGATGCTGGAGATGTAGTTCTTGACGGTCTTTTCCGAGAGGAACAGCGCGTCGGCGATTTCGCGGTTGCGCTTGCCCTCCGCCATCAGGCGCAGGATCTCGGTCTCGCGCGCGGTCAGTTCGCAGATGAGTTCAGGTGCATCTTCAGCGGCGGCGCGCAGCCGTTGGAACTCTTGAATCACGCGCGCAGCGACAGCGGGGTGCAGCAGCGACTCGCCGCGCGCCGCCGCGTGGATGCCTTCCACAATCTCCTCCGTGGGGCTGTCCTTGAGCAGGTAGCCGACCGCGCCCGCTTTGATGGCTTCGAACACATGCTGATCGTCGCCAAAGACCGTCCAGATAACCACTTGCACATGGGGCACGGCGCGCTTGATACGGCGGGTCGCTTCGATGCCGTTCAGGCGCGGCATCTGGATGTCCATTAGCACCACCTGTGGCTCGAACTGCAGCGCGAGTTGCACGGCATGTTCGCCGTCGCCCGCCACGCCCAGCAGGTCAAGGCTCGGCTCGTGGTGCGCCAGCTCTTCGAACGCCTGCTGCAGGCGCGGGTCATCTTCCGCCAGAAGGGTGCGTACCCGTTCCATCGTTTCGCTGAATCGGCACGCGGGCAAGCACGGTTGTGCCTTGTCCGAGCGCGCTCGTAATCGTCAGTTCGCCCCCCAGCGCGCGAATCCTTTCGCGCATGTTGTTTAGCCCCATGCCTTCCAGCGCTGTGGCGGGGTCGAAGCCGTCGCCGTCGTCGGCGACGCGCATCTCCAGCCAGCCGTCGCGCCAGTCGCACGCCACCCACAGGTTCTGCGGGCGTCCTGCGTGCTTCATCACATTGCTCAGCGCCTCCTGCATCACGCGCGTCAGCATCAGCGTCTGCAGTGGAGTCAGCGTGGGCATCGGGTCGGGACAGTCGCAGTGCAGTTGCGCGCCCAGTCGCTGCGCCACGCGCTCGGCAGTCTGACGGATAAACACACGCATATCGGTCGTTTCGGGCGCGCGCAACTGCTGAATCGTCTGGCGCGTGTCGTCCAACGCCGCGCGCAGGATGTCGATCTGCTCTTGCAGAGCGCAGTCGGCGGCAGTGTCGGCGTGCGCTTTGAGACGCCGTCGAATCGACTCCAGCCCGCGAATCGCGCTCACAAGGTGATGCCCCAGCCCGTCGTGGAACTCGCGGGCGATGCGCTCGCGCTCCTGCGCCAAGTCGTACTGCTCGCGCAGCTCCGCCAATTCCATGCGGTACTCTGCATGGCTGCGGTAGACTTGGTGAATCAGCCAGCTGACCAAGCTCACGGCGGCGATGCGGAACCCGAAGTCGTTCCACTGGTCGGGCGCAAGCGGCGCGCTCGCCCAGCCGTAGCCGACAGCCGCCAACCCCAGCGCCAACAGCAGCAATCGGGTGGGCATCACTGCCGCCTCGGAGGTCAGCAGCGCGAAGTAAAGCAGCCAGATTTGGCTCTCGAACCCGCCCGTGAAGCGCGTCGCCAGCGTAATCAGCACCAAGTCGAACAGCACCAGCGGCAGCGTGAGGCGGTACATTACGCGCGGGTCTTTCAAGCCGACCCAAGTGCGCGCTGCCGCCGAGACCAGCGCAAGGGCAATCAGCAGCCCCAGCTGCGCCCACGACAGCACGAACTTCCCCTGCAGCTTGGCAACCACGCTCCAGAGAACCGCCGTGCCCACAATCACCCACACGGGCAGGTTCACCCGCGTGAACCGCCGATACTCAGGCAAAGTCGCCATGCCGTCTCCTATCGGGAGGGAGTAAAGCCTGCCAATTCAATCGCCTGTTGCAAGCGCGCTGCGTCCACCCGCTCGGGATCGAACACCACACGCACCGTCTTTTGCAGCAGGTCTACCTCCACCTGCTGCACGCCGTCGATGTCGTCCAGTGCGCGGTGTATCGAGCGCACGCACCCCTCGCACTCCATGTCAGGAGTGTGCCAAACAATCTCCTTCAGGTTCACAAAGCAATTATACCGTGCTGGCGTAGTAAGTGTTATAGATTTCCCCACTGGGCAGGCGTAGGGCAAGTTGGAAGTCGGGGCGAACCCCCAGCGCGACGCCGACGGGCTGGTCGGGCAGGTCTTGGATGCGGTAGGCGCGCCCTGCGGTGTCGTCCCGCGCCTGCCAACGCGCGTGTACCTGCGCGGGCGCATCGCGCCACAGCGTCAGCAAGCCGCGTAGGTTGCCCGCAATCGCCGCAATCAGCACGGCGCGCTCGGATTCGGAAACGCGCTCCCCGCCCCCTCGCCCGCAAGCCTGCCTTACAGAGATCGCCCTCGCCTCCAGTTCGGGGGGGAACGCCGTCTGGCTAAGGTTCACCCCGACGCCGACGACGGCGACGCCCTCCACCACCTCCGCCAGCACGCCGCCCAGCTTGCGCCCCTGCAGCAGCAGATCGTTCGGGTACTTCAGGCGCACGGGAGGTAGGTCGGGGTGGTGGGCTTCCAGCGCGTCGGCGGTCGCCAGCGCCGCGCACACGCCCACCACCCCCACAGGCTCAGGCAGCGGCGCGTCCCACAGAATCAGCGACACCAGCAGGCTCTGCCCAGGCGCATCGAGCCACTGTGCGCCCTGCCTGCCCCGCCCTGCGGTCTGGTGGTCGGCACACACGGCATCATAGCGGCGGTCGCCCTGCTCCACCAACTCCCGCGCCCGACGCTGCGTGGTGTCAATCGTCGCGTGCCACTCGATGCGCACTATGGGTATGATACCCCCGCAAGGTATACTTTCCCCGCGCTCCCGACGGCGCAAATGACGGCTCCCGAAGATGCGGCGGCGCACACGCTCGCGCCGCTGTTCGCGCCCAACTGGACGCTCTTGGTACACGAACGGCTCAGCGGCACATAGCCCATACACAACGGAGGGAACCGATGGAGACCCGCACGGAAGCCTTGCTGACGGAGTTGCGCAACGCGCTGCAACAGCCTGACGGCGCGCTGAAAGATCTCTTGGAGAAATACGCGCCCCAAGACTTGGCAGAGGCACTCACGCTGATGGACAGCCCCGCCGAGCAGGCGCACGCGCTGATGCAGATGGACGAAACCGTCGCCTCCGAAATCCTCGAATACTTGGAGCCGTCACTGGTCGACGAGATTTTCGAGCATATCCCGCTGGAGAAAGCCGCGCGCCTGCTGCAGCTGATTCCTGCCGACGACGCCGCGCAAATCATCGACGAACTGGATGAGGCGAAGGCGAACGCGCTCCTGCAGCAGATGGCGCCCCCAGAAGCCCGCGAGGTGCGCGAACTGCTGGAGTA
>Ga0079995_1067177_pt1 | contig 25608 bp, 24 predicted proteins | sample FaiFalFF_MnMetaG_2_FD_69198 | JGI IMG/M metagenome (GOLD analysis project Ga0079995, IMG submission 69198) | Freshwater microbial communities from Yellowstone National Park, Wyoming, USA - Fairy Falls C (FF_Mn_C) (SPADES assembly) (version 4) | ecosystem: Environmental > Aquatic > Freshwater >...
AACGGAACAATTTGTTCCGTTCATGTTGCTCCTCTTAACCAAAAAAGCAGGGTTTGGCTAGAGACTTTCCTTAACTTACCCGATTGGCCCGCTTATGGCAATCTAAGCCTCCTGGAAATAACCAATCGGGGGGAGACGCAGACACGCCTGTTTGGTGGCTAGTCTGTACCACTGTGCTGATCATACAGGCAGATGCAGCAGCTTTGGCAAGAGTTGTCGACTTTTTCCGGGCCAATAGGGGGTGATCTGGGTCACAGACAACGAACATCTCCGACCCTAAGAAACCGGAAGATTTGCCTACTTCTCCAAAAAATGGTGCTTGACCCGGGGCAGAAGGGTGGCAGGATGAGGAGTGGACGTTTTTTCTGGAGACCCAAGCAGGATGGCTGTCTACAAAGTTCGGTTGATCAACGAAGAGCGGGGCCTGGACGTCACCATCGATGTGCCGGACGACGAGTACATTCTGGACGTGGCGGAGGAACAAGGGATCGACCTGCCCTACTCCTGCCGCGCCGGAGCCTGCTCGACCTGTGCTGGCAAGCTGGTGAGCGGCACCGTGGATCAAAGCGATCAATCCTTCCTGGATGACGACCAGATTGCCCAGGGCTATGTGCTGACCTGCGTAGCTTACCCTACCTCTGACTGCACCATCATCACCCACCAAGAAGAAGCCCTTTACTGATCGAGCTTGAGTTTCCATCCCTACCCTTGGCCCCTCTTCCTAAGGAAGGGGGGTTTTGCGTTGAGCAGCCCCTCTCCCAGAGCGAGAGGTTTAGGGCGGTATGATTTCTGTAGCACCGCAACACCCGCTAGCGATCGATGACACCTGAGCAAGAGCAGTGGCTAATCCGTGCCGTCCAAGAGTTGCAAGCTGCCCAGCAAGAAATGCGCCTTGTCCAACAAAACCAGCAGCTTCTTATTCAGGAACTGCGCGAGGGGCAGGCGATGCTGGCCCAGTTTTTCCGCGAGGCCCTGGATCGCTTTGACGAACGCACCCGGGCTATTGAGCGCCGCACCGAAGCCCTGGAACGCCGCACGGAAGCGTTGGAGCGCCGTACTGACGAGATGGCGAAAGAGATGAGAGAGATGCGGCAAGAGATCCGGGATCTGCGCCGCGACTTTCTGGAACGGCGCTAGCCCAAGCGACCTCTAGCCCTTCTTCCTAAGGGGTTTTATTTTGGAAGTCTAGGATGGCAACAGAGAAGTTATGGCTCTGGCCATGGGATCCGTTTCCGCACCCCCAACAGCTCGCCTGAGCTTGGCGGAATACCTTGCTTATTCAGATGGCAGCGACACCCGCTATGAGCTGGTGGCGGGGGAGTTGGTTCCTATGGCCCTTCCAACCGGACGGCATGGTCAGATCGTAGATTTCCTCAACACGGCTTTTCGAACCGAGATCCAGCGGCAAGGTTTGCCTTGGACATCGCAGCAGATGGCCCTTGGGATCCAGTCGCCGCGGGGCAACCGCTGGGATACGGTGCGGATCCCGGATGTGGTGGTGCTGCCTTTGCAGCAGTGGCAGGAGATGGGATCCCGAGAGGCGTTGATTCGTCTAGAAGACCCGCCGCCGCTATTGGTGGTGGAGGTGGTGAGCGAGTCCAGCCGGGCAGCAGACTACCGGGCCAAGCGGGCGGAGTACTGCGTCTTGGGGATTGGTGAGTACTGGATTGTGGACCCTTTGGAAGAGAAAGTAAGCCTGCTGCTGCTCTATGAAGGCTGGTACGACCTGCTGGAGCTAAAGGGATCCGAGCGGGTGCCCTCAAAGGTTTTTGTAGGGCTAGAGTTGCAGGCGGGGGAGATCTTGGCTGCCGATTCAGGTTATCCTAGTAAAGGCACGGGGAGTTAGCTCAGTTGGTAGAGCGCTGCGATCGCACCGCAGAGGTCAGGGATTCGAGTTCCCTACTCTCCACTTCCCTTGCTCCCAGTCTCTCTCCCAAAAAGAGGGGGGATTTGGGGTGCTAGGGTTTTTTGTTCTGTAGCGCCGCTAGCGATGACACCTGAGCAAGAGCAGTGGTTGATCCGCGCCATCCAGGAACTGCAAGCTTCCCAGCAAGAGCTGAAAGCTGCTCAGCAAGAGATGCGCCTCGTCCAACAAAATCAGCAGCTTCTCATTCAAGAGCTGCGTGAGGGGCAAGCGATGCTGGCGCAGTTTTTCCGCGAGGCCCTGGATCGCTTTGACGAGCGCACCCGGGCTATTGAGCGCCGCACCGAAGCCCTGGAGCGCCGCACGGAAGCGCTGGAGCGCCGCACTGACGAGATGGCGAAAGAGATGAGAGAGATGCGGCAAGAGATCCGAGATCTGCGCCGCGACTTTTTGGAACGGCGGTAGCCCAAGCCCTCCAATTGGCATTTGCCCTTCCTTGCAAGTTGGTCTATGTCTGTCATCCGCACCCTCCACCGCCAGTTGGTAGCCAAAGAGCGCTCTGCCGAGGAGATTGCCCGCGAATACCTAGATCGCCTGCACCAACTGGAGCCGCAGCTTAAGAGCTTCATTACCGTCACGGAGGAGCTGGCCCTGCAACAAGCTAGAGCCGTGGACGCCCGCATCCGCGCCGGGGAGGAGATCGGCCCTTTGGCCGGGATCCCCTTGGCTGTCAAGGACAACCTCTGTACCCAAGGGATCCGCACCACCTGCGCTTCCAGGATCCTGGAGGGGTTCATCCCACCCTACGAGTCGACGGTGACGGCGCGGCTGGCAGCAGCCGGCATGGTGACGGTGGGCAAGACCAACCTGGACGAGTTTGCCATGGGCAGCTCCACGGAAAACTCGGCCTTTCAGCGCACCGCCAACCCCTGGGATCTGACGCGGGTGCCGGGGGGATCCTCGGGGGGGTCGGCAGCAGCGGTGGCGGCAGACCAAGCGGTGGTGGCCTTGGGGTCCGATACGGGGGGATCGATCCGCCAGCCGGCAGCTTTTTGTGGCGTGGTCGGCCTTAAGCCTACCTATGGGCTAGTCTCCCGCTATGGGCTAGTGGCCTTTGCCTCGTCTCTGGATCAGGTGGGGCCCTTTGGGCGCACGGTGGAGGATGTGGCCCTGCTGCTGCAGGGGATTGCCGGCCACGACCCCCTGGACTCCACTAGCCTTAGGGTGGAGATCCCGGACTATAGCCAGGCCCTGATCCCCGAGATCAAAGGCTTCAAGATTGGAGTCATCCGCGACCTGCTGGGAGAGGGGTGTGGGGAAGAGACCCGCGCTGCCGTGCAAGCGGCCATCCAACACCTAGAGGAGCTGGGGGCCGAGATCCTGGAGATTGACTGTCCCAGCTTTCGCTATGGCCTGGCCACCTATTACATCATTGCCCCTTCGGAAGCTTCTTCCAATCTGGCCCGCTACGACGGAGTCAAGTACGGCCTGCGGGAGCCTGCCGACTCCCTCTTGGCTATGTATGGCAAGACGCGCGCCCGTGGCTTTGGGCCGGAGGTGAAGCGGCGCATTATGCTTGGCACCTATGCCCTCTCAGCCGGCTACTACGACGCCTATTACCTAAAAGCTCAAAAGGTGCGCACCCTCATCAAGCAGGATTTCCTCAGGGCTTTTGAGAAGGTGGACGTATTGGTCAGCCCCACCACCCCCACGCCAGCCTTCAAAGCGGGGGAGCGGGCGGATCCTTTGAGCATGTACCTGTGCGACCTGATGACAATCCCCGTCAATTTGGCGGGCTTGCCAGCGCTAAGCTTGCCCTGTGGCTTTGCCGACGGCCTGCCCATTGGCCTGCAGATCATCGGCAACGTCTTGCAAGAGAGCAAGGTGCTGCGGGTGGCCTATGCCTACGAGCAGAGCACTGACTGGCACAAGCGCCGCCCCCCGCTACCGCAGCCCTCGGTTGAAGAGGCGAGGGGATCCAAGGCCAAACACCAGCCCAGCAGAATCTAGGCCCTGCCCATCTGGTGAGTTGCCGAGAAGCGCTCCATAAAGCGCAGGAAGCGCTCCCACTCGGCTTCGGTTTCCATGTCGTAGACTACCTCCAGGGCTTTGAATTCCCCGTTGAGGAACTTGGCCGTGATGTTGCGGGTAGTTAGCTCCCCCTCTTCGTCAATCATCCGCATGCCGAGGATGTTTTGCGTATCTGTCTTCAACTCCTCGAAGCGAAAAATGGCAGATCCCCGGCTGCCAGTTTTGGATTTCAGCAGCCGTACCTGGGTGGGTACTTCCTCGATGCCGGGAGAAAACTCAATTCTGGCCATGGCTTCCTAGAGTTACGATTCAAGCATTATAGCTGGCAAAAGGCCCGCAACTCTTGAGCAGCCAGCTGCTCTAGGTAATGGCTGGCCTGGCGCTGGGCTGCGGCCACCTCCGGGATCCAGTCACAGAGAGCGCCTACCCGGATGGGGTGGGACTGGACTGCCAAGTTGGCTCGGGCGGCGGGGGAGGCCTGGCCACAGAGAATCAAGAGAGGCTTCTGGGCTGCCCTAGCCTGCTGCAGCACCACCCCTACCACTTTGCCCATGGTGCTCTGTTCGTCAAAGCGGCCCTCGCCGGTGACCACGAGATCAGAGCGGCGGATGCGCTCCGCCAGGTTCAACTGCTGAGCCAAAAGCTGGATCCCGGACTCCAGGGTGGCCCCCAAAAAGGCCACCAGCCCTGCTCCTAACCCACCGGCAGCGCCAGCACCAGGGATCCCCTCCACTGCCCGACCCAGGTCGCGCTTGACCACTTCAGCCCAACGCTGCAGCGCTTGCTCCAATTGCTGCACCTGCTGGGGGGTGGCTCCCTTCTGGGGGGCAAAGACGGCGGCTGCCCCCAGCGGGCCGGTGAGGGGATTTTGCACGTCGCAGAGGCCGCGGATGCGCTTGCCCTGCCAGACCGGCTGCTCAGGTGGCTCGATGCGCGCCAGCCGGGCCAACTCTCCCCCGCCCCCGGCCAGGGGATCCCCCGCTTCATCCAAGAGGCGATAGCCCAAGGCCTGGGCCATGCCTGCTCCTGCATCCACGGTGGCAGATCCCCCCAGCCCTATCCAGATCTCGGCAACGGGCTCCCGACAGGCAACCCGCACCAGCTCCCCCAGACCGTAGGTGGTGGTGCGGGTAGGATCCCGCCGCTCGGGGGGTAGCAAGGTCAGGCCCGCCACCTGGGCTATTTCCAGCAGCGCCCGCTTCCCTGCCACCCCGTACTCGGCCCAGACGGGATCCCCTAGGGGGCCAGTAACCCATAGGCCTTTCTTCTCGCCTCCTAGCGCCGCTAGCCATACCTCCAGCGTGCCCTCTCCCCCATCGGCTAAGGGGAGCAGCTCCACCTCTGCCTCGGGCAAGACCTGGCGGAGGCCCCGGGAAATGCTCTCTGCGGCGGCCTGAGCCGTCAGGGATCCCTTGAAGCTATCCGGGCAGACTAAAATTCGCCGCAGCGGGCGGCTGAGCTGGGATGCCTTGACTGTCCTTGGTGGCACCAGGGGGTGGACTGAGCTGCAGGCCGACAAAGCCTAGCCCCCGGCTACTGAGCGCTTTCGCCTTCTGCCGGCGAAGGTTGATCCGCGCTGGAGGCCTGGGAGGCGTCGATGGCAGCAGGTGAGTTGCCCAAAGACTGCTCCAGGGCCAGGCGCTGCTCCATCACCCGTAGAAAATAGCCCCCCATCATCGCCCCAGAGAGCATCTTTGCCAAACTCTCACGGTTGGTAACGATTTGAACGCCAAATTGGTCGGACGGCAGACTGCCCAGCAGGCTGCGGATGTTATAGCCCAAGATCTCTAGCACTTCTGGAGAAGAATTGCGGGCAATATCCTGAAAAACGCTGGGATCCTGCGCCTGCAGGTATTGCCAGAGCCGGTTGTTGGGGCTAGGCGTCGGCACAGCCTCAAAGCCAGGAATGAAGTTGATTGGGCTGGACATGGAGTCACCAAGCTCCCCAAACACAGCAACTAAAGCCCAACGGGATGGCCTGCCTGATCCGTCAGGCTCTTGCCGCTCCCCCAATTTGGGCTACGCCCAGCTTACCACCTACGCCTTGCCGCCCTCGGTACGGGATCCCACCCTTTTGAGGCGGCAAATGCCGTACCTAAGAGCAGCCGGAGCTCTAGGGCGAGGGATCCCCGACAAATGAGGCCGGCACCACGGTTACCCCGACGATGCTGTCCTCGGGATCCAGGCGCTGCACCAGCACACCCGTTGCCTCGCGGGACTGAGCAGGAATGGCCTTGGCCAGCTGGCGCATGACCATGCCCCTGGCAGTAACCAAGAGGATCTCGTCCTCGGCATTGACGATGCGCAGAGCCGCTAGCTCATCCGACGCCTGGCGGAACTTGGTGGCGATCACCCCCTTGCCGCCACGGTTTTGCTGGCGGAAATGGTCAATGGCCAAGCGCTTGCCCCGACCTCCCTTAGTGATGACCAGCACCCAGGGATTGGCAAGCCGCTCTCCCTCTTGCTCAGCAGCCCTCACCGCCTCGGCAGAGAGAATATCCATGCTGACGATGGCGTCGCCGGCGTTGAGGGTCATGGCCCGCACACCGCGAGCTGGCCGCCCCAGGGGACGCAGTTGCTCGTCGTCAGCCCGGAAGCGAATACCCATGCCCTGGCGAGTTGCCATGACCACGTCGTCAGCCGGGCGGGCACGGCGCACCCAGCACAACTCGTCACCTTCTTCAAGAGAAATGGCAATCAGGCCATTGGAGCGAACGTTGGCAAAGGCGCTGAGGGCCGTCTTTTTGATGTACCCCCTGCGCGTGAGCATCACCAGGTATTCGTCCTCGCTAAACTCGCCCACGGGCACCATCGAGGTAACCCGCTCTTCCCGGCTCAGCTGCAGCAACTGGACAATGGCACTGCCGCGGGCGGTGCGGCTCCCTTGGGGGATCTGGTAAGCGGGCAGAGTATAGGCCACCCCCTGATTGGTGAAAAAGAGAAGGGTGTCGTGGCTGCAACAGGCAAAAAATTGGGCAATGGCATCGTCTTCTTTGATGCGGGCGCCAGCCTTGCCGCGGGTAGCTCGTCCTTGCACCCGAAACTCTTCGAGGTCCATGCGCTTGATGTAGCCCTGTTCCGTGAGGAAGATGACCATCTCGCGGTTTTCGATGAGATCGGCCACCTCCAGCTCACCGTCCTCCAGGCAAAAGCGGGAGCGGCGCGGGCTCCCAAAGCGGGCTTTGAGCTGCAACAGCTCCTCGCGGATAATCTGCATCACCCGTTCCCGCCGGGTGAGAATGTCCCGCAAATCGGCAATTTGCCGCAGCAAGTCCTCGTGTTCGGCCTGGATCTTCTCGGCTTCCAGGGCCGTGAGGCGGCGCAGTTGCATTTGGAGGATGCCTTCGGCCTGCACTTCACTTAGCCCCAGTTGGCTCTGCAGCTCGGTTCGGGCGGTGGCAGGATCAGCTGCTTCCCGAATGAGAGCAATGACCCGATCCAGCTGCCCCAAAGCCACAAGGTACCCCTGCAACAGGTGAGCTCGCTCCTCGGCTTTCTGCAGCTCGTGGCGGGTGCGCCGCTCGATGAGCTCTACCCGAAAGTCCAGAAACGTCTGGAGCGCGTCCCGCAACGTCAAGGTGCAGGGCCTGCCGTTGAGGATGGCCAGCATGTTGACCCCAAAGCTGGTCTGCAGGGGGGTCTGTTTGTAGAGGTTGTTGAGCACCACCTGGGGTTGGGCATCCCGCTTCAGCTCAATGACTACCCGCATGCCCCTGCGGTCGCTCTCGTCGCGGATGTCGGCAATGCCCTCCAGTTTTTTCTCATTGACCAACTCGGCAATTTTTTCAATCATGGCTGCCTTGTTGGTCTGGTAGGGCAGCTCGGTGATGACAATGGCCTCCCGCGCCGGCCGGCCCGGCTGCTCGAGGGTTTCGATGGTGGCCACGCCGCGCAGCGTGATGGAGCCGTGCCCGGTGGCGTAGGCTTCGCGGATGCCCTCCTGGCCCAGGATCAGCCCGCCCGTGGGAAAATCTGGCCCAGGGATCCACTGCATTAACTCCAGGCTGCTCAGGTTGGGGTTTTCGATGAGGGCAATCAGGCCGTCCACCAGCTCTCCCAGGTTGTGGGGGGGAATGTTGGTGGCCATGCCCACGGCAATACCGGAAGAGCCGTTCAGCAGCAACTGCGGGATCCGAGCCGGCAGCACCAGCGGCTCTTGCTGGGATCCGTCGTAGTTGTCGACAAAGTCAACGGTGTTAGCGTCGAGGTCCTGCAGCAGGGCTTCCTGGGCAAAGGCCGTGAGGCGGCACTCGGTGTAGCGCATGGCCGCTGGCGGATCGTTGTCAATGGAGCCGAAGTTGCCGTGTCCATCCACCAGGCGCTCCCGCATGGAGAAGTCCTGGGCCATGCGCACCAGGGCCTCGTAAACTGCCTGATCCCCGTGGGGATGGTATTTTCCAATTACATCCCCCACCACCCGAGCGCACTTGCGAAAGGGCCGATCCGCCGTCAGGCCCAACTCGTACATAGCATAGAGAATGCGACGATGCACCGGCTTGAGGCCATCCCGCGCGTCTGGCAAAGCCCTCCCGACAATAACGCTCATGGCGTATTCCAGGTAGGACTGCGCCATCTCCCGCTGCAGGTCAGTGGAGATGATGCGCGCGGCCAACTCGTTGTCGCTCATGGGGTGGGAAGAATGCCAGTTAGCTTGACGCAGGCAAGGTAGCCCTACTCTCAGTCTACCATCGGCCTTGTGAGGAGCTTCCCGCCGGGGCTGCTCGGGGATCCCTGAAGAAGTTCATAGATAAAGGTCTATTCTCTAACTTAGCCTTAGGGTAACCCTCAATGATAGGCTGCCTATAGCGTTGAGAGTGGCAAGGTATGGTACAGGCTGGCGGAGGCAATCTTCTAAGGGGCTGGCGTCAGCGTCTAAGTCTAGAAAACTGGCGCGGGGATCTCTTCGGTGGCCTGACGACGGCAATTGTGTCCTTGCCGATGGCCCTAGCCTTTGGAGTGGCTTCCGGGGCGGGGCCAGTGGCAGGTCTTTACGGGGCGGTGTGTGTGGGCTTTTTTGCGGCCCTGTTCGGCGGTACCCCCACCCTCATCTCCGAACCCACCGGGCCGATGACGGTGATGATGACAGCAGTCATTGCCAAGGTTACCGCCCGCTATCCCGAGCAGGGGCTGGCGCCGGCCTTCACGGTGGTCATGCTGGGGGGCCTGTTTCAGATCGTGTTTGGATCCCTGAAGCTGGGCAAATACATTACCCTCATGCCCTATAGCGTTATCTCCGGCTTTATGTCGGGGATTGGCTGGATCATGATTTTGCTGCAGATCCCGCCGCTGTTGGGCTACGCCAGCCAGGGGGGAGTCATTGGGGCCGTGCGGAACCTGCCGACCTACCTGCTCAACCTCAAGGTGCCGGAACTGGGGTTAGGTCTGCTAACGCTGGCAATCCTTTTTGGCTATCCCAAGCCTTGGCGGCGGGCGGTGCCGCCCCAGTTGGTGGCCCTGGTGCTGGGAACGTTGGTGGCCAGCTTGTTCATGGCGGATTGGGATTTGCGGCGCATTGGCCCCATCCCCACCGGCTTGCCGCAGGTGCAATGGCCGCAGCTGCCCTTTGCTGCCTTGGCCAGCCTGGTGTTGGACGGGGTGGTGCTGGGCATGCTGGGCTGCATCGATACCCTCTTGACGGCGGTGATCGCCGACAACCTCACGCGCACCCGCCACGACTCTGACCAAGAGCTGATTGGGCAGGGAATTGCCAACCTGGTCTCTGGCTTCCTGGGGGGCTTGCCGGGGGCCGGCGCCACCATGGGCACGGTGGTAAATATCCAGTCGGGGGGACGTACCCCCTTGGCCGGTATCCTCCGCGCCCTCATCCTCTTGATGGTGGTGCTGTTTGCCGCTCCCCTGACCCAAGGGATCCCGATGGCCGTGCTGGCGGGGATTGCTTTCAAGGTGGGGGTGGACATCCTCGACTGGAGCTTCCTGAAGCGGGCCCACCGCCTCTCCCTCAAAGGGGCAGCCATTATGTACGGGGTGATGTTCATGACCGTATTTGTGGATCTCATCGCCGCCGTGGGAGTGGGGGTGTTCGTGGCCAACTTGCTCACCATCCAGCGCCTGAGCGAGCTTCAGTCGGAAGAGGTGAAAGCCATTACCGATGCGGACGATGCCGTAGACCTCACCCCGCGGGAAAAGGAATTGCTGCGCCAGGGCCGCGGCCAGGTGCTGTTGTTTTACTTGAGCGGCCCGATGATCTTCGGGGTTTCCCAGGCCATTTCCCGCCAATATCAGGCGGTAGCCTCCTGCCAAGCTTTGGTGGTGGACCTATCGGATGTGCCGATGCTGGGGGTTTCGGCGACCCTCTCCCTGGAAAATGCCATTCGCGAGGCCCTAGATCGCGGCAAACAGGTGTGGATCGTCGGCGCCAGAGGCCGCATCCGGCAGCGCTTGGAAAGCCTACGTTTGCCCCTGCCGGCGGAGCGGTTTGTGGAAAGCCGAGAGGCCGCTTTGGCCGAGGCCGTCGCCCACTTGGGCTTGGCGGCAGAACCCAGCCCCCTAGTTTGAGCCATCTCGACTGGCCCGAGGACAAAAGCTGTAGGCTTTTTGCAGCACCTCTATGGACTGGAAGGGTCGGATTGCCTACTTGGCAACCCTGCATCGCAAAGAGGAGGTGATTGCCCCTCTCTTGGCCGAGCATCTGGGGATCCAGGTGCAGGTGATACCTCTAGGCACCGACCAATTCGGCACCTTCTCGCGGGAGCGCCCCCGGCCAGGGGATCCCCTCCACACCCTACGTCTAAAGATCGAGAGAGCCCGCCAAGCTTACCCTGCCCCCTTGGTTTTGGCCAGCGAGGGATCCTTCGGCCCCCATCCCCAGATCCCTTGGATTCCTTGGAACCAGGAATGGGTCATGCTCAAGGTTTTTGAATCCGGCGCGGATCCCTTGGAGCTGGTGGGCTATGCAGAAAGCACCCAAACCAATTTCAGCCATCGCTGGGTGCAAAGTTTTGCGGAAGCGCTTGACTTTGCCCAAAAAGTCGGTTTCCCCGAGCATGCCCTGATCGCCCTCGACCAGCCAGAAAAGCCCCAGGTTATCCACAAAGGGATCCAAGACGAAGCAACCCTGAGGCAGGTGGTGGGGGAGATGCTGACTCGGCAGCAGGGGCTGCATCTGGAAACCGACATGCGGGCCCTGTACAACCCAACCCGCCTGCAGGTCATCGCGGCAGCCACCCAAAACCTCATTGCCAAAGCCCAAAGCCTTTGCCCAGCCTGCGGCACTCCCGGCTACTGGCGCATCCGCCTCCGCCCCCTGGCAGGCTTGCCCTGCGGCCAGTGTGGTGCTCCCACCCCTGTAACCAAGGCATGGATCTATGGCTGTGCCCGCTGTTCCCACACCCACACCGAGCCTGTGGCAGAGACCTGGGCGGATCCGGCTCAGTGCCCTTTTTGTAACCCCTAGCTTCCCGAGGCTTCATGATTCCGGTGCAAGGGCAAGGCTTGGGAAGCAAAAAAGGGATCCGCAGTGGCGGATCCCTAAATTTTTAACCTAGGCAGGACAGCAAGGGGTTAGAAGGTAAACACGGCCCGCAGAGCGCCCACACCAATGGTTGGGTCGTTGTCTCCTGGCCTGCCGCCGTTGGGGTTGCTTACAAAATAGGCAGCAGGTGTCAAGGTAATGTACTCATTGACCGGGAAGCTGTAGTAGACGTCCACTACGAAGGGGCGGGTATCCCACACGCCAGAATTGTCAGTGGTCACGATTGGCTGGCCGAAGACCACACCACCTTTGGCACCCTCCACGAACAGATCCGGGAAGACAAAGCCAAACAGCCAGCCGTTGAAGCTTTCGTCACCTGGATCGATAGTGCCAGCTGGTACCACATTAGGCAGGTTGTAATCGACATTGCCAGCGGTGAACCAGCCGGACACCGTAATCCGTGGACTTACATCCCACTTAGCGGCCACCGTAAAGGCATTGACCCGCGCAGAGGTGGTTACCTCATTCTGGCGCAGCGGCCCTCGGAAGAGGTTACTGCCGGTGGCCAAGAAGCTGGGGCCTTCTGTAGCATCCTGCAGATAGGTGGTGGCGAACTGCAGGTAGAACTCCAGATCTTTTGTAGGCAAAAAGCCCAGCTCCACCGTGTGAGCGCTGTCGTTGCCCGTCAAACCGCTGTCACCAAAGCCTCTGCCTAAGGCCTGGGCGCCGCGAGTGCTGTAGGCGTAGGCTAAGCGAAGCTGGTCGCTGAGACGAAAGCGGAAGCCAAACAGCGTTCCACTGGGCACATCTCCCGTGGATTTGGGAAGGTCGGCAAAGTCAGAAAGGGCATCGAAGGGAACGCTGTATTGAAGGACGCTGGGCACCCCTGTGCCCGTGATGCCGGCGTAGATGGTGGCAGCGCCGTTAAAGGCAGGGAACTGATAGACCAACTGGGCCAGGGTGAAAGTGCCACCGCCGCCACCGCCAAAGCCAACGCCTGGATCCCCAGAGAAGAAGGCGGTTACCGCATCGCGAGCCTGCAGGCGGATGCGCAAACGGTCGCGGCCAGCAAAGGAGGCGTCGAAGTTCAGCCGCACCCGATAGGGCAGGGTCATGTTGGCTTGGTCCTGCTCAGCCACAACCCTTCCCTCAACAACCCGATCCTCTGTCAGGGCGCTGCCCAGAATAGCCGTAATCACCTCGGCATTCAACTTGGTAACCGGGTTGAAGACCTTGCCTTTGAGGTCGTTAATATCGGCCTCTGCTGCCTCTACCCGCCCCCGTAGAGCCGCCAGCTCAGCCGCAAACTCCTCCTGCAGCCGCTGCAGCGTAGCCAAGTCCTCTTTGGAAACCTTGTCGGCCAGCCCAGCAGCGATCAGCTCGTTGATGCGATCCAAGCAGGCGTTCATCCCAGCGGCAAACTCATAGCGGGTCATGGCCCGGTTGCCGCGGAAGGTGCGGTCGGGGTAGCCGGCAATACAGCCGTAACGCTCGACCAGAGATTGCAGCGCCTGGAAAGCCCAGTCAGTAGGCTGCACATCCGAAAGTTCAGAGATGGAGGTGACAGGCCCCGTCGCTTGGGCATAGGCCACTCCAGGGGTCAAGACTGCCGCTGCACCTAGAGTCCCAGCCAGCAGCGTTTTCCAGTAGTTCGCGTGTTTTGCGGGCATGTTTCTCTCCTTGTTCTCTGTCCTCACACCTGTCTTGGCTGTAGCAGTGCCTTCTAGAAGTAACAGGCCGTCTACCTCGAGAGCGAGCCTGACAATTGCGGACTTTAGAAGAACAACATAGTACAGCCCCAGTCCATACCGTCTACCACTTTACACACTTTTTGAGCCAGACTCAATGCGAGATCCCCAGGGCTAGATAATTCAGGCTCCACACCCATTACTCTACCCCAGGGATCCGGCCCTGGCTAGCGGGTGTATCCCCCAAGCTGCCAGCCTGGATGGGGATGGGCGGTACCGGACTCGAACCAGTGACATCCTGCTTGTAAGGCAGGCGCTCTACCGCTGAGCTAACCGCCCTTGGGGATCCCGGCTACTGAGTTTAGCATTGGCGGGCGCTATCTCCCCATGCCCAGGCTCTGGGCTTTCTGGTACACCTTGCCCTCGGTGAGCAGGGAAGGGGCAATGCAGATCTCCACCTGCTGCATTTCCTTGAGGTTGGCAGCGCCCAGGGTGGCCATGCTGGTGCGCAGAGCACCCCAGAGGTTGTGGGTGCCGTCATCGAGGCGGGCGGGGCCGCACAAGATTTCTTCCAGGGTGCCGGTGCATCCCACGCGGATGCGGGTGCCGCGGGGCAAGACGGGGCTAGGAGTGGCCATACCCCAGTGAAAGCCGCGACCGGGCGCCTCTTGGGCACGGGCCAAAGGGGATCCGATCATCACTGCATCGGCCCCACAGGCAATGGCTTTGCAAATGTCACCCCCGGTAACCAGGCCGCCGTCGGCGATGATGGGAACGTAGGTGCCGGTTTCGGCCAGGAACTGGTCGCGGGCGGCAGCACAGTCGGCAATCGCGGTAGCCTGTGGCACCCCCACCCCCAGCACGCCGCGGGAGGTGCAAGCGGCCCCCGGGCCGATGCCCACCAGGACCCCCGCTGCTCCTGCTTGCATTAGCTCTAGGGCCACCTCGTAGGTGACGCAGTTGCCCACCACTACGGGAATGGGCATAGAGCGGCAGAACTGGGCCAAATCGAGCTTTTGCATGCCCTCAGGCACCTTGTGGTGGACGGAAACCACAGTGGCCTGGACGAAAAACAGATCCCCCCCCGCTTCCGCGACCAGGGGACCGTATTGGGCAGCGTGGGCGGGCACACAGCTAGCGGCAGCAATGGCGCCAGCAGCTTTGATCTGGCGAATGCGCTCTTGGATTAGCTCTGGCTTGACCGGCTCGCTGTAGAGGCGCTGCATCAGGGGGACGAACTCGTCTTTGCCAACTGCGGCAATCTGCTCCAGCACCTCGTCGGGATCCGCGTAGCGAGTTTGGATCCCGTCTAGGTTCAGCACTCCAAAAGCCCCCAGCTTGGAGAGCAAAATCGCCATCTTGACATCCACCACGCCATCCATGGCGCTGGCAATGATGGGGATGGGTCGTTGGATCCCTCCTATAGTGAAGTGGGTATCCACCAGGCTGGGATCCAGGGTTCGCCTGCCCGGCACCAGCGCAATCTCATCCAGTCCGTAAGCCCGTCTTGCCTGTCGATTGCGGCCCAGTTGGACGTTCATTTCTTTCCTCTTTAGCAAGAGGATCCCTTAATTAATCATGCCGCCAAGGAGGTCTCTAAAGCCAGAGAAAGTTTTGGAGTCAACTGGCTTCTTGGGCAGGGGTGTGAAGATGTGCCCTTCCTGCAGACTTCCGAAGCTGTGGCAGCGCTGGGATCCCCAGCGGAAGCCGTAGAGGGCAATGTAGGCGCACATCAAGGCATCGACTTGGTCTTCGTAGTTTTTGAGCTGGCGGCCTCTAAGGGATCCCACCTCCACCTGGAGCAGGGGCTCGTGGCCCTGCAGAGAGGGATCGGCGCTGGCCAAGGCGCGCAGATGTTGCTGGTACAGCCGCCAGGCCTGTTCTCGCTCCTGCCAGCTGCGGCGGGGACGCGCCTTGTAGGGGAGGCTGCGGCTAAGGCCAAACAGGCTCACGATGGCACTGTGGGGAAAGACTTCAGTAACCTGACGGGCCAAGCGCCCCTGTTCGATGCTGGCCTGTTCCTGGAAGCCATAGCGGGCAAGGGCTTGCACCAGCACTTCCCCTCGCACCTGGCCATTTCTTTCCAGAAGCCGGCGGTTGGCCGGGTGAGCGCCAGCAGCGTAGGGTCGAAACACACGGTTGAGCTCGGCTTCTGCCTGCCGCTGGCCCCTCAAGTTAGGAACGCGCAAGGGGGCATCCACTGCCACCAGGCAGGGATCCCCTCCCGCTTGGGCTTGGATGTAGTCCACAATTTCCTCATTGGTCCCCAGGAGGCGGCTGTCCAGGAGGTAGCCTGTCAGGTTTTGAATGGCGGGATCCCGAATCTCCACCTCCAGCGTCGCCACCCCCGAAGGGTTGCGGGCTGACCAGGCCAGATCTAGGCCAATGCAGACTAACCGTGCCACGCCGCCTTCTCCTCTGCGCCCCCTGGGATAAGGAAAAGGGATCCCACCTGGGATCCCGAAAGATTATTTCAGGCAGTCGACTCTACCCCGGCAAGGCAGCAGACTCTCTGCTACCTGGAGAAGCCGTTGCCTCTTCCTGCCAGGGGATTAGTAGTCGTAGTCATCCGCGCCGCCGCCACCAGCCGGCTTGTTGTTCTTGGGCTCGGGCTTGTCCACCACAATAGCTTCGGTGGTGAGCACCATGCCGGCAATCGAGGCAGCGTTTTGCAGGGCAGAGCGGGTGACTTTGGCCGGGTCAACGATACCCGCTTCGAACATATCCACATAGGCGTCGTTCTGGGCATCGTAACCCACCGTGAAGGGCTTCTCTTTCACCCGCTCCAGCACAATCGAGCCGTTCTGGCCGGCGTTCTCGGCAATGCGGCGCAGCGGAGCGCCCAGAGCACGGGCCACCAGCATAGCCCCCACCAGCTCATCGCCGGACAGGTTGGCCTGCGCCCACTCCGTAACCACCGGAATCAGGTGGGCCAGAGTGGTGCCGCCGCCGGGGACGATCCCCTCTTCTACTGCCGCCTTGGTGGCGTTGATGGCATCTTCCAGGCGCAGCTTGCGATCCTTCATTTCCGTTTCGGTGGCCGCGCCCACTTTAATCACCGCCACACCGCCAGCTAGCTTGGCCAAGCGCTCTTGCAGTTTTTCTTTGTCGTAGGTGGAGTCAGTCTCTTCAATTTGGCGACGGATTTGCTCGCAACGGGCTTTCACCGCCGCTTCGTTGCCCTCCGCCACGATGGTGGTGTGGTCTTTGGTTACCGTGACGCGGCGAGCCGAGCCAAAGGACTCAAGACGTGCATTCTCCAGCTTCAGGCCGCGCTCCTCGCTAATCACTTCGCCGCCGGTGAGGATGGCGATGTCCTCCAGCATGGCCTTGCGGCGATCCCCAAAGCCGGGCGCTTTCACCGCCACCACGCTCAGCACGCCCCGCAGCTTGTTCACCACCAAGGTGGCCAGGGCTTCCTTCTCAATGTCTTCGGCAATGATCAGCAGCGGACGACCGGCGCGGGCCACTTGCTCCAGAACCGGCACCAGGTCTTGCACCAGGGTAATCTTCTTGTCGGTGATCAGGACGTAGGGGTTCTCCAGAACCGCCTCCATCCGCTCCGTGTCAGTGACGAAGTAGGGGGAGATGTAGCCTTTGTCAAAGCGCATCCCCTCCGTCACTTCCAGCTCGGTGGTCATGGACTTGCCTTCTTCTAGGGAGATCACCCCCTCGCGGCCCACTTTTTCCATGGCCTCGGCAATCATGCGGCCCACTTCCTCATCGTTGCCAGCAGAAATGGCCGCCACCTGGGCAATGGCTTTGGAGTCTTCTACTGGGCGGGCATGTTCAGCAATTTTGTCCACTAGGAACTTCACCGCCTTGTCAATGCCGCGCTTGAGGGCGATGGGGTTGGCGCCAGCAGCCACGTTCTTGAGCCCTTCTTTCACCATGGCGTGGGCCAAGACCGTAGCCGTAGTGGTGCCGTCGCCAGCGATGTCGTTGGTTTTAGAGGCAGCTTGACGGATGAGAGAAACTCCCGTGTTTTCAATGTGGTATTCCAGCTCAATTTCTTTAGCAATGGTTACCCCATCGTTAACAATCTGGGGTGCGCCAAATTTTTTCTCCAGCACCACGTTGCGCCCTTTGGGGCCAAGGGTAACGGCTACGGCCTCTGCCAAAATGTCCATGCCGTGTTCAAGAGCGCGACGGGCTTCTTCGCTGAAAATAATCGACTTAGCCATAGTCAACCTCCAACGGTCAGCCAACGAAGGATAAGCTAGAAGCTAGCAGCAGTTGGTCTCTTTTACAGCACTTGCCGCCTCTTGCTAGAACTACTGAACAATGGCAAGGATGTCCCGCTCAGCTAGCAGCACATACTCCTCGGTACCCAGCTTCACCTCCGTGCCGGCGTACTTGGAGTAGAGCACTCTGTCGCCTACTTTCAGCTCTATTGGAATAACCTTGCCATCGTCATTGCGCTTGCCAGGACCGACCGCAACCACTTCCCCTACTTGGGGTTTCTCTTTGGCAGTGTCAGGCAAAAAGATCCCGCCTGCGGTTTTCTCATCCTGCTGGGCAACTTTCACCAGCACACGGTCGCCCAGCGGTTTCAGCGTAGAGACGTTCAGCGTTACTGCAGCCATACCAAGTGTCCTCCGTGATGCCTATGGCAGGAAGTCAAAGGGTGATTGAGGAGTCAACTAAACTTGCATCCATTGAGGCTTTAGCACTCTCGGCTTCCGAGTGCTAGTTTATCAGTCAGCTCTGCAGCCTGACAATAGCTGCAACGACAGACGAGGCAGTTGGGTGTGGATCTCCCGACTTCCTCTGCGCCTTTTGGGGGAGGAGAGGCGGTGCGAATTCCCTTGTTTCAGGTGGATGCCTTTACGGCAGTGCCCTTTAGGGGCAATCCGGCAGCGGTTTGCTTGCTGTCCCAGGAGCTGCCGCAGGAGCTGTTGCAGGCAATTGCGGCAGAGAACAATCTGTCGGAAACAGCTTTTTTGCTGCCCCAGGGATCCTGGGATGGCCTCCCCCACTACAGCCTGCGCTGGTTTACCCCCACAACGGAAGTGGATCTCTGTGGGCACGCCACCCTAGCTGCTGCCCATGTGCTCTTGAGCGAAGTTCACCCAGAAGCTCAGGAGGTGGCCTTCTCCACCCGCAGTGGCCAGGTGTTGGTGCGGCGGCAAGGAAAGCGGCTAGCGATGGATTTCCCCTCCCAGACTCCCCAACCTTGGCTGGAAGCGCAAGAACAGGTGGCGGCGGCCTTGGGGATCCCTCCTCTAGAGTTGTACCGCGGCAGCATGGGGGTAGCGGTGCTGGCTTCGGCGCAGCAGGTGCGGCAAGTCCAGCCGAATTGGGCTCAGGTGGAGGCGCTCTCTGTCTCCGGGTTAATCGTCACCGCTGCCGGAGCAGATTTAGAGGAGGGAGCGGATTTTGTTTGCCGCGTTTTCGCCCCCCGCTTGGGGATCTCGGAGGATCCCGTAACCGGCTCTGCCCAGTGTCTGTTGGCGCCCTATTGGTCGGAGCGGCTGGGTCGAACTGAGCTCAGGGTGCGGCAGCTCTCGACGCGGGGGGGTGAGCTCTGGTGTCGCTATCTCGGCGCTCGGGTGGAGATTGCCGGGCAGGCAGTGCTGGTGATGGTGGGAGAGCTGAGGATTCCTTAGAAAAAACACCCCGGCTGGTTCCGGGGTGCTGGGAATGATGGGAAGGGTGGGGCTAGCCCAAAAGTTCTGCCGCCTGAATAAGTTCCACTTGCTTTTTCTTGAGTACCAAGAGGAGCTGAGTGATAGCCACTGCCGCCAGGAAGGCCACCATCCACTTCACCCGATCCGGGCTCTGCAGCACCAGATCCCGCTCCACTTGGCCAAAGCCGCCCACGTTGGGGTTGTTGGTAACCGGATCCCCTTCTTTGACGCTGTCGCCAATGTTAACCACCAACTCCGGCCCCGGCGGCACCACCAGATGCTGGATACCGTTCTCAGTTTCGAAGCTGAGCACTCGCGTGCCTGGCAACTCGTACTCGGGTGGCACCAGGGCGGCCAGCTCTGCCGGCAGGTCGCTAAGATCCGACTCGATAGTGGCGATGCTGGTCAGGCGGCCGGTGGCGGGAGCGCGGAAGACGTTGTTGTTGCTGAGGCTGCCATCGGGGTTGATCTGGCCACGGCCCCGGTTGGCGCCAATGTAAACCCGATATTTCATGAAAGCCACTGAGGGATCCTCTTTCGGGTCAGGGGCTACCACCGGGAAGACGATTTCCTGGTGCTGCTCACCGGGCAACGGCCCCACCAGAAGGATGTTGGGCTTCTGGTCACTGTAGGGGGTGATGTAGGTCTCAGCGGTCTCCTGCCGCTGCTTTTCTGTCATTTCCTCCTCGGTGGCCAGGCGGAAGCCCTCTGGCAAGATCACCACCGCGCCAACATTCAAGCCGCCCTTGCTGCCATCTGCTAGCACCTGCTGCTTGCTTAGGTCGTAGGGAATCCCAACTTTAATGGTGAACACCTGGCCGGGGGTAACCGCCTGCGGCACTTCAGCCCGGACAGGCATAGCGTTCAGGTGGCAGTTGGCGCAGACAATTTTCCCTGTTGCCTCGCGGGGGTTGTCGTAGGCCATCTGGGCATAGTAGGGGTAGGCTGCTGCTGGCGAAGATGCTATGACCACTAGCAGCAGCGCACACAAGGCCAAGGAAAAAATTTGCTTCATAGGCTCAACTCAAAATTGCAATTCCAATCTGCAAAAGCTCTGCAAAAGCTTTTTGCGCCCTCTCCTCGAGAGCCTGTGGACGCTTTGGCCAAGACCAACGTCGTGCCTTCTTCAGGCTTTCCTCTTGCCACCGCCAGCTCTGCAATGGCGCGCTTTAGGCCTCGCGGAAATCGGGGCCCTGCCAGGGGCTAAAGCGAATGTTGTCGCCGTCCACCGTGACGCTGACTAGCTCCAACGAACGGGGAGCCGGCCCCCGGATGACCTTGCCATTGGCTGCGTATTGGGATCCGTGACAGGGGCACTTGAAGAGGTTTTCTCCTGCATTCCAGGGCACCACGCAGCCGAGGTGGGTGCAGACAGCGTTGAGGCCGTAGTTAGCCACCGCTCCATTGTCGATCACGATGTAGGTGGGATCTCCCTTCAAGCCCTGGGCCAGAACGCGATCCGTAGCCGCGTGGGTAGCTAGCAGCTCGCTGACGCGAATTGGCCTGCCGAGGGCATCTTGGGCAATTACCCCCTCCCCTGTCCCACCGGCAGAGGGAGGAATGAAATACTTCACCACCGGGTAGAGGGCACCCACGACCACCACCCCCACCGAGCCGCTGAGAAGGGCGTTCAAGAGAACCCGCCGGCTCATGGGGGGCGCCTCAAAGTTGCTCATCGCTTCGGTCATAATGGTCAGGAAAGCCTGAGAAGTTTTAACGTTCGTTGACAAACGACACCATCCTAACCGAGCCCCCTAGCCAATTTCATTAAGAAATGCAAAGCTAGGAGCAGCTCGAGGGGGAGGCCGATGCATCCAAGCCAACCTATGAGGGGATCCGAGTTGCAAGCTTTGCTGCGGGAGAAGTGGGGCTGCTCCTACGACGTGCAGCTGCGCCGCTTGGGGGGTAGGGTGGTGTTGTTGGTGATGTGGCGCTACCTAGAGCAGCCCTCTTTCCCCTTGACGGAAGCCGAGTATCTGGCTCGCCTGGAGTCGGTGATGGCCCATCTGCAGGCTTGGGGTGTGTGGGAAACGGTGCGGCGAGAAATTGAGGCTACCCGCCAGAAACCTCGCATAGGCAAGGCGGTGGCCATTCCTCTGAATTTGCAAGGGGTGGGAGAGCGGGCCTGCGAGTGGCTGCTGTAGCCTGGCTCTTCTCTACAACGGAAAACTCCACCGGCTTGCGGCTATCCAACTTCCACCAGGCCGGCCTGCAGGGCCTGCAAAAACTGGCGGGCGGTGCGACCGGAGAAGCCGTTCTGCTGCTGAGCCCAGATCAGCGCTTGGCGGCGCAAGGTATCTAAAGGCTGAGAGAGGCCCAGCCGCTGCGCCAAGTGTTCCACCGTAGCCAGATAGTCGGCTTGGCTAAAAGGGGCAAAGGTAAGGGTAAGGCCAAAGCGATCCCGCAGCGACAGCTTTTCCTGCACCGTATCCCAGGCGTGGATCTCTTGATCTTGGGGGTTGGGACGATCGCCAAAAAACTCGGGGATAAGGTGGCGGCGGTTGCTGGTGGCATAGAGGCGCACATTGGGCGGCGGTGGGACGAGATCTCCCTCTAGGAGCACCTTGAGCTGCTTAAACTCGGTTTCGTCCGCCTCAAAGGAGAGGTCGTCTACAAATAGGACAAAGGGCAGCGCCTGCTGTCGCAGCTCCGCCAAGATCTCCGGCAACTGCATCAGGTCTCTGGGTCTTAGCTCCAGTAGGCGCAGTCCCTGCGGGCCGTAGCGGCGCAACAACGCCTTCACCAGCGAAGACTTGCCGGTGCCCCGCGCTCCGTAGAGCAACACATGCAAAGCCGGATCCCCCCGCAGCAGCGCTTCGGTGTTGGCGGCCAGCTGCTGTTTCTGCTGTTCGTAGCCGTAAATCTCTTCCCATTCGGGCAAGTCGGGAGCAGGGATCCCTTCTAGCCCTGCTGGCCCCCAGCGAAAGGCCCAATAGCGGCCACAGAGCCCTGCCCCTGCTTGGCGGTAGTGGGCAATCAAGGCCTCCAGGCTCTGGCCCCAATCGGCCAAGGGGCGAGGATCCCAGCCAGAGCTGCTGCTGTTTTCATCTGGCCAGGAGATCCCTAGGCCCAGCGCCTGCATTTGCTCGGCGATCGTCTCCTGGCTATTGGCTAGGATTTGCAGGCAACGGAGATCGTGGCGGGCCGCTTGCAGAAGGGGTGCTGGGATCCCTTGCGGTTGCAGCGCCGCCCGCGAGAAAGGGTTATCGGCCCAGCGGATCTCCCGGATCAGCCACTCCCGCCAGCTCAAGCCCTGCTGGGCCAAAAGCTCAAACCAACGCCCATAGGCTCTCCAGCAGGGCAAGGGATCCCCGCTCATCAACTGCTGAATGAGCTCCTGCCAGGCTAGGGCCAGGGGATGGGCGCAGATGTCCCGAAACACCAGCAGCCTAGCCGCCGCTTCCGCCGCTTCTTCTAGGGGAGTCATTACGGCCCGCTACCCCAAGCCTTGCGCCAAGAGGGCTGCCTCCAAGTAGCGCGAAGGGGCACCCTACTACCTACTATGCAACAAACCTTAACCCTGGTTTGTCAGCTAGCCTTCACCCCCACCCAGGTGGCTAAGCCCTGCTTGCGCCAGGAGTGCGGGCCACGGTGGTCGACTGCTGGATAAGCTAGAGGGACAAACAAGCTAGCATTGTAAAAAATCTTTGCCCTGACTGGGTTTCTATGACTGACGTCCCCGTCTCCCGCATTCGCAACTTTTCCATCATTGCCCACATTGATCACGGCAAGTCTACCCTTGCCGACCGGCTGCTGGAGGCAACCGGCACCGTCTCAGCCCGCGAGATGAAGCCGCAGCTTCTAGACAGCATGGAACTGGAGCGGGAGCGGGGCATCACCATCAAGCTACAGGCGGCCCGCATGAACTACCGTGCCCAAGACGGCCAGGACTATGTCCTCAACCTCATCGATACGCCAGGGCATGTGGATTTTTCCTACGAGGTCTCCTGCTCGCTGGCTGCCTGTGAAGGGGCGCTGTTGGTGGTGGATGCTTCTCAAGGTGTGGAAGCCCAAACCCTGGCCAATGTTTACCTGGCTTTGGAGAACAACCTGGAAATTATCCCCGTCATTAACAAAATTGACTTGCCTAGCGCCGACCCCGAGCGAGTCATTGCCGAGATCGAGCAGGTGATTGGCCTTGACTGCAGCGGGGCGATCCTAGCCTCCGCCAAAGTGGGCATCGGCATCTCAGAGATTCTCGAAGCTATTGTGCAGCGGGTACCGCCGCCGCAGGATACGGTAGCGGATCCCTTGCGGGCTTTGATCTTCGATAGCTACTACGATCCCTACCGGGGTGTGATTGTCTATGTGCGCATTGTGGATGGGGAGGTGAAAAGGGGGGACAAGATTTGCTTCATGGCCTCTGGCCGGGAGTACGAGGTTACTGAGCTGGGAGTGATGCGCCCCCACCAAGAGCCGGTTGAGTCTCTCCACGCCGGGGAAGTGGGCTACATTGCCGCTGCCATTAAAAGCGTTGAGCACGCCCGCGTGGGGGACACCATCACCCTCGTTCATCGCAGGGCTCCTGAGCCTCTGCCCGGCTACAAAGAAGCCAAGCCAATGGTGTTCTGTGGACTTTTTCCCAGCAACTCGGATCAGTACGCCGAACTCAAAGAGGCCTTGGAAAAGCTGAAGCTCAACGATGCCGCTCTCCACTTTGAGCCGGAAGTCTCCCCTGCCATGGGCTTTGGCTTCCGCTGTGGTTTCTTGGGCCTCCTCCATATGGAGGTGGTTCAGGAGCGGCTAGAGCGGGAGTACGACCTGGACCTGGTGATTACAGCCCCGACGGTGGTTTATCAAGTTACCCTCAACAATGGCTCGGTGCTCCGGGTTGATAACCCCAGCAAGCTGCCTCCTCCCAACGAGCGCCTTAGCATTGAGGAGCCCATTGTCCGCGTGGAGATGATTTTGCCGGAGGAATTCGTTGGCGCGGTGATGGAGCTGTGCGAGACCAAGCGCGGCATCTTTAAGGATATGAGGTATCTGGCTCAGGGCCGCACGACGCTGGTGTACGAATTGCCTCTGGCGGAAGTGATCACTGACTTTTTTGACCAGTTGAAATCTCGCACCCGCGGCTACGCCAGCATGGACTACCAAATGGTGGGCTATCGGGCTGACGATCTGGTGCGCTTGGATATCCTCATCAATGGCGAGCCGGTGGACGCTCTCTCCACGATTGTGCATCGGGACAAAGCCTTTCAGGTGGGCCGGTCTCTAGTGGCTAAGTTGCGCGAGCTGATCCCACGCCACCAGTTTGAGGTGCCCATCCAAGCGGCGATTGGCTCGCGCGTCATTGCCCGCGAAACTATCCCTGCGCTGCGCAAAAATGTTTTGGCCAAGTGCTACGGGGGAGACGTAACTCGCAAGCGCAAGCTGCTGGAAAAGCAAAAAGAAGGGAAAAAGCGCATGAAGGCACTGGGAACAGTGGATGTGCCCCAAGAGGCGTTTATGGCAGTGTTGAAGTTGCAAAATGACTAACCTAGCCTTGCGGCGCGAGGAGGTGTTGGCCTGGCTGCAGGAGCGGGTGCCTCCTCCCCGCCTGCGCCACATTCTGGGAGTCGAGGCAATGGCCCGGCAACTGGCGGCTCACTACGGGCTGGATGAGGAGAAAGCTGCTTGGGCAGGTCTGATGCACGACTTGGCTAAGTCTTTCCCGGCGGAGCAACTGTTGCAGCGGGTAGCTCGGGAGCGGGAGCTAGACGAGATTGAACGGGCTGAGCCCCACATCCTCCACGCCGAGGTGGGCTCCCTGTTGGCGCGGGAACAGTTTCAGGTGCAGGATGCGGAGATCTTGGCGGCCATCGCCAACCACACCCTAGGCCAGCCTGGCATGGGTCCGCTTAGTTGTGTGGTTTTTGTAGCCGATGCTCTGGAACCCAACCGCGGCAGCAGCCCAGAGCTGGAGCAGTTGCGGCGCCTGGCTTTTGTAGATTTATCTAAAGCTGTGGTGGGAGTTTGCGATCTAAGCCTGAGATTTTTGCTAAACCGGAATCAGGTGGTTCATCCACGCACCCTCATGACTCGCAATTATTTCCTGCTCCATCCTTTGGATCAAAAGGATTTCCAGAGGGCTGCGTCTCCAGTTCTTTCCGTCGTTTCAGGAGGGTCTTAGTTGCTACAGCTCATGCCTGCCCGTGCCAGGGATCCCGTCTATCGCATGGCGCTGAGTGCAGCTCGCGCAGCGGAAGAAAAAAAAGGTGGCGACATTGTCCTGCTGGATGTATCTCGGGTTTCCACACTGGCAGACTACTTTCTTCTAGTCAGTGGCTACTCGCTGACGCAAGTGCGCGCCATTGCCCAGGCAATTGAGGAAAGGCTTTGGGAGGAGTGGCAACGGACACCGCAGCGCATTGAAGGTCAAGACTCAGGCTCGTGGATCCTCATTGACTACGCCGATCTCATCGTCCACGTGATGATGCAAAACGAAAGGGAGTACTACGATCTGGAGTCTTTTTGGATCCAAGCCGAACGGGTTGAGTTGCCTTTAGCCGGCTAGATCCCTAGCTCTGCGGGTCGACCTTTCAGACTGGGGCTTTGCCGGTTTTCCCTAGTCGGCTGTCAAGAAATATGTGAAGCACGTAAAGTTTTTAATAGTTCCACAGTTTCTTACATAGTTGCGTGCTAGCATAAACGCCGAGGAGTAGTAAGACCCTTGTTTCCAGGTGCAGAAGAGTTTCTATAGTCTTTGTTGAAGTTCCCACTCTGCACTTTCCAAAACGCCGATAATTTCCCGCTGGCGGTAATGCCAGCAGGAGCACAAGGTTAATAATTGACGACAGCTTCTCGCTAGCGGGGGGGTTGATCTGCCTTTGGCTTGAATGTCAAGCCTCTAGGGGAAAGTCCAGTGGCAAGAGCAGGGGAGAAGTAGGAGCTAGCGCCCTTTGTTTAATGCTTGTTTAAAAGCGGCCGAGATTCTTAGGAGGGAAGTTCTGATGGAAAAAATGTTGGTGAATATCATCGAGT
>Ga0079995_1052310_pt1 | contig 25592 bp, 22 predicted proteins | sample FaiFalFF_MnMetaG_2_FD_69198 | JGI IMG/M metagenome (GOLD analysis project Ga0079995, IMG submission 69198) | Freshwater microbial communities from Yellowstone National Park, Wyoming, USA - Fairy Falls C (FF_Mn_C) (SPADES assembly) (version 4) | ecosystem: Environmental > Aquatic > Freshwater >...
GCATTCCCGACGGCAGCCATGAATTCAGGCAGAGACCAAATTGCCCGCTTTGAGTCCTGGCTGGATCGTCAGGTCGCTCACACTTGGCCGGCACATCCACGGGATGAGCCTTAGGGGATGAAGTGTCATAAGCCGTCACCCTTTCATCGGCACGTTGTGGCGGAGCCGGCTTTGGCTCGTCAGCTCCCCGCCCTCGGTGACGGATGGAGGCCCTGTGCCGCCGGCAATTCGGCCCGCTCATAGCGCTCGGCAACACGCCGCATGACCTCCGTATGCACCCACCAAACCCAAGTGTGCGTGTCGAGAACAATCATTTCAACGCGTCCCACTCCTCTTCAGCCACGCTCTCGAAAGGATCAGTGTAACGAATCGGCTGGCCCCGGAGGGGATAGCGTTCACTGAGTTCCTGTCTCCCTTCGCAGCTTCGCACGATGACCTCGACTTTATCACCGGCTTGGAACGGTAAGTGTTCGAGGGTGAGCATTCCGTTGTTCGAGACCGTTGTCTCGACACGATATGTCTTCATGTTGCACCTCATCTTTCCCAAGCCATTCTAGGTTCGTGCCTGAGTGGCTGTCAACGTTGATTGGACCAATACGTATAAGGCCAATGGCCTTTGAAGAAACCATGACCAACTGAGGCGTTGAGCTAGTAGCTTGTGGTTTTCTCAATCCACAATCCGCCTTCCGCAATCTGCAATCCGCCATCCGCAATGGGAAGGTCCGCAATCGGTATTATTCTGAGGAACCTTAATCGCTTCACACAACGATTTCGGAAAACGCTTATTTTCAACGCATTTTGCCTGAAAAAGTGCAAAGCAACTTTGGTTACTCTGAGTAGGTCTGGGGTCTGAAGTCTAAGGTCTCACAGAATGGGTGATGCCGTGATACAGCCCGCCTTCACATTCGACTTGCAGTAGCCTCAGTATGACTTTCTCCCTCGAACTTGAAGGTCTGTCACCTTAAGCAGAATTATGCAATACGCCAACCTCCACCAGTCTTTTCGTGACGGCAGTCTTTTCGCCAGTCTTTTTTGAGCTTAAAAGATCCCACCGCCAGCAATCAGACGGATAATACCGAAAACAATCGCTATAGCGCAGCAAACAATTCCAGTGATGGAACCGCCTTTGTTCTCTTCTTTAGTCGTTGCAAGCGCTGTGACGCTGACGATCAAGCCAATACCAGCAAAGGGAATGTTAATCCAATTAAGCGAACCAAGACACGGGAAAAAGCCAACAATCATCCCGACGATTGCCAAAATCCCCCAAACCATGCTAAGGATTTGCATAGATCCCTCCTTTTCCCCGTAGGTGTATGTTCAACTGCTTTGAGAGCGTTGATTTTCTTTTGTTGATAGGAACACCTCACCCTTCTGAGTCTCTTAATGACAAGTAGGAACGCAGTGAGTTCGTTGACAACAAAGGCCGTGTAGAGAGGAAGGCTGGCTTTATTAGCTAGCCACGCTGCTTTGAAGCCCCCCTGCGAAATTAAGATGAAGCTGGTCGTCATGCCACACAAGGGACAATCTTTATTATATTTGGCTTTCCACTCGCAAATTGGAACCACCGCCGCGATCGTATCTGCTGACAAAGCAAAGGGCGCGATCAAAACCAGCAGGACAACAAGACTGAGAATCAGCCAGCTAATTAAAAACGATAATCTGATTTCCTCACGGCTCATTTCTGAAGCTCTCAGAGCGTACCTGTCTTCTCGCTGTAGGAAACCGCTTGTCTCTTATCGCGAAATGAAAAACCGAAACCACATCCTTAAGTAGCACAAAGCAGAGGGTCGGAAGGACGACCACGACCAGTTTATTGTAAGATAAAGCAAGAGCCAAGTTCCCGTGCAAGAGGATTGAGAGAGCCCTGGTCATTCCACAGCCTAAACAATCTCTTCCCAAGAGCCTCTTGAAAACGCAAATGGTCGGTCCTTCTGCCACCAGCTCTGTCGGGATGGTGGCAAGCAAAAGGAACGCTGAGGCAAGAAAAAAAAGTCGCCCAATAGAGAATATCATCTTGCGACCCACGGAGTACTGCGATAGGTCTCTCCGGAGGTCAATGGATCGCGGTCCGCAGGTCGCCCCTACCCTTTGAACTGCAAGTCGGTATAAGAGTTTCAGGGTTCTGTCTCCCATAAGCATCGCTAGTCCCTCAGTGGATTTCCCTGAGCATCTTTTGTAATCTGCTGGCCGGTCAGTATCAATATTCCCTCGACCAACCCCCAAACCCATGCCACAATCGAAGTGATTCCACAGGTCACGAAACCGAGCAGAGCTAGAATGAGTTGAGCAACCCCGATCGCGGTGTAGCCTAAGTAGAATCTGTGTATCCCGAGACCGCCAAGGAAAATGCCAAGCAGGCCTGCTGCCAACTTTGATTTAGCCACTTCTCCCGCAACACCGGCCAGCCGGACCCCGCAATTCCTGCAGATTTCCGCCGCCGGATGGACTTGTGCAGCACAGTTCTGGCAGAAATTTTTCCCACTGAGTGGTGGTACGCCGCACTTCACACACATCACTGCTTGTTCAGCTACTTCGTTAGCGCAATTTCTGCAATACATGATGGGCCTCCTATGATTATTGGTAATTGCTTCCTAAGATGTTGCTTAATCAGTCATGCAACGAGTGGCTGGCCGCCCACCACACCTCACCGCTTTCAATCCGCACTCCGCCAGCCTCACACTTGAAAATCGTCTGGTGGTTGCTCCTCCGGGTGATGACCCATCGCTTGCATCATCGAGTTAAGTCTTCCTCGGCCATCACCAGTTTGATTGACAGAACGTCTTTTTCCCTGGAGATCACCATACTTTGAAAAGTACGCATGGCCTCCTGATCCGACTGTGACATTCCCTCTTCAGGAAGCCCTCTTGAGATGCCTTGAAGGAGGTTGAGACTTCCAGACAGGAATTTTGCGGCTTCCTCATCTTTCATCATGACCATCAGCTCAACTGGGAGCGAATTGCCCTTCCGTGAAATCGAGCAGGCCAATCCTTTGGCGAAGCCGATCTTATCCAACAGTGTTCCTAGCGGACCCAGGCCAGCCGCATCTAACAGTATTGATGCAATGTCCAACGCCGCGCTACCTATATCCTGATACACTTGAGGAAATGCCAAGATCATTAAAACCGGCGGTCGACTCCGATCAAACCGCTTTACGAGAGTACGAATTGACTCGACTGAAGTGATACTTGCGTCCGGGTCCTTTTCGACCTCGATGACACTTTCTACACTCGCTCGTGCGCCAACCACTAACATGCGCGATTTCAACGCCACCAACCACGCATCCTCGGCAGGGCTGTGGTATAGAGTGTACCCCTCATAACTGTCTTCAATCCACCCTTGCTCCTTGAGCCCACTAATGACAGGTTTGGCTTTGAAAGAGCCCTTGAGAATAATGCCGCCGGTCTCCTGGCCAGAGTCGTTGGGTTCTCCAAATGCGACTAATTCATCAATCTGTTGGTCGTTGAGGCCCAAGCTGTGAAACAGTTTTTCTATCTCATTCCCTTTGACGACGGCCTTCAGATAATTATCTGTTCGAACCTTTTGCCAATCGACCGAGAGCACCGCTACACTCGACGAGGGCACAAACTGGATCGGCTTGCGGGGCTGGACGGTAAGTTCTTTGCAAGATACGAGGGTCAACACACATAGTAATAACCAGTAACAAACGGATTGTCGTTTCATCTCTGCTTCCCTCCTACAATATCGCCCCAGTTAGCCTTCTTAACAAAGCGCTAGATACATCACTATCGCCCTCGTCTCTCAATCGGAGAAAGTTTTCTAGCGGACGTATTGAGCCTGATAGTGCTCTAATCGTCTTATCAATTCTTCAAGCTGCCCAATTGGGATGGTCAACAAGCTGACAGCATCCCGATCGAAAGTGGGCAACCCAATCCGTTCGGCAAGAGTATACAGCGAATCGGATAAATCACGCGCTCCTCTCTCTAACCATTTGAGTTCCACCTCCAGGATATCCGGGAGTGCTCCATAGAACTCAGCTTTCTCAGCAACAAACCCTTCAAACTCCCTGGCCAGCTCCTCATTTCGGCGGTGAAAAAGACTGTGATAGTACCGCTTCAGATAGGCCAGGTCGCTACGAAGGATTTCGAGGTAATAGGCGAATTGGTCAATGTAGTCTTGTCTCATCTGCTGAATTCGCTGCTCGACTTCGGCGCGATCCGGAGCAGTGGGGGCGACCTCCAAATAGCGACTGTAGTACTCGGCCGCTCCTTTATAGTGATCCGTTGCTTCGAGTGCTTGGGCGAGATTATAAAGTCCCGCAGGATGATTCGGCTCTGCGGCAATAAATGAACGAAAGGCTTTGAGCGCAGCCTGATAATCGCGCTGAAGCATGGCCTGCTGTCCACGCTCGAAATCAGCGAGCGCATCACTGCTCACAACCGAAGCCATACCAAGACTTCGCGGTACGAAAACTCGGACAAATTTTTGAAAGGTTCGTGCGAGCTGTCGCCTATCTGGAGCATTAAAGTATTTGCCGCCTGAAATTGAAGCCAGATACTGCAGATCGCGTTCGGCCTCCGAGCCCGGAGCAACGTCAAATCCTATGGTGAGAAACGTGATGCGTGACTGGCCTTGCCCTCCTGCGGATCGGTTGGCCCCGGGTCCCACAGGTATATCCCACCTCCGACTATATATCCCGGGGGGGCGAACGTTCCCGCACGTGCTCTGACCATCGCTCAACAGAATTATTCGACCCTCAGCTACATTCGGGTGTTTGTTCAGAAAGGCTTTCATCTCGTTCAGGGCAACCTCAACCGCCTGCGGTGAGGGAGTTCCTCCCCCGGGCCTCGGCAAGTTAAAACGGAGCGTATGTTCCACCTGGTCAAGGTTGGTAGTAAAGTCAACGAGCTTTCGAGTGCTGGCTGGACTGCACGGCCCCGAGAAAGTCAACACCGCTACCGGCGGCGGAGAGACTCCTTGACGCATGTTCCTTTTGATTTCACTTAGGGCGTCCAGGGCCGCCTGGCGGGCTTGTTCAATCTTGTTGTTATCAGCCATGCTACCAGACGTATCGATCAGCAAGAGCGTTGGCAGATCAGAAGCTGCAGGAGGTAGATCGTCGTAGGACTTAATTTTGATTGGCAACCGAGGCTCGGCCCAGCTCATGTTGAATCCCAGGTACCACGCCACGGTTTGCGCAATATTGACAATGCTCACAGGCTCATCAGATATACCAGGAACAACGTTTCCTCCCGCCACAATTAATGGGACGCCAAGGTCCGACGGCCAAATACTCCCATGATTCGATCCAGTACCAGCAGAGGCTGCAAGATCTTCCACCGAGCAGAAGACAGGAACAGGAAAAGGAACCTGAGCCCGACATGATCTCCGAAAGTAGAATTCGTTTCTCAAGAGAAGGAGTATATCCCCACTTCGATCGGAATTAAGCCTCTGGATGAGCTTCATCTGTTCTTCATTCAGTTGGGGGCTCTTCTCCTGTTGCCAATACAACGAATAACCCGACTTTCCCCGCACGAAAACAGCGGCAACATAGCATTTCAAGGCTTCATCTCTCATAAGTGCGTTGGCCGCTGGTAAGATATCTTCTTCAAAGCGAGGCGGAGCCTCCCATGGGTTTGGATTCACCGCTGGAGTAGTATTTGCGGTTGGCAGGACTTCTCTCCTTGGTTGAGCATTCTGCCTGTTCTTGATGTAAATATGAGCCATGCCTCCGTTCAAAGCGATGTGCACATCACGTCGGCCTAGCGGCTTTTCAAGCAAGGCATGTTCGACCATGTCTTTCAACTCCCCCCCTACTTTGGAATTTTCCCGAGGAATATCGCTCCGTCCATGGTCCGAGGTGATAAAGAAGAGTGTATGTTGGAGCCAATTGGGATCGAGCTCCTGCAATTTATCGAGAAATTTTCCGATGAGCGGATCAATCACATCTTCGAGGTACCCCAAGGTTGCACTAACACCAATGAGATGACCTATGGCATCAGCTCCAGCGAAGTAGAGCGTGATAATGTCAGGCAATGGCTTGCCGTTGCGTCTGAGGCCGTCAAGTCGCCTGATGATCTCTTCTACCATCCCTTGGTCGTACTTTTCGAACATCTTCCGGCTGTTATTATCAGGATTCGAGAGCAGCCGTTCTGCAAAGACGTAGCCAATAACTTCCTTATCAGGTTTTTCCACATAGTCGGCGTCCTTCCAATACTGACTGAAGCCCACAAGGCTGCGTTTTCCAGCTTGGCGAGCGGCGGTGTACAGCGTTGGTACTTCCAGGTGTTGGTTCGCCATCCCGTTTATGTAGATCCCCCACTGTCCTTCGAGACTCATGTAGTTGATGAGACGCCCAGATCGCCTGTCAAACCACTCATTCCCCACAATCCCGTGCACTCCCGGATAGGTCCCTGTGAAGATCGAAGCATGTCCCGGTAGCGTGACCGAAGGAAAGATCGTCGTCGCCTTCCTGAAATACACCGCTCGTTCGAACCCAGCCTCTGTATATTGACCAATGATTCTTCTAAAATTCGGAAGGTTTCTAAAATAGGAGAGCGTTCCGCCACTTGGTAACCCATCAATATCGATAATGACTACTCTCCTTGGCTGCCCCTCACTTTTCCCAGGCTGATAAACGTTTGTCTCGACAACGGATCCATTCACACGGCGTAAGCTCCTTAATCCCCCAGCATGAAGGGGGAAAGAGAGAGGGTTAAGTGTGAAGAAGAGTGACAAGAGACACAAAATCCGCCGTGCCATAACCGCTCTCCAAGAGAATATCAGCTTATTTGTTGTCAGAAACCTGCCCTCTTTTTGTTGGTCTCCCCGGCTCAAGGTCATTTCTTTGGTTTATTCCGCTTCTGGGGAGTCTCTTGCTGATCCCTCGATGGAACTCCGCCTGAACGTCGGTCATCGGTTGAGTCGCCCACCAGCGAGGTCCTTGGCGGGAGCGACGTGTTCCCAGATCGGTCGCTTGATGAACGCCGAGGGGGCACCATCCCGAGGTACCTTCCAACCGCAGCATAATATTCCTCCTCGCCTGTGATCTTCTCTCTCAAATCCGCGTTGTAGTAGTTGTACGCAATCTCACGATTCAAATTCCTCAGCCTCGCTCGCGCCGAGGGATGATCGGAATAGAGGAAGTTAGAGACGGCATCCTCTTTCACAACCTTCAGCAGCTCGCGCCAGACTTTCGGTGCTTCGCGTGGATCATAACCAGCTTCAAACATGTAGAACAACCCGACGCGGTCGGCTTGATTTTCCATGTCTCGCGAAAACTTATTAGAAAAAACACCCAGGCCAAATTTCACCAGGTCACCTATTGTCTTCAATCCGAATTCCTTCAGTACTGGTTCTGTCACTTGGCTGATTGAACTCAACACCAACAGCTTACCCCATCTCTTGCTTGAATGTTCATAGGTAACGTGTGCAATTTCGTGACCGAGGACGGCCGCAAGTTGTGCTTCGTTTTTCAGCATCTTCAATAATCCGGTGTGCACAAAAACGGAACCATCCGGCAATGCGAAGGCATTGAAGCTATCATCCTCGATCACGTAGAACCGATAAGTCAATTTACCGGGATCCTCTCTGGGCATGTCTTTGACGTAGCGGGGTATCACCTTATAGCCGACCTGAGTGACATAAGATTGAAGCTCGAGGCTTTCTACCAGCTTGAACTCTTTATTCCCAATCTTCACTTTACCACCAGCAAGTTTGTTGGACGGAGGAAGTGCGAGATTATCCTGGGCTGCCTTAATCAGCTTTTTGTCCGTTCCAGTGAAAACATTCGGTCGCGTTTTTCCTTCCTTGGCAATGATCAGACCATCCGGCTGACGTATTCCTTTGATCTCCACCTCCGAGCCAAGCATCATTTCGCTGAAGGACCTGAATTGCTTTCCTTTCCACTCCTTATCACCTTGAATGACAACCCCTTGGCCTAACACGACCGCTTGACCATCAATTCGAGCAATGTCTCCCTCCAACTTCTCGAAGTAGCCTTTTACCTCTACTTCCCAATTTTCGATGTTGGTTATGACCTTAACCGTACGAGCCACAACATGGGTCCCAAAGCGCTCCCCTTGAATTTCAAGTTCCATGCCCGGTCGCACCACACTTTTCTCGATTGGAATTCCTCGCTTGTTCATGAACTGCGTGTCTGCGGTGATCTCAACTTCCGTTGTTTCACGCGTGGTGAAGTTGGTTTCCCCGATATCCAGGACCAAACGGTTATAAGGTTCTGGGAATTCCAGGACATAACCATCCTTAATCTTGGTGGGAATACCGACCTGTTGCTGTGGAAGACCGAAAACCGTGCTCAGGCAGAAAATACCGAGTACGATCATCGCTTTCAAAGCCGATTCCTTACTCCTCATGGTTCCGCCCTCCTTGTTTTTGTAATGTTGTAATGCCTGTTCAGATTCAGAACAAGCATAATGAGATCGCTAATTACATCCGAGGGGCTGCAAAACATCCCTTGGATCCAGCGGGTTACCGTAACCATCCGTGCGGCCGAAGGTATAACCTTGCCCGCTCCGGAGGTTCACGTAAAACGGTCTGAAATTCCCAATCGGGTAGTTTGATCGGCCGCAACCGTGAATTTCCGCCCACGGAAAATCGTGCCTCTCGTTGCCTCCGGTTGCGGTGTAACGTGCTCTGCCACCCGAGATCTCTAGATACCCTATGCAGGAATCAGCAAGGTCACGACGGTTATGAAAATGGATCACAAGGAACCTTGATGGCGGCGGCTCCACAATGATGGTGTCACTTCTTTTTGAATCCCTCCCTCCACGCCCATCGTCCACGGTCAGATCTATCCTTACGGGGCGAGAGGTATCCACTCTCGAAGTATCAAAAGTGATTGTATCGCCGGTACCTATGAGTTGGCCCTCCCAAAACCATTGGTACCTTAACTGATCACCGTCGTCATCACTCGCACGAGCGGACAGGCGAACTGGTTGACCTTTTAGAACTCTTCTGGGGGAAATATCAATACCATCGATCCTTGGAGGTCTGTTGGGCAGTGGTGGCTCCACAATGATGGTGACACTTTCTGAAGCTTTCCCTCCACGCCCATCGTCCACGGTCAGATCTATCCTTACGGGGCGAGAGGTATCCACTCTCGAAGTATCAAAAGTGATTGTATCACCGGTACCTATGAGTTGGCCCTCCCAAAACCATTGGTACCTTAACTGATCACCGTCGTCATCACTCGCACGAGCGGACAGGCGAACTGGTTGACCTTTTAGAACTCTTCTGGGGGAAATATCAATACCATCGATCCTTGGAGGTTTGTTGGGCTGTGGCGGTAGTTTCTCTCGGCGCGTCCCACCTACCGGAGGTTTGACTTTTGGTGAGGTCCCTTTTGAAGTCACATCCGGCTGTCTAGGTTTAGGGATGGTCAGGCTCCTCTCTGCGCTTTTACGAAGCCAATCACTCACTCTCACAGTGACGTGTATACTAGCTTGGCCAACACCAGAAGTATCAAGTGTAGCTGTATTGCCATTTGGATTTGGGATGATCCGACCTGCTGAGGATTTCCACTCATATCTGAGCGCGTTGCCGTCTGGATCAGTCGCATACGCAGTTAACAGCACTTGCCCATTAGGTTGAGCCTCCTTTTCGATCCTCTCCAGCACCGGTGGCTTATCGGTCACGTATACGATAGCCGCCACGACTAGTGCCGCAATGGTGCTGAAAAGCGCCCAAGAAGTGCCACCTGTTACCGACACACGAATCGGAACGGACCTTACACCACCAGAGGTTTCGAAGATCACTATACCAGAATTCTGCGACTTCGGTTTCAAAGTGGACGTATCGATGTTCACTTCCACGATTTGCTCCCGCTTCGTCGGATCCAGTGCTTCCGGGACGACCGTGATCCAAGCCGCACGGGGCCTGATGCGCCCTCTGAGCTGTCCACCAGCAACATTCTTGACTGTTAGCCACTGCTTGGCCTTTGCGCCGCGTTTGAGAAACCCGACGTCCAACTCTGACGGTTGGATATCGAGTTCCGGGAGGGCTCGCTTGATGATCTCCTCCGCCGTGGTCCTATCTATTCCTCGACGCTCAGCTTCGTCCAGGAGGCGGGCGCGATCTTCGGGTGTCAAAACGTCGGTCTGGGTAGCAGGCTCAAGGCATTCTTCTCTCCACTTCTCCAAACGGAGTTGTTGGAGGAGCTCCTCGACCTGTTCTCTCACTTCCTCGAACTCCGGATCGACGAGGGCTCTTTGAGCATAAGTCGGGTTCCCTTGAATAGCTCTTTTCAAATGTTGCTGCATCTCTCTCACTCGCCCGGTCATTCGGCAGTGCACAGCATGTTGATAATGGGCTTCCCAAAAGTCAGGCTCCTCTTGCACCAGCCTCTTTGATGCCTGGTATGCGGACTCTGGCAACCCACGCTCTCCGGTCTGCCAAATTAAACGCCATAAGCCTCTCCGCCCGTTTCGTCTCTCATTGGCCGCTACTCGGACCAGATCCTCGCGATTCATCACAATCCGCAGCCACTCTTCCAACAGACCCTGCTCTAGTGCTTGCACCGATGAATTCTCTAACCCTCGAGCATATACTCCTTCTATCCATTGCCTCAGGCTGCGCACTCTCTCTTCTCCATCGCGCCCGTTCAGTACGAGCGCCGTCTCGCCCGCGCTCCATAACCATACCTGTGCTCCCAATTGTCTCTTCTTCTCGTAGCGCCCTTTTACCTCCCGGACTTTGGTCACCAAGGCGCCATTAACTAACCATCGTTCCAACTCTCCATTCCAGATCGCCTCGACAAGCGGATCACCACGGCCTCGACACGCTTCCTTCAGTTCTTCTAACGTCCGACACCTTTGGCCTGCCACGGTTATCCCGGTTAACACTCCGCTATGCTCTAAGTCCTTCAATATCCCGTCGAGTTCTTCTCGGCTTAAGCCCCTTTCCTCGGCCGTGCGCTTTAGGGTCGTGTACTCATCTTCTTGCAATACCCCGTCTCTCACAAAGGACCACGCCTGACGCCTCACCTCCTCGACTGCCTGATTGTGCCTCCGCCGTTTCAACTCCTCGTTATATCTCCTCCGATCCCTGAACGCTTCTTCCATCTCATGGAACCGCCTTAGGCCTGCTGCTCCTAGATCCTGCAACCCCCGATCCATGGGATCATTGGCCCACTGCTCTAGTCTCGCTCTCAAGGCCTCCTTCCGATTATATAACTCCTCATCGGGCGCATTCTCATCCAGGTCCAATACTTCATAATGATTGAGTTCATTTCTGAACGCCCAGGCCTCTACTCTCTCCCTCCTCGGAAGCCACTGCGATGCTACTTGTGCGGATCGTGGGACAACGTCTACTCTCCCCCTTCTCGGAGACCGCTCGCTCTCGAGCTGTGGCCTTGCAGGGGAAGGGGGAGAGTCAAGGGGCGAGGTCGGGGCAGTTCCTCCTTCCTGTGGTTTTTCAAGCGAGAGACCAGCTTTTTGCTCGCATGAGGGACAATACTCAGCTCCCTCAGATAATTCTCGTCCGCAATCAGGACACCTCATAATCCTCCTCCCTCACCTAATGCGAATTTCTTGCAAGTGCCGGCGGCGAGCCTCAAGATCTGGCCCTCGGTTTCGACGGGTATCTCTGTCTACATGGAGGATCTCTCTCCGTCCTGTTTGCACGTCAACGACCTCAACTTCCAGACGACCTGATACGTCAATCTTGAACTTTACTCTCACTTGCACTTGATCTCTCGGCCGGGGAGGTAGACCGCTGATAGTTACGTGGCCAATTGGCACACAAGAGTCCGGGTCTTCAGAATCACCTTCGTACAAAGGTACTACGATGGATGTCGCGTTGTCCCTATCGGGGTAAAAGATTTGCTCAGTCTCATGCGGCGTTTGAGTGTTCTGTGGGACCAGAATATAAACGATCCTGCGTCCGTCGCTTCTGGCCAGCACTCCTAATCCATGAGCTGTTCGACCTGCAATCTTTGGAATCTCTAGACCTGCTGGTTCTTCCTCCTCGGTTTCGATCCACCTGGGATCAATGACTCCTTCTTCGACCCAGTATCCCCATATTGCTGCGCCCTTGGCTACCACCAGTTTCGGGTAGCTGTCTATCCGAGGCTCCCTGCCAAAAGCTCTTCTGACAGCGTCCTGAATCATCGGCATCTTAGTCGCACTTCCCACCAATAACACCTCATCCAGCTTCCCCCAGTCGTACCCAGTTCTCTGAAAGAGCCGATGGCACCGCGACAGACAACGCTCGACCAAGTGCTGACACATCCCTTCGAAGTCAGACCGTGTAATCTCTATGAGCATCGTGAATTGCCCCGCTTGGAGCGTAAACCGATGCGCATCATTCCTTGACAATCTCTCCTTAGCCTGCTGTGCGTTCTTCCGAAGCTGGATCACATCTTGCGGCGATGCAACGTCATCGAAATCCTTCTCTGTCCTCCGATGAAATTGCTCTTTTGCAAATCGGATGATCTCAGCGTCCCAGTCTATGCCCCCCAGTTGTGCATCCCCATCGCTGCCGATCATCTCGAATCTCCTCTGAGCCACCCTCATTAAGGTCACATCGAAAGTACCGCCCCCGAGATCGAAGACAAGAACTGTCATATCTCGTTCTCCTGAGCGCTCATACACCCCATACGCGATGGCGGCAGCATTCGGCTCCGATATTGTTGCCACGACATTGAATCCCGCCAGTTCGCCCGCCTCTTTTGTCGCTTCCTTTTGATTCATGTAAAAGTATTGTGGATGGCTAATGACAACATCTCGCACCGGTGGCAGGTATCGCTCCTTGTTGACGAGTTGGGCTATTTTCTTCAATATCAGCGCAGAGATCTCCTCGGGTGTATATACCCACCCTCCATACCTCCATGTGCGACCGTTTTGCAGGCCTATATCTCGCTTCGCGAACTCGATCAAGAGAGTGCCTTCATCCAAGCTGTGCTCGATTGCCTCCTGTCCAACATAGACTTCTCTTTCACCGCTGAAAAGGACCGCCGAAGGTATGGTCCACTCGCCATTTTCCCCCAATGGAATGCATACCGGTTCCCCATGCAGGTTTACATAGGCGATAGCCGAGAAGGTCGTTCCTAGGTCAATGCCGTATATCGGCATAGCTCACCTCCGGTCATGTGAGCTACTTTCGTTCGATCCGAAAGCGAACGCAATCGGTTATGCGAGGCTGCCGGATTACCGCTTCGAGGACATTTTGGACAACATCTCGCAAGCCATACAACCGCTCAGGTGCTTCATACATATTCTCAGCATGAAGCGCCGCCCAAAACGAAGTGACGTTTGGATCAACTTTGAAATGGGCTTGAAGCTTGAACCACGCCTCGTATTTGCCTTCCCTTACCTGTCGGCATGACAACCGAGCTTCGAAGCTTTTTTCAAGAGCCTTCGTGATGGTCAGGCGCCCTTGAGGGAGACTCCCTCCGGAAGGTTCCAGACCAAAATTCACCTGAACGCCATCGGGGACCATCTGAATTCCTTCTTGCTCTTCCCAATTGACTATCAACGTTGCAAGGCCGTCCCGGTCGCATTCGATGAGGTAGTCGTAGAACTTGTCCTGCCGCTTTCCTACGACAGGACGAACTCCGCGAATCTGGCCCGAGGAAGCGAGAGAGATTTTGGAGACCTTACGGGGTCGAATGGAGAGAGGAGCCAATTCCATCCAATATGCGCCGCCCACCGGCTGAACGATACCTTCGCCACTCACCGAAGACGTAAACTGTTGGATGAACCTCCGTCCCACTTGCTTATCTCTGGAAAGGGCCAATACCAAGAGGGGCTTAACTCCTTGGAATTGGTATGACGTGAAAGGTACAGCCTGCCCTGAACGCTGCACACGAAAACTCACTCCTTGAAAGTAGGGATCCTGCGCGAGACTTGTCACATGCTGCTGAATCCGCTGCCAATGTGAGTTATCCAATGGGCGTTCAGCAAAATGAGTGCCTTGGAAGGGCAAAAGCAGAAGTGCCATCCAGATGCCATAGCCTTGCTGCGCTCGCTGTTTCAGCAGATAGGCGATACACTCCGGATCAGCTCCACCCAGGCAGGGGCTGCCTGCAGAGGCACCGGGTGATCGAGCCTGCATACCATCGGTCACGAGGATCGCAATGCGATAAGGATTAATAGGGTCTTCTTGAGACTTTGATTCAGCGTTACCGGATGCGCCTTGTTGCGCAGGTGTGAAGAAAAGATCTAAACGACTCTCCCGGGCGGAATAGGTTGTCGGCCTGTCAAGCGCTTGCAGAGGGGTTTGAGCCTGGCAATCAAGCCTCTCCCCCAGGTAACATCGCCGGATCGTTGGGCTTGCTTCCCCAGCTCCAACTGCAACGGCGTTTCGGACTGCCCGCTCCAAAGTATCGTGAAGTGTGTAGAGGCGGGTAGAATGGGGTAGGGCAAAACCTCTCATGCTTCCAGAAATGTCTGTCACGATAAGAGCACCTGAAGCACTGCTCGGTAAGGCCGGTTGTTCCTCCGTCGGCGAACAGGCTAGCGAAGTAGTCGTATCGTTCCTGTTCCTGTTATCGCAAGTAACCGAAAGAATCGCCAAAATGGACACCATCACGGAGAGCATAACCGACCTTTTTCGCATTTGTTCCCTCCGCAAGCTACTCAAGTCTTAAAACTTCCTCAGGGTCCTGAAAGGCCAGGATCACTCGAGCGGTGTCGAGCTCCATCTCTTGGCCGCCATCACTGAAACGGATTCGGGAGCGTGGAGCGCCTGGCACTATTTCTTCCACCCGTTTTTGTTGGCCTTTGTGGATGACAGCAAGATATTTTCGTATTCTATCGTCTCGAATGAGCACGATCTGTCCGTCTTCCGACTCGATCTGAGCGATCTCTTGGCCGCAATATATACAGTAGCGACCAGGGTAGTTAGGCCCCAGATTTGAAATGTGCTCACACATTATGCCAACCTCTTCAGTTTGGGTTTAAACAGCTTTTCTAACAGGATGTGGAAGGGGCTTTGTACAAACCAGTCTTTTCCCGTTTGAATGCACCCTCTGGATGGGTCCAAGAGATGCCGCCGTGTCTCATTCAGACCAGGATCCAGTAAATGAGGCGTGGGCAATCCCTCCGGGAACAAAGGCCATTCATCTTCCGGACAGTCGAGAATTGGGTTAGGCGGTAATGGTTCCTGATCTTTCAGCAGCTCGTCAAGCTTCGGATTTGCCCGGTCTGTGATAGGCAAAAACCAGGGAATCTTTCGAGTTTTTCCCACTCGTGTTGTCCAACCTACAATGGTCCTAAAGGACCAATCTTCTTCCCTTTCCTTCTCTCCAGCGGTGTGACTCGTCTCTTTTAAAAGCCCAAACGCCACGGCACTTTTTGGGTCCGCTATTCTGAGATCCTGACCCTTCACTATCAAGCGGGGGATGTCTTGAGATGCCACCCCCTTTTGGATTGCCTCCTCAAGAATCTGATTGGCACGATCCATCAACTTTCCAGAAAAGACATCCCGCGCGTATCTAGGGTCAATAAAGTGACCGAACCCCCAACCGTTTCCTAGCGGGTAGAGAGCTACAAGGTATCCATTTTGTTTTGCCTCTTCTTTTTCTTTGTCGGTCAATCCCTTCGCCCACTCTCCGGTAATGATGTGGGCCGCCAGGAGGCGAGCAATAAACTCCATAAGATAGGAGTAGAAATAGAAGATTTTCGCGTTGATCAGGTTAGTCCTACGGGGATGGAACACAGTTCCCATCCTCATTAACTCTGTTACTTGACCGACCTCCCGAATCATGCGCCGGAATCTGCTCAAATCAAAATTCGGCATTAAACAGTCTCCTCCCGCTAGGGCATGTACGAGCCCACCCCCTGCATATTGAAAACTGGCTATGTAAGCATACCGCCGCCCACGCTTTTCGCCAACTAGCTCTAAAGCGATATCCGATGATCCCCCGCCGATATCTACATAAAGAAACGCAGAATAATCTGGCGAGAGTTGCCCCATTGAACTCGCCGCAGCGCGAGCTTCATCCATCGGCACTTCCTCGGCAATTGTAATACCTGTCTGCTCCTTAACGGATTGAGCCGCTTCGCTTAATACATCTTCAAACGCCGGAAGATCCTCTTCTTTATTAAACGCCAAAGGATAAGAAAATTTCACATCCACGCTTTTGCCGATTGACCTCTTCACAGCCAGTTGAGCTAGAGCGAACAGAAGGAGAAATTCCAGGTAGCGCCTTTGAAGCTTTTCGGCGTGGCCTCGAAACGCTTCGTCTGGAATCATGTCCTTCCATTTAAACTCAGCAATGATATGCTCGGCCTCTGAATACCGAAGCTCCAAGCCACTGCTAGGAATACCATAGTCCTCGACTGGCTTCCATTCTTCTATATCCCGGACATGCAGCCGAAGCTCGTTCAACCTCTCGCGAGTCAGAATCTCGCTTGGTAGCAATGCTCTATCCCTGCCAAACCCTTGACGGGGAGGCCACGTATCCGCGAAATCAATCTCCGCTGGCAGATCCGAACCATGAATAATGAACTTGTCACAGCTTTGAATTGGAAGGGGTCGCTCTCGATCTTCACCTTGAACATTGATATCTATCCACCCCACAAAAGTATTCGAAGTCCCGAAATCAACTGCGATAGTGGTGTGCATCTCTGGATAGGACTCATTGGCAGGTTCGATAGCCCAGATCCCTCCACCTTCCACTCTGCCCCCGCTTTCGAATTCGATCGCAATCCACTCGGGCCGACTTTCAACGCAGCGAAAACGGGTACAACCGTCCGATGCAACCTTGTTTATAGGTACCCAATCTTTTTGTGACCCTCGATTTTCCTTAGCATAAGCGTACACTTTTACATTTCTCAGACGATTTCTCACCTCTTCTGATTCTGATGTACAACCGAAACGGAGAAAATAGCGCTTCCACTCTTTATAGGGGACATCGGGCCAGAGTACAAGATGAACGCCTGGAAAGACTGCATTTTCTCCTTGCGGTGCTCTCCCACGCTGGACCGGAATGAGGGGGAGAGTGATCTCCTCCGACCTCTCTAGGCCCTTTAGATGGAGCCGAGTTATATATCTGTCTTGTCTGATCTCAAGCTGCACATCCTTCTCAGTATCAATAAGGCCCAGGTATTCTCTTTTGACAGGCCACTTCGGAATAGAGAGGGATCCATCTATCTGACGAAACACAGGCACGGCTGGATAGCATATGTCTTGTACACTGATGACCTCCATTCGTTCTTGAGGAATCTCCAAAATCATGGAACCGATCTGGATCTGGTAGCCTCCGGATATTAGTGTTGTGGTTGCTGACCGCCAGCGGTAGAGCCTCTCTCCCGAGTAAAAGATGCCGTGATGTGTTAAGTCCAGCCAACTCTGTGCGTTGCATGCGGGACAGCGCAAGCAGACTCGCTCGCCCACAATCCCCTTGACCTCTAATAGATCCCGGACGTATAAAGTGAGCCTCAATTCTTCGAAGTTGAAACCACAACGTTCGCATTGGACTGCCATAATCCTTCCTCCACAACGTCTATCAATCTCTGGCCAAGTTGATCCTAAGACTCCCAAGCTGCACGGATAGCTGTTGTCGTGGTTGGCGACCATTTGGAATCACTTCCTCAGACCAAACCCATCGGGCAAAAGCCTTGGCCGCCTCAGAGCAGAGCCGATCTATATCAGCCTCACCTCCTCGTTCGGCATAGGCCCTAATGAATCGCTGGAGGGCAGCCAGCTTTCGATGCTCCCTCTGCTCCTTCCTTACCTTTTGGTAAACCTCAGTCGTTGGGTATAGTGGCTGACCAGTGCTCCTGTCCATAAGCGGAGCTAGCCCGCTATCGCAAATCATCCCATCTCGATATTCAGCCGATCCGGTAAAAAATAGCCAAAGAACGTACCCTAATGCTGTTAAGTCCCCGACGTGGCGTCCGGCATACTCTTCGATGTAGAGGGCCGTTTTGGTCCTGCCCTCATAAGAGTATCGCAAAACGAACCCGCGATTCCCCTGAGCAGGGTTCTCCAGCTCGGATACAAGGGGCAACCCGGGGCTATTAGGATCAAAAGCCAGTTCGTAAGCTTGGTCGCTGAACGACACATCGGCGCCTGGAAGACCAGCGTCACCCAGTCTATTAACGGCAATTCGAATAATATCCGGATAGAAGAAAGGACGATCCTTGATATCGCCTAGGTTCACATCATTGCCTAACCCCACATAGAGAGGCTGAAGGAGAGAAAATAAGCCCCTTCCCTTTTCATCGTCGTACAAACGAACACGGTTCGAGCTATAGCTCCTTATCCTGCCCGGAGCATCAATAACCCTGACTGTTCCCGCGCCTGCTAGGATCGGGTCGCCCCCAGTGGGTACAGTAGGCATAAGGATCTCGTAGTGCTTAGTGCCCCGATCATCCCGTAAAGCAATTCTACCATCTTCCGGATTGAAAGAACCGGTGAGGGCCCGCAATAACTCTGCTGCAAAGTTTCTTTCATACACGGGAATGTATAATGCCTTCTTGTCGTCTGGGAACGTCACTAAGATCGGGCCTACTGACCGACTATGCATGTGGAAATGCTTACACCCATCACTTGGACTCCGATCGCCAATGATCCGGTCCAAGCCTCTCACCCAGGGGAGAGCATCCGGAACCCAAAGCCTTTGTTGTCTCAGAAGCTCCCGAAAATCCGCCAATACCTGATAACCACCCTGTAGGTTGCTGTCCCTATTGATGGCTTCCCTCAGCTCCCTCCACTCGTCTTCAGACCGCCGTGGAGAGGGCCAGAATAATGAATCAGGCGAGGTGGCCCCGAAGACCTTTCCTTGGAGGTTTTGGTTCCTTGGACTGCCCCGCAAGATACCGAAATACCGATACCGATTATCCGTCTGCTCCAACACTTTGCCGAAGTCACCGCCTTTATCTTTCAGGTCGACGACCTCAAGGTGCAAGTGACCCAACACGAGGCCGAGGACCAAGTTCTCGTAGAGTTCGAAAAGGAGATGGTTGTAGAGACTCTGCCGAAGGATCGCGGCCATCATCTCAGCCCACGCAAAGGGCGTAGGGAAGGCAAAGGCCTCTACCTCTTCCAGCCTCCTGGCCTCCTCAAGCCGTGGCTGCCAAGGCTCGGGTAACGGCTTTTCCGGGCCGAATACTTTCCCGATTACTTCATTCCAGTTTGGTGCCGATTCCCATTTAGGAAGCAAAACGATCCGTGCCATAAGTGTCCTCCTCAAGCAAAACTCTCAACAAGCATCTCGTGGAATTTGCGGGCTACTTCGGGAGAAGTTTCGGGAGAGGTGAAGAGATGTTCCCCCAAAAGAGGAGCCTTTGCCCAAACAGTCTGAATCTCTTTCACTTTCGCATCATCGTTTTCCCTCACCCTTCTATACTTGTCAAGATAGAAAGAATCGGGAAGAGGTTTCAAAACTTCAGCCAGCCACGTCAAAGAGAATTCATATTGCTTGGACAGCAAGCTCCAAGTCTTTGTGATTTCCTCAACAACCGTTTTTCGCTGCGACTTGTCATACCGCGCGATGGTTTCGTGCAACCCCCGCCCGACATTATCTGGCTTTCCAAAGAGCTTGAAAGATTGCAAGATCTCTTCTTTAAACTTCCGAGAACCAACATAATCGAGGATCTCTTTCACAAAAGCGCCTCGATTAACGTACCAATGGAGTGGTTTCCCTTGATCCCATTTTTCTTCATACATCTGGGCAACACTCTCAAACGCTGAGGCATAAATAGAGCCATCCGGCTGTTCTGTAACGGCAATTGCTGGGAGCCGTAATATCCCGTAAGCGGCCATCAGATGGAAATAGTGCTTCTTCTCCTCCGTCTTTCCGGCCTCCAGAGATATCGGCCTTATCTCGTCAGCCGTCGGGTGTTCTGGCTGGCCTATGAGAAGCGAGAATGCTAACAAAGGTCGCGTATCTTTGAAGAAGTAGTCAAGACCATACCGCATATTGCGATCCAGAGAGTCGTCACTAATCGTTTGCTTTTCTTTACCCGATGGAACTTGAAACCAACGTAAGAAAATCAGTCCGTATATTCGCTTGCCCTTTTCTTCCGAATGCAATGTCTTGACCAATTGGTGAATGATGCCTGCTCCGGTACCTCCAACCAGAGATCCGGCAACAAATATCTGACTAGCCTGTCTCGCTCTCTCAAAAACTGGCCCTAACTGGCTTTCTTTATTGTGGGCGAAAATTGTGGCCCCAACAGACGGCCGACCAAACATTCCATCTTTGACAGAAATAGTCGCTGATCCTTCTTCAAAGCAGAGCTCAAAAATCTCCCTCTCCAATAAGTTAGCGTACGGAGTTAAAAACAATTCGTGGAATTGCGGGTCTAGCTTAGCCGCCTTATCAAAAGGAGGGTATATCTTATCTCCGTTGATGAGCGGATGCTCCGTATACCCGGCCCGTACAGTCTCTCCAAATGTCCTCAAGTCACTGGAAAATTTGCTACTATCGTCAGCATCCACCACCGCCAACTCCATCTTGGGCAATGCTCCTAAGAAAACGAGACGAGACACGGCTAAGGCAACGTGTTGCCCTGTGCCTCCGACGGCAATTAACAGATCTGGCATACACACCTCCCCCTATTTCTTTCGTCTGGTGAAAAGGCCTAACACAATTAAAACCAAGAAGTACAAGACTGCCGATATAAGTCCGCCCAAGACAAGTCCCCTTGGAATTGCAGCAGCGTGAGACATGAAGATGTGTCTTGAAAATTCCTCACTTTCCAAGCAAGCTTGTAGGGCCTCGTCTTTGACTGGATTCCATGCAACCAGACCCGAACTAACAATGAAGGCAATTAAAAGTGGAACCGCCAACCTGACCCCATAGGTCCACACCAACTTGCGATCCCAGTACCACTTCATGAGAACGCCCACAACCACCGCAATGACATCAAAAGTCAGACAAGTGATGATGAACGACCGATTGGCACCCTCACAAATAAGATCATTGATTTCTACGCCGCCCGCTTGGGTTTCCTGTAACAACCACGTCAGTACGGAGAGTCCGAACATAGGTTCCTCCCTTTCGCTTGCAGGGTCTTTGTGTAAAGGGCCTTAATGGGTCCCATGTCCATGTACCTTCTGGGGGCAGTCCTCCCTGACCCGTCGTCGGGACGACCGTCTCCCATTGGGGCTCTCGTGCGATCGTAAGGATTGCGTGGGGTCCCCGAGGTCCAGGGTGTTCCCCTCGTCCTCGAGCACGGTTTGGATGCGCCGACACGTCTCCCGGAACAGCCGCTTTAGCATGTTGGTAGTCCTGATGCGGTCGGGAGACGAGCTTCCCCCCACAGGCCATGCAAAAGGCTGCTCCGGTCTGATATTCCCGGTTACATCGAGGGCAGTAGGTGTAATCTTCCTCCACTTCTCTCCTCCCAAACCGGCGTGAAACACCCACCTTAGCCGGTACTCATTCTAGATATTCTAGATATTTCTTCTTCGCTGTCAAGATCCTTTTTCCCATAGGACGGGAGTTCAGCTCAGGGAGCTTACCGGGGGCGATGACGGTAAAACGGCCGGAGTGGTTCTTCTTTCTCTGCGAATGTATGCTGTCTAACTGTTCCCTCATCCCCAAATCCTCACTTGCTTCTCAAGCGCCATAGCTTTATCTCACCCGAACCCAACGTCACAGCAGGCAACCTGTTCTCGCGGGGGGAGAATGTACATGTTCAACAATGAGCAGAACGCTATCTTTTTTGATTTTTGGGCATGGCGATCTAACTTCACTCGCATGGTTCATCGCTCCTGGCCTATTTCCGGAGGAGTCAGGAAGGAACCAAAGCATTAGATCCGGGGCTTCGAGTCTCTTGCAGCCCCTCGCCAAGCTCGCTGGGGCAAGGGGGCTAAGCGCCCGACCCCATTCCGTGTGCGACATATCACGTCCTCCGAATCGTTCGGAGTCTTCTAACCCACCTTGCGCCGTGATTTCGGCCCGAATTGTACCACACTTCGGGCGCGATGAGTGTGCTTGACATCGCACATTGTATGTGGTAGAGGAGCCCTCCCCGGAGGAGGAAGGTATGCCGAAGGTGTCACCTCTGGCGGTGATCGAACCGGTTCGGCTTCGGCAGATCGCTCTCCGGATTCGGAACCGAATGGGGGACCTCGGCTTGACTGAAGAAGCGCTCGCCCGTCGCTGCACGAATTTGGCTGAGAACCGGTTTCCTGAGCCGTTCTTCATGACGCGGGAGCGGATCGCCAAGATCCTCATGAATTGTCACAAGGAGCCCAAGCCCTCAGCGGCGAAAGTGCTCATGCCCCAGGAGCTGGAAGTCCTCGCCATCGCCTTGAAGGTCCCGCAAGAATGGCTCCTTGGACAGGCGGAGAGTCGGGACATGATCCTGTGGGATCCGCTGGCGCATCCCGGACGTCGGGAAGAGCTGCTGCACCTGATGAACTTCTTTGAGGAGAGGAGTGGAGAGGCTCTCGTGTGGGCCGAGGGACTTTTGTGTTCGCTCACAACGCCCGAGCTTCACCGCGCCTATCACCAGGCGCTCTTTGCGGAATTGGGCGAGTTGGGGCTGCAAAGGGAGAAGCAGCAGTTGGTCACCTTCTACGAGGCCGTTGGGGAAGCGCGCCGGGAGCGTCGCCGTCAGAGGCCGAGCCGACTCACTCAGCTTCTCTTCCTCTCCGATTTGAAGAAGCTGGCCCACGGCGATGGAGCCTACCGGATAGTGGGAGAGGAGATTTGTCGGCGCGCCATAGGTGAGCTGCAGCGTCTGCTGGAGAAGCGGCAGGAGATCACCCTGACCGTTATCGGGGAGCAGAGGGAGCGAGAGCTGCGGTGGATGCTTCAGGGCATTGAATCGGTCGGAGTCTGCGGAGATCAGGTCGTCATCATCCGGATGCGCAATGGGTGCGTCCTCTGGAGCGAGAACAGAGAGTGGGTGGGGCATTACTCTCGCGTGTTAAAACGACTCCGGGATCAGGCGGTCTGCCGAGAGCCTCAGGCCGTACTGGAGCTTCTGGAGAAGCTCGGCGCTTCGGTCCGGTGACTCTACTCTTGCCCGACCCCTATCCGGTCTCCATCCCCCGGTGAATTGAGCAGTGGCATGAGGTTTCTCCCTCGTGATGGATCCTGTTGCCGGGAACAGAGAAAACCGTTCCAGCAATTCGCGCTTCCCGGCTCGATCCTGCGCACAACTGCTGGTATTTCCGCTCTCCGGGAGAATGTCATTCTTGACAATGCGGTCTTGAATCTGTATTATGGCGCCAAGTCCAACGCCTTCAAGGAGGGGGGAAAAATGGTGCGGAGCACAGTCATACCGATCCGGATGACCTCACTGCTTGTTGTGCTCACCGTGGTGGCTGTGGCCTTCCCGGCACTGCCACAGGGGAAGTCTGCCCAAGAGGCCTCCCGTCCTTCGCCGGCCGGGAGGGATCAAAGGGAGTGGGTGTTCGAGGACAGGCTCTTTGTCGAGTCGCCGAGCGATTCGGAAGGGGAGGTCTTCCAGGCCCAGGAGGGAGTGCGCTCGGTGACCTTCCCTACAGGCTTTGCGCCAACCGGGGCAAATAACGTCGTCTACAGCAGGGATGGCCGCGTGGGATTCGTGGCCTCTTACTCCAACAGTCGCCTCATCAGCTTCGACACGACGACGGGAGAAATGTTAGGAGAGGTCGTGGTGTGCTGCGGTCCCGGAGGCATCACCCTCCATGAGCGGCCCGAGAAGAGAGTGGTCCTCGTCAAGAACTTCGATACCGATGACGTCGCCATCGTGGATGCTACGGATCCAAGGGCCATGCGGATTCAGGCACGGTTCACGCCTCCGGCGGGCACGGATTTCTATTATGCGATTGGGCGGCCTGCGATCAGCTCTGACGGAAGGATCGGGTTTATCGGCTCGGAACGAGGAACAGACAAGTTGTACATCTTCGACGTCGAGACGGGAGAGCTTTTGAGTAGCGTCACTGTTTCGGGACGAAGCCCGATAGCATGGGGCCCGGTCCCAGGAAAGCCATGGATTGCCGTCGTTGTTGACGAGGGCGGGTATATCACAATGGTTGATGCGACCAATCCGCGCTCCCCTTCCATTGTGTGGTCAAGAAGTTATTCTTTTGAGCGCTCGACGGATTTTGGGGGCAATAACATCGTCTTCAACTCCTCCGGGACAATCGGTTATGTGGCTCACTCTGGTGGGGATACCGTCTTCAGCTTCGATGTGAACACGGGTTCATTGATCAATTTCCAGTCTTTACGGGATTCATATTGGTGGCGGACAAGACGGCCAGCGCTACTGGCCTTCAGCGAGCCGACCGGGATCGTTGTTGTGACAAACGGGGAATTGAACACGGTTTCTATCCTTCGGACGACATCCGACGGGAGGTTGAGCCTTCAGGCGACCTTCACTCCGAACGCGGATTTAGACTCCATAAACAACCCAGCCTTGAGCGCCGATGGGACGATTGGCTTTGTGGCTTCCCCCGAGACGAACAAGCTCTATGTCTTCCGAACCTCCGATGGGCGGGAGATTGCTTCCGTTCCCATGCAGGGGAGGTCGTATACGGTGGAGACCTTCCGGATTCCGGGCAAGCGGCTTGTCTCTGTCGTCAACACCGACTTCTCGCCCTCGGTCACGATCATTGACTACACCGACCTCTCGAAGGTGGAGAAGGCAGGGGAGTTTCGCCCTCATGGAGCGTCCTTCTCGGTGGCCAACAACATCGTCTACTCCCGCGATGGAAGGACGATCTTCGTGGCCTCGGCCTTCACCGATCTCCTCTATGCCGTGAACGCTGAGACGGGGGAGATCCTGGATGCCCTTGTTCCGGGTGATGGTCCTCGGTGGGTGAGCCTCTTCGATCAGGGAGGGACGCGCTTTCTGATTGTGGTTAATGAGCGGGAGAATACCCTTGCTGTTGTGGACGCGACCGATCCGGCCGACCTGAAACTCGTTCGACGCATCCGTCCCCCATCAGGGACGGACTTCACCCCCTGGACGAATGCGATCATCTCGCCGGATGGGAAATACGTTTTCGTCGCCGACTATGGCGACGATCGAGTCTTCAGCTTCGACGTCCTCTCCGGGACGCTGGTAAGTTGGGTAAGGCTGGGTTATGTTGACAGGGATCCGGTAACGATCGCCTTCCATCCGGCCACTCGGAGACTTGCGACGGTGAATGTGGGGGATACCTCGGTCTCCTTTCTCGAAGCGGATGCGTTCGGTGGGCTCACCCGACGCGTGACCTTCACGCTCCCCCGAGGATCAAGCTTTGAATCCTGGCCGAATGTCGTTTTCAGTCTGCGCGGAGATGTGGTGTATGTTCCCTCCTATGCGAATCAGATGCTGTATGTCTTTGACTTTGACGCCAACGGAAAGCTGATCTTCAGCCTGAGATTGGCGGACAAGCCCTGGCGGGTGACGGTGAGTCCGGATGGCCGGTTTCTCCTCGCCTCTTTAGAAAAGTCCCTCGCGCTGTTCGAGGTGAGCGCTGTGGGAGATCTTCTTCTGCGGGCCACGCTCTCGGAGAGGGATCGGTACTATGCGTACTTCGGCGCTCTCTTTTCCACGGATGGGAATCAGATCTTCGTGGCCTCCAACAAGTGGGAGGAGTATAGGGGCATAAGGTTCCTCAGGGACGGGGTGATTGCCACGTATGACCTGGAGGGAAAGCGGCTGGCTCAGGTGAGCACCGGCGGAGCGGCCTGGGGGCTTGTTCGCGCCTCTCGGGGGGGGGTGGCCGGGGTCGGCGGG
>Ga0079995_1084956_pt1 | contig 25517 bp, 22 predicted proteins | sample FaiFalFF_MnMetaG_2_FD_69198 | JGI IMG/M metagenome (GOLD analysis project Ga0079995, IMG submission 69198) | Freshwater microbial communities from Yellowstone National Park, Wyoming, USA - Fairy Falls C (FF_Mn_C) (SPADES assembly) (version 4) | ecosystem: Environmental > Aquatic > Freshwater >...
AAAGAAAAGCCCTAAATCTTCATCGTAGTTTATTTCGTCGTACTTCACAGGAAGGACAAACCGAGCTTTTTCAGCGTCAAATAATCCCCACTTCAAATCCTTACTCATAAGAAATAGGTTTTTGTTAAAAATTCTAAAATCCTCGTACTCTGCGAGCAAAATTTCCCTTCCGTTTATATCCGCAATTCCAAAATATGCTTCTATTTGAAATACAACGTTATTTCCAATAACTATTTTTATATCATCGTATTTGGGAGGTATAACAATATTACCTTTTCTATCTGCAAGTCCCACCTCGTAATTCTCTTTAATTCTTACAAACTCCCTTCCTTTCTTGATGTCTTCAAAGGATATCCAATCGTATTTTATCGGAAGTAAGGTTTTACCCTTTAGGTCAAAAATCCCCCACTTATCACCCTTTCTCGCAAGTATTAGATCATCGTACCGAACAACTCCATCAAATTCCGTCCTTAAAACTTCTGTTAAGGTTTTACCCTTTATGTCAAAAATCCCCCACTTATCACCCTTTCTCACAAGTATTAGATCATCATACGGAACAATCCAATCAAATTCCGTCCTTAAAATTTCTCTACCTTTTTCGTCTATAAGACCGTATTTATATTTATCATTTCCAACCAAAAACAGATCCCTGCAATATTTTTCTTTATATGCAGTGAGTTCGGATACGTAATCTATTATAAAGATCCTATATCCATCGAAATAATAACGCCAAGCATCGAACTCGCTTATCTTGATTACAATATATTCTTCATTCTCTTTTTCTTTTTCAATTACAATATATTCTTCATCTTCATCTTCATCTTCATCTTTATCTTCATATTTCTCTTTTTCACTAACCAAGCCTAAAACATCGTACTTTGGAGGAACAATTATTCTTCCCGTTTTATCCATAAGTCCGAATTTTTCTTTGTATTTTACCGCTATTAATCCCTTACAGAATTTCGTTAGGTAATCGTATTTCATAGGAACGAATATCTTCCCCTTCTTATTCGCAAGCCCCCACTTGTTCCCTTTAGCTATAAAGAAAATTTCGTTCCCTTCATCATACCCTATCTTATCGTAAGATATAGGTATTATTACCTTACCATCTTTACTCACTACGCCTTTCTTGCCCGCGCGGGATACTATTAAAAACTCTCCGTAATCTTCTGAATACTCATCCCCTTCTTCGCTCCTAAACTCGTATTGAAATTCATAACTCTCTGATTGCTCCTCCTTTTCGCTATCAAAAGCGTATTGTATTTCCTTTCCCGAAGTATCACAAGCGTAAGGCTTATTATCCAAAACCGCAAATATTACTTTCCCCTCATTATAACATACCCAATCGTACTTCGCTGGTAATATCACATTTGCCGATAAATCCATAATCCCCCATTTCTCCTTCTCCTTAAACTTCACCAAAGTCTTTTCTCCTAAAACAACCTCAACATCTTCGTACTTTACAGGTACGACTTCCTTACCCGTCGTATCTATTAGACCTATTTTATTCCCAATATAAACTTTAAAGAAATTTTCACCCCCTTGCTCTACACATCCAACACCAAAATAGAAAGAGAAAGAGTATCTCCTGAACTTCGCTAACGGTTCTATATTGCTATACTTGGGTTTTACAACTTCCCTGAAGTTATCTCTCCTTATAAGCCCGTATTTATCTTTAAGTTTAACCATTAGAAAACTCTCAGAGAACCATTTAATTTCATCATAAACGGGTTTTACAACCTCGTTTCCTTTTCTATCAATCATCCCGTATTTGCCCTTCAGCATTACCCGGGTTACGTTTTCGTTTTCATAAAAGGGCCTTACCCTATCGTACTTTGGGGGTACAACTATCTTCTTATCTTCTGTTGAGAATCCCCACTTATCCCCCTTGCGGTATGGGATAAGGTTTTCCCCATAAAGAGCACCAAAAAGCAAAGGAACAAAAAATATTAACCTCTTCATATTCACCCCCTAAATTCAATGATCCTTCCATCGGGAAGTACCTTAAAATAGAAAATTTTCTTCATCAACAAGGCTTTCCTTTGCGTCAAAAGATTTACAACATCCTCAATTCTCTTAGCTTTCTTTAGTTCTGGAATATTGGGGAATTCTTCTGATAAGGCTCGTAGAATATCGGCTTCTTTAACCTCTACTCCTACCCTTTCATCGACAAAAACACCTTGTTTTATTTTCTTCAGATTTTTAAACCCCTCCAACACCTTGTTTATCTCAAATATCTCATATATCCTATCGGGTAGATGTAGTAGCACACCTCCACCTAAGTGTACTAACCAACCACTATATTTTATTTCCACTTCCTTTCCATCATTGCTTAAGATGTACGGTTTCCCTTTGTTATACATTAACGCAAATCCATTTATAAACCCAGAAGCCAAAGAATCATACTTTGGTTGAAAGATGATGTTTCCTGATGTATCCATAAAACCAACCTTATTATTCAGCACCAAACCTATTATACCCTCACCCGCATAGAAGATCTTATTATATCTCGGTTGAACTATAACCCCTCTTTTTAAACTAATCACCCCATACTTATCCCTTTCCGAATAAACGAAAAGGTCCTTGTGGAGATGAGACAGGTCATCGTATTTGAAACTCAGAACCTCCCTGTTTTTCTTGTCAATTAATCCCCACTTACCACCCTTTTTTGCTAAGAAAAGATTGCTATCAACATGCACTAAGAAATCGTATTCTCCTCCAAAAGGTGTGGAGTACTTATATCCCTTTTTCACCACAGGTAAATATCCCATTTTCAAATAATCATAATCAATCACCGGATATTCGTAGGTTGGGGGTATGATCTCCTTTCCTGTTTTATCCACAAATCCTCATTTCCCATCCCTCTTTACCACCGCTATACCTCCAACAAACGGTATAACAGCATCATATTTGGGAGATATAACAAATTTCCCGCTTTTATCAACAAAACCATATTTATCACCAACCTTAATTGCTATCAAACCCTCCCTTACTAAATCCTCCAAATCATCGCACGGGATATCCTTAAAAGGATAATTGTTTCCTTGTGGTTTATGAACGCCAATACCATCGTATTTTATTGGTATTATCTCTTTACCCGATTTGTCTATTATTCCCCATTTCTCCCCAACCATAACCGCGCTCAATCCCCCCACAAATGGGCAAATACCCTCGTATTTCGGTGAAATTATTTCCTTGCCGTTCTTATTCACAAGTCCCCATTTGTTCCCCTTCAAAACCCATGATACACCTTCCGTAAAGGGAGTTACCGCATCATAATCGTACCTATTGGAAGATAACTCTTTTCCATTCTCATCAATTATTACCCATTTCCCCTCTTCCCTCACCCAAATTATACCCTCATCCGAAATTATGGCACCATCGTATTTTATTGGTGTAAGCTCCTTTCCCTTATCATCTATTAAACCCCATTTCCCATTTAATTTTACCCAAGACCTTCCCTTGTCAAATGGTAACACCTCTTCGTACTTTGGAGAAACAAGCTCCTGTCCCGAAATATCAAAAAGCCCAAACTTCCCATCCTTCATAACCCATACAGGTCCATTTTTGATGGGTTTGGAGCCAATGATAAACCCAATAAAATCAGAAACATCGGTAGAAACCCCAGATGCTACTTCTACAAGGGAGTTTTTTATAATGGTGTTAATATTAATAAAATCAACAAAGGATTTTGAAAATTCCAGGACCATAAAATATATCCGAATTGAATCGATGGATACCCAGCTTAAATCGGTGAGTGAAAATTTGGGCTTTACTGGTGCTTGGGGGATCAAAAATCCCTGTAATTCCGTAAGTATCGGAATACCTATCAATTGCCCACTATACCTATGTACCCCAACCGCATCGTATTCTGATGAAATAACTATTTTCCCCTTTATATCCGCAAGTCCCCACTTCCCATCCTTCTGATAAGGGATTAAAATATAATCCTGTGAAGCGATTAGAAACAGGATCATAGAGGGAATTTTATAGTTGTTTTATTTAGAGTGAACATTTATACAAAGCTGTTGATAAATCTTCATCTCCCATTACCCTCATACTTATACACTTTTCAAATGTTTCGAGAATGCCCCTTGACCTTAAAAATTCCTCTGCTTTCTCTTCCGATGATAATACTTTATCCCTCCTTGGTGGAATATGTTGGGTAATCGCCTTACTTTATTTTGCCTTCTGCCAAAAGATATTCCTCCTTATAAAGATCTTTATTGCTTGCGTTAAATTCGTGTTTTACCTGAACTTTTAGGTTTTCCAATGTATAGAGTTGCCAAGAGATGGGGACAAAAACTTCCTTTTTGTTTCTTTTCGCCCTTTTCAACTCAAAGCTTAAAAGTAGGTGGAAAGCATCCTTTGTAATTTTTGGGTCCTTTGATGGCGAAAAATAAAAGGTTCTGAAGGTTTGATTTTTAGTTATTGAGCTGTAGGTTTTGCACTCAAGATAAATTGTTCTTCCATATTTATCCGTAATTTCAATATCAGGATAGCCGGCTGTCTTTGTTTTCCCTCCCTTTGTCTTGGGTTTTTCTGCTTTAAGACCAACTTTATTTAAAGCCGGAATTACAAATTTTTCCATTTCATTTCCTGCTTCGTTTGGTCTTTTGGTTTGAATTCCTTCTTTGTTAGCATTTTTGAGAGCTATTTGTGAAGCCTCTATTAATTTTTTCAATAATTCTTGGTTCTTCTTCTTTACAACCCGTCAACGCTTTTATGGCTATTTTGCAAGGTATATCTCTAACTGGCTCCAAAAACTTGCGTAGCGCCTCTTCAAGTTGCCTTATGTATTTGTCCTTATCCATTTCTTTTCTTGAAAATCAGGATGTTTTCTTTTTGCATCACATTATAAAGCCCAAAGATAATTTTATCTATGTTTTCAACAAGTTCAAACCCAATTTCTTCAGCGGTTTCTATGATAAATTCAACTGTTTTTATCTCCTTTCCTTGATATTTGGCATTTCCGATTATCAAAACGGCGTATTTACCAGGTTTCAAAACTCTATACATTTCCCGCAAGGACATTTTCATATCTTCATTGTAAAGTTCTATCTTTTCCCTATTCTTGCCTCTTACACCGATAAATTTTTCTCTTAACTCCCGAGGTTCAAAACCAAGGGATTTAAGCGCGTGGGCATCATTTTGCACATAATCTAAAGCAATAGAATAAGGTGGCGAAGTTATAATTCCATCTACACTTTCATTTCCTAAATCTAGCACTCTCGCATCCCCTTCCCTTATATCCACTTTTCCAAGTTTAAGATTTAACTGCTCAACTATTTCAATATAATCTCTGACCGACGCAATCATAAGTTCAAGGTTTCTTGCGAAAGATTTTGTTATATCTTTCCTTCTCCTCGCATTGTCGCTTATTGCCACTAATTTTGCCATTAAAAAGAAATTTTTCACTTTTTCATCCTCAATTTCATCTACTACTGAATCAATTGTTTTATCGTTAAACAAGTTTATCTTGGTGTGTCTTAAAATTTCTGCCTTCGTATTAACTATTTCTTTGAATGCATAAATTGATTCGGTTTTAACTTTGCTTTGAAGGACGCACAATGGTGATACATCAATCCCTATGCAATTTATCCCTAAAAGTTGCGCTTCAAGAGCTGTTGTTCCGCTACCGATAAACGGATCAAGGACGGTATCCCCGCTTTTTAACCCGATTATATTGAGCAAAGCCCTGATCATCTGTGGATGGAATTTCCCCTTATACGGATAAATCCAGTGTGTCAGGTACTGGTTTATGGATTTTGTCCTGTTCTTTTGAATGATAAAGAAGTAATCGCTGTGGAAACCATTTACAAGTTTAAAATATGCCAAGCGCTTTCTCAGAGTTTCCCAGGATTGGGGCTCATTAATTACAATGAATTCCCTAAATTTTGGGGAAAGCTCAAATTCAATATTAAAGCTTTTCAGCTCAAGTTGTGCTAACCTCAATTCATATATGAACTGGACATTTTCAAACAGAACAAGGGTTGCGTTTTTCATTTCTTTTCTGATTTTTCGGTGGATATCCAGCCTAAATGTGTGTGTGAAAATTCGGGCTTTACGGGTGCTTGGGGGATCAGATAACCTTTATACCCCAACCGCATCGTATTCTGGTGGAATAACTATTTTCCCGTTTGTATCCGCAAGTCCCCACCTTTCCATCCTTCTGATATGGGATTAAAATATAATCCTGTGAAGCGATTAGAAACAGGATCATAGATGGAATTTTATAGTTGCATAACTCCAAAAACCCTCTAAGCTCCCTTTCCCCTCTTGCCTTGCCAAAAGAAACAGACCCCTCAAATTTTTCCCCCCATTCAAGCGTAAAATTTTCATTTTGATAACAAAATTCCTCATTTTTGTCATACAAGCGTACCGCAAATACATCTCCCCCCTAAAACCCCCAAGTTGTAGGTATTACCCTACCTGCTCCGAGTACGCAATGATCTCCCTACAAAAGTATGGGCTCTTTAAGGGAACCTTAAAATCCATCTGGAGGATCCTCCGCTGTAATCCATTCTCAAAGGGTGGAATTGACCTTCCTTAAAAGTAGATAAACCAAGAACGGTGCCCCCATTATCCCCATGATCACACCCACTGGGGGATCTATCCCAAAGATCAATCTACCAAAGGAATCCGCCAGAAGAACCAACGATGCCCCCATAATTCCCGAAAAGAGGTAGAACCTAAAACCTTCCCTAATTCCGAAAACCCCCAAAATATGCGGTGCCATTATCCCAACAAAACCTATTATCCCAACGTATGAGGTTATTATGGAAACCAAAAGGGAGGATACTACGGTGGAGAAAACCGTGATCCTTTTCGGGTCATAACCCAGGCATAATGCCTCAAGCTCCCCAAGCGCCATAACATCTATATCCCTGTTTTTTAAGAATAGAACCAGAGAAAGGATAAGGGTGGAAATTAGGATGAAAAGAAGAATAGGTAGATCGGAGGGGGAAAAGAACCTTCCAAGAGAACCCCATAAGGCGTAAAGGGTCCTACTTGATTCTATCCCCGCGAGGATGAAAAACATAACCGCAAGGGAAGAAAAGAACGTACCCAAACCCACCCCAATTACTGGAAGGATCCAAGGTTCCACCCTTGAGGATAAAAAGATTATTATAGCGGAGACGGGTAGGGAGAAAAGGAGGGAGGGGAGGTAGAGAGGGAAGTTCATCTTGAAAAGTTCGGAAAGCGCCACGCCCAAAACCGCTCCCCCAGATATTCCCAAAATATAACCGTCCGCTATGGGATTCCTATAAACCCTTTGTAAGACCGCTCCGACGACGGAAAGCCCAAAACCTGCGGAAAAACCAAGAATTAACCTCAATACCCTAAAAAAGATAATATCAGGACTGAAAACCCTACCCAACAAGATCTCGGAAAGCGCGGATAACAAAAGGAGAAATATAATAGCCCAAGCCCTCATTTGAAGGTTCTGATAAGCAGGCTAATAACCAAAAGGGAAACAACGAAAGAAAATATAAACCTTAAAACCCTCTCGGGAAGGAGGATCATAACCCTTGAACCCAAGAAACCACCAATTAGGGAACCGAATGATACAAAGGACGCATAAGATGGATCAAAGCTCAAACTTTTTAGATAGTAAAGTGCGCTTGAGGATGTCGTTATTCCTATTAAAAATGCGCTCGTGGCGGTTGAAACCTTGTAGGGCATATTCAGGATCCTATCCATAGCAAAAACCTTAAAGATCCCGGCCCCTATACCCATTATCGCAGACACAAAACCCGATAATACCATAAAAATATAAGAAAACAACAATCTTCTAAATGTTATAACCGACTTTGAAGGGCCTCTCCTATAACCCACCAGGTTTGAATATATAACCAATAGGGCAATTGGTACGAAGATCAAAACGATTACTTTTTCCGGGAGGTATACGAGGGATCTTGAACCCAAAATTGCACCGAGGGTTGTGGCAGAACCTAAGAATACCGCCATCTTAAAATCCACCAGATCTGAACGGATGTACTTTTCCGAAGCCGAGGACCAAACCGCTATAGTTGAAAATATGCTTATTGCGACCGCCATCTTAATATTAAAACCCAAGAGGCTTAAAGCTGGAACAACGATTATTCCACCCCCAAGCCCAAGCATTGAACCCAAAAAACCACCAACAAATCCGACAAGGAACAGGATCAAATCCCCAAAACCTCCCTATGCTTCCTCACAAACCCTTCAACATCGGAAAACCTAAGGGCGTATTCCCTAATTTTCTCCGCTTTTATTTCCCATTTTATTGCCCTCTCTATTCCCTCCGAAACCGCCTCCGGGTCAAGGGGTACCCTTATGGCAATTTCCTTGGGTGCAACCTCCTCTGGGATCTCCTCCGATACTACAACCTTCTTACCAAAGAGCATAGCCTCAACCACCGCTATCCCGAAGGTTTCGCTCCTTGAAGGTAGACAGAATATATCAATGGAGTTATAGAAATGCCAGAGCCTTTCACCGTAAATATCACCCAAGAAAACCGCATCAACACCAAGTTTTTTAGCGAGCATTATTGTATTTTCAAAGTTTGGACCTCCCCCCGCAAAAACTAGTTTCCAATTTTTCCCCACGCTAGCCTTAATTAAAATGTCCTCCCCTTTCCTCCCCACCATCATCCCCGCAAACCCCACCAATACATCCCCCCTCAAGCCCAAAATTTCCCTACTTTCCTCCTTTGAAAATCCCCAATTTGGCACCCTAACAACAGGATTTATTACCACACCTTCCCTTTCACCGAAAAGCTCAAAAACCCTCCCCTTAACCTTTGAGGACGGAAAAATTACCGCATCCGCCCTTTCGTAGGAATATTTCATATTCCGATAAAATTCCTGTTTTAGCTTCCCTTCCCTCTCAAAATCGTAAGCGTGGGTTGAATGGAAATTTACTACGAACCTTAAATTCTTCAAATTTTCCGAAGTGTTAGCTGGGGAATGGGGTATGTGGGAATAGAAAACCCTTGGGTTCAATTCCTTAAGGATGATGCCCAAACGGGAATCCCAGAGCCACCTTGAATTCGGCTTAAAGGTTTTGGAAAACAATATCTCCCTTAAGAACCACCTTTTACTCGGAGGACCGTAAACGGTAACGTTCCCGAAATTTTTCTTAAAGAAACCGACATTTTCCGCCCAAAGCCCCAACCTTATATCCTTAAGACCCTCAATTAAGGTAAATATGTACGTCGCAACCCCACCCGTTATTTTCCCCCCAAGCTCCCTAACCGCGTACCCATATATCAGTATCATCCTTTTATGATCTCCTTACAAACCCTTATTGCAATTTCAACATCCTCAAAATCCACATCCTTATGGAAAACGAACCTTACCTCCCTCCTACTTATTGCAAGCGCCAAAACCCCCCTTTCCTTAAGTTTATATATGAATTCCTGCGCATCTTCAACCTCAAGGATCACTATGTTTGTTGGGAATAACTTAGGATCCAAACCTAGCCCTTCCGCAAAGATTCTAGCTTTTCTGTGATCTTCCTCAAGTCTATCAACCATCTCCGTAAGGGCGATTATACCCGCCGCCGCTATTACACCCACCTGCCTCATACCACCTCCCAACAGCTTCCTAATCCTCCTCGCCTTTTCTATAAACTCCGCATCCCCCACCAAAACCGAACCTATGGGGGCGCTCAAACCCTTTGATAGGCTAAACATAACGGAATGAGCATACTTCGCGTACTCCCTTACGGGTATTCCCGAATAAACGGATGCGTTGAAGATCCGGGCTCCGTCTAAATGGACCTTTAAACCGTATTCCTCCGCTATTTTCCAAATCTCCCTCAAGTTTTCTATATCAACCACCGCCCCACCCCAATAGTTGTGCGTATTTTCAACGCATATAAGGGAGGTTTTTGGAGTGTATGCCCTTGAAAACCTTATGGTTTTCTTCACTTCTTCAATATCCAAGTTTCCCCTGTTGGACCTAACGGGCCTTGGTATAACCCTTGATATAAACGCCAAATGCCCCATCTCCATAAGGTATATGTGGCTCTTTTCTTCAACTATCACCTCGTCTCCCTCGTTCGTATGGACTTTTACAGCGGTTGCGTTTGCCATTGAACCAGAAGGGAAGAAAAGTGCAGCCTCTTTTCCAAATATCTCCGCGGATAATCTTTCCAATTTCTTTACCGTGGGATCGTCCCCCAAAACATCATCCCCAACCTCCGCAGAGAACATAGCCATCCTCATCTTCTCCGTGGGTTTTGTGACGGTATCGCTCCTCAAATCTATCACCTTCATATTCCCCTCTTGAACTTAATGTCCTTAACCAAATTTTCCCCCAAAAGGGAGTTTATTGCCCTAATTATCGCAACTTTCTTCGCGCCCACTTCAAACCTCCTTTCCGCTTTCTGAGACCATACCAAAAGGATCCCGTTCTCAAACCAAACCGCCTCGCTCTCGTAATCCTTCAAGATCATTTTTGCGACCTTAAGCACCCTTATATTTTCACTTATACCCCAGCTTTTCAAAAGCTCGTTTAAAGCCTGACCCACCCTCTTCATATGGGAGGCTCCCAGTTCGGGAAAATGTAAGATATATAAGCAAGTAAGCCCGTTATAAGGAGGATCCCCAACGCTATAAGTAGGATCCCAGAGGCGATCTCAAAGTACCTCAGTAAGGTCCTTACCCTTGATATGAACTCAAAGATCTTACTTGCAAGGATCCCCGAGAGTATAAAGGGGATCCCAAGACCCAAAGAATATACAAAAAGTAAGATCCCGCCCTGCAACATCGTGCCCGATATAGTCGCCAAGGCGAGTATTCCCGAAAGTGTGGGTCCTATGCACGGCGTCCATCCGAGAGCAAAGGTGATCCCCATTAGGAAGGAGAGGAATAAGTTGGCTGATCTTACATTTATATGCGCCTTCTTTTCGTAATCCAGAAATGGGATCCTCATTATTCCCACGAGGTGCAAACCGAATATTATTAATAAGATCCCAGCTATCACACTTATGACCTTTTTATTCTGGGCAAGGAATAACCCTATAGCGGATGCGGTCAAGCCCATAAGGGTGAATACCAAAGAAAATCCAAGAACAAAAGCCAATATCCCGGCAACCACCCTCCTTCCCCCCTTCCCGCTTTTTATCTCCATAACGTTTAAACCCGAGACGTACCCAAGATATGCGGGGACAAGGGGAAGGACGCAGGGGGAAAGGAAGGATAAAAGCCCCGCAACGAAGGATATTATTATCCCACCCAAAGAGAAGCTTATTTCCATGAGGATGGTATTATACGGATAACCCAAAGGGAAAACGTTATGGAGAATATGTTGTAAAATATTTGGAAGAATGGGGCAAGGGAGATGAAGTTTGCCCAAATATTATGGGGAACCATTTGCTTCCCATAACGATGGTAAAACCCACCATGGCGGAGGAGACAAAAAGAGGATGCAAGTCTTCATATGTGGAGGAAAGAAGTAAAGAACTTTCCCCTAAAATTTTGCCAGAAGATCAATATTGAAAAGATGGTGAAAATTGGGGCAAACCTCAAAATTAGATAATTTCCCGAGATAAAACCCGAGATGTTTAAAAATAAGGCTATGAAAAACAAAGCCGGCAAAAGGTATGCACTTTTCCCAACATCCTCAAGGTTCTTTGAGAACCTCGGGAGCATCCAAGCCATACAACCCAAAAACATACCAAGCTCAAACCCCAAGAATATGGCATGCAAGAAAGCCTTTCCATCCAAGAATAATGAAAAAACCCCCGCAAGGAAAGCCAAGCCCATAAACATGTAAGAGATCCTGTCGTAGATCTTTTTGGAGATCTTAATGCGGTAATAAATAAGGGGAAGGAGCTGGAAGGAGAGAAAGAGCAAGAAACCCAACTTGAAAGCCAAGCTGTTAAGGAAATAGCCAAGAAGCATAAAAGGGAAGCTTAAATAAGCCGATATCTTGAAAAGCCCCCCCTTAATTTTCGGGAAGGGTATCGTTGCATGTTGAACCGCGATTATGTAAAACGGAGCAAAGCCCAGCAGAAGATTTCTGTAAACTTCTGAAATCAAGAAAATTAATGAGCTTAAAGCAAAAAGTTTCGCCCAAAGGAGGGGTCCCTCAGTCCAAAAATTCCCTCTCAAGTATGCCCAAAACTTCGTAAGGGTTCTTGAAGTTTCCACCTTCAAACATCTTCCTTATATCGTACTTTTGCCTAACCTTATTTAAAAATCTCTTTATAAGTAGGTTTTCTATCTGCTCCACCATCCTGTTTATTCTCTTTTCCTTTAGCCTTTCCCCGAGAAAATCCCTGTGTTTTAGTATAGCATCCGCGAGGTCCTTTATACCTTCACCGCTCAGAGCAACGGTCTTTATTATTGGGGGTTTCCACTCGTTTGGAGATAAGGATACCACCGCCGAAAGTTCCCTTATGAACCTATCCGCCCCCTCCCTATCCGCCTTATTTACCACGAAAACGTCCGCGGTTTCCATAAGCCCCGCCTTTAAAGCCTGAACGGAATCCCCCGCCTCCGGAACAAGTACTACCACCACCGTATCCGTAGCCTTAACCACATCAACCTCGGATTGCCCAACCCCCACCGTCTCTATTAGAACCATATCGTACCCGAATGCGTCAAGGACATCCGCTACCATACCCGTGGTTTCCGCAAGCCCCCCCAAGCTTCCCCTTGATGCCATACTCCTTATGAATATCCCCCTCTCCATAGCCTTAACCATTCTAAGCCTATCCCCCAAAACCGCCCCTCCCGTGAAGGGTGATGAGGGATCCACCGCTATTATTGATACCCTAAATCCCCTCTCCAAAAGCTCCACCGCTAATTTATCAACCAAAGTACTTTTTCCAGCCCCAGGGGGACCCGTTATTCCCACCCTATAAGCCTTCCCCACCTTTGGATATATCCTCCTGAAGATTTCATCTATTTCCCAAAGATTTTCAACAAACGTTATAAGCCTTGCGAGCGCCCTCTCATCCCCCCTATCAAAACCCTCCAATATCTCCCCAAGATCCCTCATAAAACCACTAACTTACCCAAGGGTTTTAACCCTTTCCTCCTTATGACGTTTTTCGTATCCACTATTATCTCGGCATTCTCCGCTATAAGCTCGTAATTTACATTATCGTGGTCGGTGGTTATCATAACCACATCGGTCCAATCAAGCGCCTTCTTTAGATCCATGGATTTCATATTTCCGAAGGTGGGAACATAGGGATCGTGGTAAGATACTTCCGCGCCCTTTGACCTCAAAATTTGCATTATTTCTATCGCGGGACTTTCCCGTGTATCCGATATATTCTTTTTGTATGCCAAACCAACTATGAGGATCCTTTCCCCCTCAATTTTCCTTCCCGCCTTTTTTAATGCATCCTCAAGGAGGGAAACGGTGAATTTTGGCATGTACTTGTTGATTTTATCGGCAAGTTCTATAAACTCCGCGTTTATACCGAGGCTTTTTACCTTCCACAGGAGGTATATGGGATCTATGGGTATGCAATGCCCACCCACACCTGGACCCGGGTAAAACTTCATAAATCCAAAGGGCTTTGTGCCCGCAGCCTCTATTACCTCCCAAACGTCAACGTTGAGCTTGTGAGAAATTATGGCAAACTCATTTACGAGGGCTATATTTACCGCCCTAAACGTGTTTTCAAGGAGCTTTGTCATCTCCGCGGTTCTCGCGTTTGATACGGGTATTACCTTTTCAACTGCATGAGAGTAAAAATCCACCAAGAGCTCGGTTGCCCTGTGATCCAAACCCCCAACAATTTTAGGCGTATTATGGAACTTCCATACTTTATCCCCCGGATTGATCCTCTCTGGTGAAAAACCCAAGAAGAAATCCTCCCCGTACTTAAATCCCCTACTTTTTAGAAACTCCCCCATCTCCTCCGTATGACCCGGATATGTGGTACTCTCAAGGCTTATCAAAACGGGCGGTTGCATATAGTCCGCTATATCATTAAACGCTCTAACAATATACGAAACGTCGGGTTCCCCCTTTTCATTTAGGGGTGTGGGTACGGTAACCACGATCACCTGCGCCGAAGATATTGCGCCTTTATCGCTCATACCCTCAAGGTACCCCTCATTTACCAACCTTGCGAGTTCATCTGATGGTATATCCTCTATATAGCTTTTACCTTCGTTTATGCTCCTTACCTTTGATACGTCTATGTCAAAGACGGTTGTTTTGAAGCCTGCCTTTGCGAACTCCACCGCTAAGGGAAGACCCACATATCCCCCACCTATTACGCATATCCTTGCGTTTTTCTTCTTGATAATGTTTTTTAATTTCTTGAAGCTGTCCATCACTGTGAAAGGAAGCTTAAAATTGCCTTTATCGTGTGGAGTCTGTTTTCCGCCTGTTCGAAAACTAGGGACCTTTCGCTCTCTATAACCTCATCCGTTATTTCTTCTCCCCTGTGGGCGGGTAGGCAATGCATAACTTTTGCATGTTCTGGGGCAAACTTCAAAAGCTCTTCATTAACCTGATAACCCTGAAATGCCTTCCTCCTTATTTCCGCCTCCGCCTCTTGACCCATAGAAGCCCATACATCCGTATATATAAAATCCGCCCTTGAGACCGCAGATTTCGGATCCCTAACTATGTTTATTTGCGATCCCGTTCTTTTTGCCATCTCCAACGCTTTTTCCACTATCTCCTTTGGGGGTTCGTATCCCTCGGGGCATGCTATTGTAAAATCCGATCCGAGTAGGGCGGACATAAGCATCAGGGAGTTAGCTACGTTATTCCCATCCCCAATAAAGGCGAGATGGAAACCCAGATCCCCTGTTATCTCTATCATGGTTTGAAAGTCCGCAAGGGCCTGACAGGGGTGCTCTAAGTCGGATAGGGCGTTTATTACGGAAAGGTTGGGTGCATAATCTCTAAACTCTTGAAAAACCTTGTGATCAAATACCCTCGCAAAAACCCCATCAATCCACCTCTCTAAGTTCCTCGCCACATCCTTTACGGGCTCCCTCTTACCCAAACCCACGTCGTTTGGAGAAAGGTAAAAGGTCTCCCCTCCTAATTCCCTCACCGCCACCTCAAAGGTCACTCTGGTCCTGAGGGATGGTTTTTCGAAAAGGATCGCCCAGATTTTCCCTTTTAATATATCACTCTTTCTCTTTCCAGCCTTCCTCTCGATCTTATAGTGCCTCGCTATCTCCAAAACCTCCAAAGTTTCTTCCTTCCCTAGATCCAAAACGGATATGTAATATCTCCCCCTCATATCACTTCCCCTTTGCCTTTTTCAGATCCTCCGCCCTCTTGAAATCCGACACTGCATCTTTTGTCCTCCCAAGAGCCTTGTATATTGCCGCCCTAAGTTCGTAAAGGGTTGGATCGTCCTTCTTCATGCTTATCGCCAAATTTACGTAATCCAACGCTTCCTTGTATCTTTTCGCATCGTATAGAACTCCAGCTATTGAGAAGGGTATCCTGTATTCATCGCTCTTCAGTTCGTAAGCCTTTTTCAGGTATTCCACCGCCTTATCATAGTTTCCAAGCTGGGCATAAGCCTGACCGAGGTTCGCCAAAATCTCGTAATCATCGTTCTTCATCTGATAAGCCTTTTCAAGGTTTTCCGCCGATTCTTTGTAATTCCCCTTCTCAAACAGGAGGATCCCAAGCTCCTTATATGCTTCCACCATAGCGGTATCTTTTATTATTCCCCTTAGGATCTTCTCCGCGGTGTCTTTGTTCCCCTCGTAAGAGTAGAGTATAGCAAGTTGTAACCTTGCCTTGGGATTTTTTGGATCTAAGCTAACCGCCTTTTCAAGGTACTCCCTTGACTTCCTCTCATCCCCAAGGGAATTGTATACTCCATGGAGAAGGAGGTAGGTGTTTGCATTTTTCGGATCCAACTTCTCCGCCTCCTGAAGGTACCTTAGGGCTTCTTGAAACTTGTTTTCCTGAATTAGGACTATAGCCGCGTTTTGGAATATCGTGGGAAGGGCGCTGAAGGGCATTAGGTTCTGACCCGCTATTGAAAGCTCCTTTTCAAACTTCTCCTTCCTCCTGTAAGATGTGTCTAAACTGAATGCCTTTATGAAATCGTCGGATGCCTTTACCCACTCGTTTTTCCTCGTATATATGTATCCCCTCCATATGTAGGGTTTGGGGGAATTGGGCTGGTCGTTTATCCAAGCGTTTGCGTTCTCCTCCGCCTTCTCAAGGTTGTTGTTCTGGACGTATATCTTTGTGCTTGATGCGGCGGGGGATCCCACGGAAGCGCATCCATATAATAAAATTAAAAGGGAAAGCCTTTTGAGCATAAGCGGGAATTATACCGCGGTTTTATTACTTACCCTTTAAAAACTCCTCAAACCCTTCCAAAGCCTCCCTCCCCATCCTTGTACTTGCCAAAATGTGGGCGGTAAGATCCCTTAAATTCTCCGACAAATACGGCCTATAAAGTTTCAAAAGCTCCTTTGTTTTCCTCACCGCCAAGGGTTTGTTTGATAAGATCAGATTTACAAACTCCCGAACTTTCCCCTCAAGTTCCTCATCCTCAACAAACTCGTCTATTAAACCTATCTCCTTAGCCTTATAAACATCAAAAACCTCGGCTGTTAAAAAGAACCTCCGGGCATTTTGGTACCCTATTCTCCTTATCGCGAATGAGGATACGACGGAGGGCACCATACCGATTTTTACTTCGGAAAAGGAAAAACTCGATGACTTTCCCGCTATCGCTATATCACATACGCTTACAAAACCTAAACCCCCACCCCTAACCGCCCCCCTTATCTTGGCTATCGTGGGAACCGGTATGTTTTCAACAGCTTTGTATGTATCAAAAAGGATTAAGGCATCCTTGTAGTTTTCCGAATATTCAGCCTTTGCCATCTCCCTCATCCACCTAAGATCCCCACCCGCGCAAAAGTGCTTCCCCTCCCCCTCCAATATCACCACCCTAACATCCTCATCCGAAGATAGCCTTTCCGCAATTTCCTTTATTTCTTTTAGCATCTCCCCGTTAAAGGCGTTTCCCACCTCAGGCCTATTAAATATTATCCTTGCGACTTCTCCTTCTTTCTCAAACTTTACGAACATCATCTCGGGGATTCTAAATCCGAAGTGTTCGGCGGTTCCTCCGTGTAATAAACCTTTATCGTTGAACCCAAGGGTACATCCGAGCCTGGGGGCGGTTCAAGCTTAGTTACGTATCCCGGCTCCTCATCGAGGGTATAAACGGGTTCAATTTTCACCTTAAAACCCAGATCCTGCAAGGATCTTAACGCCATATCCAGCGACATCCCCACTATATCCGGCACCCTCCTATATGTTTTCCCACCCGAAACCGTAACAAAGATCTTCCTTCCCCTTTTTACCTTAGTGTTTGGGGGTGGTTCCTGCCCGATCACCAAACCCTGCGGGTGTTCCAAGCTCGGAACTATGGTATCAACAACGAGGGTCAATCCGACCCTTTGCGCCTCCGCCTTAGCCTCATCCACACTCTTTAACCTAAGGTTTGGAACCACGGTGGTGTTGTACCTACCCTGCAAAATCGGTATTATCAAACTCAGAAAAATGTCAAAGAAAAAGAGCCAAAATATAACCCAAAAAATAAAATAACCGCCGAACTTTAAGAAAACCTTCAACTTATCCATCATGCGGACCTTTTGAGCCTATGCTTTTCGTACCAATCATTTAGATATTTTACTATCTCCTCTATGGGCGTCCCCGGACCGAAGATCCTACCTACCCCCATACTTTCAAGAACCTTGGCATCCTCATCGGGTATTATCCCACCTCCAAAAAGTAGAACATCATCCATACCCTTCTCCTTCATAAGCTTCAGGATCTTCGGAAAGTAGGTCATATGGGCACCCGAAAGTATAGATATTCCTATGGCATCAACGTCCTCCTGAAGGGCCATATTTACCACGTTTTCCGCGGTTTGATGCAAACCCGTATATACAACCTCAAACCCAGCATCCCTAAGCGCCCTCACTATTATTTTTGCACCCCTGTCATGCCCATCCAACCCCACCTTCGCTATGAGGATCTTCATCGGCCTTTCCTTCATTTCCAAAAATTTTAAGGTGGGAAAGGGTCCTTTGCTTGATTTTAAATTTTTGCGAAAAGTTTTGGTTGTCCAAGGATGTATAGGGAATAAGGTTCTTCCGTTCAACTTCATTCACTGCGGGCGGAGATAAACTTTAATTAAAGAACAACCAATTTCAGGGAATGGGACGGTTTTATAATACCTTACGTATGAAAGGGCACATTTTACGCATTTCTGCGCTATGGGGTAGGGGTCTAATATTAGCCCTCTTCACACAGTACGCTTACGCTATTACATTCGCAAAAACTTATGGGGGAACAGACGAGGATGTGGCTCGTTTCGTTCGACAGACATCAGATGGTGGATACATAGTGGTGGGTGGGACATACTCCTTCGGTGAGGGTTATAGTGATATTTTCCTTATCAAGACGGATGCGTATGGAAACCTACAATGGGCTAAAACTTATGGGGGAACAGATATTGATTATGCTTTTTCCGTTCAACAGACATCTGACGGTGGATATATCTTGGCGGGTTATACAGGTTCCTTCGGTGCAGGCGGTGATATTCTCCTTATCAAGACGGATGCGAACGGAAATATACAATGGGCTAAAACTTACGGGGGAACATATAATGATGGTGCTTCTTCCGTTCAACAGACCTCAGACGGTGGATATATAGTGGTGGGTTATACATATTCCTTCGGTGCGGGCAATTATGATATTTTCCTAATCAAGACGGATGCGAGCGGAAACATAGGTTCGTGTTCAATAGTTCAAAATGCAAGCCCAACGGAAACAACACCCTCACCAACGGTAAATACATTTTCTCCTTCCGTTTCTTCCGTAAGTCCCACCATTAATTCCGTATCTCTAACCGTTACATCTCTAACCTTTAATGTTTCCGAACCCTGTCCCTTATCTATCTCTGAATCTTGCCAAATTCCAAGTGGTCTTATAACCCTATACAAAGGTGGGATAAAAATTACCAAATCTGGAGAATTTGAGGTGAAGGTTTATAATGTAAGCGGGGGCATAGTTAAGTCTGTGAAGGGTAAGAACGAAGTTAAGCTTGAGCTTTCAAGGGGCGTTTATTTCTTGGAGGTTGTCTCGGATGGTAGGGTTTTGAGGGAAAAGGTGGTGATCAGATAAAAGCTTATATACTCCATTAAACGAAATATCTACCGGAAAAGCATGAGATACAAAAATCCCTCAAATTCTCCTCAAAAACCTCCAAAGGTAAATATTTTAAACTGTCCGCCCCAAGGAACTTCCTTATTCCCTCAACGTCCATCTGGTTTGCTATAAGCTCCCTCATGTTTGGAGTATCTATCCCATAATGGCAGGGTCCTATGACGGGTGGAGAACCGATCCTTACGTGCACCTCCTTTGCCCCCACCTCCCTAACCATTGAAATTATCTCCCTCATCGTTGTCCCCCTAACTATTGAATCATCTATAAGGTATATCCTCTTTCCCTTTAAAACCCCCTCAACGGGAAAGAGCTTGGACCTTACCACGCTTACCCTCTTTTCTTGCGTGGGTTGTATGAAGCTCCTGCCTGCGTAATGGCTCCTTATAAGGCCGAAGTGTAAGGGTTTTCCGATTTTTGAAGAGAATCCAAGGGCGTATATATTTCCCGAATCCGGGATGGGAACCACTATATCAGCCTCCACTTCCTCCATCTCCGCAAGCTTCTCTCCAACGAAGTACCTCCAGTTATACACGGACCTTCCGAATATGTTGCTATCCGGCCTTGAGAAATATACGAGCTCAAAAGAGCAGGGTAGGGGAATACCCCCTTCAACCTCAAATTCTTTTAATGAATAAGGGTTCGCAATTATACCAACACCCCTTGGGAGTTCCCTTATAGGGACAATGCCCGCGGATCTTAGGGCGGAATCTTCGGAGGCAAACCAAATTTCCCCCTCCCTCTTCCCCATCCAAAGGGGCCTAAATCCGTACGGATCCCTAAAGGCTACCAAATTTTCTCCCTCTATCATCAAAACCGACCATGCCCCCCTTAGAATTTTTGCCATCTTTCTGAACCTTTCCTCAATTTCCCCATCAAGGGTAAGGTAAAGGTTCAATATTACCTCCGTGTCCGAAGTTGCCCTAAAAAATACTCCCTTTGATGATAACTCCGCCCTTATCTCCTGATGGTTCCTTATGTTCCCGTTATGTACAATTGCCTTTATCCCTTTTTCGGTTAAAACATAAAAGGGTTGTATGTTCTCCGTCCTCCAGCTTTCCCCCGTGGTTGAATACCTCGTATGCCCTATCAATACCTTAAATGTTGGATCCGACGGAAATTTCTCCGGTATTTGGGAAACCAAACCGAAAGTTTTAAAAGAAACAAGTTCTCCATCAACCGTATATCCTAAAAAACCTGCGGATTCTTGCCCCCTATGTTGCAACCCATTTAAAACTTCAAGGAATTTCCCAAGCCTAATTCCCTTCCCGCTAATTACCCCAGCTATCCCGCACATTACCTTATTGAATTTAAAACCACCGTTATTGAGCTCATACCCATGGCAAATGCGGATAACTCTGGAGGTATAAATCCCGTCATGGCGGTAGGGATAAGGAGGGAATTGTACAGAAAAGCCCAGAGGAGATTTTGAAGGATCCTTGAACGGGTTTTCCTCGCTATCTTTATTATCTCGGGAACAAGTTCTATATCCCCCCTAACTATTATTATGTCCCCAGATAGGATCGCCAGATCAGTTGCCCTACCCACCGCTATCCCCATATCCGACTCGGAAAGTACGGGAGCATCGTTTATCCCATCACCAACGAAGGCAACCTTACCGAACCTCCCCCTTAATTCCTTAACCTTTTCCACCTTTCCATATGGAGATAAATTAGCAAAATATTCAACTTTTAGCTTCTCCGCCACCCTTTTCGTGTTCTCCTCATTATCCCCGCTCATTATAAACACCTTCAAGCCCATACCCTTTAAACTTTCTACTACCTTAAACGCCGATTCTTTTATTTCATCCTCAACAAAAAACTTACCCTCAACCCCATCAACTACCCCCCTTATCCAACCCTCCCCCTTCTCTATCTTAACCCTTTTTCCATCCACATCCCCCTCTATACCTAACCCCACAATTTCCCTAAAGTTTTCAACCTTATATGGTGAGCTCCCAACAAATCTGTATATAGCCTTGGAGTATGGGTGGGAGCTCTTTTCCGCCAAGGAAGAAATATAAGGTAAGATCCAACTTTCCCCCTCAAACTTCACCACATATGGCCTTCCCTCCGTTAATGTTCCCGTCTTATCAAAACAAACAACCTTAATATCCTTAGCGTTTTCAAGAGCTTGAGGGTACTTTATCACTATTCCCCTCTTTATAGCCCTTGATATTCCCACCGCTATTGCCAAAGGTGTAGCTATACCCAAGGCGCAAGGGCAGGCAATTACCATAACCGATATGGCGGAGTATAAGCCCCTTGCGAAGTTCCCCATAAAGCCCCAAAAGATCAAGGTTAATATTGCAAAAAGTAAAACCCCCCAAGTAAAACGTGCGGAGATTTTGTCCGCCAATGTTTGAATCTTACCCTTTTCCTCCTGAGCGGATAGTACCGCTTTCTTTAGGTTTCCTACGAAGGTATCCTCCCCCACCTTTTCCGCAACAACCTCAAGATAACCGCTTATTAAAACGGAACCCGCGAACACCCTTTCCCCCTCCGAAACCTTAACCCCCTCAAACTCCCCCGTCAAAACAGCCATAGAAACCTCCCCTTCCCCCCTCAAAACCCTCCCATCAACCGGTATCCTCTCCCCACTTTTCACCACAACCACATCACCCTCAGAAATCTCCTCCGCGTAAAGTTTAACCACCTCCCCATCCCTCAATACATTGGCAAATCGCGGGATACCCTCAATCAAGCTACCCAACTCCTTATATACCCTCTCCCTCATCCTCTCCTCTACGGACTTTCCGAGCAAAACCAAGAGTATAATTACGCTTGCTGGCTCAAAGTTCATAGAAATTAGGGCGCTTAAACTCCCCAAGGTTATTAGACTGTTCATATTTGGAGAAAATTTCAAAAACCCACCTATTCCGGATTTTATTATCGGATATCCAACAAAAAGTACCACAAAACTTGCTAAGATCCCTTGCAGGATGTGGTTATCAAAGGGCTTAAGGTGAAAATGATGCCCAAGAAGGACCAAAAGGGTGGGAACAAAGCCAATCAGAAACCTATGAAATAAGCTTATCTCCCTTCTTCTTGAAATTTCCCCTTCGATCTCGTATGGGAAACCCCTATCCTTAATCAACTTTATTATTTTCCCTTCGGAAACCTGTAAGGGTGAGAACTTGATAAAAAGCCTCCTGCTTATGTTTTCCACCTCAACTTCTATTACCCCCTCCACCTTTAAAAGATCCTCCACCAACTTTTTAAGCTCTTCTTGCCCTATATCCTGAAACCTTACCACAACTTCCCCATAAGATATACTGTACCCGAAGCTCTTAAGATCCTTTATGGCAGATAAAAGACTTTCGGGTTCTTCAAGGTAAACAAGAGCCCTACCCGATGAAAAATCTACCCTGACCTCTTTTATACCCTTCGATTTGAGCACACTTTCTACGCTCCTTGCACAGGATTCACAAGTCATCCCCCTGACGGGGAGGAGAAGCTTTTTCAAAGAAATGGCCGGGGAGGGAGTCGAACCCCCGACACAGGGATTTTCAGTCCCCTGCTCTACCACCTGAGCTACCCGGCCTTAGGTGGGTATTATAAAGGGGAAAGAACACCTGGGTGCCAAAACTTCACCGCCATAAAATATACATTTATTCAAAATTGGGACCCTTATATACGCTGGGAGGGGGATGTATGAATGCCTTAGAAAAATTCCAAGACCTATTGAGGGAAATTTTCCAGTTTGAAAGTTCAGATCTTGACTTTGGAATATACAGAATTCTCAACTACAAACGGGATGAAGTAGAAAAGTTTATAAACCAAAAACTGCCACAGATAATAGAGGATGCCTTTCAAAAGCACAAGAAAAACTTATCTGAGGACATACACGAAGAGTATGAAAGGGTAAGGAAGGAGATAATAAGAACCCTTGGAAATAATGCTTTTACACCAACCGGGGAGCTAAACCCTGTTTTTGCAAACACTCCTCTCGGACAGGAATACTTGCGAATAAAAGAACAAAAAGAGATTTTAGAAAAGCTAGAAGAGATAAAAGAACAAGTTTATAACGACCTTTACTCTTTCTTTTCAAGGTTTTACGAAGATGGAGATTTTATTCCACAGTACAGGTATTCAAAGGAGCCAAAATACAGCATACCCTACAACGGAGAAGAGGTAAAGCTTTACTGGGCAAATGCAGACCAATATTACATAAAAACAGGCATACTCTTTAGGGACTATACCTTTAAGGCAGGGGACAAAAGGGTAATCTTTAGGACAGTATCCGCACGGGAGGAGATAAACAGCAACAAGGCAACAAAGCAAAGGTATTTTGTTTTGGATGAAGAGCCAATACAAATAGACCAAGAAGGCATAATAATCAGATTTCAATACAGGGAACTGGGCGAAGAGGAGATAAAGCTTTACAAGGATAATGGAAATAATCGGGAGATAGAACAAGAGGAAGAAAACGGAGGAAGGGGAAGAGGCGTAAAACAGGAGAAGATAAACGAAAAGATTTTTGAGAAATTAGAAAAAGATTTAAAGGAGCTATTTTACAAGAGAAGTGATCTTCAACACGTAATTAAGAGACTGTTTGAAAAACGAGAAAACCAACCACCCTTACTCCTTTATCACATAAACCGATTTACCGCAAAGAACACAAGGGACTACTTTATTCACAAAAACCTACGGAAGTTTTTAATGGGACAGCTTGATTATTTCATAAAGTCTGAGGTATTGAACTATGAAACCCTTTCGGAAGAAAAGTATTTAGACAAGCACATAACAAGGGCGAAGGTTGTTAAGGAAGTGGGAGAAAAGATCATAGACTTTTTGGCACAGATTGAGGATTTTCAGAAAAAGCTTTGGGAAAAGAAAAAGTTTGTTATACAAACCCATTATGTGATTACCTTAGACAGGATTAAGGAATGGGCGGGCGAGGAGTTTTACAGAGAAGTTTTAAAAAAGGTTTTGCAAAACAAAGAACAGCTTGAGGAGTGGGAAAGGCTTGGCTTTGGAAGGTTTGAAAGTGAATGGGATTTAGTAGGCAAAAAGCTTCCCATTGATACAGGATACTTTGACGAGAGGTTTAAGTGGGAGCTTTTGGAGAGGATAAGCGAAAGGGTTAATCTGGATGATGCACTGGATGGGCTTTTGATAAAGAGCGAAAACTGGCAGGCTTTGAATACGATTTTGAATAGGTATAGAGAGAAAATAAAAACAATATATATAGACCCACCATACAATACAGGAAATGATGAGTTTCTATATAGGGATAGATATCAACATTCTTCTTGGCTTACAATGATGGAAAATAGATTAAGTTTAGCAAGAGGGCTATTGAGCGATGATGGAGTTATTTTTATAAGCATAGGAGATACACTTAGATCTCAAGTTAGAATAAATTCGTCATCACGTTTGCAAGATCTCTGTAATCAAATTTTTGGCGAGGGCAACTTTATAGCAACTCTTGTCAGGAAAAGTGGAACGGCACCGAGACAGGATATAAGACACATAGCTAATTCTCACGACTATGTATTATGCTATGCGAAGAATATAGACTATGCTAAAATAAACCGAAGAGTAGCCAATGTGTCAAGATTAAGATTCCGAGACAAATATTTTAATGAAAGGGGATATTTTGATTTAAATCAATTAGACAGGGGTAGCATTCAATACTCTGAAAGCTTAGATTATCCTATAATTATTGAAAAAGGAACGATTATTGAAATTTTTGATGGGAAAACATTCAAGAAGCTACCAGCTCCGGAAAGAATAGAAATCTGGCCTGGTGGTGATCCTAATGATAAAAGATGGATTTTTAGGTGGTCAGAAGAAAAAGTAAGGTGGGGTATAGAAAATGATTTCATTGTTTTTAAAAAAGATAGGAAAGGTAAATGGAAAGTTTACTACAAGGAGTATGAACTCGTTGACAATGAAGGTCGGCCAAGAGAAAGAACTAATCCTTACGATACATTAATTTTAGAATTTCCTAATGAGCTTGGGACATATGAAATTGAAAACTTGTTTAACGAAAGGGTTTTTGAATATCCCAAACCATCAGATTTAATAAAGCATTTATTAAAAATGGGATCTTGCAATGATTCTTTAATTCTTGACTTCTTCGCTGGTTCTGGCACAACTGCACACGCAGTTATGAAGTTAAACAAAGAAGATGGAGGCAATAGAAAGTTTATTCTCGTAGAGATGGCAAACTACTTTGAAACTATCATATTACCAAGAATCAAGAAAGTTGCCTATTCTTTTAACTGGAAAGATGGAAGACCGCAAGATACCGATGGATTAGGAGTTTTCTTTAAATACCAAATTCTTGAGCAATACGAAGACACCCTTGATAACCTTGAGCTAA
>Ga0079995_1061997_pt1 | contig 25440 bp, 18 predicted proteins | sample FaiFalFF_MnMetaG_2_FD_69198 | JGI IMG/M metagenome (GOLD analysis project Ga0079995, IMG submission 69198) | Freshwater microbial communities from Yellowstone National Park, Wyoming, USA - Fairy Falls C (FF_Mn_C) (SPADES assembly) (version 4) | ecosystem: Environmental > Aquatic > Freshwater >...
CCTAAAGAGGCTCTTGCGTTTATAAATGGTGTGGCTTTCTCTTTGTCTTTGTTCTCTTTTGGAGTATTTTTACTAGAAAAATTAATTAACTATTCTAATTTAGTTTTTGTTATATCCTTAATTGCTAATAATGTTAATTATGATCATTTTAATTTAAATATATCTAAAACGAGAAGAAATAGTTTCTTTTTATGTGTTTTAAAAGATATTAATAAGTTATTGAAAGATTTTTTAAGTGAATTATATAAAGATTATTATTTACAGGCTCCATATAGTTATAGATGTTATCCTCAAATTTTGGAATCTTTTTTACTCGTTTTAGATATTTCTAAAAAAATAATAGATGATGAACTTAATACTGTTAGTGATAATCCTTTAGTAATAGGAGATAATTTTTACTCAGCAGGTAATTTTCATGGAAATACTATTTCTACTTTCAGTGATCATTTAAAATTACATATATTTCAATTATCTAACATCTCTTATGAAAGACAGAATCATTTACTAAATCCTGATTTTTTAACTACTAAGCCTGGTTTAAGTTCTGGCTTTATGATTTCTCATTATTTAACTTCTCATCTTTTAGCAGAACTAAAAACATATACTAATTATGTAAGTGTTAATAATTATCCTGTTAGTTTGAATCAGGAAGATTTTATAACTCACTCTGAATTATCTACTAAAAATTTATTAAAATCTATCAAATTAGCTTTTAAAATATTAACTTTAGAGCTAATAATGGCTATTCAAAAGGTAAAATTAAAAAATATTAATATAAACGAAAATAATTTAAAAAACGAGTTATTAAAGTATTTTGAAGCTAAAGTTTTAAATGAGCTAAATAATTTCCCAATAAAAGATGATTTAGATCTTCATAAAAAATACACTAATCTATATAATCTCCATTCTGTATTTATTGATAACCTTAAATTTATAAAATTTAAAATATAAATAAATATGATTTTTGGGAGTAATGAAAAGACTTAATTGGGATTAATCTTGGCTTTAATTTATTTAAAAGTTAATCTCAAGTAAAAAGTTAATTTAAAGAATAAAAAGTAAGGTATTATTTTTTATAATGAAAAATTGTATTTAATTTCTAAATTTTAGTAAATCTTTTATTTTGCTAATTTCTATTCATTTGTTATGTTTTGAAGTTTTATTTTATATTGATATAATTTATATATAAATTTATTTAGGGTAATTACTAATGAGTTCAATAGAATTTTCTTTAATTAAGATTAAGTCTTCAATTCTGATGCCACCTATATTTTCTATATAAATCCCAGGTTCAATTGTTATTACATTTGATATATTTAAATAATCATTAGAAGCAGAAGATAAAGAAGGTAATTCATGGATTTCTAAACCTACTCCATGTCCTAACCCATGAGTAAAATAATTCTCTAAATTATATTTTTTAAATATTTCTACTGCTTTAAAAAATACTTCTTTAGCAGGTACTCCAGCTTTTAAAAAATCTATAGAATTTAGTTGAGCCTCTAAAACTATATTATATAATTCTTTAAATTTAGGGTTATTTCCAAAACAAAAAGACCTAGTTATATCACTATGATACCCTAAATAAGTAGCACCCATATCTATTATAATAAAATCGTTTTCTTGTAAAATAGTATCTTTAGGGGTATAATGAGGATAAGCACTATTATTTCCAAAGGCTACAATAGGTTCAAAAGCTAAACCTCCCCCTAATTCAGTTATTCTCTTTTTTATATAAAAAGCTACTTCGGATTCCTTAATTTTTGATATATTGCTTTTTAATAATTCTTCAACTTCTTTTAATACCACTTGAGTTATTTCCATAGCTTTTTTAATTAATGAGATTTCGGGTTCTTCTTTAATAGCTCTTATATTTTCAACGAGAAAGTAAGTAGGAATTATTTTAAAATGTTCTTGATAAACTAAATAACTACTAAGTGTTAAATTATTGGCTTCTACTGCTAATTTTGATACTTTTAATTCTTTTAATAAGTTTATTACTGTGTTAGTAAGTCTGTTTTTGTCATTAGCTTCGATTATAGTAGTATTTACTGCTTCATTTTTAGCTCTTAAAGTATATCTACCATCTACTATTAAATAATTTTCATTAGGGGTAATTACTAATATACCTGTGCTTCCACTAAAATTAGATAAATAATAGAAATTATTTCTATTATTTGTTATAAAAGCATCTGCACCTATGATATTCAATTGGTTTTTAACTTTTTGGGTCCTTTTGTTATATATTTCATTTATTTTATTTTCAGTAAAACTAAGCATTTACATCACTCCTCTTTTTATTGGTATCTTAACTGTGATATATTTAATTTATTTTACTTTTAGTAAAGCTAAGCGTTTAAAATACAAATTTTTTTTATGGTATCCTAAGTAATTAGCACCGAATTGGCACATACCTACTCCATGTCCAAAACCTCTACCTTCAAATATAAATTTACCTTTTGTTTTTATTATTTTTTCTATAAAATTAGATGGTAATAAAGAATAATACATAATTTATAACTTCATTATTGTTGTATATTTCATTTATTTTATTTTTGGTAAAGCTAAGCATTTAAAATACAAATTTTTTATGGTATCTTAACTGTCATATATTTCTAGAAAAACTAAACATTTAAATACGCTCCTTTTTAATGAGATCTTTATTGTTATATATTTATTTTATTTTATTTTTAGTGAAACTAAGTATTTAAAAAACCCCGTTTTTTAGAGTATCTTTAAGTATAGGTAATAAAGTGTCAATAGTTTGGAAAGGATCTTTTTTAATTCTAAATCCTGCAGCTAGGTTATGTCCTCCTCCTCCAAAATCCTCTGCTATTTTCCTTATTGGAATATTTTTTGACCTTAAACTAACTTTTGATTTATTTTCTTGGAGTTCTATAACACTAAAATAAATTTCCACTTCACTTAAATAATCTACATTTTCTATTATGTTATTTACATCTTCTAAATTCAAATTAAATTTTTCTAAATCAGATTTTAGTATATAAGAATATGCTATTTTTTCATCGATTTTTAATCTATCATAAAAAACTGATAATATTTTATATTCGTTAATAGATTTCTTATTAATATTATAGAATATTTCACTCCAATTAACTAAATTTCTTAATTCAGAAAGTATTTTTAGAGATTTTGAGGTTAAAGAAGAATATTTTAAGCCACCTGTATCTGAAATTATACCCATTACTATATATTTTGCTATTTCTTCATCTATGTTTATTTCAGTATCAACTATAATATCATATAAGGCTTCATTAATTGAACATGCATCCGTATCTACATAATAATAACTACCAAATAGATCGTTAGAAGCATGATGATCAAAGTTTAAAATTATTTTATCTTTTAGGATTTCTTCATAATTATTATTTTCTAAATTTTCTAAATTAAGTGCTTCTAAAAACCTTTTGTAATTACCAGTTTCAATAGCTATAATACAATCAAATTTAGAAATAAAATCTTCTAAATTAATTTTATTTATAACCTCATTTTCTTTAAAATTAAAAATTTCTATAAAATTTTTATTTAGTGGATCTTTTGAATAAAGAGTAACTTTTTTATAGAAGTAATCATTTAGGATTTTTTTAATAACCTTCATTGCTGATAAACAGTCTATATCTGGTGAAGGATGAGCAACTAATAAGACATTCTTCACTTTTATGAATAGTTTTCTTAAATAGTTTAAAGAAATATTGGATTTTATCATCTTTAAACCTCCATTTAAAATTATAGCTTGTTTATTAATTTGTTTATTAATTTAAAAGTTCATAAATTTCTTTAGCTATATAAATTTTTAAGATATTTTCTTCTTTTTTTATGTTTATTACTCTTATTTTGTTATCGTTTAGGATTTCAGTGAATTTTTCTATTTCATTTTTTAATATTTCAGTGGGTATATCTTTTGATTTTTCTTTTTCTTTATCTTTTTCTTTATTATAGCTAAAGTTTATTTTATCTGAAATTATTATTTTAAAATCAAAATAATTTAACTCTTCATCTGCTTTAATTGTTTCTAAAACTATTTTTAAGGGTAAGGATATTAGGTTAAGAATTTTTTTATCTAGTGAAATAATACTATCCTTAAACATTATTTTAAAAGTTATAAAATAATTTTAAAACTTAAGTAATTAAGTTAAAAAAATATTACATTCTAAATATGGCGTAATTAGTATCTTTAAATGGGCTATTAAGGGATATAGAGATTAATTTAGCTAAGATATTTCTGGTTTGAATGGGATCAATGATTCCATCATCCCAAAGTCTGGCACTACTATAATAAGCACTTCCTTCTTGTTCATATTTTTCCATTATTTTATTTTTAAATTCTTCTTGTTCTTTTTCAGACATTTCTAAGCCTTTAGCTTTTAGTTGCTGAATTTTAACAGTTAATAGAGTTAAAGCTGCTTGTTCTCCTCCCATAACTGATATTTTAGCAGTTGGATACATAAATAAGAATCTTGGATTATAAGCTCTACCGCACATAGCGTAATTACCTGCTCCAAATGAGTTACCTACTATTATCGTGAATTTAGGGACATTGGAATTAGCAACGGTATTAATCATTTTAGCTCCGTCTTTAGCTATTCCTCCGTGTTCATATTGCTTACCTACCATAAACCCTGTTATATTTTGTAAAAATATAATGGGGATTTTTCTACTATTACATAATTGTATGAAATGAGCTCCTTTTAAAGCAGATTGTGAAAATAGGACTCCATTATTAGCTACAATACCTACTAAGTATCCCCAAATCCTTGCAAATCCAGTAACTAAAGTAGGCCCATATAGTGGTTTAAATTCATGAAAATAGCTACCATCTACTATCCTTGCTATTAATTCTCTAATATCAAATGGTTTCCTTAGATCTTTAGGAATAATTCCGTAAATTTCTTCAGGGTCATAATAAGGGTCTTCAGGTTCTTCTTGAGGATATTCATATTTCTCTACTTTACCAAGATTTCTTATAATACTTCTGGCTATCATTATAGCATGTTCATCATTATAAGCAAGGTAGTCTGCTACTCCTGAGATTTTAGTATGTACTTCTCCACCACCTAATTCTTCAGCACTAACTTCTTCACCTGTAGCAGCTTTAACTAATGGAGGACCTCCTAAAAATATAGTGCCTTGATTTCTTACTATAACTACTTCATCACTCATAGCAGGTACATAAGCACCACCTGCTGTACAGCTACCCATAACTACTGCTATCTGAGGAATCTTATTAGCTGACATTCTGGCTTGATTATAAAATATTCTTCCAAAATGTTCTTTATCAGGGAAAACTTGATCTTGTAGAGGTAAAAATGCTCCTCCTGAATCAACTAAATATATACAAGGCAAGTTATTTTCTAATGCTATTTCTTGGGCTCTTATGTGTTTTTTTACTGTTAAAGGGTAATAAGTTCCTCCTTTTACTGTGGCATCATTTGCTATTATCATTACTTCTCTATTTTCTACTACTCCTATTCCTGTAATTATTCCTGCAGCAGGCACTTCATCTTCATATACATTATAAGCTGCTAATGGGGATAGTTCTAAAAATTTTGTACCTTTATCTATTAATAATTCTATTCTTTCTCTTACTAATAATTTATTTCGTTGTTTATGTTTTCTTTTAGCTTCCTCACTTCCTCCTGCTTTAATTTTTTCTAATATTTCATAATATTCTTGTACTTTGGATTTCATATATTCAAAATTTTCTTTATACTCGAGGGAATTTTTATTTATTTTTGATTCTATTCTGTTAAATTCTATCTCTTTTAGCATATTTTATTATTCTACCTCTTTTATCTCTACTCCTTTATAATAGTGTTTTAATATAAATGAGTAATCAAAATGGTATCCTAAGTAATTAGCGCCAAATTGGCACATACCTACCCCATGTCCAAAACCTCTACCTTCAAATATAAATTCATCTTTTGTTTTTATTATTTTTTCTATAAAATTAGATGGTAATAAAGGATAATACATATCTTTTGAAAATAAATATATTGAATCATCTTTATATACAGTATATTTGTAAAAATTGTTTCCTTTTTTAGAAATTATAGTTAATTTATTAATTCTTTGGCTTTGATTTTTTTCAAGTATAATATTATAAATATTTCCTTCATATTTTTGTGATAAAAAATAGGGAATTGTTTTTGATAATATTAAATTTAGTTCAGTTTTACTGAATTTTAGCTTCCATTTAAAGAGTTTAGAATCTTTACAATAAGCATTATCTATATTATCCTGATAATCTTTAACTGATTTTAAATAAGGGATAGGATTATAAAATACGTCTTGACTATTTGCTGTTAATCCCCCGCAGGTAGAGTGATATAAAGCATCTATAGGAATATTTTTATATGTTATTATTAAGTTATGTGTAAAGGTAGAGGCTAAGTAGCTTTTAAATGTTTGGTTATATTGTCCATTAAATGCTTGACAGTGAGGTTTATTACAGAGATTATAATTTTTATGTCGTTTATATTTAAGACTTTTGAAAGCATAGGTTCTTGCTGCTATTGCTTGAGCTTTTAGTGCTTCTAAACTAAAACTATCTGGCATCTCGCTTATTACTACATCCTGTACATAATTATCCATATCAATTACTAAAATCAAAATATTATCTTTTAAATATAGTTCTTTAAAATGGGTAGAAAATATTTCTTGGATACCCTTTTGTTTATTCAGTTTTATAAATAATATAATGTTATCTTTGTTATTGCTAATTATTTTATTTCCATTTTCTAATTCATTTATTACTAAATTTGTATTTATAAAATCTTCAAAGATATTTTTAAAATTTCCTAATTGATTTGCTCCGCTTAAACCTACTAAGTTAAAATATTTCATTTTATCTAAATCTATATCTTCTATTCCTATTGTTATGTATAAGTTTTTTCTAGATTTTATTTGATTTTGCGTATTATACAAATTTTTAATATTTAGTTTTTGTTTTTCAAGATATTTGTTAAGTAAATAATTCAAATTTAAGTTTTTTTGATTTTTTAGGGATGAATTAAATATGAAATTATTGCTAAAAGCTAATTCATAAGGTTTTATGATTGAAAATATATTAAAATTTTGAGGATTAATTTTTTTTAAATTTAGTTTTAGAATTAAATTAAGTAAATCAATATTAAAATTATATATATAAGGATTAGAGTAATTTTCAATTGTAAAGGTATTTTCTGCTAAAAAGTATATATTATTGTTAATTTTAACTAAAAAGGGGGTGTTATCTTCTAAATATGCTAAAATCTCATAATCATATAGCAATTGTAAATTAACTGTATATTTTCTTGAGAGTAAAATTTCTTTGGGGTGGTCTTTAAAATAATTTGTATAGTTTTTACTTATTTTAAAATAATTATATTCAATGTTATTAAAATTAATATTAGCTATGTTAAATAATTCATATATTTTATAGTGATTTTTTTGGTAAAATTTGTTATAAATTAGGCTTTGGTAAGTAAATAATATTTTTCCATTGCTGTCTAAGTAATCTTTAAATTTCAAAATAACATTAATTGGTAGTGTTCTACAATCATTTACTATAAGTAAATCTATATCAAAGCTGTCTAATAAATTTAAACTTCTATCGGTTATAATTATATAATTTATATTGTTTAAAGCTAAAAATTTTTTTAAAAAATAGAATTCTTTTAGGTATCTTCTATTTAAATGGTAAAATGTGTCATAAGAAAAATAGATTCCTATTATTTTTGTATCTTTGGATTTTTGGTAATTCTTTAGATTTTTGTTATAAAAATACTCAAAGGTTATATTTGAAAAGTAATCATAAAAATATATAATAAAAAAGAAAAGAAATACTAAAGTAGAAAAAAGTGATAATTTAGTAAGATGAAAAAATTTTTTCATAATCTAAATTTTTGTAGTTATATATAAAAATTTTCTCTAATTTTCAGAAGAATTAGCTTATTTCACATTGACAGTTTTTTTTTTATTATGAAGGATTTCTTATTTTTCCACCTAATTATTATATTGGATTAAATATATAGCATAAATGTTTAGCTTACCTATAGGGGAATTGAAAGTTAAAAGTTTTGTTTAATTCTCATTAGTTTGAATATTTTTATAAACTTCTAATTAGGAACATTATGGGAGAAAAAATAGATAAAGCAATAACGCCAGCAACTAATCCTGCTAATGCTGACATTATAGGCTCTAATAGTTTATTAATTGTATCAAAAGAAGTGTTAGCTTCTAGCTCTGCTAATTCTGCTAATTTTTTTAAGGTTTTAGGTAATTCCCCACTTTCAAACCCAGAATTTATTTGCTTAATATACATGGGTTTAAATGCGTCATTATAATTAAGTATTTCTAGTAAATCCCCTTTTTTAGCTTTATCATATAATTTTGAAAAAAAAGTAGCAAATGGTTCTACTGTTTCATTTCTTAAGATTAAAAAAGTAGTTAAAAAATTAAGTCCGCTTTCTAAACTAACTGCCCATAAATTTAATACTAAGCTTAAATAAGAATTATATATGGCATTCCCTATTACAGGGATTTTAAATATATAGTTATAAATTTCTTTTTTATTAAAGGTTAGCAAATTTTTTAAAATAAAGTAAGCTATTAAACTTATAATAAATAATAAAAGAAGCAGTCTTATATCAAATATAGATGTTAAAATACTAAGTAATTTAAAAGCGAAAGGCTCAGAGATTCCTAAATCTGCATATAAACTTCTAAACGATGGAATTATCAGATTTTTAAAAATTAATAATATACCAGAAATTACTATTAAAAATAAAGACGGGTATATTAAGGATTTTATTAAATTATTTTTGGTTTCTATCTTTTTTTGTAATATAGATTCTATTTTTTTTATTACATAAGGTAAGTTTTCTGTTTGTTCTCCTATTTTAAGAATTGATAATTCAATTCCATCTAATATTTTTGTTTTTTGGAAAGCGGTTGATAAATTTGTTCCTGATAATACCATTTTTTTTAAATTAGTAAATTCTTTTTGATATTTTTTAAATGTTTGGATACAGATTTCTAAGGAATAACCTAATGGGACACCGCTTTCTATTAAAGTCCTAAATATCATTAAAAAATTTAATCTCTCTTGATCTTTTAACATTTTATTTTTATATTTATAAAAATACTATAAAAAACCTCCTTAAAAATCAATCTTAAAAATCAATACCTAAAACTTTAGAATTAAACTTATTAATGATTTATTAATGATAGAAATTACTAATAATTAAAATCAATAGCTATAATTTTATCTGTATGTATGTTAAGAAGATCAATAGGATCAATAAAGGATAATCTTTTATCATTAATATAATATTCGTTTAAACCACTTGTAGCAGATATTGATGAATGTATACCTCCATATACATATATATTATTTAAATATCCACTACCACTTAGTGATAACCTAGAATTATCGTTATACATTGCTACGTATTTACCGCATAAGATTAATGAAGTATTTGATGAATTAAAATTACTACGATCTAATATAATATTTTCTGTTACTAAAGTAAATAGGTTATTGTTATTAGTTACTGGTATATTATCTTTTTTAATTTTTGTAGGATCTATATTATTACCTGTCTTTATATTATTAGCTGTTTCTTCATAAAGTATATGCCCCTTTATAGTAGTAGAATAGTTTTGAAGAGTTATTAAATAAATTTTTTCTTTTATTATTCCATTATCTGAAGACAAATTTCTATCTGATCCTATTATAGGGTTAGCAAAAACTAATATGTATATTAAAGAATTCCTTGTTTTATATATAATATAATTATTTCCCCTTTTTAAAACTTTATATACATATCCATTATCTGGATTAAGGGTAAAATTAATATTTCTATTACTTCGTGAATCTCTAATCTGATTTTCTAAGTCATTAGCAAGATCTCTATCATTTGTTATTAAAGAACTATTATTTTTGTCAAAATCAAAAGTTTGGGGGTCTCTTACTAAGATAAAACTAGAATCATAATTACCATTATAAAATATATCTATTTTTTGATTGTTATTTTCAATATTGAAATTTATATTAGGATTATTATTATTTTGTTTTTTAACTATTAATACCCCTTTATCATTTAGTTCTACATCTTGAGAAGGTGTGGAATATAATTGTTGAAATACTTTTATTAAGAATTTATCATAGTAATTTATAGGGTCTAAATCTACTCTATATAGTTTTTCTGTATATTGTTTTGTTAATTCTTTATCTGTAATAGGGGTATAAGTTGGGTTTCCATAACTATCAAGTGTTACTTTATAAGGTTGGGCATTGTATTTTAGAAGAAGTGTACTGAATATCTTATTGCTGTTACTTTGTATATCTATTCTATTTGCTAGAAAAACTGTATCATTATAGTAAGAAGAATTATCAAAATAGTAACCATTGTATCTAGTGGATAGTTTATTAATATTTCCTAAATTGATTTTATACTGAACAATTGCTTTAGCTAATATATTATTGTTTTCTAATATTTTAACGTAAATATTATATCCATCTATATTTTTTATTTGGTATTGGTAATTTTTTCCTTTATAGGGGATATTACCTGTAGAGTTTCTATAATTTTCTCTATAGATATTTGTAGCTATAAGTATTAAGCTTTTAAGATCTGAACTTCTTTTAGCTTTTTTTATTAACTCTTTTGTAGTTCTTATATCTGAGGAGACATAATTGAATAAAATGATACTAAAAAATGAGATAAATAAAGTAAATAATGTTAACCATAAGTATAAAGAGAATCCATTTTGAGCTTTATAAAATCTCATAATACCTCCTCTTTCTCTTATTTTTTTATACATTTTTTTAATACATTTTTGATAAGTTTATTAGGTTACTTTATCCCCTTAATTATTATAAAGATTTTCGTTAAAAAAATATTAAAAAATTATTTCTTAATTGTTAAATTTTGATAAATTTTTAAATTTATTATGATTTGTTTGTAAATAGATTTTATTTTAGTAGATATTGTATTATTTTATCTGTTATGGGGAAGCCTGATCTGGTTTCAAAGCCTACAAACATTGGAGCAGGATTTATATCTAAAAAATAATAATTATCATTAGATTTTTTTAAATCCAATGCACAGAATTCTAAGCCAATAAATTTGGAGAATTTTATTATTGAATTTTCTAATTCTTTAGTAATATCTATTATTTTAATATCTTCTATATTTTGTTTTTCTCTATAATCTAAATCTGGAGTAATTAAATATAAGCTAACTAAAATTTTATTACCTAAGACAAATACTCTAATTTCTTGACCTTCTATTTTCTCTTGAATTATAAAAGTTTTATAATCCAAAGTTTCTATTATTTTTTCCAATTCTTTTTCATTTAGTGGTCTTACTAAATCTCCACCAGCAACTGGTTTAATTATTAAATTTTTATGTTTATTTTCTTTATAAAATTTTAGTATTTCTCTACTTTTATTGGATACAAAAGTTTGTGGAATTTTTAAATTAAATTTTTTAGCTAAAGCATAGGTATATGGTTTATAAAAATGTATCCAAAAAGTGCTTGGACTATTAACTACTTTAGCTCTATTTAATTTAGCAATATTTACTAAAGAATATAAGTAAGAATAATAATTTCTATAAGTATAGAATTTCTTTTCATCTGAAGAATAATTGAAAGGGTTAAAGGCATTAATAAAAATAGCCCTTATAAAAAAGGAGAAATTTAAATCTATTTCTGGGTATCTATCTAATTTTATCTTATTTATTAAGTTATCTAAGTATACAAAAGAGTTATATTCTAATGGAAATATTTTGGTATCTATGAATATTGAATTTATACCTTTTTCTTTTGCACGATTATATATATAATTGGCATTATAATCATTACTATCTGCAATAAATATTAAGTTTTTTGTATTCTTTTTACTCATATTTTTTTATTCATAATCTATTTCTTCTATTTTTATATTTTCTATATCGATTTTCTCTTTTCTATATTGTTCTAAAAGATAGTATTTATCAGTATTTATCTTGTTTATTAATTTTTTGATTTCATTATAAACTTTTAATGTTAGTTCATCTTCTTTTTTAACATCTTTAAAGTCATATGAATCTATGTTGTTTATATCAATTTTTTCTAGGCTATTTTTTAGCTTTTTTAAAGATGATAAAGAATAATTTAGTGCTTTTTGTAATACTTTAGGGATCGGTATATTTATTTTTAAGTTAGAATCTTGTATTGATAAATCTAATTCATTTATCCAATTATCTATAGCTAATTCAATTATATCTTGTGTTATGTTATTACTTTTGTACATTTCTATTAATTTTAAGAGTTGATTAAGAAAAGGAGAGTTAGAATCTAACTTGTATTCCCAGCTAAATTCACAATTTGGACAAAAATATCTGTTATCTTCTTCTTTATTTATTAACTCTAAGCATAATATACATATAGCATTATCTGGCATTTTCTAACTCTCCTTGTTTTTTTAATCTATATATTTATTTTTTATTAAAATATTTTTATTCAGCTTCGGGTAGATAAGCATGCTCTATTCTAGCTGAACCTGTGTTAATAATTTTAGGCATACTGTTTGTATAGTCTCTTCCTACAATTGGATTAGGATAATAATCAATTGGTGGGTTAGGATTAATTATGGGAGGAAACCCTATTCCGATTCCTTTATTATTAATCAGTCTTTGTAAGATTTTTTTCAATAATTCTAATAGTCTATTATATTGAGTATTAATTGGATCAAGTAGAATTGGACCAGAAGGAACACCTGGATCTTCTCCTTCTTCACCAACTCTCATTGTGCTAACTCTGTCATCTCCTTCTTCACCAACTGCCAATGTGGTAAAGCGATTTCCATCTTCACCAACTGCCTGTGTAGTAGAGAATCCGCCTTCACCAGCGCGCATTGTGGCTTCTCCTTCTTCACCATACATCATTGTGCTTGCATGACCAGGAGGTAATGCACCTGGTTTTGGATTAAAATCTGCTCTTACTTCTGACATATTTGATCCCTCCTTTAAACTTTATTTATTTTTTGTTTTCAATATAAACATAATCATTTTTTTTAAAACTAAATAAGATTTTGATATTTTTTAACAATTTTTTTACAAAGTTTGTTTTTAATTTATTATGAAGAATTTTCCATAACCATTAAATAAATCTATAAATTATATATAATTTAATAGAGATTAAAGAGGTTAATAATAAAAAAGTGTTTAATAGTATAAAAAGAGGATAAGATAAAAAGAGGGGTTGTAGCTCAAAAGGATAGAGCGTTGCCCTCCTAAGGCAAAGGTTGCCGGTTCGATTCCGGCCAACCCCACCATAATATAAACCTCATCTAAAGTCCCCCCTTAACTAAACCTTTCAAAAATCAAACTCCTTATATACTTAACCCCCAAATAAATACTTATTAACACAAAAAACAAATTAATAATAAAAAATACTAAAAATAATTTAAAATTAATTAAAAATAAAAAAACATTAATAATTGATAAAATAAGAGTTAAAGCAATTAAAAATAATTTTAATTTTTTATTATAACTCTCCAAATAGTCATTTAAAATCTCTGAAATCTTAACAAAAAGAAAACTATTAAGCTTTAAATTAATATTCTTTAAAAATTCCGTTCTGTCTGATTTATTTAACTTAATATTTAGTAAATCTTTGTGTAAATTTTGATAAATAAAATAAATTAACTTTTCATAAGGATTACCTTTATAAAGTCTTAAAAATAGATTAACTACTTTTTTTAGATTCTCTTCTGATAAAAACTGTACAAAATTAACGACAATTACTTTAAGATTATAAAATTCTTTATCATCTAACCTAATTCTTTTCTTCATTTCCTCTTCTTTATTATCTATTACATTAAATAAGCTAAAAAGCAAATTAACTTTAAAAAAACTAAGTAAATCTAAATCCAAAGGAATAAATATAAAAATATCTTTTATAAATTCTACTAACTTAGAATCTGTTATGTTTTTTTCTTTTAGTTTATTAGCAATATATTCATCTATACCAACTACTTCTTGATTATAAAATACATTACTTTCAACTTGAAACCTACTAACTAAATTCAATTTTAACAAATCTTTACTAGATTCTCTTATATCCGATTCTACAGGTTCATCTTTATATTCTATTTCAGAATCTTGCTTGTGTAAAAAATCCTGCTTTTGAAAATTTAAATTAACATTACAAATTTCCCCCTTAATTTCTTCATTTAATTTAATTTTGTAAGCTATTTCTTTATTTTCCTCATTTTTAATTTCTTGAAATACCAATTTCTGTTGGCTTTCTTCCTGAGATCTCTCTTTTTGAAGCATCTCTTTATGAAGAATCTCTTTTTGCTCTACTTCCTCTTTAAGAACCTTCCTTTGTTTTATCTCTTTTTCAAAACTCTCTAAATTTTTAACCTCATTTAGGTTATAATTAACTAAGTCTTTCTTTAATTCGTTTTTTATAAAATTTAAATCTTTTCGTTGATTAAATAAAAGGTATCCTAAAATAAAGTTCTTAAATAAAATCTCCTTAAAATTAGAATATTTAAAATAATTTTTACAAATTTCAGTTAAATTATCATATTTACTTTGATCAAAATAAGGGAATTGAGAAGAAATATTTATGTTTTGTTTAATAACAGGAGGCCAAGTCCTTATTCTATAATTTACATAATACAAAAATTTCTGTAATATATTATGATTTATAATATTTAATTTTATAAAATCAAAAGCATCTAACCCCGTTAAAATATAAAAAATTAAATTAGTAGACAGCCAAATTTCAGAATAAATATTATATTCACTTCTAAACAGAGTCTCAGGAGGTAATATAAAACTAGATTCAAGAAATTTTACGTCTTTCAATTCCTTAATACTAATCTTTTCTAAATTTATTACTATTAAATCATTAGAATTATTTAAATCTTGTAGAATTTTAAAATTATCTAACTTAAAATCACAAATTAAAATATCTTTTTGATGTAAAAAAATTAATAAATCAATGATTTTTTGATAAATACTTATTCTTTTATAACTAAAGATTTCTTCATTTTCCAAAAATTCCCTTAAACTAACAAAATTTTGTTTTTTATAAAGTAAAACTATATTTTTAGTTTCTTTTTTAAAGAATTTCCCATCATCTAAAAAATATCCACAAGCTAACGATAATTCCAAACTTCTCTTTATATTCTCTTCTTTAGCATCACTTAACAATTTATATATAAATTCAATTTTATTTACTAAATCTCTATAAAATTTATTAGTATTTAGTATATCCTGTATAGCTTTTAAATAATAATTCTCATATTCATACAATTCAATCAAATCGTTAATTTTATTAACTAAAACTAATTTATTAGGTTTTATATTTATTTTTTTATCTGAGTTAAAGAATTTTATTTCCATACAAGCTAAATATTAATTTTAATTTTGTAAAAACAATTTTTGTTAGTTAATTTTGAAAAAATAATTTTAAACCTTCTTCTTCTGAAGGATAAACATCAAAATCAATCGTATAATCTTTTAAAGTCTTATTTTCAAAAAATGACTTATAAATAAAGAAAGTAGCAATAGCAATCATAGCAGCATTATCTGTACATAATATAATAGAAGGAATATACAAATTCAATTTATTTTTATTACAGATATCAGCTAATCTTTTTCTTAAATATGAATTAGCAGCAACTCCACCACCTACAAATATCGACTTTAATTTTATATTTTTGTTTTTATAATCTAATAAAGTTAGTTCTAGTTTTTTTATAATATGTTCTATTGCAGAATATTGAAAATAATAGGCTACTTTTCTTGTTAAATCTTGCTTTTTTTGAGGATCTAAATGTTCAAAATTTATATTTTTTAGATATCTATAAACAGCAGTTTTTAAGCCACTATAACTAAAATTATTAGCCTTAGGAATTGGAAATATTGGTTTCTCATTGAAATCAGGAACATAATCTTTAGCTAATTTATCAATTATAGGTCCTCCAGGAAAACCTAAATTAAGTAACCTAGCAACCTTATCATAAGCTTCTCCTACCGCATCATCTAATGTCTTAGTTATTAAACTAATTTTTATAGGTAAAAAACTTTCAATAAAATATAAATTAGTATGTCCTCCTGAAACAACTAACCCCAAAGCAGGTAATAAATTTTTATTTAATTCATTAATATTTTTAGTTTCAATTTTTTCAAAATTAGCAAATAAATGTCCCCATAAATGATTAACAGGAATAACAGTTTTAGATAAAATAACACTTAGCGTCTTAGCTAAAGCTACTCCGCTAGCTAAAGCCCCAACTAATCCAGGAAAAGCACTTACTCCTATTAAATCCACTTTAGTAATATCAAATTCTTGATTAACTTTTGCTAAAATTTTTATAATATTCTCCTGATGTTTTCTAAAAGCTTGCTCAGGATATATACCCCCAAAAATATTGTGTATATCCTGAGACAATATCACATTAACTATAATATCAAATTTTAAATCTTCATTTTTTAGATTATAATTAACTTTAACAACACTTATCGAAGTTTCATCACAAGTAGTTTCGATAGCTAAAATATACATCATTAATACTATTCTAAAAACTTTAATTTACTACCTCTTATAAAAAGGTAATAATGAAAAAATTTATAATTATAAATTAGGTATTATAATAAGGAGGTGTAAGGATAATGGCACAAAAGAAATCAGGTAGCGCAAGTAAAAACGGAAGAGACAGCAATAGCAAAAGATTAGGAGTAAAACTATATGAAGGGCAATTAGCTAAGCCTGGAAATATTATTATTAGACAAAGAGGAACTAAATTCCATCCAGGTATAAATACATCTTTAGGAAATGATTACACCATCTTCTCTTTAGCAGAAGGTATTGTAAAGTTCAGAAAAACTCGAACTAAAACGTTTGTAGATGTTATACCTACCAATTAATCAATAAATTAACTAAAATTTATCCAATTTTGAAATAAATTTATTTTTTTATTAATATAAGTATTTAAGTATTTTTTTATTCACTAAATACCTCCTAATTTTTGGAATTAATTTTAGGGAAATAATTTTATGAAAAAAGAAGAAAAAATAATAATAATCCAAAGCTTTCTAAAACCTACTATCTGTATAATACTTCAGAATAATAATATTGTTAATATTTTTTTTGATACAGAAGAGAAAGAAGTAGGTAATATTTATAAAGGGAGAATAACAAACATAGCGCCAGGTATTAACGCATGCTTTGTTAGTTTAAGTAATTCTCAATCAGGATTTCTGAATTTTAACGATATTCCTGATAACCTTAAGAATAAAATAAAAGTAGGAAACTATTTATTAGTAAAAATAAAAAAAGCAGGTTTAAAAAGTAAATTACCTCAACTTAGCGCATATATAACAATAGCAGGGAAATATGTTATATTACTACCCTTTGAAAACTCTATCAAAATATCAGCTAAAATACCAGAAGAAGATATAAAAGAAGTACTAATAAATACAATCTCAAATATAAAAAGCCAATTAGCTAAAAAATATAATAATATAGATATAGAAAATTTAGGATTTATAGCAAGAACAGCCTCTAAAGAAGTCGATATTATGGAAATCTATAAAGATATGGAAATACTTATTAAAATCTGGATAAATATACTAAACGATTTTAACACTTCTAAACATGAAAAATTAATATACACTGATGACTTCTTTCCAATCAGAATAGTAAGAGAATATTTTGATAATAAAACTCAAGTTATAGTTGATAACAAAGAAATTTATCAAAAACTAAGAGACTATATCTCATTATTTTCACAAGAATATATAAATAAAATAATCTTTTACGATATCTCTAAAACAAATAAATCATTAATAGATTATTATGATTTGAAAATAGAGTTGTCAAAATATTTAGAAAAAAAGGTATGGTTAAAATCTGGGGGTTCTATAATAATCCAACCGACAGAAATGGGTACTTTCATAGATGTAAATTCTGGAAGCTACATAGGAGCTAATCCTATAGAAACTGCTAAAACTACAAACTTAGAAGCAGCCATAGAAATCGCTAAACAATTAAAAATTAGAAATATAACCGGCATCATATTAATTGATTTTCTTAAAATCCAAGATAACACGCAATCTGAAATAATAAAAAAACAAATAATAGAAACCCTACAAGATAACTTAAAAGATGATAAAATAAAAACACACATCTTGGGATTTACTAACTTAGGTATCTTAGAAATAACTAGGCAAAGAACTGAAAGTGATATATACTCCAGATTAACTACCCCCTGCGAATTCTGTAATTCAGTTGGATATATTATTAATCCTAAATACCAAGTGCTACAAATAATAAATAATATAAACTCTACTATCCTAAAAACCCAAAATTTTAAACAAAAAAATATTTACTTAGAAACTAGTTCTTATATTATCCCCTACCTAATAGATTACATCCTTAACTTTGATTACGAAAAAATTTTAAAAGAAAATAACATAAATCTTATCATAAAATCCTTTAAATCAGTTTATTATATATCTAAATATGATTTTTACAAACTAAGATTCTATGATAATATTTCTAAAATAAATTTAGAGGATTTTCCAAAAGAAAATGAAATCTTAGAATTAGAAGTATGGAATATCCCTGATCTAAACACTAATAATTTATATTCAATATACAAAGGATATCCAGTAATTGTAAAAAAAGATAAGTATGATATTTTTTCTAAAAAAATTGAAGAATCTAAAATAAAAGTTATTAAAATTTATAAATATTACCTAATTGAAGCTATAGAACCAGTATAAATAAAACTATCATAAATAAAATTTTTATAAAAAGGAGGCAATCATATGACAAAAAAACAAAACTTAATAACAAATTCAATTGCTAAAAGAATTTTTATTTTTATCATATTTAACTTTATTTATTTATTTATATTTTTCAAAATAATATCAGCTAATAGCAATATAACAGACAGTCAAAAAATAATAGAAATAAATAAACCATCTGTAGTATTAATTGTTATGAATATAAAAGGGCAAATCCAATATAGACAGCCAATTTTTAATCAAACTAAAGCTCAACAAATACTTATTAAATACTTAGAACAAGCTTATTATCAAGGAAAAATAAATATAAATAATAAAGACGAAATAGTAACTTTCTCTTTAAAACTAATGGCTGAAAAACCAGAACTTTTTGTTGATTTCAGTAATAGAACAAAAACCCAAGAAGTTAATGTGACATCAGTAGGTAGTGGTGTAATCATAAATCCCAATGGATATATTTTAACAGCAGCTCACTGTGTTAAAATGGACGAAGAAGAAGCTAAACAATCTGTCTTAGAACAAACTTTATTATCCACCTTTTCAGAAGATTTATATACTCAATTTGAACAAGATTCAGGAATAAAATTAAATAAAACTCAAGAACAACTCTTATCTACATTCGCTCAAAAAGTAATCCTACTTGCTATAACTAATTTAGATTATCAAGAAGAAATATATGTGGGTTTAGGAGTTGCTGAAAAAGGTAGAGCTAATGTAACAGCATTCCTAAAACCAGCAAATGTTGTTAAATTAGGAGCAGTAGGTAAAGCTAAGGATATTACAGGTATAGGTAGAGATTTAGCCATTATCAAAATAGACTCTACTAATTTACCTACTTCCATCATAGCTAATACTGAACCTACAGAAGGACAAGAAATATATATCATAGGATACCCTGCTAAAGTACATTTCTTTGCAGGCTCTTTGTTTGATCAATTTGATATCTTAAAGCCCACCATAACTAGAGGTACCATATCTGCTGTTAGAACATCTGCTAAAGGTGTTAGGTCTTTACAAACTGATGCTCTAATTACAGGAGGTAATAGCGGGGGTCCTGGATATAACTTAAATGGAGAAGTAATAGGAACTGCTACTTGGATAATACTAGATCCACAAACAGGTATTAAAACAGATAACTATGGTTTCTTAATATCTTGTAAAGAAATCCAAGATTTCCTAAAAGAAAGCAGTATCCAAAATATTCAAGGACAAGTAGATAAATTATATAAAGAAGCTTTAAATGATTTCTGGAATGATAAATATAAAAATGCTATAAAAAAGTTTAAGGAAGTAGAAACTTTATATCCTGATCATCCATATACTAAGGATTACATAGCTCGTGCTCAAGAACAAATTAATAAAGGTAAAGACAAAAGCTCTTTTATTGATAATTTAAGTGGAAATAATTTATGGATAATTATAGGTTTAGTTTCCTGTTGTTTATGTACATTAGGACTAGGAGGGATAGCTATTTTAGTATTCTTTTTAATTAATAAAAATAAACAAAAAAAACAAATCCCTCAAAACCCAATTTAATAAATAAAAAATAAAAAATATTAAATTAATAAATAAATAAAAAATTATGAGAACTGATTTTATACATTTACATTTACATACAACTTATAGTATCTTAGATGGGATGATAAAAATAGAAGATTTAATTAATAAAGTTAAAGAAGAGGGTATGCCAGCAGTCGCTATAACTGATCATGGAAGCATTTCTGGAGCTATTAATTTCTATGAAAAAGCTATTGAAAATGGAATTAAACCTATTATCGGTGCTGAATTATATATAACTAATGATAGACACATCAAATCTAAAGCTAAGTTAGAACAAGAAGATCTAAAATATACAGGGTATCACTTAGTTTTATTAGCAAAAGATATTGAAGGTTATAAAAACTTATGTAAATTAATAACACTAAGTTATTTAGAGGGTTTTTATTATAAACCTAGGATAGATAAAGAAGTTTTATCAAAATATAATAAAGGTTTAATAATGTTGAGTTCATGTTTAGCAGGAGAAATCCCACAAGCTATCCTTAAAGATGATCAAAAAAAACTTAAAGAATCTTTAGATTATTATTTATCTGTATTTGGTAAAGAAAATTTTTATATAGAATTACAATATCATAATATAGATGAACAGAGAAAAGTAAATACTAAACTAATCCAATTAGCTAAAAAATTAGATCTAAAGAGAGTAATAACTAATGATGCTCATTATCTAATTAAAGAGCATGCTAATCCTCATGATATCTTGCTTTGTATTCAAACAAAAAAACGGGTAGATGAACCTAATAGACTGAAATTTAAAACCCAAGAATTTTATTTAAAAAGTTATAATGAACTTTATAGTATATGGGGAGATGATTTTAAAGATGCTTTCTTAAATACTTTAGAAATCTCTGAAAAAGTTAATTTAGAGCTAAAATTGAACTCCGTTTATTATTTACCTAAATACACTATAAATAATCAAGAGATAGATTCATTTGAATTCCTAAAAAAATTATGCTTAGAGAATCTGCCTAAAAAATATCCCAATTATGATCAAAATATAGTAAATAGAATGGAATATGAATTAAAAGTAATAAAGGATATGGGATTTAGTGATTATTTTTTAATTGTATGGGACTTTATTAATTGGGCTAAAAGTAGAGGAATCCCAGTAGGTCCGGGTAGAGGTTCTGTTGGGGGTAGCTTAGTAGCTTACTTGATAGGAATAACAAATATAGATCCTCTAAAATACGGGTTATTATTTGAAAGATTTTTAAATCCTGGTAGAAAATCATTACCTGATATTGATACAGATTTCTGTCAATTAAGAAGGGATGAAGTTATAGAATATATTACCAATAGATATGGAAAAACAAGGGTAGCTCATATAGGAACTTTTGGTACTTTAAAAGCTAAAGCAGCTATAAGAGATGCTGCTAGAGTTTTAGGGTATCCTGCTTCCTTTGGAGATTATCTAGCTAAAATGATTCCCTTTAATTACTCCATTAAAGAAGCCTTAAATGAAAATAAAGAATTACAGAAAGAATATTATGAAAACAAAGATGTTAAAAAAGTAATAAATATAGCGATGGAAATAGAAGGGGTTATAAGAAATCAATCCGTACATGCTGCAGGAGTTGTTATATCTTCTATAGATTTAGATGAATTAACTCCCTTAATAAAACAAAATGATGTTATTGCTACTGCTTATGATATGTCATCTATTGAAAAATTAGGATTAGTAAAAATGGATTTCTTAGGTCTTAGAACACTTAGTGTTATTGATGATACCGTTAAATTAATTAAAAAAATTAATAACATAGATTTAGATATATATAACCTAAATTTAGAAGATAAAAAAGTATATGAATTACTGAGTAATGGACAAACAGTAGGTGTATTCCAATTAGAAAGTAAAGGAATGCAAAGATTACTTAAAGAATTAAAGCCATCTAATATTTATGAGATAATAAGTGCAATAGCATTGTATAGACCAGGCCCACTTGAAAGTGGATTAGTTAAGCAATTTATCCAATCTAAGCACGATAAATCTAAAATCCAATATTTACATCCAGATTTAGAAGAGATTTTAAAAGAAACATACGGGGTAATAGTTTATCAAGAGCAGATAATGCAAATAGCAGTTAAATTTGCTAATTTCACCTTAGCTCAAGCAGATGACCTAAGAAAAGCAATGGGTAAAAAGAAACCCGAAATAATGGAAAAATATAAAGAAATCTTTATACAAGGTTGTATAAAAAATGGATATGATGAACAATTAGCTAAAACTTTATTTGATATAATTGAAAAGTTTGCGGGTTATGGATTTAATAAATCACATTCTGCTGCTTATGGTTTAATTACTTATATTACAGCTTATTTAAAAGCTCATTATCCTCATGAATTCTTAGCCTCTTTACTTAAAAGTGTCGAAAATAATCCCGATAAACTAAAAGTATTTCTAAACGAAGCTATTGAATTAAATATCAAAGTATTACCCCCTGACATAAATAAAAGTGAAGAAAACTTTAGTGTAGAAATCCAAGATAATGAAAAATACATAAGATACGGATTATTAGGGATAAAAGGCTTGGGACAAGCCGCTATTAATGAAATCATATCCAAAAGATCTAAAAAAACATTTGAAGATATTTATGATTTCATTCTAAGAGTAAATACTCAAGTTATAAATAAAAAATCCTTAGAAGTTTTAATATTATCTGGTTGCTTTGATTCCCTACATCCCAATAGATCAGAATTATACAAAAATATAGATACCATATTAAACTTAGCTAAGAGTAAAAGTAATGCTTTATTTTCTATCACTAATAAAGCTTCTAATAATAAAATTTCTAAAGAATTAACCTATTTAGATCAATCTAATAAAACGGAGCAAGATAAATTATTAGAAATCCTAAAATTAGAAAAAGAAACCTTAGGAATATATTTATCAGATCATCCAGTAAATATAATCAAAAAAAATAATAATATAAACTTACCATTAATAGACGAAATAAAAAAGAATTATATAGAAACTTTAGAAACACAAATTTTAAATAATGAAGTAAGCATAATAGGAGTTATAAATGATATAAAAGAAAGCTATACAAAAAAGGGCAAAATGGTTAGTTTTATATTAGATGATCCTTCTGATTCTATAGAAACTATTGTTTATCCATCTGTATATCAAAATTTCAAAAACTATATAAAAGAAAATGAGATAGTTATTGTTAAAGGAAAAATAGAGGTAGATAAATCAAATGAAGAACAAACTGAGGATTTAGATCAAGAAGAAAATTTCAAATTAATAGCAACTGAAATATGCTCCTTTAATAATTTCATCACCAAAAATAATAACTTAAATCCAATTAATGATAATCTAAATAAAATAAATCCTTTTTTAAACCTTTCTATTTTTATTGAATTTAATCCAAATGATATAAATAATAATCTAAAAAATCTAAAAGAATTCCTTAATTTCATAAGGAATTTAGCAATACCTTATGAAGAAATTAATAAAATAAATACCAATGGAAAGGAATATATAAGTTTTTCTGTAGAAGTATATAATAACGATAAATACCAAAAAATTGAAACCAATAAATACATATCAAAAGATTCAATTGATATAATTAAATCCTTAATTAATACCCATAACTTAGAAAACGTTAATGTTTTCGTAGAGTTAATTAATAACTAAGTTGATAATTGAATAACATTAAAGATTTTAAATAATGGGGGAGATAAAATATTAATAAAGTTAATCATCTAAAAAAAGATGATCTAATAATAGCTACTATTCTTTTATTTCCTACTTTTATTTTACTAATTTTATTTGTGGTTTATCCAATTATAAAAGTAATTTTTAATTCTTTTTTTATTGATATAATTTATTTAAATGTAAGGAAATGGGTTTTTTTAGGTAATTTTTTAGAAGTTTTTAAAGATAAAACTTTTTGGGTATGTTTATATAATAGTATAAAATTTGCTACTTTTAGTGTTCCATTTGAAGTTATTTTAGGTTTTTTAATAGCTTTATTTTTGTATTATAATGATAATAAACTCGTTAGATTTAGTGTGATATTACCGTGGGCTTTACCTACTGCTATTATGGCGTTATCTTGGAGATTCTTCTTAAATGAAGATTACGGAATTATTCCTAAATTCTTTGGAATTTTTAACTTAAAAGATATATATTTATCTAATAACTTATTTGCGTTTATATGGATGGTTTTAGTGGACATTTGGAAAACTACTCCATTTATTGTTATTCTTATGTATTCTGCTTTAAAAGGATTAAATAAAGAGTATTTAGAGGCTATGGATGTAGAGGGTGGGAATTGGTATCATAAAGTATTTTGGGTTATTATTCCTCTTATTATTCCTGCGGTAGCTGTCTCTATTATATTTAGGTATCTATATGCGTTAGCGGTATTTGATTTACCTTTAGTATTAACAGGTGGTGGCCCTTCTAACTCTACTAAAACTTTACCTATGTATATTTATGAAAATTTCTTTAAATTTTTAGATATAGGTTATGCCAGCTCTTTAACCTTATTCTCTACTATTATCGTATTCATAATCGCTTTCCTATTATTACAATTATTCTCCAAAATATTTAAAACTAAAATATGAAAAAATTTAAAAAATTTAAAAAATAAAAGAATTCACTTCTATTACCATATGATAATAACAACTACAATTAATTTATCTTTAAAGAGTTTTTTTAGCAGTTTAAATTATAAGAGTTAAATCAGTATATTATATTTAAAATTACACTTAGGGCAATTTAAAAATACTTCTCTAAACTTTTTGATAATTTTTTTTTTTAGATTGAAAATCAATTTTACAGAATTCACTTAGGCTCTATAATTAAACCATTTGACTTTTATATTAGAGTCCTTTTAAATAAAAACTATAAAGTAATAAAAATAAAAAACATCAACAAAAAAAATAAAAGAAAAGCCTGGAAAGTGCTACCTTAAAGGGAAACTTAGCTTTTTTACTTCTTAACCCATAATATAATTATACAAGAATAATTTAGATATGCTAAAAAACGAAGTATTAGCAATGAATAAAGTATTCATGAAAAACTTAATACACACTATAAATCCTTACCAAAACG
>Ga0079995_1054220_pt1 | contig 25346 bp, 36 predicted proteins | sample FaiFalFF_MnMetaG_2_FD_69198 | JGI IMG/M metagenome (GOLD analysis project Ga0079995, IMG submission 69198) | Freshwater microbial communities from Yellowstone National Park, Wyoming, USA - Fairy Falls C (FF_Mn_C) (SPADES assembly) (version 4) | ecosystem: Environmental > Aquatic > Freshwater >...
GTCCAGGCCGTCGCCGGCTGGCTCCCACTCCACGCGGCACTCCTTGCACCCTGCCACCACCACCCCGCCCGGGTCGTCGTCCAGGAGGGTAAGCCTCCGGCCGTGGATGCAGGGCCGTTGCGTCTCTTGGCCTCTCAATACGTGTCCCAGATACATCCTCTTACCTCCTGTCGAGGCTTTTTCAATAAGGAGTCTCCCAGCCCACACGCTTCAGTGCCAAGCGCGCCTTGCGCCCGCACCGGCGGCTGCAGTAGAGCCGCCGGGCCCGGCTCCACGTCGATGCGCCACACCAAGCGCACCAACGTGCCCGGGGCTGACGCCTAAAGGATAGCATCCTCCCTGCCTCGCTGGCAGTGGCGTCGACGGGGAGGACATGCGGACGCATCCAGGCTGGGAACTGCCGCAGAATTGCAGAGCGGGCAGCCAGAACTCTGGCCGCTTGCCCTGTCGCCCGTTCCTCCTTCATGGCCGCCTCCACCGCCTCTCGCGATGGAGTCGGCATCCCGAACAGCTCAGCTAGCATACACTGGAGGCTGTAATCCATAACCGCCATCGCTACCACCTCCCCTACCTCCAGCCGCTGGGTAGCCTGCCCGTGCGGGCGGCCTCGCGGATGATGTCGCCCAGGCAGTCCCTGCAAACCTGCTGCCCAATCATCTTCGCGGCCCACTCGAAGTGGGACCTCTCGCCATTCACAAAAATCTCGTTCTCGGCAGTGTAGAAGTCCAGGGTGACTGTCGCACCGCAGCGGGTGCACTGCCAGGTGACCTGCCGCCCATACTCGGTGTCCCGGGTCTGAATCCTGTCCGTCATCGCTCCTCCCTCCTGTATCATTGTCTTCAACTACTAGTGTGAAGCGTTGTCAGTTGTTTGTCAAGCCCTCCGCCAACGAGTTTTGTTAAAAGTTTGTTAACAGGGTGGCAGCGTTCCCCTCGGAGTGTGTTACCATGGAAACGGAGGTGGTGCGTATGTGGCCTGAGGAGCATTCGCAACTGGGGCGATTACTAGCATCGCTGCGGAAGCGGCATCACAAAGTGTGTGTGGAGTGCGGGGCCGCTTTCGAGGGTTGGGCGATTCAAAATTATTGCAGCCCGCGATGCCAGAAGCGGGCCACGTGGCGGAACTACTATCACAGGCATCGGGACAAGGTTTTGGCCCGGTGGAAGGCGTGGTATCGAAGAAAGAGAGCGCAACAAACGGGCATTAGTAGCTAACAAGCTGGCAGTTTCGCTAAAATACGGGTGTGGCCCAATACCCGTCTGTGCGGGCTGAGGCTCTTTATGCCCGCCTGCGGTCTATAGCCGCGCGTGTAGCCCTTGATGGCGAGCCTGCCATGAGCTCCCGCCGCCTGGACGACCTCATCTCCGGTCGTTTTCGCCCCAGCGCTGGCCTTGACCGTGGAGACCGCCTCCTGTGGTGGGATGCCCAGCGAGCTCTAGCCTTCCTCGATGAGCTGGCACCCCAGGCGGCCCAGCTGCTGCGTGGACGCCTGTACCCTGGGCGGCGCTTCCGGCCCGGGTGGTGGCGCCAGATGGAGGAGCCCTGCCGCCGCAACCTGTGGGGCTGGGCGCTAGAGTTGCTGCTGTGGGCGATGGAGGGCGAGGGCGAGCCCCCAGAGGAGCCTCCCTGCTGCTACCCGTTGAGCGCTGGCCAGTGAAAGCGCTATAATGTGTTTAGCTGGATAGGTGTGAGCACTGAGGGCCGGGTGACCCCCGGCCCTCAGTCTTTGTGATGCCCCACGGATTTTCCATCAATTATCGTCCATTTTCGTCCATTTTTGTCCATGCCTGAGGCCTCTTTGCGCCCTCGTCGTCGTGGCCGTCCCCGGGCCGACCCCGACCGTTTGCCCCCGCGCATGCATCATGCCCTCGCCTTGTTCCTCTCTGGCGCCACCTATCCCGAGATAGCCCGCGCCATGCAGGTCACGGTGGATACGGTGCGTCATTGGTTTTCGGACGAGCGTATGCGGCGGGCGCTGGACCGCGAGCTCTATGCCATGCGGGAGATGGCGCTGGCCATGCTGGCGGGCCATGCGCCGGCGGCTGTGCAGGTCATCCTGGAGGGGCTGCGAGCGGAGCGCTTCACGGAACGGCTGCGGGCGGCAGACATGCTCTTGGAGAGGGCAGGGCTCAAGGCCGAGGGGCCGCGCCTGACGGTGGTGGAGCTGCCGCGAGTGGTGGAGGTGGGGGAGGCGCCGCCGCAGGAGGGCGGGCATGGCCATGGCCCTGATGCCCCTGCCTCCAAGTGCTTTTTGTGTTCCCCCTCCTACCGGGCGACCTACATGGCGCGGCAGGTGTGGCGGCGAGTGCTGGCGGTCTCGGAGCACCGTGACTGGGGCCCTGGGCGAGCGCCCATCGAGGTGGTGTAGGTGTCGACGCTGCGCATTCAGCTGCATCCCGCCCAGATGCGGGCCTGGCGCAGTCGGGCCCGGGTGGTGGCGGCCATCGCCGGGTCTGGCGGCGGCAAGACCTGGCTCGGGGTGCGCTGGCTCTATGCGCGCGTGGCGGAGCACCCCCGTGATTCTTTCTTCGCCGTCTCCCCCTCCTACAAGATGCTGACCCGCGTCGTCCTCCCCTCGTGGATCCGCTTCGTCGACGATGAGCTGGGCCTGGCTCGGGCAGGACTGGGCGTCCTCCTCAAGGGGGAGATGATCTACCGCTTCCGCACGGGCGCCGTAGTGCACTTCGCCTCCGCCGAGCGCCCCTATTCCATCGAGGGGCTGCATGCTCGGGCGGGCTGGCTGGACGAGGCGGGCCAGATGCCCCTCGTCATGTATGAGGTAGCTCGCCGGCGTCTCGCCTACCTCTCGGGCCAGCTCCTCATCACTACCACCCCCTACAGCCTCAACTGGCTCAAGACGGAGGTCTACGACCGTTGGAAGGCAGGCGACCCCGACATCGAGGTCGTCCAGTGGGCGTCGGTGGACAACCCTGCCTACCCGCGGGAGGAGTTCGAGCGCATGCGGCGCACCCTGCCCGAGTGGAAGTTCCGCATGTTCTTCCTGGGCGAGTTCACCCGCCCCGAGGGGCTGGTCTACCCGCCCCCACAGGTTGTCGACCCCTTCCCGGTGCCGCCCGAGTGGCCCCGCTATGCTGGTCTGGACCTGGGCTACCACAACCCCACGGCGGCGGTGTTGCTGGCCCGTGACCCCGATGGCGTCTGGTATGCCATCCGGGAGTATTACGAGCGCGAGCGTCTCCTTTCGGATCATGCCCGGGCCCTCCTGCCCTGGGCAAAGGAGGAAGGGGCCATAGCCTTCGCTGGCGACCCTTCGGCAGCTCAGGAGCTGGCGGAGCTGCGGCGCCTGGGGCTGCCGGTGGTGCCGGCGCCCCGCCTGCCGGTGAGGGCGGGCATCGACGCCGTCCATCGCCTGGTGGCTGAGGGGAGGCTCAAGGTCTTCCGGGGCCTCACGCATCTCCTGGACGAGTGGGAGTCCTACCGCTGGGAGACGCGGGGCGAGGAGGTGCTGGACGAGCCCCACAAGGAGAACGACCACCTCATGGACGCCCTGCGCTATGCCATCACCTACGCACAGGCGGGCGCAGCAGCGCGCCTGACGCTGGTGTGAGACATGAGGCTGGGCCCACTGGAGATACGGCTACGGCTCCGGCGCAGACAGGCCGAGGGTCCCAGGTTTTCGAGCTCCCTCTTCTCCTGGGCGTTTTTGCCCGACGCCCCGGAGGTGAGGCCTGGGGACGATGGCGCAGCCGATGCCTATCAGCTGGAGCTGTGGGTCTACCGCTGCGTCTCCATCGTGGCCATGCACTGCGCCGAGGCCCTGCCCCGTCTGCATCGCCTCCTGCCCGACGGGACGCGGGAGCCCATACCCGAGTCGCCCCTGCTGGACCTGCTGCGCGATGTGAACCCCTACTCCATGAACTACCGCAGCCTGATGGTGGCCACCGTGTCGTCACTCCTCCTGTGGGGCAACGCCTACTGGCTCCTGGATGGGCGGCAGCGGCCCGAGGCCATCTACTGGCTCCCGCCGCAGAGCGTCACGCCTGTGCCCGACCCCGTGCGCCTGGTGGCGGGCTACGACTGGCGGGTCAACGGGCAACTGGTGCGGTTGCCCTCCGAGCGGGTGGTGCACTTCCGTTTCTTCAACCCGCGGTCGCAGGTGCTGGGGCTATCGCCCATCTCCGCTGCCAGGCTGGACATCAACCTGTCGCTGTCGGCCAAGCACTACAACCGCGCCTTCTTCCGCAACATGGCACGCCTGGGAGGCGTGTTCGTGACCGACCAGCCTCTCTCCGATGAACAGCGGGAGATGCTAGTCCAGCAGCTGCGCTCGGCGCTTACGGGTGCTGAAAACGCCTTCCGGTGGCTCGTGGCCGAGGCCGGCATCAAGCCTCAGCCCATGGCCATCCCTCCGAAGGACGCCGAGTTCGTGCAGCAGATGGAGCTCAGCCGCATCGATATCTGCGCCATCTTCGGTGTGCCACCCACGGTGGCGGGGGCATCCCAGGCGGCCAACTACGCCACGGCCCGGGAGGAGGGGCGCTGGTTCCTGGAATACACCGTTCGCCCCCTCCTGGGCTTCCTGGCCGAGGAGCTCACCTGGAGCCTTGTCCCCTTCTTCGCCCCGCAGGAGGAGACGTGGGAGCTCACCTTCGATGCCTCGCCCATCGAGCGCAAATTAGAGGACCCTTCAGCCCGCCACCAGATGGTGCGGGAGGACTTCAAGGCCGGGATCCTGACGCTCAATGAGGCCCGGCGGGAGCTCTACCCCCACCTGCCCGAGCTGGCTGACGGCGATGTGCTGCTGTTGCCCGCCACCCTCGTGCCCATGGCGGCAGAGGTGCGGGAGGCCAGGGCGCCCAGGCTGGTGGCTGCCCGCGCCGTCCCTGCCCTGGTGGACGCCACAGCTGAGTTCGGCTCCCCCGCTCACGAGGTGCGATGGCGGGGCTTCGCCCAGCGGGCCGAGGGCCACGAGCGGAGCTTCGCCCAGCGGCTGCGCCGGGAGTTCAAGCGCCAGCAGGAGGAGACGCTACGCAATCTCCGGGAGGCCCTGGGGCAAAAACAGGGCCCCGACCCTGACCTCCTGGCCTCCCTCATCTTCGACCTGGACGAGCAGGTGAGGGTGTGGCTCCGCCTCCTGGGGCCCATCCTCCGCTCCATCGTGGAGGACGAGGGGGCCTGGGTGGCGGACGAGCTGGGTGTGGAGTTCAACCCATCCCATCGCCGGGTGCGTGATTTCCTCTTCGAGCGCCAACGTCACCTGGCCCGTGTGGTCAACGAGACCACGTTCCAGCAGATAAAGGAGGCCCTGGCCGAGGGCATCCGGGAGGGTGAGGGCACCGACAAACTTGCCGAGCGGGTGCAGCAGGTGTTCGCCTTCGCCAGCCGGGTGCGAGCCGAGCGCATCGCCCGCACCGAGACCATCGGCGCGAGCAACTTCGCCCACGTGGAGGCCTACCGCCAGTCGGGCCTCGTGGAGATGAAGCGCTGGATCGCCGCCCTGGACGAGCGCACACGCGACACCCACCGGGAGGCCCATGGGCAGGAGGTGCCTGTGGACGCCCCCTTTAGCGTGGGCGGGCATGCCCTCATGTTCCCGGGCGACCCCGATGGACCCCCAGAGGAGACCATCAATTGCCGCTGCACAGTAGCGCCAGTGCTGAGAGGAGGGAGGAGATGAGATGACTGCCGAAGTCAAAGACGCTGGCCTGGCCCGGGGAAGCGCCCCGGGCCAGCGCATTTATAGGCCCTCCCGCGAGGTGAGGGCCGTGGACCCCTTCACCCGCACCATGACCGTGGTCGCCTCCGATGAGACGGTCGACCGCTTCGGCGAGGTGGTGCGGGCTGCGGGGTGGGAGCTGGCCAACTACCTCCGCAACCCCGTGGTGCCCTGGGCTCACGACTACTCCCGGCCTCCCGTGGGCCGGGCCCTGGACGTGCGGGTGGTGGGGCGCCAGCTCATCGCCACCATCCAGTTCGCCGACCACCCCTTCGCTGAGGAGGTGTTCCGCCTCTACCGGGACGGGTATCTGCATGCCGTCTCGGTGGGCTTCATCCCCCTGGAGTGGCACACCGAGGCCCGCGATGGGCGCACGGTGCGGGTCTACGACCGGCAGGAGCTCTTGGAGATCTCCTGCGTCGTGGTGCCGGCCAACCCCGACGCCCTGGTGGCCATCTACCGTGCCCTCTCCAACGGCGAACGCCTCCCCGAGCTGGGGGACTTGAGCCTGGCCCAGCTGCCTGCCTGGCAGCTGCGGGATGGCATCTTCGTCCCCGTCCAGCGAGGGGTGGTGCCCAGGGACGTGAGCCGGGAGACGGCGCCCGAGGACACCCCCTGGGAGGCTCCCACCCTCTCCGATTTCACCGACAAGTCCTGGGAGGACCTGTCGGAGGCGGAGAAGCGGCGTATCGCCGGGCACTTCGCCTGGGCGGCCAGCATGCCGCCTGAGCGGTTCGGCGATCTCAAGCTCCCCCACCACCGGCCCAGCGACGGGAAGGTGGTCTGGCGGGGCGTGGCTGCTGCCATGGCTGCCCTCCTGGGCGCCAGGGGTGGGGTGGACATCCCCGACGAGGACCGCCCACGGGTCTACGAGCACCTGGCCTCCCACTACCGGCAGTTCGACAAGGAGCCACCCGAACTCCGTGAGGCCCTGACTCCTGTCCAGAAGGTGGGCCGTGTCCTGTCGCGGGCCAACGAGGAGCGCATCCGCGAGGCGGTGCGGCTCCTGCAGGAGGTGCTGGCCCAGCTGGAGAAGGAGCCGGAGGTGGAAGAGCCAGAGGCACAGGAGGAGGAGGTGAGAGCTGACTTTGAGGTGGAAGAGCGCGTTCTGGCAGCCCTGAGGGATGCCCTGGCGGCGGGGGCGTCTCTCTCACGAGCTATCGCCGCAAAGATCCAGCAAATCCAGCAAATTCACGCAGGAGGTGAGTAGCGCATGACTGACATGATCCACGACGCCGTGAAGCAGGCCACCGAGGCCCTAGCCACCCTCAAGGGGCTGGCCGACGCCCTGGGGGTGGAGGTGGAGCGGCCGCCCGAGCCCAAGGCCCAGCGCCAGTTCCAGGAGCGGTTCACCCTCCTGGAGGATGACGAGGCGCTGGAGCGGGCGCAGTATGAGACGGAGCGGGAGATGGAGGAGCTGCGGCGCAAGCGGCAGCACCGCGACTTCCACTTTGCCCGCTTCATCAGGGGCCTGGTGCTGGACCGGGTCTACGGCCCCGACCCCGCCCACTGGAAGGGCGCGGAGTTCGAGCTGAAGACGGTGGTGGAGGCCACCCAGCGCCAGCTGCGGGAGGGCGTGGAGACCGCCGGCGGCTACCTGGTGCCCCCGGAGTATGCTGCTGAGGTCATCGAGCTGCTGCGGGAGCAGGCGGTAGTGCGACAGGCTGGGCCCACCATCATCAACGTCCGCTCCAACCGCGTCCTCATCCCGCGGGTGACGGCAGGCACCACCGCCTACTGGGTGGGCGAGGGCGCCGACATCCCCGAGAGCGCCATGCAGTTCGCCCAGGTGGCTCTGGAGATTAAGGATCTGGCGGGCCTGGTCCACATCACCAGGGACCTGCTCATGGACGCCGACGTGTCCGTGGAGCAGATGGTGCGTGAGGACCTGGCCGCCTCCCTCGCCCTCAAGGAGGACGAGGGGTTCCTCCTGGGCAACGGCACCGGCAACGCTCCCGTGGGCATCGGCAACATCCCGGGCTTCCAGTCCTTCGCCGCCGGTGCCGAGTTCACCCCTGAGGCCTTCACTGCCGCCCGTCTCCGCCTGCGCACGGCCAACATCCCCTTCGACGACCGGTGCGTCTGGCTGTGTGACCCGCTGGTGGAGAAGAAGATCGTCGACATGAAGGACGCCAACAACAACTACTACTTCATGGCGTCCCTCATGGTGGCCCCTGAGGTGAGGATCCTGGGCAAGCGGGTCCTGACCACCAGCGTTCTGCCCGACAACGAGCTGTGGCTGGTGAACATGCGCCACATCGTGGTGGGGCAGCGCATGGGGCTGGAGATCGCCATCTCCGGCGAGGCCGGCCAGACGTTCTACCGCAACACGGTGGCCGTGCGGGCCATCATGCGCGTGGGCATCCAGAGCCGTCACCCGGCGGCCCTGGTGAAGGTCACGGGCATCCCGTAGCTCTGACGAGCTGATGCGGGGCTAGGGCCGGGGCCCTGCGTCGGGGCTCATGGGCCCCGGCCTGCCCCCATCACGGAGGTGGAGCATGGCTAGCAGAAGCCGCAAGGAGGTTCGCACTGAGGGCGAGGCTGTCTCCTCGCAGCAGAGCCAGCTGCAGGAGTGCGCTCGCCACGAGCCCGTGCGGGTCGACGTCATCACCGAGGCTCGCCTGGGCTTCCAGACGTGGAAGCTCTACCGGGTGGCATGCCGCCACTGCGGCCAGGACATGGGCACCGAGACCGAGCTGGGGTAGGTAGGGAGCCGTGCCTCCAACCTACGCCACCCTGGGGGAGCTCAAGGCTCCGGGGCTGCTGAACATCACCACCACCGAGCATGATGCCCTGCTCTCCTCCTACCTGGAGGCGGCATCCCGGGCCATCGACCGCTACTGCGGGCGACAGTTCTACGCCTCAGGGCCCATGCGGCGGCGCTACACCGCCACCAGCCCTGACCTGGTGTTCATCGACGACCTCCTCTCCCTCGTGGCCCTGAGGACTGACGAGGACTGGGACGGGGTGGCTGAGACGGTGTGGGCGCCGGATGAATACGTCCTCCAGCCCTATAATGCCCTGCCCAAATTGTGGGTGGAGACGACGGATCCGCCCAAGCGCGTGTTTTCCACCCGACGGGGCGTGGTGGAGGTGGAGGGCGTCTTCGGCTACTGCCCCACTGGCGAGCACCCCGAGCCCATCCGCACGGCCTGTCTCATCATCGCCAGCAGGCTGTTCCGGGCCGGCACCACGGGCTTCTACGGCCCCGTGGGCTCTCCCGACCTGCAGGCTCCATCCCCGGCTGACCAGCTGGTGCTGGCCGACCGCACGGTGAGACAGCTGCTAGATCCCTACCGCCGGGTGGCGTCCCGGCCTTTGTGACGGACATGGAGATGGAGTTTGAGGTGCGAGGGCTGGAGGAGGCCCTGCGCCTCTACGACCCCCGACGCGTCATGGAGGCCCTGGGCAAAGCCCTGCTGGCCGGGGCCCTCGCCCTAGAGGGGCCTATCAAGGAGGCGACGCCTGTGGACACGGGCCGGCTCAGGGCGAGCATCCGCTCGGGCCTCCTGGACCAGGAGCGGTCTCGGGTCTACACCGACGTGGAGTATGCGCCCTACGTGGAGACGGGCACCCGGCCTCACTGGCCGCCCGTCTCCGCACTGGAGGGGTGGGCCCGCAGGCATGGGATAGAGCCCTTCCTGGTGGCCAGGGCCATCGCCGAACGCGGCACCAAGGGTGCGCACATGTTCCAGCGGGCTGCGGAGGAGCACGGGCAGGAGGCCCTGGAGCTCATAGCCCGGGCCCTCCGGGAGGCGCTGGAGGGTAAGTGATGGGGCTGAGGCAGGTGCTGGAGGGGGCGGCGGCGATAGTCCAGGGCGCGCCCCATCCGGCGGAGGAGCCGCCTCTGCGCGCTGTCTACATCGGGGCCCCCAGAGCCATCACCGCGACGCCAGCGGTTGTCCTGGTGCCCGTGGCCACCGACATCGAGAGGGGCGGGGCTCTCAGGCGGCTGCGCCACACCGTCCACGTCTACGTCGTCCTGCCACCAGCACCTGATGCCCAGACGGCGCAGCGCAGGCGTGAGCTGTGGGTCATGAGTCTTTTGGATGCCTTCGACCGGGCCCTCACCCTGGGCGGTGCCGCCTCCCATGCCCAGGTGGAGCGAGTGGAGCATGGCACCATCACCGTGGCCGGCCAGGAGTTCGTGGTGGCCAATTTGGTGCTGGTCGCCTGGGAGGAGCAGCCGTTCGCATTTCAGTCATGAGAGGAGGGGGATAGAGATGGGAGCTGAGTTGGAATACGTGGGCGGCGGCCTATATGTGGTAGGCTGGCCCGCCTGTGACCACTACGAGCCTGATGACGCGCTGGCGCGCCTCAAGGTCGCCTCGGGCCTCTACCGCTACAAGCAGCAGCCCGAGGGCGAGGATGCTGAGGGGCGGCCAAAAAGCGGGAAGGGAGGTAGGTAGACATGGGCATAGGCGCACTCTACAAAGTCCAGAGCGGCAAGGAGACTACCCGCGGGGTGGCCGTGGCTGCTACGGCCAAGTGGGTGGGGGACCTGACGCCCTCCCCCAGCCCTGAGTGGGCAGAGCTGCAGCGGCCATCTCTGGTGGGGGCCTTTGATGCTGTGCGCATCAAGGACTCCTGGGAGGCCGACTATAAGGGCCCCCTCACCTTCGAGGCGCCCCTGCTGCATCTCCTGTCTGCTGGCGTCCGCGGTGGTGTGACGCCCACCCAGCCTGACGCCACCAATCACCCCAGCGTGAGGCTGTGGACGTTCACCCCCACGGCCACCACCTCGGGGCAGCACCAGACCCTGACTCTGGAGTTCGGCGACGACGTGCGGGTGTGGCGGGCTACATATTGTCTGGTGTCAGAGCTGGGCATCAGCGGCAAGGCTGGCGAGAGACTGGAGCTGTCTGCCAGCCTATTCGGTCGCAGCCAGGTGGAGCTGCCCGCGGGGTTCACGCCAGGCCTCCCGGAGCTGCCTGCCAACATCGCCACCATGGCGAACACAAAGCTCTACGTGGACGATGCCACAGGCAACTATGGGACGACTGAGGTGCCAGGTGTCATCGTCTCCCTGGAGGTGAGCTTGAAGACGGGACTAGCGCCCGTCTGGACGATGGGCAGCCTCGCCTTCGCCACCCACTCTGAGCAGCGCCGGGAGCTGACCATCACCCTCCGTGGGCTCTTCAATAACGTCTGGGCTGCCGAGTGGGCCCAGTTTGCCCAGGGTGCCCGCCGCAAGCTCCGCCTCCACATCGAAGGCCCTGCCATCTCTGGCCCCTACAAGCGCTTCGTGCAGATAGATGTCTTCGGGCGCTGGCGGGAGGTCGGAGCTCTCCCGCCAGAGGCGGAGGAGGGCATGACGGTGATGGAGCTCACCTTCAAGAGCGAGTATGACCCTGCCCTGGGCGCCGACTTCGTCATCCGCGTCCAGAACGATATAGCGTCGCTGCCGTAGGAGGCATCATGGAGAGCTTCTTCATCGACCCTGAGGCCCGTCACCGCATCTATCTGCGTGACCTGCCCGTCCCTCGCCTCAAGGACAGCGAGGACTGGGTGGAGATCTACGCCGAGCTCCCCTACGGGGTGGCCATGGCGGTGGAGCGGGAGGGCTTACGGGCCCGCATGGTGCTGGGCAGCAACAACTCCACCTCGGGCGAGGTGCCGGTGGAGCTGGACCTGCTGGCCGCCAGGAGAGCCCTCCTGGTGCACGCCCTCCTGGACTGGAGCCTCGTGGACCGCGATGGGCGCAAGGTGCCCGTCGACACCATCGAGCAGAAGAGGCGGGCCCTGGAGCGGCTGCCCGACTGGCTGGTGCGGGCCCTCATGGACGCCGTCGACAGCTACTATGCCAGCCGGCGTCTTGATGTGAAAAATCGTGCGCATACAGCTGCTTTCGGGGAAGATACCGCCGGAGCTGGCTGATGTGGCGGCTGTGATGCAGCTGTGCGAGGCCCTCCATTGCTCCCCATTCGACCTGCCGCGCCTGCCCCTCCGCTGGATTGAGGGGGCGCTCATGATCCTGCAGGCCAGGCGGGAGCTGGAGGAGCTGGAGATGAGGAAGTTGAGGAAGCGATATGGCAGCTAGCGCTACGCTGGAGCTCCTGCTGCGGGCGCGGGATGAGGCCTCTCGGGCTCTTGATGCTGTGAGGGATGTCCTGCGGGGACTCGGGCCTGCTGCCGAGGGCACCCAGTCAGCCATGCGCGAGCTGGCGGGGACTGCGCAAGAGATGGCTACTGCAGCAGACAAAGTGGAAGCGGAGGCTGCGCAGGCTGGAAAGGCCGTAGAGCAGGCTGGCGAGGCTGCGGAGAAGGCGGCGGAGAAGAAGGAGCGCGCGTCGAAGTCCGCGCAATTGCTGCGGGCCGCCCTGGGCGCCCTGGCTGGCGCTGGCCTGGGCAAGGCCTTCCAGATGCTTTCCCAGGATGTCCTCCAGACCAACGAGCTCATGGCCCGCTTCGCTGCCGTGACCGGGGCCTCGGCCGAGGATGTGCGCGCCATGACGCAGGTCCTGAACCAGCTGTACCGCGCCAACACCGACAGCAGGGAGTCCATCGTCAGCGTCATGCAGGCCCTGGCCACCCTCCAGGGGGTCAGCACCGCCGACGCTGAGACGATGAAGCGGCTGACCCAGGCCTATCTGGACTTCAGCAAGGTCACAGGGATGGACGCCGTCCAGGCGGTCTCAGCCTTCGACGACGTGCTGGACGCCTGGGGCCTCTCGGCTGATGATGCCCAGAGGCTCATGGACGCTCTGGTGGTGTCTCATCGTGAGTTCGGCACCAGCGTGGAGGGAGCCCTGGGCGCCCTCAATCGCATGGCGCCGGCGTTCCAGGCCCTGGGGCTCGATATCAACACTGCCCTGGGCTACATCAACCTGTTCGCCACAGCCGGTATCGACGCTGAGGGTACAGCGCGGGCATTCACCCAGGCCCTCAACATCCTCTCTGATACCAGCGAGACGGGGCAGAAAAAGCTCCAGGCCCTGGCCGAGGCGATAGGCCTCCAGGGGGACGAGATAGAGGCCTTCTTCGCCCTCTCGCCTGCCGAGAAGTTCCAGGTGCTGACCCAAGCCATCGCCTCCATGGAGGACCCAGCGGCGCGCGCCCAGGTGGCCATGGAGCTGTTCGGCACCAGGGCAGGCCCTGCCCTCGCCAACGCCCTGGCCCAGTCGGGCGGGTCCCTCGAGCAGTTCAAGGTGGACCTGGCAGCAGTCGAAGGCGCCACCGCTCAGGCGTCTCAGACCATCGACTCCGCCCTTACGGTGAAGTTACAACTCCTGGGACGCGAGATCATGGGCCGGGCCTCGGAGCTGGCGCAGCAGCTGGGTCCTGCGTTCCAGATAGTCGCTGCGCTGGCGGGGCCCCTGGGACCCATCATTGGCGGCATCGCTGGTGCCCTCTCGGGGCTGGCGTCGACGATAATCCGCACCGTCATGCCCTCTCTGATGAGCCTGGCCCTGACGCTGGGGCCCTACGGAGCCATTGCGCTGGCTTTGGCAGGCCTGGGCGTGGCCATCTTCATGTTCCGTGACCAGATAGTCCAGGCGTTCGACTGGATCCGTGACCGGGTTCTGCAGGCAGCCGACTACCTGCGTGACCGGCTCGTCCAGGCGTTCGATTTCATCCGTGACCGGGTTGTCGACGCCATGGGCAAGATGAAGGAGTTCCTCCAGCAGCACTGGCAGGAGATCCTCAGCATCGCCTCCCTCTTCCTCCTGGGCCCCGGCGGTTTGGTAGTCCTGTTCACCACTAATGCGTTTGGTATCCGGGACCAGGTGGCAGCAGCTTTCAAGGAGCTGCAAGAGAAGCTGCAAGATATCTGGAACAGCGTCAAGGACTTCCTGGCGAGCAACTGGCGGGAGATCGTCTCCATCGCCTCCTTCATCCTGCTAGGGCCGGGTGGCCTCGTGGCCCTGTTCACCACAAACGCCTTCGGCATCCGGGACAGGGTGGTGGAGGCCTTCACCAATATGCGCGACTGGGTCGTGGAGAGGATGCAGGCGCTCAAGGATGGCGCCGTCTCCCGCCTACAGGACCTGCTGTCTTGGGTCTCGAGTCTGCCTCGCCGCATCCTCGATGCCCTTGGCAACATGGGAAGACTGCTCTGGGATGCTGGCCGCGCCCTCATCCAGGGGCTCATTGGCGGCATTACGGACAAGCTGGGCGACCTGCGCGACACCCTCGTTGGCATCAAGAACAAAATCACCAGCTGGAAGGGGCCCATCACCGATGACCGCCAGCTCCTGGTGCCCGCTGGACAGGCCATCATGGAGGGGCTTATGAGTGGCATCTCCGCAGAGCTCCCAGCTTTGCGGCAGCTCCTGGCCAGCGTCACCGCCACCATCGCCTCGCTAAGGTCACCAGCCAGCTACGCCGCGCCACAGCCGAGCATGCAGGCGATGGCGGCACGACCGGGCTCGGTAGCGCCGACTCCTGCGGCAGCTACTGCGCCCGTTATCAACATCACCGTCCAGGAGCGGGACGTGGCTGGCGAGGTGGAGCGGGTGCTCAGGCGCATTTTGTTCCAGGCGGGGTGGTGACGGATGGACCTGCGCCTCGTGGCCGGCAGTGAGGTGGTGCTCATGGACGGCTCTCAGGGCTACTACCTCACCGATGCCGCTGGCCTAACCATGCCCCCGCCCGAACACCAGGCGGTGCGGGGCGTAGGTATGGATGGGGCCATCTGGCTGGGCACGACCTATGCCCCCAGGCAGGTGGAGTTACGACTTATGCTAGCTGCCAGCTCCCTGGAGGAGCGGCACCAGCGCCTGTCGCGCCTGGCGGCGCTGCTGGCGCCCCACACCGAGGTGGGGCTGGAGGCCATCAGGGCCGACGGCGCCTATAGCCTCAGGTGCCGCCTAACCGACATGACGGTGCGCTATCAGGGGCCTCTGGTGGCAGAGGTGCAGCTGCAGCTGCAGGCCTTCGACCCCTTCTGGCTGGGCCAGCTCGTCCAGCAGGACTGGAGCACCGAGGTTCGGCTTGGGGGGCCCAGCATCCCCTTCGCCATCCCCTTCGCCATCTTAGCTGAGGGTAACGCTGTCAACTTGACGGTGCAGAACCCAGGCCAGGCGATTACCCATCCGACCATCATCCTCTACGGCCCGGCCTCGGCTCCCATTGACCTCTCACATCAGGGGCTCAACGCGACGCTGGCCCTGGCCTACGACGTGGGGGATGGCGAGGCGGTGACAGTGGACATGGGCGCCAGGACAGCGAGAACATCAGGCGGTCGTAACCTCTACGACCGCCTGAGCGGGCGATTCTGGCCCCTCCTGCCCGGTCCCAACCCGCTGCGCTTCAGCGCCCAGAGCACCCTGCGGGGCCAGCTGCGGTTCACCCCGCGCTATCTGGGAGTGGTGTGATGGATTGGGAACTCACCCTGTGGCCTCCCGACCTCTCCTCCCCCATCGCTGTGCTCTATCCCGCAGGTCAGCCTATCTCTCGCCTCTCGTGGTCAGTGAGGCTCTGGGGGGTGGGCGAACTATCCATGGAGGCGCCTGCCATGGGCCCCCTGGTGGAGGCCCTCAGCGCCGGGCAGCTCCTGGGGGCGTGGCTGGAGCTGCGCAGGGACGGCGAGCCCTTCTGGACCTACATCGTTACCCGCATACGCATCGCCGATGGGCTCGCTGAGTTGGAAATGGATATGTCGCAACACGTCACCGCGATCTACGTGGCTGGGCAGGGAGAGGGCACCGCCCGCACCGTCCAGGTCTACACGCTAGCCCCCACCGAGGGAGCACCACGCTCACCCTACAGGCTGGAGGCCTTCCGAGATGCCAGGGACACCGGCGATGTGGACACTTATCGCACCAGGGCCCTGGAGGACCTGCGCAATGCGTCTCTGCTGTCCGCCCTGGCGGCGAGTGGAAGGGGAGGTGAATCTCCCACCATCGAGGTGAATGCCCATGACCCCGGCTGGCTCCTGGCACATCGCATCGTCCTGCCCCCGCCTGGGACGGCGAGCGAACCCATGGCCATTGAGGGGGGCTATGTGCAGGACGTGGACATCACCGGGGCCTATGCTGACCGGGCAGTGGGGGCACCGGCTGCAGTGGTGGCGGCTTACGTCCAAGGGCACATTGTCTCGCCTAACGACCCTAGCCGTCGTGAGCCCCGCATCGTTATCGCTAGCTCTCTCCCTACAGGAACGTCCATCGCCCATGAGGCGCGCTTTGCCACCGTCCTGGAGGTGTGCCAAGAAGTGGGGGCGCGCGCCCTCATGGGCTGGGTCTGGCATCTGGACAGGGCAAGCCACGCCGCCATCTTCTCGCCCCGTGTGCTGGAGGATAGGACGGAGGTGGTGGTGCGCAGCAGGCAGCCCCTCCTCGCCGAGGAGTATGGACGCTTCCTCGTGGGAGACGTGGTGCGGCTGGAGATGGAGGCGCTGGGCTTGGCCACCTCCGTGCGCGTGCTGGGCGTGGCCTGGGAGGCGCAGGAGGGGAGCGTGACACCAACGCTGCGGCTAGAGATGGAGAGGCAGCCATGGGAGCGCCTGCTACGCTCTCCACGTCGCATAACTGTTGCAGGGAGGTTGTAACTCATGCCAGCTGTTGACAGACTCTTTGGCTTCGATGAACCGACGCAATTCATGACGGAGGCGTTGTGGCAGCGCCTCTGGCAGCTGGTAACGGGCAATGGCGTCTACATGGAGTCATCGTCATCTCTCGCTGTCGTGCCCACCTCGCCCCCCAGCATGAACGTGGTGGTCCAGCCTGGAGCTGCCTGGGTGGGTGGCGCCTATGCCGAGGTGACGACGGCCAAGACGCTCGCCATCGCCGCCGCCCCCGCCTCTGGCACCCGCATGGACAGGGTGGTGCTCAGGCGCAACAACGCCACCAACTCCATCGCGCTGGATGTGGTGCAGGGGGTGGCCAGCAGCTCCCCTTCGCCGCCCAGCCTCACCAGGGCAGGCGACATCTACGAGATCTCTCTCGCCACGATAGTGGTTCCGGCCGGCACCACCGCCATCGGAGCGAGCAACATCATCGACGAACGCCCCGACCCCCAGCTCTGCGGCCACGTGACACCAGGGGCCCCGAGGGGCTATACCAGCAGGCTGGTGGGGGGCGTTGCCACGGTTAACCTGGCCAATGGCGACAACAACGACGTCGCTGTGCCCAACGCTACCATTGTCCGCGTCACAGGTCCCACCGCCCCGTTCGCCATCACTGGCCTGACGGGAGGCGAGGCGGGCAGGGTCCTCATTTTACTCAATGACACAGACAAGGCCATGACCATACGCCACGCGTCCACTGCCAGCGCCGCGGCCAACCGCATCTTCACCCCCACGGGGGGCGACGTCACATGCAAGGCCGCTCTCCTCACATACGACGGGACAGCGCAGCGCTGGCGGGTGCTGGACGTGGCCGTGGGGGGCAGTGCGGGCGGCACGACCAGCATGACGGTCTCGCTCCCCACCACCGTCAACAACTACGTCGAGCTCATGGGCCTGCCAGCCAATACCGCCGTGCGGATGGTGGTAGATGTGCCAGCGCTCGCCATCACCAAGTCGTATCAGTTCCAGACACTGAATAGCGCCGTCAGCGGAGTGTGGCATGTCCCGCCCGCCGCCATGTCCGCTGCGGACGTGACGGCCAACGATGTGGTGCTGGAGATGACCTGGGATAACACCAACAACCTGGCCGTCCTGCGCCTCCGCCGCCGTGCCGGCACCACAGCAGCCACCGCCTATATCACCGTCGAGACGGCGGGCACCATCACGCCACGCAGCGGCACAGGGACCAGCGGGTCCACCTCCCTCTGGCCAAAGGCCCTGCGCGGGTGGCAGCTCGTAGGACGAGCTGTAGTCTCCACCCCCGTGACCGCTGTCTCGTTTCAGGGGCTATACATGACCAGGGATGGAGCGCTGCAGCTCGTCATACGTGGTCAAAATGCACTGACGCTAGAAACGTCCCTGTCTGTCCGTGTGAATGGGGAGCCTGATGACACCAGCTGGTCTGGACGGGAGTTCAGCGTCACTGGCAACGTCACGCCGCTCACCACAAACGCACGCCACAACGTCTCGGGGCTCATCGCCTTCGTCGAGGGGGGTGCCCAGTTCGCTGCCGTCTCCTACATCATGTTGGCCACAGGGCAGGTGTTCGTGGTATCACAGGCTGTCACGAGTGACTACGGGCGCATGGCCTGGGCGAGGCGAACTGGCAGCGTCACTGACATCACCCGTGTCGATGTCGTGAGCCCTAACTCTGGCATCGGCTCTTTCTCCATCCTCGAACTGTATCAGCTGCTAGAGAGGTGAGAGCATGCCTCGGGTCACTATACTGCGCTGTTACCCTGATGGCCGGGAGGAATACGTAGAAGAGGATATGACGCTGCCACCACCGCCGTCACCTCCGCCACCCCCCCTGGAGGAGCGGCTTGCTGCCATCCTGCAGGAGATGGCAGCCCTCCTGACGCAGGGTGTGCCACCTCAGCAGATAGCGCAGCGGTTATCCCAGCGAGCACAGGAGTTGTCGCCAGGCACGCAGAGCTGATGGCTCATCTGGGATTTGGTCTCGATGCCTCCTTCAGTCGCATCGACTGGGATGCGGTGCTGGGCGCCTTGCCAGGGCGGCCCCACGTTTATGTGCAATGCCTGTGGACGGGCGGTTACGCCTACTATCAGACCCTGCTACAGGTAGCCGAGCACAACCTGCGGGGCGCGCGAGAGCGAGGCATTATCACAGCTGGCTACATCAATGCCAGCCCGTGGTATCCCCCCGAACTCTGCTTCGAAAAGGGGCGTCAGGCGGCCGGCGCTGAATGGGATCGTCTATCCCGCCTGGCGGTGGATGTGGAGCTGCCGGGCATCCAACTGGAGCACGTCAGACGCTTATGCGAACTCTGCGCCCAGCACCGGCCCACCTGCATCTACACGGGGCGCTGGTTCTGGGTAGGGCACATGCACAACGCCCAGGATGCCTGGCTCCTAAATTATCCCCTGTGGGCAGCGCAATACGATGGGCGGCCCAACTTGGACATCGTGCCCTACGGCCCGCCTGGCTGGCGGGTGGTGGGGAAGCAATATGGAGGCACTACCCTTGTGGGCGCTTTCGAGTTCGATTTCAACACGTTCGACATGGACTGGTGGGGTGATAGCATGCCGAATCTGTCCTGGATGGATGAACAAATGCTCTGGAAGGCTCCCGCTCCCAACTGGGGCGTGGAGGTCAAGATGGGCACGGTGGCAGATTTCTATCGTGCCCTGGCTAAGGGCGAGGCCTGGACGCTCAAAGACGACATGCAGGACGCCATGATCGCCCAGCTAGTCCAGCGCATCGACAAACTGGAGCGGGAGCTAGCTGCCAAGGCCGCCGGGGTGTCGCGGAAAGAGCTAATCGACATCTTGATAACAGCTCTGCAGCGCCTGAAGGAATCCCAGGGAGGTGATTGATTTATGGGCAAGGGCTCTCGCAAGGACCCCGCTTTCTGGCACAAGGTCTACGAAGAAGGTGGCTACGCACTCGTGCGGGCACGGGATGCCAAGACGGGGCGCTTTGTCCCTCTCTCGTATGCGCAGTCCAACCCCGACACCACGGTAGTGCATACGTTCGTTGTGCGCAAGCGTCCCAAGGCTGGTGCTGACCCAAAAGGAAGGGAGGTGAGCTAATGGGCAAGGCGTTCTATAGGAGCCGCACGTTCTGGGTGAACCTCATCGCCGCCGCCGTCCTGATCTATCAGGGCGTCACCGGCCATGAATTCGCCCTGCCGCCTGAGACCCAGGCGGTGATCCTGGCGGCCATCAACCTGGTGCTGCGGGCCATCACCCGCGAGCCCATTAGGTGGAGCTGACACGCTATGCCTCGCAAGGAAGCGATCGCCAGCCCCCAGTCACTAGAGACCCGCATCCTGCGCCTCGAGGATGCAATATATGGCGATGGCGAAGGGCTTCTGTCTCGCCTGGCTCGCCTGGAGGAGTGGGCAGCGGAGATGCGGGGCAGCATCGCCACCCTCAAATGGTTGATTCCTGTGCTCACGGCAGTGGTAGCGCCCCTGCTGGCAGCGGTAGTGAGCATCTCGTTATCGGCGGCACTGCGATGAAACCGCTACAGACGCCTTCGTTCGCCCTCAGCATGAGCGGCCTAGCGTTGGGCGCCCTGGCGCTTGCCGGTCATAACTGGGCAGTCACACCGGCCATCATCCTCCTGGCCATTCCTGGGATAGGGGGCATGGCTATCGCCCTCTATGAGCACGTTCAGGCGGCAGGCGAGGAGTGGGGATGGCGAGGCATCGCCCGGGCTTTTGTGCGCCGCCGGCCAGATCGGGCGTTTTGGCTGGGCATCGTCTCCCACCTTCCCCAGGCGCTAATTGCCTTGGGGCTTTTGCTAATCCGTTGGCGAAGGAGGTGAAAGGATGTCGATCAGCGATTACTACGAGAACAAGATCCTCGACCACATGCTGCGCGGCACGGCCTTCTCTCCCCCGACAGCGGTCTACGTCTCCCTACATTCTGCCGACCCTGGTGAGACGGGGGCCAACGAGATCAGCGGCGGCGGTTATGCCCGCCAGCAGGTCACCTTCAACGCCCCCAGCGGCGGCAGCATGACCAACTCCAACCTGCTGCGCTGGAACAACATGCCGGCGGTGACGGTGACCCACGTGGCGCTGTGGGACGCTCCCACCGCGGGCAACTGCCTCTGGACGGGAGCCCTCACCGCCAGCGTGACTGTGAGCGCCGGCGCCAGCTTCGAGATCGCCCCCGGTAACCTGACGGTAACGCTGGACTAGCGCGCAGCTAGTTAAAATGGCCTTCTCTTCGCTGGGCACCTTCGCGTCGGCCACCCACAAGACCAGCGCGTCATCGTTCAGTTTTGCGCCCAGCGCCGCTCTCAACGCCGGCGAGCTAGGCGTCCTGGTCATCGCCTGCGACAACCTGGACGCTACGGATGGCGACTTCGGCGTCATCGCCGCCGTCAGCGACTCGGCAGGCAACACCTGGCAAAAGGCCGCCGAATTCACCAATGGCCAGGGCGGCGCCGCAGCGGGGGCAACGGTCGCCATCTGGTATACCGTCGCTGCCGCGACGCTCCCCACCACTGGCTCCATCACCATCACCTTTCGCGCCCCCCTCGTTGCCAAGGCCGTCGTCGGCCACAGATTCGCCAAAGCCCCCGACACCACCGTGAGAACCGCCGCCGCTGCTGGCCGGGCCGATGACGGCGTGGACCCTGGGCCCATCTCTCTCGCCGGCCTGGCCTCTCGCCAGTACTTGTTCATGAGAGGCATCGCCAGCGAGAGCAGCAGCACGACGGCGCTCACGGCGACTACTGGCTGGACACAGATCGGCCAGGCCGTCACGACGGGTGGTGGCTCCGCCACCAACATCGCGGCGCGAGGCGAGTATCTGATAGCCACCGCGACGAGCGTCACCAGCGACCCCACGCTATTTATCGCCGACCACGCCTCCGCTCTGGTGGCGCTGTACGAGGAGGCGGCCCCCGTCTTCCAGGGCAGCGCCAGCCTGAGCGGCGCCGGCGTTCAATCGGCGGCAGGGCTCCCCGTCTTCATAGCCCAGGCCAACCAGCCCGGCCTGGGACAGCTCACCGGTGCTGGCCTCTACGTGGCCATCGCCCAGGCCGCCGCCTCAGGCCTCGGGCATCTGGCGGGTAGCGCCATCGCTGTAGCCCAGGCCCAGGGCCAGCTTGCCGGCACAGGAGACCTGGGTGCGGCGGGCACGCCAATAGCCCAGGGCAGCGCCAACCTAGCGGGCCAGGGCTCCCTGAGCCTCGCCACCGGCGTCGCGGGGGCAGCCCTTCTGGAGGGGCTGGGCTCTCTGGGCGCCTCGGCCCAGGCAATAGCGGTCGCCGAGGCCAACCTCACAGGCGCGGGGCACCTGGCAGCGTCAACTCTGCCCGTCCTTGTCGCTGGGGCCACCCTCCCAGGTTCTGGTTCCCTAGCGGCATCGCCCCTTTCCGCTATCGTCGCCGGTGCTGTGCTGGCCGGGCAGGGCAGCGGCAGCGCCACGGCTCAGGCGGTGGCTGTCGCTGAGGCCAGCTTCACGGGCGCGGGTGCTCTAGCGGCATCGGCCCTTCCCGTCGCTGTCGCTGCCGCCGCCCTGGCCGGCCAGGGCAACGCTAGCGCCTTGGCGGTGCTCATATTACAGGCGGGGGGCTGGCTCCCTGGCCTGGGCGATGCCCAGGCCACAGGCTCCGCCGCGGAGGCCGTCGGCTCCCTCTTGGTCGGGCAAGGCAGCATGCAGGCCACGGGCCTGCAGGTGCTCCCTGCCAGTGTCACGCTGGTCGGCGAGGGCGGCATGCTGGCCACGGCGCTGCTAATAGCCATCGCCGCTGGCATGCTGGGCGGCCACGGCCGGCTGCTGGTCATCCCGTTCGCGGAAGCCTACAGGAGGCTGGATGGTGTGGCAAAACTACGAGAGCCAGCGCTGACAGCCCGTTACTCGCGGGCCAGGGAGGGGAAGGCCATATATCGCGCCTGGAGGTGATGGCGTTAATGGTGGTTCCTACCAGCGACTTCACCATTTACCAGGGGGAGACGGTGACCCTGCGCTGGACGCTACAGCCGGCTACAAACATCGCGGGATGGAGTATCAGGTTCGCCATACGGGGTGGCCCGCAGAAAACGGCCCAGATAGTGGACGCGCCGGCTGGCGTATTTGAGGTAACGCTCACGGCGGCGGAGACGCGCGCCCTGGCTGTGGGTGCCCATTATTACGATGTGGCCAGGATAGATCCGGGGCAGGAAGCGGTGCTGGCCGTGGGCTATCTGGTCGTAAGGGAGAGCGTGGCCCTCTAGAGCGCAGGAGCAGGCACAGGCGTTAACAAACGTCGTGCGCTAAATAGCGAAAAACGCCCGGACAATGGTGCAGGCGCTCATTGACTTTGACAACGCCATGCCGCTCAGCCCCACCACCGACCTCCTGGTGGAGCTCTGGCCTCGCCGGGGTGCTACTGGGCTGATGGTGCACTGGGACACCCGCACCGCCTCCGTTGTGCCAGGGTGCCCCGACATCGTCATGGCCGTCCCTATGGCTAAGACCCCCCAGGGGTCGATACTGGGAGCCCACGTCATCGCCTGCCAGCAGCGGCATGGCGCCAGCGCCTTCTTCGCGCCAGATGGGCGTGCCTTCTGTCATGCCTGCGACTCCCCCTTCTTGTGGATGGTAGCTTGGCGTCAGAAGGAGGTGATGGATGATGGCCCGGATCGGGCGGCAGATTGATGTGGGCATCAGTGTCCCCTTGCCCCAGGTGCGTGAAATCCCCAAGCCCACGCCCGAGCCTGAGAAAGAGCCGGTGCCCGCCGGGAGGTGACTGCGTGCCTGTCGTCCTGGGCTGGCGGGTCATGACGCCCGTGTGGTGTGCCACGTGTGGGGGCGTTACCCTGGAAGGCATCCGGGGCCACTCTCATTTGCCCCAGCGCCTTAGCTATCCAGCCGTCTGCCTGGGTTATGTAGAGCACATCGCCCACACCCATCTACAGCATGACCCAGAGTGGAAACCGCCCCAGGAACATATCGCCGCCAATTCCAGCCTGACGGCGCAATGCTACTACTGCTTCTGGGGCATCTGCCAGCACATTAAGGAACTCCTCCATGGCACGCCCCACCATCTGCCACCAGCGCCCCACCCGTATTGCACCTGCGGCTACTACATTCTGTGGCGCCCCCAAGACCAATCCAGCGTGGGCGTTGACGTGCTGGGCGGGCGAGTCTGGCTGTATGTCGTGGGCGTAGGCAGATACGTGGCCTATACCGAAGGAGCGCGACTAGAGCGTTATCGCCTCCTGCGCTGGTGGTGGCCCTTAACCGAGTGGCAAGGCGAATGGCAGCCAGTAGATGCCCGGGCCCGCAGTCGTGTCTACGCGACCGAAGCCGCCCTCTGGTGGCGGGGCACCGCCCTCGACTGGCACGACGTCGTAGAGGCGCTGAAGCTGCGGTATGCCCTGCCCCCCGTGGTGGGCGACCCCAGGGAAGCTGACCTGCCTTCGGGCGTTCTACAGCAGCTGCCAGATGTCGTGGAATCAATGCTATGAAACCCCTGGCTGCATGTGTGCACCACTGGCGCATTCTGAGCACGCCCACGACCCAGGGCTATTATGCTCGCTGCCGTCACTGCCACGCCGAGCGCTACCTCCCAGTTGAGCCACCGCCACGGAAACCTCATTTCCAGGAGCTGCGCCTGCGGGACCGCGAACTGGCCTGGGATGGCTGGTTCCGCAAATTAGAGTGGGAGTCTGGCGAGGGCGTGCTGAGCCGCCTCCGTCGCGCCAAGCGCCTCTACTATGGCACGCTCATCTAAACGCCTGCCCGATATCCTGACGGAGACGGAGCTAGAGAGCCTCCTGTCCGTCGCCGAAGAGGACGCCCGTGCTTACGCCATCGTGACCCTGATGGCCTACGCCGGGCTGCGCGTCTCCGAGGTGGCCAAATTGCGCTGGCAGGACGTGGAGGCAGGCACCATCTGGGTGCGCATGGGAAAAGGACGGAAGGACCGGGTGGTGCCGGCGCACCGGCGGGTGCTGGAGGCGCTGGAGCGACTTCGCAAAACGTCGCTTTTGCGAAGCCCCTACGTGTTCCCATCGCCTCGCAACCCCCGCAGACCCATCACCACCAGGGCCCTGCAGTACCTGATCGAGCGGTTGTGCCAGGAGGCCGGCATCCCCCGCTACAAGGCCCACCCCCATACCTTGCGCCACACCATGGCCACTCGCCTGCTACGAGCCACGCACGACATCCGGCTCGTGCAGAAGGCCCTGGGCCACGCCTCCATCGCCACCACGCAGATTTATACCCATCTGGCTCTGGATGATGTGGCAGAAGGTATTGCCCGCCTATCATAATAGGAGGTGCACCCATGAGCGGGTTTCGCCCAGACGCCAAATACTCGCCAACCGCCGACGCCATTTACGTGTATCTAAGCGACCAGCCCGTGGCCTACAACCGTGAGCTAGATGACCACCGCCTCATCGACTACTCTGCTAACGGCGCCGTGGTAGGCATAGAGTTTCTGGGTGTAAGTGGTGGCATTGACCTCAGCAACATCCCTCTGCCTGCAATACAAAAGGCGGCTGTTCTTGCGCTATTGAATGACGTGACAGAGAGATGAAGAGGGGGCGGAGACTCCTTTCACGCGCCCGCCAAAACTAACCGCAAGGCCCTAATGGCCGCCGCTCCCTTGCGAGCGGCCTTGGCATACCAGTAGATAACCTCTTCGTCTCCCATCTCGGCGATGCCTGCCCGTAGAAGCGCCCAGCGGCTGGGCTTCTGGACGGAGGCCATGGCCCACAGGAGAAGGACAATACGCGCCCCCAGGGCCTCGTCCAAGCGGAAGCGACCCCGGCCCCTCTCCTCCAGGCGGGAGAGGGAGAAGCCATGGCGGTGCAACATCTCCAGCACAGCGGGGAGAGCCCCCTGCGCCCGTGCCCCGGCCAGGACAGCCAGGCGCTGAGTTTGCTCACGCCCAGCACCCCTGCCCAGTAGAGGCCGCCGGATGGTGACCACCATCCGGAGTGCCGCAAGATCCAACGTGAGGGTGAAGGGCCGATAGTGCTCCTGGGGCCGAACATGGCGCGACAGAGACGCTGACCTCCTGGCCATCGTCCTCACCTACATATATGGCCGCCGCCCGTTCCATTCTGCCACGATAGTGTTTTGCAGCTAGTGTCCTCCGTCTGGACGGGAACCACTAGTTGCCAAATCGCCACACGACCCGACAGTCCTGGGGCGCCCGCCGCCGGCTCCTGGACCTGACTTCGATGG
>Ga0079995_1070215_pt1 | contig 25312 bp, 23 predicted proteins | sample FaiFalFF_MnMetaG_2_FD_69198 | JGI IMG/M metagenome (GOLD analysis project Ga0079995, IMG submission 69198) | Freshwater microbial communities from Yellowstone National Park, Wyoming, USA - Fairy Falls C (FF_Mn_C) (SPADES assembly) (version 4) | ecosystem: Environmental > Aquatic > Freshwater >...
CTCAGCTCCACGTCCGCCGCTGCCTGCTCCAGTTTCATACACCCCGTTTACAGGTAGAGAGCCTATAAAGATCTTTGATTTGCTTCTCGTAGGTCTCTGCCAGCTGCAGGATTTTGATCATGTAGGTATCGCCGAATTTGAGGGTTTCTTCTTCGATCCTTCTGTTGGCTTTGGCTAATCGATGGGTCGGTGTGAAGAGTGTTAAGAGTCCTTGAAAGGCTTGCCGTTGAAAGAAAGAAGAAAATTAAAGAAGCCATACTTACCCTGAAGAGTGATCCCGTACCTTTTAGAAAGCTTGCTGTCTCTAAGCTTAGGGGATATTAAAACACATCATACCGCATTAGAGTCGGAGACCTGAGAATGGACTACGAAGTAGATTGGGACGAGAAAGAGCATATGAGTGAGAGCCTCGGCTTTGAGGCTCAGGTTCTGTTTAAAGGCCGCTTTTCGATTGCTGGTTGTTGATTTATGGTTTCCGAATAAGAATTTACATATTGATTCTGTGTTGGTGTTTGGGGTTAAGGTGCTTCAATCCCCCACACCGTCAAGTGATGCCCCAGACTTTCAAATCGAAAAGCCCTGGCTTCGGCATGAGCTGAACCGTTAAGTCGCCCGCCACAAACCTTCCAGCCTTCGAGGTAGCGTGTGTATTGCAGGAGTTTCGCCTCCGCCGCCTCCGGGAACCCCTTATAGCCGGTTGGGATGACCTGCTGCGGCAACAATGTGAACAGGCCCTTAACCTTCAGGTCGGTCACAAGCACCTACATGGTCCCACCCGTCGTTCTGAAGTAGCCGTAGCGGCCTGCGCGCTCTAGCCTGGTCGGGCAGGTGAGGGTTGTGTTCTGTGCCTCTGCTCTGAGGTACATGCTGAAAAGGGCCCAACGTCTGCCCCAGGAGGTCGAGTGAAGCAGCTTTAATTCCACAGGCTCGAGCAAAATCGGGTAGAACCTGTGGTCGGCCGAGTTGGGATACCCCCCTACAATCCTCCTTTCCCAAGAAAATAGGGGGCCTCTCACGGGTCTCCTGTAGGCACATATCGCAGCGCTTCTCCCAACCGTATCCAAAACCCCATCATTGCGTCGTTCATTATCTTCTTCGGCTGATAAGGCATCGAAAGGAGGCCAAAACGGGCTCTTTTTGAAGCTCAAAAATACAGATGGAAGCTAGGGTGAACTTTCACCCAGGCTTGGCAGTGTGAGTCCCGTGATCATATCTTCGGGCAGGGCTGGAAATGTTGCGCCAGCGTCGACCAGGGCTTCCAACGCGGCCTTCCCAGCCTCGCCCACTCTGAGTCTTCCCTCCAGACATCGAATATAGTAGCGCCCTTGCAGAATGCACCCGTCACGAAGGTGTGCCCCACCCTGTCCACCAAGAAAAATGATCGCTTGAGCGTCTACAAAAGTTTAGCTGAGGATGTCAGAACACTCGGTTCACCAAATCAGGCTCCAGCGGTCCCCCTTACCCTCCCCTCACCTCCCAAGGATGAGGTGGAGAAGCCCATGATAGGCCATGCAAAGGAGGCCCACCGAAGTTTCCGTTGCGGCGTAAGGCGAGGGGGCTCTAATGGCTCACCCAACCTAAATGAGCCATCCCATATATCCCCGTATACCTTGACAGTACTAACTTGGACCAGCTTCACACCACATCTCAAACCTCCCAGCGGGTTGATCAAAGAATAATAGGAGTTGTCTGGGCTGGCCTCAGCAAAGCTCGTCTTGATAACCCGTTTAATCCCTTAGTATAGACAAAGGCACTGTGCATCACAGACGTTTCCCCGATTACTCCCTATTTCGGCGTACTTTATAGAGCCTCAAAGGTAGCGGCTTCAACATTTTGCGATAAAAGATATTGGTTGTCCATACGTGATGAAGATTACACGTGTTAAACCCTTTCCCGCTTGCCGCCATTCTCACGGGGTCCGCTGACGCATAAGCAGACATGAATATACTCGTGCATGTATGGCTTCCCGAAGACTTGGGTGAGTTGCTCCCTCACACCCCCCTTTGGGTAAATCGCGTAGGGCAGGCTGGAGAGAGGATAATGATCTATCAGCCTCGGGGCCGCGAAGTGAATCCTGTAACCCCTAGACATGAGGTTTGTCAGAAGGGTTATGGATTTCTTGAGACCAAGTATGGATACGTGAAGCTCCATGCATATGGTAGGCTTAAACTTTTCAATGGTGCTCTGCATCCCCTCAAGGATCGCCTCTTCATGGCCCTCCACATCCATCCTCACCAGATCAAGTCTCTTCAACTTCAGCTCCGTCACAAGCTCGTCAACACTGGATGCCTCCACGACGATTATCTTCTCATGCGCATCCGAGGGTAGCCCTCCCGACCAGTGAACCCTAGACAAGTTGCTGACAGGGCTGATGATAAACTCTGTAGAGCCCGTTGTTTTTGTCAAAGCTTTTCTAATAGCCACATAGTTCTCCAGCCCGTTAGCTCTAAAGCTTTCCAACAAAGCTTTGTAGATATGGGGCTGAGGCTCAACGGCGACGACTAAACCTTCCGGGCCCACGAGTTTGGCCTCGTGCACAGCGTAGTACCCAATGTTGCTTCCTATGTCCAGCACAACCATCCCCTTGGAGATTCTCCTGAAGAACTCATGTGTGAAGAAGGGCTCGTGAACCCGCCAACGAAGGAGCTCAGCGGAGATCCCCCTATCGCCGGGCACCAGCATAAGGAAACCACCAATCTTGACCTTTATGAGCATTGGTTTTGAGGGAGGCTTTAACGAAAGAAGAGCTGATAAGGCTCTGCCCGAGAAGAGTAATATTCCCCTTAGACCGTAGTCCCCCAGATACCTGGCAAGCCTCCCAACGATCCAGCCCAGAGTTCTAACAGCAGCCACAGCCAACTATGACTGGATTTCGATATTAAAAATCCCCGTCCAAGCCTACCATTTCCGCTGCTTGGACAAATTCCTGAAGCTCATATCAGTCATGACTTGAGCTCATCCGACACTTTCCATATCTTTATAGTTCAATCCTACGCTGAGGCTCGGATGCAGCATGACTTCCTGCCGTTTGGGGGTGAGGAGGATGCGTTGTGATGCGTGGGGTTCGTTGACGCTGGTTGGGAAGGCCCTCCTCCCACTCCTTGCCCTAGGAGTGGGGCTCTGGGGCTCTACCTGGGGTTGGGACTCGGATTCCAGGCTCACACCCCTCGCCCCTTACTACATCCTGACCTCCTACACCTTCCTCCTAGCCCCCCACGGCATCGCCCACACACCGCGGTTACGAAAGTGGTTTTCGAGGCCCTGGGTGCGGTTGGATCGGCCTGGGCTCAGAGGCTTTTTGTGGGGGGTGCACGTCGTCCTTTCATCCATAGCCCTCATACACCTATTCGATTCCGCCGCCCTCTGGCTGGGGAGTATGGGTGTTCTATATGTGGGCTACGGGGCCATTCTTCTGGGTTTGGCGAGGGCCCTCTCGCCGGGGCATAGGTGAAGGGGCCTTTCCGATAACCTCCGTTGGAGCTTATAACTTATAAAAATAAAAATTGGTTTCGACTTCTTAAGAAAGGCGCTTGAGTGTTCCCTCGAGCTCCAGGAAGAACTGGCCTGCCAGCTTGCTCTGAGGCTTGGTGAACCACAGCTCGACAGTTTTTCCGACATCGAAGGGGGATGGGATGGGTTGGGTGAGCTTGCCTATGAGGATCGCATGCAGCTTAGTGCCTTCAGGCCCGGTTAGGACCAGGTGTATGACGATTCTGCCGCTACGAACCGAAAGGAGAGCCCTGCCCTTCTCAACCGGGTAAGTGTTCTTGTCGATCTTGAGGGTGCCTTCCTGCACCTTTAGCAGGGCGCCTCCCTTAGACGATTTGGTAACTTCGAGCTTCAGGGTAACCGTTGCATCCAGTATTTGTGACGTGCCCGTTATGTTGGTCGCCTTGCCCGAAGCTGTGATTTCGAATGTCCAGCCCTTCTTTATTGGCACCTGGTGGCCCCGGGCCTTGCCCTTGCCGTGGGAATGGTTGGAATCATTATTGTCGGAGAAGGCTGGTGGAATGATGGGCAGCGATGCGACCGCGGCTATCAGCACGATGATGGCTCCGAGCGCCAGGACCTTCTTCCCAAGCACCGACTCTGATCTCACGTCCGGCCGATAGTGAAGAGGGGCACTAAAGGGATAAGGCTGAAACAGGTTTCAAATCGTTCCAAAAGGTTCCACCTCTAGTGAATACACGGCCTTTCACAGCCACCACGACAGATCTTATGCAATGTCTTTCCAAGCAGGCTAGTGCACAGGAATAGGGCTGTGATCTTCACTGGCCATGCCCGGCCGCCGAAGGTGTCTTCAATAGCCAGTGATGTCAAGGTTCCTCCACAGCCTTTGAAAGAGGTAGGTCCCTATCATTGGACTGATTACCGCTAGAAGGAAGCCTACGGCCAAGAAGGATGGCTCGAGAGGTAACTGTAGCCAGAGGGCTCTCACGGAATAGACGAAGTAGTAGATGGGGTTTATGGCTGCCAGCGGCTGTAGGAAGGAAGGTAAGAATGAGATTGGATAGTAGAAGCAAGCCAGGTACGCTGTGCCCATCATGAAGTAGGTGATGAGGGGGTCCCAGTTCTCGTTGTGTAGCCAAAGCACACTCCTTATCAGTGATACGCCAGATATGGTGATGTAGAGTAAGCCGAGTAGGATGATCACTGCGAGTAGTGAGAGAAGGGGAGGCGGCCAGAAGATGTAGGCCAGTAGGAGGAACGAAGTTACCACCGTCGAGAATCGGAAGGCTTCCGATAGCATTGCTCCGAAGAGGAGGGCCCAGGGGCTTAGGGGGGATGCCAGTAGCCCATGCACCGTCTGCCAGTACTTTTCCAAGAGGAACTTGTACTGGAACGAGTTTATCGCTTGAGTGTAGAGGGTGGAGGAGAGAGCCCCTAGAACTGTGAATGCAGCGAAGTTTTGGCTGTTCAGCTCTGCTAGGCCAGGAGCCCCGGTCTTGAAGAAGCCGAAGAAGAGTGTGCCAAAGAGGCCCAGGTTTATGAGGGCTGGCACGAAGGTTGTGGCTAAGAAGTCGACCTTGAATCTGAGCGACTGCATGATATCTTTCTGAGCGTAGGCTATCGCCTGTGAAAGGATGGCTGTGATTAGGGATTTTGTCGCCACGGCTCCTACGCCCTATAGTGCTGCTTCATTAATATGGTGCTATTCTTCTGGGTGATGGACGAGGTTAGTCCGTCAGAGGCTTTCCACAGAGCTTCAGGTATACATCTTCTAGCCCGCACCTCTTGGTCTCGACTTCTACAAAGCCCTGGCTTACGAGGGCTCGCAGTGCTTCTGGGAGGCGGTGCGTCTCCACCACCATCTCCACCCTGTCCCTCCTGTCGCCAAGGGAGCTCGCCTTCTCCGAATCCTGCTGGCTCCTATGATGACTCTTCTTGATGGTAGCTACGAGCTTCACTCTATCCTCCACCTCCCTTAGGAGGTTTCCGAGGGTGTCTACAGCGACGAGCCTGCCCGCTGATAGGAGCGCAATCCTGTCACAGAGGCTCTCGGCCTCGAGGGTGTTATGAGTGGTGAGCAGTATAGTCTTCCCCGAGCTCTTCACATACCCCCTCACCTCTGAGGCGGCCTTGGGGTCCAGGCCCATGGTGAACTCATCCAGTATTAGAAGTGGTGGGTCGTGGAGCAAGGCCCGGGCCAGGGATATCTTCATCTTCATACCAAGCGAGTAGGACTCTATGTAGGTGTTGAGCCACCTCTCCAGGCCCAGGGTCTTGGCTAAATCGTGTATTCTCTGCTCGGGCTGCGATACGCCATATATCTTAGCAAAGAACTTGAGGTACCTGTACCCGGTGAGCCTGTAATATAATAGTGTGGGGCCGAGAACCACCCCAATGCTCCTAGACACATGTCTGATGTTCTGTGTTATGTCTACGCCGTCGAGCAGGGCCTGGCCTGAAGTGGGCTTCACCATCCCGGCGGCGATCTTGCAGAGGGTGGACTTCCCAGCTCCATTGGGGCCGAGCACCCCGAGAACTTCGCCCCTCCCCACCTCTAGGCTGACCCCGTCGAGGGCCTTGACGAGCCTGTACCTGGGTCTGAGGAAGCCGCGCTCCCTCACCCTGTATATCTTCCTTACGTTTACCAGCCTGAGCATTTCCTTCTCATTCTTGGGTGCGGCTTTCAAACGCTGGCTCTAATAAGGGTTGGGTCCGGACCAGCTCCAGCAGAGAGCCCTACCAATGGGTATGCGGAACTCCACCAGAGACTTAGGAAACGAGTACAATACCTAGGAGCTTAGGCTCGGATGGGAATTTGATGAAGGCGAGAGCGACCGCCAAAGAGGAAGCCTAAACCAGTTCATACAGGGATTTAGTCGTGCAGAGGTAGATGCATGTAAGGAAGTCCCAGCTTATATGGTGAGGAGGTTCCGGGGGCTCTGGATGGATGAATGGGTTGTGGGATTGCGGGCTTCGTAGGCCTCTCCGACAGGCACCTCCTCCAAAAGATGCTGGAGGTACAGAGGCATAGGGGCCCCGACTCCATGGGCCTCTACATCGGCAATGGTGTGGCCCTCGGATGCGATAGGCTCAGCATCATCGACCTGGTGAAGGGGGACCAGCCGATACGCAATGAGGATGAGAGTGTCTGGGTGGTCTTCAACGGCGAGATATACAACTACCTGGAGCTGCGGGGGGAGCTGGAGGCAAGGGGCCACCGCTTCTACACCGACGGGGATACCGAGGTGCTGGTGCACGGCTATGAGGAGTGGGGCGAGGCCTGTCTCGAGAGGCTTAGGGGTATGTTTGCGTTCGCCATCTGGGATGATGTGAGGCGGAGGCTCTTCGCCGCCCGGGACAGGTTCGGCAAGAAGCCCTTCTACTACACGCTTGTGGATGGGGCCTTCCTCTTCTCATCGGAATTGAAGGGCCTCCTCCAACATGAGGGGGTGGAGAGGAGGCTAGAGCCCAAAGCCATGGACTTCTTCTTCACCTACACCTACATCCCCAGCCCCTACACCATATTCAGAGGGATCTACAAACTGCCACCGGGGCATCAACTGGTCTTGGATGGGGCCGGGCTCAGGGTCAAGGAGTACTGGGACCTCTCCTTCAACCCCTGCGTCTCGGATGAAGGGGAGGCGGTCGAGAGGCTCTACTCACTGATTTCGGAGGCCGTGAAGGTGAGGCTGAGGAGCGACGTCCCCCTCGGCTCCTTCCTGAGCGGCGGCATAGACTCCAGCACCGTGACGGCCGTGATGGCCAAGGTGAGCCGCGAGCCCGTGAGGACAGTCACCGTCGGCTTCGAAGAAGGGGATGACCACCTCCGATATGGTAGAATGGTGGCCGAGCACCTATCCACGGACCACAGGGAGTACCTGGTCACGCCCAGCTCCCTCAAGCTCCTCCCCAGGCTCATATGGCACTTCGACGAACCCTTCGCAGACCCATCCCTCATACCCACCTACCACGTCTCGGAGGCGGCGAGGCGGGAGGTGAAGGTGGCCCTCACCGGCGATGGGGGGGACGAGATGTTCATGGGCTACCCCTTCCTCAAGGACCAGCCCATCTACCACATCTACAGGGTCATCCCCCACGGCCTGAGAAGGATCGGTCTCCAGCTGATACAAAGGACTCCATGGCTAGGGGAGTGGAGGAAGATGGCGGCCCACGCCCTCGAGAAGAACTATGGGCCCCAAGACTTCAAGGGAAGGTTTGTTCTGAGGATGGTGGTCTTCACGCCCGAGACCCTCTCCAAGCTCTACTCGCCAGCGAGGATGGCAGAGGCACCGCCCACCAACACCCTCACCTACCTCCACACACTCATGGCGAAACAGGCCTGCCAAGACCAGCTCTCCCTCGTAAACTACGCCACCTTCAAAAGCTACCTCTCAGAGATGATCCTGACGAAGGTGGACAGGATGAGCATGGCCGTCTCCTTGGAGGCGAGGAGCCCCCTGCTAGACCACCTCCTAGCAGAATACGTGGCCCTCCTCCCCTCCCACATGAAGTACAGGGGGAGGACCACCAAGTACATCTTCAAGAAGATGGCCCTCGAGAAGAGACTTCTCCCCAAGCAGGTGATATACAGGGAGAAGGCTGGCTTCGGCCCACCCGTAGATCGCTGGCTCGGCAGGGAATGGAGAGACATCTCCAGCCAGATACTTGATAGGGCTGGGAGAACAGGCCTTTTCAACAGAGAATACCTATCCAAGCTCCTCAAGGATCAATACGTAAATTCATCCAAGATCTTCTGTATAAGCATCTTCACCCTCTGGTACAACCACTATGTTGAGATGGGGGATGTTAGGCATCCCTTAAACCTAGACGCCCTCATCTAGCCTCGCGCGCTCCTCTTGGAATGAGCAGTAATCTCGCAGGGCCGCAAAGACAACAAGGCTGATAAAGGGCCGTTCAAAGGAGCCCTGAACATAACTTATACATTAAGTGGAACCATCCGTCGTTTCTGAATCACAACGATTCAGCATCTTCTTAAGGTGTGGAGGATATGCCCTTTAGGATGCAAGCGGAAATGGTTAAACCCTCCTTAGAAGGGGTTCACCTCAATAGTACCAAGGATACTGCAAACGCAAGGTTTGGTTCTAAAAGAGTTGGCGTCATTTTCGAAAAACCCATTGGCAGGAGCTGTCGAGAAACCCTTTACTTCAAAGCACTCGAGATTTTCGGTTGGAGATTCAGGCTACCTGGATTGCGAAGTTTGAGAAATCCTTTCAGTCTCACATTGGATATGCTACTAAATAGATTACTGCAAAGGGATATAGCGAAAGCGCTGGTTTATGATGAATTGTGGTTGAAGGAAAAATTTAAGGTTGAACCAAGCTGGACATTCATCCATATAGGTGCTAATATTGGACAATGGTCTCTGTATATGGCTAATAAAGTTAATAAAGTTATAGCGTTAGAGCCTGTAAAAGAACCCTTTATGTGGCGGAGAAGAAATACGGAAAAGTTTGGAAACGTTCTTTGTCTTAACTTTGCTTGCTGGGATGCTGACCAGCCTGTAGTGATGTTCGTTAGACCCAATTGGGGGTTTGGGCGCTATGAGAGTAACCCGAATTACACATACAGGGCCTGAAGCTTGACACTCTCACGAGGATCATCCCAATAACCGGGGATGTTGCCATTAAAATCGACGTGGAGGGTGTCGAGGATAAGGTCCTGCTAGGCGGAAATGAAACATTGAGCATCTGCAAGACCCTTCTAGTAGAGGTTCATGGAAATAAACTTGAGCAGACTAGTGGCATAGTTGAAAGGTATAGATTCAGGAATGTAGAGATTCTTCGCCAAGCCAATGACCAAAGGGTCTGGCTGCTTGCGATGAAATGACGGAATTTACAGGTCTGGCACGTGTGAGCTAAGTCCTTACTGCAATCTAACTACAAAACATCGGTATTGGACCTAAAACACATTAGTCCGACTACAGTATTGCGCCTTAATCATAAGAACAATTTTCCTTTCTCTTTGTACCACTGCACAACCTCATCGAGCGCTTTCTCGAAATCATGTTCCGGTTTCCATCCAGAGGCCTTCATGAAATTTTCAGCGTTTCCTACACTTGTTTGGACTTGAGCTCCACCCCTTGGATCAGGTTGAAACTCAATACGTCCCATCCCCAATCTTTTCACGATAGCCTCCGCGACGGAAATTATGGTACGAGGTACGCCTGACGCTATATTGAATATTCCCTCGATCTCTTTTTCTAAGGCTAGGACGTGGGCCGAAACAATATCCTTCACGTATAGGAAGTCTCGCGTTTGGTCACCCTTTCCATGAATGACGAGAGGCTTATTCTGCAACGCTGAGAGTATGAATGTTGGGATGACAGCCCCAGCTCTAAACGGCCGTTGCCATTCTCCAAACGTATTGAACGGTCTGAGAATCGTTAACTTTAGGTGAGGGAAAACATGTTTGAACGCAAGAGCGGCCCTTTCGGCTGCATACTTGCTTGCGGCATAAGGACTAGTAGGGTTGCATGGATGATCCTCCCGGGCACCCGTGGGCGGCGTATTCCCATACACCTCGCAACTGCTGGTAAAGATTATCCGGTTCACCCCCCGCTTGATCGAGGCATGGAAGATATTGACCGTGGTCATCAGGTTATCGTTAAAATATTCCCAAACGAAGTCTAAAGATTCATCGACGCTTATGCGCGCTGCAAGATGCATTACCGCATCCACACCACGAACTGCACGATCACAATCACCTAACCACCGAAGATCACCGTCCATCCATTCCACGCCGGGAACTTTGGGAACTCGGCGATCAAGAACGCGGACTTGGTACCCTTTCTTAATAAGAAGATCTACGAGGTGGGTTCCTATAAAACCAGAACCACCTGTTACGAGAACTTTCAACCTATCAGCGACCTTGCTTTGAACGTATTATAAGGCTTGCCGGTCGAAGGGTAGAGCACAATTCCATCGAGGTGTCAGGGATTAATAAAGAGCTATTGCTGGGCTCGCCTTAGCCACCCGCCATAAGGAACAATCGCGAGAGGACCACTTCACAGACCGGAATTCTTATGAATCCAAATCTTCCTGGCAGTAAGTGCATCTCCTCTTAAACAAGAGAATTGGTCTCAAGCCTTAAGGCCGAGAGAACCCTTAGATGCGAGGCGAATTTTGTGAGTAATAGCAACGAAGCGACGTAGATTCTGCTTGAGCCGGGCTACCACTAATTTAGCAGACTACGTCTTCTAGGGAGTGGTTTGACTTCTGTTTCAATCCCTTAGGTTGGTGCTAACGGTGGGTGGAAGGAACAGGACATATTTGTCAATCTTTCGTCAAGATTTTAGTCGAAGCATTTATGTAGGGAGGTAGCCAGACGGATTATGGAAGCGAAAATGAGGGACGCTGAGAAGCGGTGCGTATTGATAAGCGACTTATGTTCAAAGCCCATAACGGGCGGTAAGAGATGAGGGTGTGTCATGTTATTGTTTCTGATAGGGCATGGGGGGCATTTAGGGTAGTAGCTGCTCTAGCCAAGTTCCAGGCAAGAAGAGCCGATGTCACCGTAGCTATGAATCAAGAGCTCCTGCCCCTCCTTGCCCATAATACAGTAAGCCTTAAGACACTTCTTATGCCTTTGGGATCGCCCTTTACCTGGCCGAAGAAGTTTGGCTACCTTGGGTTTGCTGGTCGTGCATGGGTGTCTGGTCGGCTCCTATCGAGATATGTAGCTACCAACGGTGTGGATGTGCTACATCTGCATTTCCCCAATTCGCTCTTTTTAGCGGCGATGACTCGTGTTCATATCTGCAAAGTTGCGACTGTTTATGGGCCTTTTTTCGAGAGTCCTGTGTTCGCTAAGCTTGGGAGCCTTTTGGCGAACTTGGGTTTTAGGGGTGTCAGTGCTGTTACGGTGGTTAATCCGGACTTGATACCATACCTGCGCGATAAGCTATCCATTAAGTCAGTCAAGCGCGTCCTCTACGTGCCCTACGGTGTGGATCTGGAGTCACTCAGAAGATTGTCATCGGAACCGCTTCCTGGCCCTCTCCTAGAACGACTCATGCGTGTCAAAAGCTCTGGCTTTCCCATACTCTGTTTTGTTGGTAGGCTTGAAGCCAGGAAAGGACCCGATTTGCTCCTTAGGGCGCTGCCCCTGCTTAAGAAGGAGTATCCCCGACTGCTATGCATATTCGTGGGGGACGGGCCACTGATGGAGCAATTAAAGAATCTCTCGAAGCTTCTAGATGTCGACGATGTTGTTTTATTCGTGGGCTTTCAAGCTAACCCTTACAACTTCATGAAATATGCTGATGTAGTACTAGCAAATTTGAGAGCAAATTTAAGGGAGCCTGGACTCCCCGTCTTGGAAGCATTGGCCCTGCGTAAGCTCGTTGTTACAAGGTATGATGAGGCTAAGTCGAGGATGCTCCACAATTATGTGGTCTACAATTGGACTGATGACGCGACCTCAGTAGCGCAGGCGGTTAGGGCAGCCTTGGCGAAGCTTAAGTCAGGCGACTATGAGTGTGACTTCGATAGAATACGCATACCTTCTTGGGAGGACCTGGCGGATGCATACTTAGAATTATATCACTCGGTTTTGGGAAGATAACGGTGGGTAATAAAGGAGGATAAGGGGAAGAGCAACTGAATGTTGCAAATTAAGAGAAGGCACGTGCGGGATTATATATCGCTTCATGGATTTGACTGTGTACCGTAAACAGATTGCCATAACTCTTATAAGACCAAGCTTCAGACCTTCGATTAGTCGGCCTTGAGAGAATCGAAGGCAGGGTTGTCCTTCACATGGAGGGTCCTGGAAGCGGTAAGGCGTATAGCCTTACAGAAGCGCGTATACTTCAGGGCCCTCCACCCCTTAGAGAGGGCCATCCTGGACCTCTGCATTAGATGCCGGGTTACCGCTAGGAGCAAAGTGCTTCTCAATATCCTAAACAATATAATGAGCAAAATCTCCATCGCACTCATGTCCTTCGCGGAGCAGCTCGCGGTCTTGGGGAGGCCCCTGGCTGTAAGGATGGCAGCCATTGCCTCTGACTGGGGTAATCAGGATGCCGTGAGCTGGGCGACTGATCTGAGGTATATCCAATACCTCGGCCTCATAATATATAAGACCAAAAGACTTTACAGCCCCTAATAGGGTTTCCGCAATGAGAAACCTGTGGGCTCAATGATCTATCTGATGGCGGTACTCATTGGAGCGGTAGAAGGCGCTGGTAAGCCAGCCCTGATACTCAAACCTCCTTGAATAGTTGAGGTGGAGACATCTCCCCAGTGAACTGCCCTGGCTTCTTCGCGGAAAGGCGGCTTCCAACTGGGTGTGAAAGTAATTTCTGTAGTAACAAATGGGATCGAGGCAGGCGCAATATCTTAATCCGGTAAGAGTTAAATGAAAGGACCTAGACTACTAGCGTATGTTTCTCTTCACCAAAGGGATGGCAGCAGCATTAACGAAACGCAGTTCATTAATGCTCTATCAAAACGTTTCGAATCCGTTTATGTTTTCAGCCCTGTTAGCTTGAAACAGATAATATTAAGGCGAGCTTCAAAACCCGTGATCCCTCCGAAGAAGAACGTTAAAGTGGTATTGTTACCAGCCCTTCCCCTGCCTGCTATTTTTTTGCCGATTATTCTATTATATTATATGTTAATCGGCATATTGTCACCTCTTTTCATAAAAGTACTTAATCTCAATGCTATATATATCCGGGATAGGTATATGGCTATATCCATCTTGCTCCTGAAACCTCTTGTTAAAGCGCGTACAATGATTAAATTTGGTGGTTTTACTGCGGCTGAATTACGCTCTCGTATGTCCGAGTTTTTTAGAATTTTATCTCCGCTAGAGACATTTGTTGACGTCTATTTGTTACGCAAGGGAGATGTGATTTTGGTCTCAAGTTTGGCAATGAAAAGATACTTGGGGAGGGTATTGAACATCAACAGAGAGGTCTTACTATGTCCGGCTGGCGTAGACCTAGATAAAATTAGAAAGATTGCCGATAACGTGAATGTTATGAAAGATAAAGTAAGAATAGGATTTTTAGGTTCTTTGACTTGGTGGCAGGGAGTAGACATTCTTGCGGAAGCTCTCACAATAGTAAAAGAAAGAGTTCCAAACATTGAATTGCTTATCGTCGGAGACGGTCCTATGCGGGAACACGTCGCAAGGATATGTGAGAAGCACAGAATACCTTATGCAATAACAGGATTTGTTTCGCACGAGGAGTCCCTCAGATACTTGAAAAGCTTTGATGTCCTTGTCCTACCGAGGTTGAGGACATCTGTTACAGAGAACACCATCCCCATAAAAATGATTGAGGCTTGGGCTCTAGGCGTGCCTATAATAGTAACACGTCACAGGGTGCTTGTTGAGATGAGGTATAGGGATAGAGAGCATTTAATATACTGCGAGCCTAACCCAAGCTCCGTAGCCGAATCCATTCTCTCGCTTTTAAGCAATGATGATCTTAGGAGAACGATGGCTGCAAAAGGCTTCGAACTAGCGCAAAACTACGATTATAATAAAACCGCAGAAAAAATTCTGAATATCGTGATTAATTCTTTATAAGTAATTCGCTCCCGGGAGAAACGAACACGCAAGTATCGGGCCTTAAGGTATGGTTAGGAGTGGGATAGTTACAATTTCACCTAAAAAATGTACTACGTTGAGATCGTTTTCAAAGGAGAATGTTTTAAGAAGCTATTACATCGATTTAAATTATTTCCTTATGTTGCCTGAACATTATGGAAGGATAGTTTACGATGAAGCCGGGATCCCTGTGTTCATGTACGATCCTCCCATAGGCCCTAAGTATAACCCGACAACCGTTTCTTTGCATGCTATAGCAAGTTATCAAATCGGTGAATATTCGAAATTTTTCAAATATGTAAAGTGGCTGATCGAACACTTCCATTACTTAAACGATAAGATATTTCTGTATATCGAATTCCCCTTTCCCCCGAGAGCACACAAGCCTCATTGGACTAGTGGCTTGACGCAAGGTTTGGCGGCCTCGACAATGGTTCGCGCATATATTAAAACAGGCGATGCACACTATCTGATTTACGCTCAAGGACTTATTGATGGTATGCTAACTCCTATAGGCGAAGGGGGGTGCCTGTTTACTCAGGGCGATAGCATTTGGATTGAGGAGTACCCCTTGGAAAAACCTCCTAAACATGTCTTAAACGGATTAATATTTGCTATGCTCGGATTATATGACGTTTATCTAGCGACGCAAAAAAGAGAATTTCTTAGAAAATTCAAAGAGCTATTTTTCACTCTTGAGAAAAACACAAAGCTTTTTGATCTCTTCCTATGGTCTCGCTATGATTCTTCCCCTAGGAACATATCAGGAAAGTGGTATCATCTTTTAAACACGACATTGCTGTATGCAATTTCTAGGCTGACTAACTCCTTAAAAATGAGAGTATTAGCGGAAAGGTGGTACCTTGGTTACATTATTTTAGGTCGGACTTTAAATTTTTCGCACTGTTACAGAAAACCTGCTTTGAAATAAACGTGCAGGTCAAGTTATTTGCACCGACGCTATGGCGCTTTCAGGTGCATGTAGGTTCATAGGCTAAGCGCGACATATTATTCTCGGATAGAATGATGGAGAAATGAATTAAATGCAAATACCGTTCGTTCTGAGCGACGATAGACGTGAAATCCGTTTACAGATACGTGCCATGAGGTATGGCTTCTTTAAGCGACCGAAGTATATCACCACTGGGGAGGTAGTTCATCCCTCGGTCCTAAAGGTTATAACACGCAAGAATGAATCCACACGCTATGTTATGGCAGTAACCCCTTATCCAAATCTAGACGCAAGATATGAGAACCCTTCAATCATTTTCTCAGATGACGGCATTAATTGGTATGAAGGTAAAGTCCTTAATCCAATATTCCCCCCACCAAAGAACGCCGTGTTTCAGAGCGGGCCGCACAATTTTGACCCGGACATTGTTTTTAGTTCACGATTAAAAAAGGCGTTTCTGTTTTTTATCCATTTTGGGGATGGAAGTAAGCATATAAGAGTACTGAGTAGCGACGATTTCGTTAATTGGAAAGATATGGGCTCTACGAACATTGAGGCGATATTACCAACACATGAGCTCAGGGTATCCCCCTCGATTATCTACTTAGATGACGAGGCTAGATTCATTTTATACGTAGTTCGCGTTGACTTAAACCTAAAGGATGTACGCCGCATAGAGGTTTTTACTAGTAATGATTGTCTGTTTTGGCATAAGATTGGCGAGACTTCAGACGTACTTTCTTTCTATGAAGGTGCAAGATTTTTCCCCTGGCATATATCCGTCAGGAAAGTGGGGGACGAATACTGGATGATCGCTGCGATGAATCACGGTAACCTCGGTCACCCCCCCATGTATCTTTTTTTCTTCAGGAGCTATGATGGCTTACGGTGGGAAGGACATGAAAAACCTGTCCTTCTTCCTTCCGGTGGGTTCGATAACGAGAAGTTGTATCGTGCGGATTTCATTGTCGAGAAGGACTTGATACACATTTGGTACTCCGCGATGTCGAAAGATAAAAAATATAGTATAGGCTACGTAAGCGGGAAACTGAAGGTCAAAACGTCCGGAAGTAATAACCTTGTTTATCTATAGACATAAGCTAGCAAAGAAGGGAAGATGCCTAACCCAAGGATAGCATACGATAGACTGTATGGTCAAATGAACATGCACGATAGACCATTTGGTTATAGTAAAGATTATTTTATTTGGAGGGCTTCAAAGATAAAGGGTGAGATTTCGAAGTTTGTAAAGAAGGGTCTAATTTTAGATATAGGAGGAGGATTTGGGATTATGGCAAATTTCTTGCCGCCCTCGACTCTGGATAACTACATAAACTTGGACATCTCAATTGTAATGCTTCGATATAGTCCCCATGTAAATATTTGTGCGGCAGGAGAGCACCTTCCATTTAGAGATGGAATTTTTGATTATGTAATATGTTCTGGAGCATTGGAATGCGTATATGATAAATTATTGGTCCTTAAAGAAAGCTACCGAGTTCTTAAATCGGGTGGTTTGCTTCTTTTAACTACTCCAAGAACTGGGTGGATCGATGATTTTAGACAAAGCCCCTTTGTGGTATTTATCCTGGTAGACTGGTTCATAAATAGCTTCATACTGAAGACTAAACGGCGTGGCGGCTCGCCCACCCCCCTACCGGAGGGGCTCAAATATGAGCCTTCAAGTGAAAAATGGTTAAAAGAAACAATTGAAAGAATAGGTTTCCGTGTACTTAGGCAATGGCGGGCAGATAATCATGTCCCATGGTGTAAAAATGGTGAGAGTAAATTTTGGCGTTGGTTCGCCGACCGCTTCGTCGACCCAAGAAAGTTTGGCCAATCTACGTGCCTAGTATGTAGCAAGTGAACGAAGAAACTGACAGATTGAGGATACTCTTCCTAACCTCTATTGATCACCCCCAAGTCAGATATGAGGCTGAATACCTAGGCGAAAAACTTGAACTTACTTACATAGTCGCTCCTACTTTGGAAAAGAAACAAATTACGTATTCTTTGAGATGTCTTTTTAAAAAGTTCCCGTTAATTTGTGTGTCTTTGTTGAAACTTAGTGTTCCGCCTCTCCCGCAAATATTAACCTATGTTTTAATATGTAGTATCATTTTGGAGAAAGAGAAATTGGAAAATAAAAAATATGATTTAATATACGCTCACTGGCTATTTCCAGCGGGCTTTGTAGGGTTAATACTTTCGAGAATTTTGAAATGCAAACTGGTTTCAGCTGTTTGGGGTTATGATGTTCAAGTGGCCCCAGGACTCAAAGATTACGGTGTTCAAGGGCTAAAACGGGTCATATCAAGATACGTAATCGAAAAATCCGATTTAATAATAGTAAGAAAGAGGCTTCATGAGCAACTTGCTCGACACCTTTCGAAACCAGAAGCGCACGATAAAATCATTTTCGTTCCACCGGCGATCCGTGATATATCCAGAAACACTCTGGAGGGACTGACAGACGAGCTTAAGGGAAGATTAGGTCTCGATTATGACGACTTAAGCAGAAATAAGATAGTGTTATACTCGCCCTCACTACGACCCTTATATGGTATTATGGATTTTATAAGAGCTGTTCCGATAGTTAAGCGTTCTATAAAAGATTGTATTTTCATCATCGTAGGTGAGGGCGAATTAAAGAAAGAAGTTGTTAAGTTCGTTAGGGAGAATAAATTGGAAGATAGAGTTATTTTGTTGGGTAGGTTGAGTCACGAGTCGATAAGAGCTCTCTATAAGCTATCTGCCTTAGTCTGTGACTTAGCATATCCCGGTACAGCGACAACAACCATGGAGGCTTTATGCTTCGGAAAACCAGTCATAGGTATATACGCTGCTGATACTCACATACTGCATGGTATTAATGGTTTCTTGATAAAAAAAGGTGACTATGAGGGCCTAGCACGGTATATGATAGCCGTCTTAGGAGACGGCAGCTTGAGAAATGAACTTTCCATTAGAGCTAGAAAAATGTTTGACGAGAAATTCAATATTGAGAGAGGGACAAATACGATCTTAGAAGTATTAAAAGGGTTAGGGTACAGGATGCCGTCCGAATCGCGAAGGTAGTACTCTTTGAAGCTGACGCTCGTCCTGGGCACCCGCCCTCAGATTATTAAATCTGCTCCGTTCATACACTTGGCAAGTAAAGATCGGGAAATCCAACTCCAAATAATCCATACAGGTCAGCATTACGATTATGAAATGACAAAAGTTTTCTTCGAACAATTAGACCTTCCAGAGCCTACTGCGAATTTGAGTATTGGAAGCGGAACGCACGCCGAGCAAACAGGAAAAATTATGTTGCGCCTAGAGAAAATCCTACAGAAAGAAAGATCAGACTTCGTGGTCGTCCCTGGCGACACAAACTCTACCTTGGCCGGGGCCCTGACAGCCGTAAAACTCGGAATCCCAGTAGCCCATGTTGAAGCTGGCGCTAGGAGCTACGACATGACTATGCCTGAAGAAATAAACCGTCGCCTCACAGACCACTGCTCCACCCTTTTGTTTACACCGACAAATAATTGTACAAAAAACCTACTAAAGGAGGGCATAAGCAAGGCAAAAATCCGACGAACAGGCGACACCATGTACGAAGTGCTGGAGCAACAACTTCCAAGAGCAGAAAGGACCGCCGCACTGGAACGATTGGGCTTGGAACCGAAAACATATGTGCTTCTAACAACTCACCGACCTGAGAACGTGGACAACTTGGAAAAATTAGGGAATATTATCGAAGCTGCGATTAAGCTGAACTCGCTAACCATAGTGTTTCCGGCTCACCCAAGAACGGAAAAACAACTTAGAAAAAGCGGGCTATACCACAAAATACTGAAACAGAAACACATAAAATTCACAAAGCCCCTAGGATACCTTGAAATGATAAAACTCATAAAGAACGCGAAGCTTATTCTAACCGACTCGGGCGGGATGCAGAAGGAGGCTTTCTGGCTAAAGACACCCTGTCTAACATTAAGGGATACGACGGAGTGGCCTGAAACGGTTAAAATAGGAGCAAACGTCCTAGTAGGGACAGACCCATCGAAGATAATAAAGAATGCTCTTGCAATTTTAGAAAAAGAAACGAAAATAAAAGAAAAACTTGAGAGGTCTGGGAACCCCTTCTGGATTGGAAATGCCTCTGAGAAAATACTGCAGGCAATCAAGTCTTTCGCAGAGCAAAAAAATTTAGATGATCATACCGCTGCTAGATACCTTTGATGAGAGTGTGTTGCTTGGGGATATTCAACCGCGCCCTCGCTTTTCTGGCCTCATGATAAGCGCGTTCCGTTACGTACGTCTGGTGACGCTTAAGACATTCAACTCTTCATGTGGTGATGTGCCATATCAACTTTGAAAGGTCTGCCCAAGGCTTTTATTTTTTCGACATAGCAGCATCGTGCATGCCTTCTGTAAACCAATTTCCGAAGGTCAGCATCCTAGTTGTCAACTATAACGGTCTAACGGCACTTGGTGACCTTCTCCAAAGGTGTCTGTATTCTGCATTGTCCATTGACTACCCGGATTTTGAACTCATCTTTGTAGACAACGCTTCAGATGATGATAGTATGGGATACGTAGAAAAATCTTTGAGGGATAACCGAGTGAAGCTTTTAAGGCTCAATACAAACCGTTTTTATTTGGGGGCCTTAGAGGAAGGTGCCAAGGTGGCGGATGAGCGCTCAGAATACCTCGTCTTTATGAACAATGATGTTGTGGTCACACCCAGTTGGCTCAAGCAGCTGATAACTGTGATGGTAGGGGACCAAAGCGTAGGCATTGCCTGTCCTTCCGTATTGAATTTCGACGGCAGTCCTCAATGGACAGCCGGTTATGTGGACAGATTTATAAATTCTATATATTTGGCAGATCTTTCTATGAAGAAAACCTTTCTCGCTTCAGTTCCGAACGGACCCGTTTACGTCATACGTAGGTCCCTAGTTAGAGATAAAAGTTTTTTTGATCGGGTGCTAGTCTACAACGAGGAAGAATATGTGGGGCACATCGTGTGGATGAAGGGTTTTAAGATAGTCGTTGTGCCTACATCTGTTGTATACCATCGCGGACGCGCCACGATAGGCAAGTATAATATTTCCTTCTTCCGTTTTCACCTTTATAAGAATGAGTTTTACCTGTTGTTCAAGTTTGGCGACACCCTTTCTATCGTGGTCGGCTTCCTCCTTAAGCTAGCACGCCTGCCAATATTTGCGGTGGCCTGGGCAGCAGCCAGGGGAAAAGGTGACTTTATAATTTATCTTCACGCAATAAGCTGGCTTTTTAGAAATAGTAGAAAAATTAGAAGATGTAAGGGAAAGGGCATGCTCTATATGCCATCCAAGTACTCACCTCTACTGTCAATACTGCGATATACCCGAATGGGCAAGCGAATACTAAGAATTGTAGCAAGACATATGGAGAAAGAAATAGGGACTGGAGAAACTCTGTTATACAGACATGCACAACCACTAAGTTGAGGTCACCCCTAAACATCAAACAACAGCCCATTGCAATACTGCTAGAAGGTCGGTGTACTATTCAAATAGTACCGTTCAAATAGAAATTCAACATTCCCGAAACATCTCTTTTAAAAAAGGAATTAAAAATTGCATATACGTCTACATACCTCAACGTAGTGCAGAGGGAAAGATAACGTTCTACGTGACATATGTCTCCTGGACTGTGTCGTCTTTCAATCTAAATCACCTACGCAGTCGAGAAGAATTAAGGTTGAAACAGTGACTTTCGATGAACTCATTAGAAGCCTCTGCCTAGAGCGCATTGATATGGTGAAGATGAGCGTCGAAGGTGCTGAACTAAGCGTTCCTAAGGGTGTGAGAGACAGTCTTTGTAATGAGTTAGTTCGCAAACAAATTATTGAGATTCATAAGACCCAGCAAATAGTCCAGATGACCCCACTGAATTCCAAAAAGGGTATGCCATAGATGCCTATTTCGACTTCAGTAGAATTAGGGTTCATGCACGGGCGTAGTCCCTATTCAAAGCTTGCACAAAGGGTTTATGTCATCTTATTCTGGGTGTGACACGATGAGCAATTTCATCATTATTGGAGGAAGCGGGTTTGTCGGAAGCCATTTAGTCAACCACTTGATTTCCACCGGGCAGAAAGTAACCGTTATAGACGTAGTACCACCTGATAACGCGGTTAGATTAAGATCCAATATGCAAAACATTACTTATGTGTGGAAGAGTATTCATGATATAAGGCGCGATGATTTACTAAATGCTGATTACATTATTAATTTAGCTTCCCAAGCCGATGTTCCTTTAGCATTATCGTCTCCAAACTACACATATCAGCAAAACATTATGGGCCTTGTTAACCTACTCGAAGAATTACGCAAAGTTAGTTTCAAAAAGTTCATTTACCTATCCTCCGAGAACGTATATGGCAACGTTCCTCCCGAGCATATACCAATTCGTGAGGATGAACCGTTAAGGCCAGCGAATCCCTATGGCGCTAGTAAGGCAGCTGCGGACCTAACCTGTCAAGCGTATGCTCGTGCTTATGGTTTACCGATAACGGTTCTCAGGAGCAGTACTGTATACGGTCCTTATTCGAGGCTAAGACAGGTCATACCTATCTTTATCAGGCAGGCAATAAGAGGTCAGCCTATTACGATAGAAGGAGAAGGTGATCAAACGAGGGATTTCAACTATGTCACAAACCTTGTCGATGGGATCATATTAGCTTGCCACAGTAATACTGTTGGTGTATTCAACATAGCTTCTGGGCGTGAGTTGAGCATCCTCCAAGTAGCGCAAGCCATTATTAAAGCTACTGATAGCGATTCTCCAATAATACATGTTCCTTGGAGAGCTGGGGAAAGGGGGTTACGGCTAGCTTTAGATATCGAGAAAGCTAAGAGAATACTAGGCTACAGCCCTAAGGTCTCGTTTGAGGAAGGTTTAAAGGCAACTATCGCATGGATCAAGCAGATAGAGGGGTTCGAGCGTTGATTCTCAAAGATGCAGCTGGAATAGTAACCGGTGCTTCCAGAGGATTGGGTCTGAAACTATACAATAGGTTGCTGGAAGAAGGCTGCAAGCTCCTCCCAAACCAGGCCAACCTATGCAGACGTGATCTTTCAATATCACGCAACGCTTATCTTTACGTGGTTGAAGCTCTAAGGCAATTCAAAAAGATTGATTTCTTAATTAATAATGCTGGTTATGCTCATCTCCGTAACCCTATCGAGCTAATAGAAGAGTCCGACGTAGAGCAAACTTTCAGGAGCAATGTATTTGCAACCATCAACATGATGAAGCATGTTATACCGATCATGAAATCACAGAAATCAGGTGTTATCATTAATATTGCTTCAAACTGTGCAATTAAGGGCAGAGCTGTCCCAGGTTTAGCTCCTTATTGTGCCAGCAAAGCAGCCATATTACAATTAACCGAGGCTGTAGCTAAAGAGCTTCAAAATACAAACATTAAGGTTATATCAGTATCACCAGGCGGAATGAACACGGATATGAGGAGGAAGATATATGGTGAAGAGGATGCTAAACGGCAGATGGACCCCGCAGACGTAGCAGAGTACATTGTTAATATCATGAAAAATATCGAGTATGTTCCGAATGGGCATAATTTTATTATAACAAAAGACTTCAGAGAAACAATTAGTTGTGGAGATAGGGCTATTTATAACAGGTGACTGATATGGTAGGATGCAAGGCCTGTGGGGATGGTGAACTAAAACCGTTCCTTCATCTGGGGAGCCTTCCTCTCGGGAACGTCTTCTTAAAGAAGGAAGACTTCCAAATGGAAGAAAGATTTCAGCTTTCAATAGGGTTTTGCGAAAGCTGTACGCTTGTTCAACAAATGTATCCACCTCCTATAAGTAGCCTCATAAAGGATTATAGAAATTACCGCTACGTCCCAGTGGGAAAGATATTAGAGGATCACTATGAGGATTTGGCTCAGCGTATTGTCAAAGAATATACTACAAATGATTCTTTTATCATCGACATAGGCAGTAACAACGGGCTTCTGCTTCGCTCAATTAAGAAATATAATTCGACATGCAGAATCCTTGGCGTTGAGCCAGCGATTGAGATATCTGAGAGAGCCAGGCAGAACGGTGTACCTACTATAACAGAGTTCTTTAGCGCAGATTTAGCTAGACAAATAGCAGATTCCCACGGCTACGCTGACGTTATTACAGTCACCCAGGTGCTACAGCATATACCTCACTTAAAAGATTTCCTTGAGGGAGTTCATCACCTCCTCAGAGCCCAAGGTGTATTCATCGTAGAAGGGCGTTACATAGCAGACATCATAAAGAAATATGCGTACGACGCGTTTTATCATGAAATGCTCTACTTCTTCAGCTTGCAGTCGCTCATTAAGCTGCTTAAACCCTTCAATTTGATACCAGTTAAAGCAGAGTTAACAAGTGTTTACGGGGGCTCATTGAGAGTATATGTTAAAAGAACGGACCATGCGAGAGTCGATAGCTCTATTTTCGAAATCCTAAGCTACGAAACTGAGTTGGGACTCAATAGATATGAAACGTATTCTAAGTGGGCGTTTGATGTTGAAGCTAGAGCCGCCGCGCTACGATCTCTAGTTTTTAAGCTTAAAGAAGAGGGTAAAATTATAGTTGGTTATGGTGCTCCCTCTACAAGCTGTACTCTATTGAATTACTGCGGCATCGGTGAAAAGCATCTTAGCTACATTGTTGACGATTCCCCTCTTAAACAGGGTTTATACACGCCGGGCTCGCACATAAAAATAGTTAGTCCTAAAATGCTTGAAGCTAACAGACCTGATTACATCCTCCTGCTAGCTTGGAGATTGAAAGACGAAATACTTCCCAAACTTAAAGCGCTTAGAGATAAGGGTACCAAAGTGATAATTCCTTTACCGGAGTTGAAGGTGATTTAACTACTGGACCGACGAAGCAGCATGGTTGTTAGGAGAGCGATGGGCGAGTTAGTCAATCATGGTAAGTATGCGATATCAGACCCCATTCAATATCTATATTTTATTTTCGACTTTATCTCCAAACGTCAATTTCTGAATAAGAAGCCTTACCTGCAGGATAAAGATGATATGGTAAGAAATCTCTTTCTCATGAGATTGCTTCATATTGACAAGAATACGGTAAACAGAATCATATCCGAACTATATTCAGACAAGGCATTCATTGAGTACGTCACATCTTCTCTGAGAGGCGTTGGACGTTACATCGGAGAGATTAGCTCGCCAGAAATATTATACGTTGTCGTGAGGAAAATGTATCCCGATATCATCGTCGAGACTGGAGTGGCTGCTGGTGTTAGTTCCGCCTTTATCTTGAAGGCCCTTGAGGATAACGGTAAGGGGGTGCTTTATTCCATAGACATGCCTAATTATGAAGTTGAGCTTTCCAAACAAGGTGTTATGCGCTACCCCATCGCGATTCTGCCGGAAGGTAAGGAGGTGGGATTTGCTGTACCCGAATGGTTGAAGCAAAGATGGCACCTCACTATTGGGAAAAGTCAGAACATTCTTACGGCACTACTTTCAAAACTGGGTTCCATTGACATCTTTCTTCATGACAGCGAACACACCTATGCGAATATGTATTTCGAGTTCAGCACCGCGTGGCAGTTTCTACGTAAAGACGGCATACTAATTTCCCATGATGTCTCATGGAACAGGGCTTTCTCTGATTTTGCCCGTAAAGTAAAAAGGAAGGCCATATACATGTTCGGAAGCGACATAGGCGCGGTAAGAAAGACTTAAACGCAAACAACAAGAGATCACCTCGTTCCTTAAACCCGAAAGCCTTTCATCGAATATCTTCTCTATCGCACCCACCTTCATATTCAGCGTTTACGGATTGAAGGGCAGGGATCGATCTGATGGCAGTTATACTTGACGTAGCGGTTGATGGTACGGGGAAACGTCTCTGATGCATAGGACCTCACTCGATGCCCAGATAATAAACAAGCTTATCAAGACGAGCTTTGATTAGAGCTTCTCCTTCATGGAGGCAACCCTGGACAACCCCTACTATTCTTTGATCTACCCATCGAGAGGTGTGTGGGATGTGGTGTGAAGCTGTCCAAGTCAGCACAGTCGAGGTAGACGGGGACATATGGGATGGCTCATTTAGGTTGGGTGAGCCATTGGAGCCCTACTCGCCTTACGCCGCAACGGAAACTTCGGTGGGCCTCCTTTGCATGGCCTATCATGGGCTTCTCCACCTCATCCTTGGGAGGTGAGGTGAGGGTAAGGGGGACCGCTGGAGCCTGATTTGGTGAACCGAGTGTTCTGACATCCTCAGCTAAACTTTTGTAGACGCTCAA
>Ga0079995_1051361_pt3 | contig 25225 bp, 20 predicted proteins | sample FaiFalFF_MnMetaG_2_FD_69198 | JGI IMG/M metagenome (GOLD analysis project Ga0079995, IMG submission 69198) | Freshwater microbial communities from Yellowstone National Park, Wyoming, USA - Fairy Falls C (FF_Mn_C) (SPADES assembly) (version 4) | ecosystem: Environmental > Aquatic > Freshwater >...
CTGGAACATCCGCTCCCATTCCGGACGGCTGTAGGGGAACAGATCCACGTTCCCTTCCACGAGCGGGGCGAAGCGAAGGATCCGATCGATCAGGCGAAGGCCGTCCGCCTCCCGGAGGCCTAAGAGGAGATCATAGTCGCTGCGCCAGGACCAATCCCCCCGGGCGATGGATCCGAACAGCACGAGGAACTCGATCTCCTCCCCGCGCTCCTGGAGGAGCCGCTCGACGGTGCGCCGGAAGCGCTCCTCATCGGGAGGACCGGATGAAGGACTCCGCAAAGCGGATCACCTCCGCCGCATCCTGAAGGGCCTGCCGGGCGTCGGATTCCAGGAACTGATCCACCGGCGCGCCTCGATCGAACGCGTTCGGATAACGTGTGGGAATGTAGAAGCGGTTCAGGCGCGCACAGGCCTCTCGAACTCCAGAAGGGATATCTGCGTAAACGGCCAGGGCGTCCAGCAATATGTTCAGGTTATGCCCGAACAGAGGATGACGGAAATGCTCTCCCAAGGCCTTCAAGGCTTTCTCGGCCGCCTGCTGGCATGTGAAACAGCACCAGGACCAATGCCCGTTTCGAAACAGATCGTGGGCCGCCTGCCATTCGGCCTGAGCTTCCCGCAACCAGTCATCCGCTCGTTGCATGGTTGCGCCACATCCCCGGAAGATCTTCCGCTTTATTTTAATCTTGATCAGCGGCTCCGGCCGAATGAGCGATCTTCAGAGGGGATCTGGGGGTAAGGGACGCCGGCCAGATCGGAGGCCCAGAAGGATTCCACCAGGGCCAGCATGTTGATCTGGTTGGTGCCTTCGTAGATCGGGTTCAGCCGAACGTCCCGCAGGGCCTTCTCCACCCCCCAGGCCGGCATGTAGCCCCAGTCCCCCATCAGGTCCAGCGCGCGGGTGGTGATGTAAACCCCGAGATCGGCGCACAGGGCTTTGGTGGCGGCGGCGATCCCCTGAACGGGACGTCGATACCGGGCGCTCTGCCAGACCATCGCCCGCATCGCCATCGTCAGGGCCCACAGCTCGGCCAGGGCGACCTGCACCTCCGGATACGCCAGCAGGGGGCGGTTCCCCAGGCGGGTTTCCCGGGCGAAGCGGGTGGCGGCCTCCACCGCCCCGCGGGCGATCCCCAGGGCGATGGCCCCCACCACCGCCCGCGAGTAATTGAGGACGTTCCGGTTCAGGGCCCAGCCCGAGCGCTCCGGGCCGATGCGATGGGTCTCCGGGACGAACACCTGGTCGAAGAACAACTGGGTGGCATCGCAGGCCCGCTGGCCCAGCTTGCGCTCCCGTCGCCCGGTCCGGAACCCTTCCCGTCCCCGCTCGACGATGAAGGCGGTGAAATCCCGATCCACCCGCGGCGGCTGGCCGTCCTCCCGCTCCAGCACCGCGAACACCACCACGTAGTCCGCGCGGCTTCCGCCGGAGATGAAGACCTTCTGGCCCTGGATCACATAGCCCCCGCGAACCTTGCGGGCGACGGTGCAGAAGCGGGCGGAGGTGGCGCCCTCGCTCTCCTCTACATCGGAGCCCGCCTCCGGCTCCGTGATGGCATAAGCGACCAGGCGGATCTCCCCGCGCCGGTTGGCGCGACAGATCGGCCACAGCCACCGGCGCCAGACCCCCAGGTCGCCGCAGAGCAACAGCGGGGCCATCCCCAGGTCGTGGAACAGTAACGCCAGCCCAATGCCCCCGCAGGCGGCGCAGAACTCCTCCGCTTTCAAGGCGAAATGGAAGATATGCCGCCCGGAGATCGCCCGCCAGGGCATGGTGCCGATGGGCCACGGCGCGGCCTCGGAGAGGAAACCCCGACGGCCGGCCTCCCGATACAGCGGCCCGAGATCCACCCCTTCCGGATCTCGATCCGCCTCCCGGGCGAGGGGCGCAATGAACTGCTCCGCGAAGCGCCGGTAGGCCCGGCGACGCCGCTGCAGATCCCGGGGCAGCGTGCGCGTGTCCCGCTCCCACAGGGTCTCCGTGGAATGGTCATACAGCCAGCGCCCCAAGGGCTTCAGGCGCTGGATGGAATCGAGCAGCTCCGGATGCATCGCGCCTCCTGTTCCTCAGCAGGAGTTACGCAGGGTGTGTCCCGATTTTGTCGGGCCTGGCCGCCTGGTAGGACAACTGCGAGCAGTTGTCCTACGATTTTGGGACACACCCGTTACGCAGTTGACAGGGTGCCCCTCTGACGCGATCATGAGAGCGGGCATGCCGGCAAGCGACGGATGGCCAAGCGGCATGCCTTCATCCGAGAAACTCCCTGGAGGCTCCGGCCTCCGGGGCAGGAGTCGGTGGGCGACCCCCGTGGCCGGTCCTCTGGCCTCGGATGAAAAGTCCGTGGCCACGACCGGGGTGTGTCCCAATTTTGTCGGGCTGGCCGCTTCGTAGGACAACTGCTCGCAGTTGTCCTACGATTTTGGGACACACCCCACGACCGGAATGCGCAGGCAACGGCGTAAGCCCTGGTATAATTTAGGGTGCAACCTCAGGTATGAAGGAGGGACAGGCGGGTGTGTCCCGATTTTGTCGGGCCTGGCCGCCTGGTAGGACAACTGCGAGCAGTTCTCCTACGATCTTGGGACACACCCGGACAGGCCGAGAGCCTCGACGGAGGGCTGGCCCCGCGTCGTCTGGGTAGCAGCTTCCCCCCCTCATTTTCAGCAAGGAGGAGAAGCGATGGTTCCCAAAAAGCTGGGATGGAGCGTGACCGTTTTGATGCTCCTGGCCCTGGTGGCCGGAGCGTGTGCGCCCGCTGCGACCCCCACCCCGCCATCGCCTACTCCCACCCCAGCCTCGAAGACCGAAACACCTACGCTTCAACCTTCACCCACAGCGACCTTTACACCAACGCCAACACCAACACCCGAAGCAACACCAACACCTGATTTTAAAAAATTAGAAGAAGAAGTTATATCTACATATTTCCCTACTCTTAAACAAATACTTGAACTTCCAGAAAACAAAGGAGCTTATGTAGATTGGGGTAGCGTTAAAAGATATCAAATGGGCCCAGAAGAGCACGGAGTGTTCTTTCGAGTTTTTGGTTTAAAAACAATACCTTGTGATTTGTTTAAAGAGTGTATAGATTATAAAGAGGGTAGTGTTAGTACAAAACCCAAACCCCCTAATAGAGAGTGGTTTCGAACTTCTTCTAATCCTGATGCCAGCAGAGCTCATATCGAGGGTAACAAAATTATAATCGAAAACCCCGATTCATATTTTCTTCTTTATTATATCTTTGAAAGTAAATTCAGTGATAGACAAGTAGAAGCACTAACTGAAGAGGAGATTAAAGAATTTTTAAATAAGATTGAAGAGTTAGCAAAATTAAAAAATGCAAAATAATAATATAAATTTCGTGAAATTTATAGACAGAGTTTTGTTTCGTTTATTTGTTAATACTTTTTTAATAACATTTATTTTAAGTACATTTTTTATTTTACTAACTGCTACACATATTTCTCTTGCACAATATCAACCGTGCCCTGATGAATTAGGTGATTATTGTCTATACTATGATCCTAGACCACCCGCGGATGCTTGTTATAACGGTTGGGTTCCAGGTGAAAAAACAAGATGCGGTTCTGCTTGCCCTCTTTCGAGATATCCTGAGAACCCTGATAATTTATCTTATGGTAGGCCATGGAGTAAATATGAGTGGAAAAATAGTTGCGTTACTACAGAATTCGGAATTACTAAAGGGTATTGTTTCTGGGAAAAATCAGCATTGTCCTGGTATTCTCTTGGGGATAAGGCAGAACCAGGATGTCCTAATTGTGGTTCAAGAAAGACTGGTTATTTAGCTTCAGGGCAATGTGATCCAGGATTTTCTGGGGGTTTTTATAAAGTTTGTTGTAAACCAGACGGAACAGTTGGTGTAAGTAATGTTTATGCCGGGGATACTGTAAATCCCCCTTATGAATCAGTTTGTACTGTTGGTCAAGAAACATTTCTAAGTTCTGTGCCTCAGTTAGGAATATATCAACCACCAGAAGCAAATACTACTGAACCAAATTCAGGAGAGCCACATCCAGCCTGTAAAGCTGGTTTAATCACTTGCACCACAAGTGCTAATTTCCAACTGCGTAACTCCTGCTCAGAAAAAAGATCACTCGGCGTAACGCAACCGGATCCGGTCGGGCGACCCGTGGAGAACGCGCAGGGTGGAGACATCCCGCAGGCGCCCGGCCAGGCCCTGGTCCTCCATATAGCCGTATCCCCCCATCACCTGCAGGCTGTTCGAGACCGCCCGCCAGGCGTGCTCGGCGATGGCCAGCTTGGCGATGGCGGCCCAGCGTTCCAGGACGTCCTCGGGCAGCGCCGCCAGAGGCTGCTCCGCGTGGGCCTTCAACAGGAGCTCCAGGGTCATCACATCCGCGGCCGCCGTCCCCAGCAGGCTGCGCACCGGCCCATGGGCGATGATCCGGCGTCCCCCCTGATAACGGGTCCGGGCATATGCCCGCGCTTGATCCAGGGACCGTCGGGCGACGCCCAGGGCGATGGCCGCATGGCCCAGCCAGTCCAGGGCAAGGAGCCGCCGCAGACGCCGATGGGCTTCCTCCCCCCGAGCGAGGATCCGGGCGACACCCTCCTGAGCGATGAGAACCCCGCCCGCGTGCAGATGGCCCATCCATGCCCCTCGAAGCCCCAGGCGCTCCGGAAGGGGTTCGAGCCGGACCCCCGGGAGGTCTGCAGGGAGGGCGATCAGCGCCCAGGAAGAATCCTCTGCAGCGCGGGCGAAGAGCAGGAGGCCCTGGGGAGGGCCGGCCGAGATCAGAAACCAGGAGCGACCTTCCAGAAGGGGATGGTCATGCGGCCCGGTGACGCGCAGCCCATTCTCCTCCTCTCCTGCGAAGGGGCTCGGGGAGATCCCATCGGTCAGCAGTCCGCCCAGGGCCAGCCGGGCGCCCCGGGGGAAGACCCGAGCGCCCTCCAGGGCGGCGCAGGCGATCCCCTGGGCGTGGAGGGCGAGGGCGAACCCCGCGCAGGCCTCGCCCAGCCGAGCCAGCGCATGCAGGGAGAGGCCGAGGCGTTCCGTCCACGCCCAGCGTCCCCAGATGCCCGTCGCGAAGCCGGGCGCCTCAGGATCCGGATCGGCGAGCAGCCCGATCGCCTCCGCCTCTTTCAGCAGGGCCTCTCGGCGCGCCGGATCCGCCTCCGGATCCTCGGCCTCCAGCCGCTGGAGAAAGCGGCGGAGCGCGACCTCCAGGAGCCGCGCCTCTTCTTCAACGCTCACGGAGCCCTCCCGGATCCTCCGAAGGGGAATGGATGATCACCGGCGTGGCGGCTTCCCCATAGCGAACCGTGAGACGGGCCACGGGGCGATCCTCTCCTGGATACGGCGCGTGCGGCCGCGCCGCCGAGTCGATGGCCTCCCCGGCGGGGAGGATGGCGTAGCGGACCAGATAATTCCTCGTCGCCACCGCCACGGGGGAAAGATCCAGGCTCCGGAGCTGATCCGCCACCGGGTGATCGCCCAGGATCAGCGCGCCGGATCCCGGGCGCAGGCCCAGCTGGTAGACCGCGTAGATGGGGATGGTGGTGCGGATCAGCGCGCCGTCGCGGACGCTGAAGGTCACCAGCGGGCGCAGGTCCCGGATCACCGGCCCGCTGGAACGGACCGTCAGGGTGAGGATATGACGGCCGCCCTCGCTGAGGCGCACCCGCTGGAAGGCTGGGGTTTTCTCGAAGTCCATATCGGCGAGGAACTTGGCGTAGCCATAGATCACCCGTCCGGCGTCCCGGGCGATGCGGGTGGTCACCGGCAAATGGAGGATGAAGGCCCCCCACCCCGGGAAGCGGCTTTCCAGGAGCAGCGGGAGCCCGGGCGGGGCAGGTCGTCCATAGGTGCACAGGAGGGCGATGGCCACCTCCCCATACGGGCCGATGGTGGTGTGGATGTAATGGAAAGCGGCGATCCCCACCAGCGCCCGGCCGCCGGGGGTCACCACCGGGTGAAGGCGGTCGGAAGGGAGCAAGGCCCGCACCGCCTCCCGATCGGCGGTGAAGATCCCCAGGAAGCTATCATCTCGATAGTAGAAGATCGGAAGGTCAACCCGGCCGGAGCCCACATCGATCCCGGTGGCAGTGGGTCCGGTCCAGCGGAGGAACTCCTCCGCCGCGTCCGGCCTCCAGCCGAGGAGCGCCCGAAGGCCTCGCACGCCCACATACCCCAGGGCGGCAACGCCCATCCCCGCAAGCCACCATCCCCTGCGTCCCATCGCCAGCCTCCCTCTGGTATGCTGGGGGAGAAAAACCAGGGAACGACGCCCTGTTCGGCTATAATTCTGGCCGAAAATCGCCGCGTCCGCGCTTCGGAGCCTTCATGGCGAATGGCAACGGGGACCCCATCTCAACCGATCGGAGGCCGCCGTGGAGCGCATCGGGTTCATCGGCCTGGGAGTGATGGGCAAGCCCATGGCCCGCAATCTGCTGAAGGCGGGCTATCCGCTGGTGGTCTACAACCGCAGCCGTCCCCCCGTGGAGGAGCTGGCGGCGGAGGGGGCGGAGCCGGCCGGCTCCCCCCGGGAGGTCGCCCAGCGCAGCGATGTGGTCATCACCATGCTGCCGGACACCCCGGAGGTGGAGCAGGTGCTGGCCGGGCCTGACGGGGTCTTCGAGGGCGGACGGCCGGGGCTGATCGTGATCGACATGAGCACCATCGATCCGATGGCCGCGCGGCGCCTGGCGGCGCAGGCCACGGAGCGGGGCATTGTGATGCTGGACGCGCCGGTCTCCGGGGGGGAGATCGGAGCGATCCAGGGGACGCTCTCCATTATGGTGGGAGGGGATGCGGCCGCCTTCCGGCGCTGCCTGCCCATCCTGCAGGCGATGGGCCGGAACATCGTCTACATGGGGGAGTCCGGAGCGGGCCAGGTCACGAAAGCGGCCAACCAGGTGGTGGTGGCGCTGACCATCGCCGCCATCAGCGAGGCCCTGGTGCTGGCGGCCAAAGCGGGGGTGGATCCGGCGAAGGTGCGCCAGGCGCTCCTGGGAGGGTTCGCCGGCAGCCGCGTCCTGGAAGTCCACGGCCAGCGGATCCTGGAGCGGAACTTCCGCCCGGGGTTCCGGATCCGCCTGCACCACAAGGATCTGCGGATCGCCCTGAGCCTGGGTCGGGCGGTGGGGGCCAGCTTGCCCCTCACCGCCCTGGTCCACGAATGGCTGGGGGCGCTGGTGGCCCGCGGACATGGCGATCTGGATCACGCCGCGCTGGTCACGCTGGTGGAGGAGTGGGCCCAGACCCAGGTGCGCCCCCAAGCGGCTGTGGCCGCGAGGGATCAAGAAGGAGGCCCTGCGGATGGACGGCTGGCTGCGGGAGGTGGCGCCCAGCGACCGGCTGCGGCGGTGGTTCGGCCACGATCCCCGGAAGTGGGAGGAGTTCCGGAGGCGCTACTTCGCGGAGCTGGAGGCCCATCCCGAAGCCTGGCGGCCGTTGCTGGAGGCCGCCCGCGTCGGCAACATCACCCTGCTCTTCAGCGCCCGGGACACCTCCCACAACAACGCGGTGGCCCTCCGGGAGTTCCTCGAGGAGAAGCTGAAAGAACCCAAAGATCCTTCGCTCCAGGCCTCAGGCCTATAACGCCCTCGCTCGCTTGAGCTGACCCTCGAGCGCTATTTGCCCCTTACGGGCGGCGAGGGGAGGATCAGGCGCACCGCCCGTTCGTAGAACAGATAATCCCATGCCCAGCCGGAGAGCACCACCAGACGGTTCCGCATCCCGATCAGGCGGATGAGGTGAACCCCCAGCCAGAGCAACCAGGCCGCGAAGCCGGTGAAGGCGCGCCCGAACACATGGGCGACGGCGGCGTTCCGCCCGATGGTCACCAGGGTCCCCGGATCCCGATAACGGAAGGGCAATGGCGGGCGGCCCTTCAGGGCGCGCAGGATGTTCCGCGCTGCGAGGGTTCCTTGCTGGATGGCCACCGGCGCGACCATAGGCAGCTTCCCCGGCCCTTCCGGGAGCGCCAGATCTCCCACCACGTAGATCTCTGGATGACCGGGCACCTGGAGGGTGGGGGTCACCAGCGCCCGTCCCCCTGGCCCAAGGGGAAGCCCCAGGGCTGCCCCCAGGGGATGCCCGCGCACGCCGGCCGTCCACACCACGGTGGCCGTCTCGATTTCTTCCCCATCCTGCAGGCGCACCCGATCGGGTCCCACCGCGGCCACGGGAGCGCGCCGCCGCACTTCTACGCCCAAATGACGAAGCCGCTCCCGCGCATAGGTGGAAAGGACCGCCGGCAACCCGGGGAGCACCTCCTCCATCGCCTCGAGGAGGAGCACGCGGACCTCCCGGAAGTCCAGGGTGGGGAAATCCCGGCGCAGCGGGCGCGCGATGAGCTCAGCGAGGGCCCCCGCGAACTCCACGCCGGTGGGGCCGCCGCCCACGATCACGAAGGTCAGCAGACGCCGCCGGCGGAGCGGATCCGGCTCCCGGGCCGCCCGCTCGAAAGCCGACAGGATGTGGTTGCGCAGGGCGACGGCCTGATCCAGGTCTTTGAGGAAGAAGGCGTGCTCGGCGACTCCGGGGACGCCGAAGGTGTGCGCCAGGCTCCCCGGAGCCAGGATCAGGAAGTCGTAATCGATGGGTGGGCCATCGGTCTCCAGCCGGCGGGCCGTCAGGTCGATCCCCTGCACCTCCGCCATCTCGAAGCCCACGTTGGGGAAACGCCGCAGGAGCCCCCGGATGGGAAAAGCGATGGCCTCGGGCTCGATCTCGGCGGCCGCCACCTGATAGAGCAAGGGGAAAAACGTGTGGTGGTTCCGACGGTCCACCAGCAGCACCTCCACCGGTTCAAAGGCCAGGGTCCGCACGGCCCACAACCCGCCGAACCCTGCCCCCACCACCACGATCCGTGGCCGCCTGCGCTTTCCCATGGATGACCTCCCTTCCGGGATTCTGATCGGTCGGATCCTGAGCCTCTTTGCGCGCGCGCAAAGCGGGCTCCGCCGATCGGAGGTAAAACATCAGCGTGACCGTGCTTCCGGAGCCGGCAAGCTTCTCAGATTTGATCCCGGGTGAAGAGTCAGGATGCCGCTGCGGATGCGGTTCCCACTGATGCTCGTGGCGCTCCTCTCCCTGGGGGTGGGGATTTGGGCCGGGTGGATCCGGATCGGGTGGGCGTTCCCCCGGCCGAACCCGGCCTGGCCGGGCGCGCATGGGGTGCTGATGATCTCCGGGTTCCTGGGCACCCTGATCGCCCTGGAACGGGCGGTCGTCGGCCCCCGCTGGTCCTGGGCGGCTCCCCTTCTGGCCGCCCTGGGCAGCCTCACCCTGCTCCTGGGCCGTCCGATGGCTGGAAGCGCCTTTCTGTTCCTGGGCAGCGCCATCGTCCTCACCCTCTTCTTCGGCGATGCGGCCCGCCGGCATCCCGATCCCTCCTTCCGGGTGCTGGGGATCGGGGCGGCGCTGTGGGGCATCGGCCAGGCGGTCTGGCTCGTCCGCGGGACCCTCGCCGCCGCTGTCCCATGGTGGACCGCTTTCCTGGTGCTGACCATTTTCGGGGAGCGGCTGGAGCTGGCCCGCCTGATCCCCCGCGGACGCGGGATGGTGGGTCTGTTCGGTGCCGGCCTGGCATGGGTTCTGCTGGGGCTGGCGCTGGGGGAGATCCAGCCGGCGTGGGGCCGGCGGGCGCTGGGGCTGGGATGGCTGATCCTGGCCGCCTGGCTGGCCCGCTACGACATCGCCCGGCGCACCGTCCGCCAGCATGGCCTGGTCCGCTACGTGGCGGTGTGCATGCTGGCCAGCTATGTCTGGCTGGGGATCGGTGGAGCCCTGGAGTGGCTCCCCGGTGAGGCGATAGCGGGGCCTCTTTACGATGCCCGGGTGCACGCCCTCCTTATCGGCTTCGTGTTCTCGATGATCTTCGGCCACGCCCTGATCATCTTCCCGGCTGTGCTGCGGGTGCGCCTCCCCTTCTCCGTCGCCTTCTACTTCCCCCTCGCAGCCCTCCACCTCTCGCTCCTGCTCCGCCTCAGCGGGGATCTCGGCGGATGGCCGGACGCCCGGCGGGTCGGCGGGCTGCTGAACGGCCTGGCCATCCTGATCTTCCTGCTCCTCATCGCCCGAGCCCTCCCGACACGAACTCGGCGCGCATCGCCCGCGCCCTGCAGCCCCTCTCCATCCCCCTGGTCCAGATCACGGTGGTGGGAGATGATCTCCCCCGCATGGTGGCGGCCATCCGGGCGGCGCTGGCCCGTAGCGAGATCCTCGTGATCAGCGGAGGGCTGGGGCCCACGGTCGACGATGTGACCCGGGAGGCGGTGGCGGAGGCCCTGGGGCGTCCCCTGATCTTCGATCCGGAGCTGCTGGAGGTCATCCGGGCCCGCTTCCAGGCCTTCGGGGTGTCCATGCCCGAGAACAACCGGCGCCAGGCCTTCCGGCCCGAGGGCTCTCGCGTCATTCCCAATCCCATCGGCACCGCCCCCGGGTTCCTGGTTGAGACCAACGGCCGCGTCCTCTTCGCCCTCCCGGGCGTCCCCCGGGAGCTGGAGCGGATGCTCTCGGACACGGTGGTCCCTTACCTTTGGGAGCGGTTCCCTCCCGCGGAGGCCCTGGCCTGGCGGGTGGTGCGCACCATCGGGTTGGGGGAAAGCTGGATCGATGAGCGGCTGCAGGATCTGCTTCGGGGCGAGAACCCGCAAGTGGGGTTGAACGCCCATCCGGGGATGGTGGACATCCGCATCCGGGCCCGGGGATCCACCCCGGAGGAAGCCGCCGCCCGGGCCGAGGAGGCCGTCCGCCGGGTCCGGGAACGCCTGGGCTGGGCGGTTTTCGGGGAGGGCAACCAGGCGCCGGAGGAGGCGGTGATCGCCGCCCTGCGGGCCCGCGGGGCGACCGTCTCCACGCTGGAGCGGGGCACCCTGGGGATGCTGGGGGGGCGCCTCGCTGCGGCGGATCCTGAAAGCGAGGTCTTCCGGATCGGTGAGGTCCGCGCCCGGCTGGCCGCCGCCCCGGAGCACGCCGCCGAGGCCATTCGGCGTCAGGCCGGGACCACCTTCGGGCTGGCGGCGGAGGTCCTCCCCGAGGCGGAGGGCTTTCAGATCACCGTGGCCCTGGCGGCCCCTGAGGGTTCCCGAAGCGTCCGGCGCGGCCATCGCGGCCCGCTCCCCCATGCGGCCGAATGGGCCGCGCACGCGGCAATGGGCCTGCTCTGGCGCTGGCTCCAGGAGGGGCCATGACACTCCCGTTCCGTCCAACGCTGCCCCCGGTGCGCCTGCCCGTCTTCGAGGGCCCGCTCGATCTCCTCCTTTACCTGATCGAGCGGAACGACCTGGATATCACCCAGGTCTCCCTGGCCCAGGTTACCGAACAGTATCTGGAATACGTCACCATCCTGCAGGCGCTGACCCTGGACCAGCTGGCGGAATATCTGGTGATCGCCGCCAAGCTCCTTTACATCAAGTCCTCCCTGCTCCTCCCTCGCCCACCGGAGCCGGATGAGGCCGAGGAGGATGTGGGAGAAGCGCTGGTGGAGCAGCTCAAGGCCTACCGCCTCTTCCGGGAGCTGGCCCGCCGGCTGCGGGAGCGAGAGGGGTTCACCGCCTACGGCCGGACCGCGCCGCCGCCCCGGCCCGAGGCCCCCGGGACCGGCCTGGAGGGCATCACCCTGGAGGATCTCCTCCGGCTGGCCCGCCGGGCCCTGCGCCCGGCGGTCGAAGCGGCCCCGGTGGGGGCGTTCCTTCCCGCGTATCGCCTGACGATCCAGGAGGCCATGGAGCGGATCCTGGAGGCGGTGCGGGAAGGAGGGCGGGTGGCCTTCACCGGGCTGCTCCGGACGGCGGGGAACCGTTACGAGGGCATCGCCTTCTTCCTGGGACTGCTGGAGCTGTTGAAGCAGCGCCGGGTGGTGGCCTATCAGAGCCGGCTGTTCGATGAGATCTATATCGAGCCCTTCCCGGAGCGCCCGTAGGGGAACCACCAGGGTTTCTCGCCGCCCTCGATGTCCCAGTGGACGTGCTTGGTCTCCCGGAACTCCTCCAGTCCCTCCAGGCCCAGCTCCCGGCCGATCCCGCTGAGCTTCATGCCCCCGAACGGCCCGGCGTAGTTATCCGTGAGGGGATCGTTGATCCAGACCGTGCCCGCCTTCACCTCCTCATAGAAACGGCGGATCAGGCGGGGGTCATGGCTCATCAGACACGCGCCCAGCCCGTAGGGGTTATCGTTGCACAGGGCGATGGCCTCGTCGAAGGTCCGGTAGGGCATCAGGGGGATGACGGGCCCGAAGGTCTCCTCGCGCATGACCTTCATCGTGTGATCCACGTCCACCAGCACCGTGGGCTCGTAGAAGAAGCCGCGAGGGAGGTGAGGCGGCCGGCGCGCCCCGGTGAGGGCGTGAGCCCCCCGCGCCAGGGCATCGGCCACGTGATCCTCCACCTTCGCCCGATAGGAGGGCCCCGCCATCGGCCCGATGTCTGTTTGCGGATCCAGGCCGTGGCCCAGGCGCAGGGTGCTGACAAACGAGGCGATCTCCTCGGCGAACCGATGGTAGATCGAGGCCGGCACATACACCCGTTCCGTGCTGGTGCAGACCTGGCCGGCGTTGATCAGGGCCGCATACGCCAGGGCCTTCACCGCGAGCTCCAGCGGCGCGTCCGGCCCGACCACGAAAGGATCCTTGCCGCCCAGCTCCAGGTGGAGCTTTTTCATCATCGGGGCGGCCAGGGCTGCGATCCGCTGGCCGGTCGCCAGGGATCCGGTGAAGGCGATGACCGGGACCTCCGGATGCGTCACCAGCGGCTCGCCGACCTCCGGCCCGTATCCGGTCACGATGTTCACCACGCCCGGCGGGAGATGATCCATCGCCACCTCGGCCAGGCGCAGCGTGGTCAGGGGGGTGAGCTCGGAGGGCTTGATCACCACCGTGTTGCCGGCGGCCAGAGCCGGCGCGACCTTCCAGGCCATCAGGAGGATGGGGTAGTTCCATGGGACGATGCATCCCACCACGCCGTAGGGCTCCTTGAGCACCAGGCTGAGCTGACCGGGCTCCGGCGAGGGGATCACCCGGCCCCGCTCATGACGGGCGAGCTCCGCGTAGTAATCAAAAGTGTTCGCCGACCAGAGGATCTCCTCCTCGTTCTCCGGCCACGGCTTGCCTTCCTCCAGGGTGAGCAGTCGGATCAGCTCCTCCTGGTGCGCCCGGATCTTGCGGGCGATCTCGTGGAGCATCTCCGCCCGGATCGCGGCGGGGACGCGGCGCCAGGATTCGAAGGCGCGACGGGCAGCGGCCACCGCCGCCTCTACATCCCGGGCTGTCCCCCGGGGCACCGTCTCCAGCACCTCCTCCGTCGCCGGGTCCTGCACGGGGATCTCCCCGGCGGCGGTCCCGGCCGTCCACTCCCCTCCGATCCACATCGGCTTCATGGTCAGCCCCTCCATCCCCGACGATCGGGGCGGGGGATCGGAGACGATCCCCCGCCCTTCCAGCCCCATCTCATTGCTCTACGCCCAGCTCGGTCCAGATCCGGTCATACAGCTCGATCGCGTCCCCTACGTCGATCAGCCACTCCATCTTCCGCTTCAGCTCGTCCGGCGGATAGATCCCCGGGTCGTTGAGGAGCGCGGGGTCGATCAACCGCTGCTGGATGGCCGTGCGGTTCGGGCTGCCGAACTTGATGGTGTTCGCGTTGATGGCTGCGATGTCCGGCCGCAGCAGGAAGTTGATGAACACCTCGGCCGTGTATTTGTTTTTGGAGGTCTTCGGGATGGCCAGGTTGTCCTGCCAGATGGTGCAGCCCTCCTCAGGGATCACATACTTCAGCGTCGGCTTGGCGTCGCGGGCCCGCATGGCGTCGCCGGTCCAGATGTGCGCCACGACGACCTCACCGGCCACCAGGAGATCCCGGGTGGTGTCGCTGGTGTAGGCCTTCACATAAGGCTTCTGGCGAAGCAGGACCTCCTTGGCCTTCTGGAGCTCCTCCGGGTTCGTGGTGTTCATGGAGAACCCCAGATACTTGAGGGCCGCCCCGATCACCTCTCGCTCGTCCTTCAGCATGGCGATCTTCCCCTGGATGTCCGGGGCCGGCTCGAAGAGATCCTTCCAGCTCTTGAGCTCGCGCTGGACCGCCGCGGTGTCATACATGAACCCGGAGGTGCCCCACATATAGGGCACCGTGTATTTGTTCTCCGGGTCGAAATAAAGGCCCAGATGGGCCGGATCGATGTGCTTCAGGTTGGGAAGGTTGTTCTTGTCCAGCTCGGCCAGCATGCCCTCCTTGATCATGATGGAGACCATGTAGTCCGAAGGCACGATGACATCGTAACCGGTGGCGCCGGCCTGCAGCTTGGCCAGCAGGGTCTCATTGGAGTCATAGGTGTCGACGATGACCTTGACCCCGCACTCCCGCTCGAACCGCTCCAGAACCTCCTGGGCGATGTAATCGGGCCAGTTGAACAGATACAGCTGCTTGGAGAGCCGGGAGCGATCCCCGCACGAATCCTCAGCGGCCGCCGGCCCGGTCGCAGGAGGAGCCTCTGTGGCAGGAGCCGTCGGAGGAGGAGTCGGTGGGGTCGTGGGACTGGGAGGGGCTGCCGGTGCCCCGCACGCCACCAGGATCGCCAGGAGGACCATAAGCGTGAGACCGCGCGCCCACTTGCCCATCGCTACACCTCCTTTCCGTAAAATAAGGTTGGCAGGGGATTTTCCCCCAGAAAGCGCCGTGACCCAGTGGGGTTCCTCGTTCGGGACTCACAGCGCAGGAAGACGCTCCGCAGAGACCCCGGCTTCCGCGAGCCGTCCCTCCAGATGTCGTCCGGCTTCCTCCACCAGGGCCTGCGCCTCCTCCGGCGTCGGGGCGGCCGCGGAAAGGTAAATCTGTATGCGCACCTGAGGTCCGAAGGCCCGGGCCCGGGATTTGATATAGACGTGGGGGAAAGCCCGGCCCACCTCCCCCAGCAACGGCGCCAGCCGGGATTCATCCCCACAATCCGTAAGCAGGCGCAACTCCGCAAACCCGGCCCTCCCCAGGCGGGCCTGCAGATGCGGGGCGAGGGAGCTCTGGACGATGGCCTTCATCTCTTCGGGGACGCCGGGGAGACAGACGAGGAGTGTCCGTTCCAGAGGCAGGAGGACCCCTGGGGCGGCCCCCACCGGGTTGTCCAGGGGGATCGCTCCGCGGGGGAGCATGGCCATCTTGCGGCGGGGAGGCGTGAGGTCCGGCTCCGCGACGAAACCGGCGGCCGCCAGCTCCCGGTAGCGCGCCGCCACCATCCGCAGCGCCTCCGGATGCTCCTCCAGCGGCCGCCCGGTGGCCATCGCCACCGCGGCCAAGGTTCGGTCGTCCTCGGTGGGGCCCAGCCCGCCGGTGGTGAACACGAGGGCCGGAGCTCGACGCAGGGCCCCCTGCAGCTCCGCCGCGATGGCCTCCACCTCGTCCGGCAACACCACAGCCCGCTGGACCTTCCCGCCCAGCCCGGTGAAGAAGCGGCACAGCCAGGCGGTGTTGGTATCGACAACCTCCCCCAGCAGCAGCTCGTTCCCGATGGCCAGGATCTCCGCCGTCGGGGGATGGGCAGGCATCTCGCTCACTCCTCGCCGGGCTCGGTCTGAACCGAGCGGCTCATCACCCGCTCGATGCTGGCGATCAGCTCCGAGGGGCCGAAGGGCTTGGTGAGATAATCGTCGACGCGGGCGATGTGAAGGCCGAGGATGCGATCGACGTTCTGGGCGCGGGCGGTGACCACGATCACCGGGATGTGGCGCAGCTCGGGGTCCGCCTTCATCTGCTGGTAGACTTCCCAGCCATCGATGTCCGGCATCATCAGGTCCAGCAGGACGAGATCAGGCTTCTCCCGCCGGATGACCTCGATCCCCTCCACGCCGCCCGTCGCCCACCCGACCAGCTCGTAGCCCCGCCGGGTGACGATCAGGCGGATCAGGTCGATCATATCCTGGTCGTCCTCGATGCAGACGATCCGGATCTTTCTGGGCTCTCCTTCGGTCATCCTCGCTCCCCCTTCTGTGCTTAAATGCAGTTTATCCGCAATCCGGCTCTCCGACAAACGGGGCCGGGGCCCCTATGCCCCGGCCCCTGCAGGGATCAGCTCTCCTCCCGCACGATGCGGATGTGGAGCTCCCGGAGCTGGCGTTCGTCGACCTCCGAGGGGGCATCGAACAGGAGATCCACCGCGCTGGCGGTCTTGGGGAAGGCGATGACCTCGCGGATGTTCGGCTCGTCCGCCAGCAGCATCACCAGGCGATCCAGGCCCAGGGCGATGCCTCCGTGAGGAGGGGCGCCGAACTCAAAGGCCTCCAGCAGATGGCCGAACCGAGCGCGGGCCTGCTCCGGGGTGTATCCGAGCAGCCGGAACACCCGCTCCTGGATCTCCCGGCGGTGGATCCGGATGCTCCCCCCGCCGATCTCATAGCCGTTGCACACGATGTCATACGCCTTCGCCCGGACCGAGGCCGGGTCGGTCTCCAGGCGGTCCAGATCCTCATCCAGCGGGGAGGTGAAGGGATGGTGCACGGCCTCCCAGCGGCCTTCCTCCTCGTTCCACTCGAACATCGGGAACTCCAGGATCCAGGCGAAGGCGAACTCATCCGGATCCGCCAGCTGCAATCGGTCGCGGAAGAGCAGGCGGAGCCCGCCCAGGGCTTTGGCGACCACCTCGGGGGCGTCGGCCACGATGCAGAGCAGATCGCCGGCGCCGGCCCCGGTCCGCTCGGCGATGAGGGCGCGCTCGCCTTCGGTCAGGAACTTAACGGCCTGGCCTTTCACCCCATCGCCGGTGAAGGCGAGGGTGATCAATCCCTTCGCCCCCTGCGATTTCACGTAAGACGTCAGCTCGTCGAGCTCGCGGCGGCTGTAGCCGGCGCAGCCCGGCGCGCGCAGGGCCTTCACCTGTCCTCCGCCCCGAGCCGCCTCCCGGAAGATCTCGAAGGCGCTCTCCCGGGCCACATCCGTCAGGTCGACCAGCTCCATGCCGAAGCGCAGGTCCGGCTTGTCCGAGCCGTAGCGGGCGAGGGCCTCCGCGTAAGTGAGGCGAGGGAACGGCGTGCGAAACCGCTTGTGGGGGACCACCCGCTGCACCACCTCGATCAGCAGCCCTTCGATCAGCTGCAGGATGTCCTCGCGATCCACGAAGGACATCTCCAGGTCCAGCTGGGTGAACTCGGGCTGGCGGTCGCCCCGCAGGTCCTCATCGCGGAAGCAGCGGGCGATCTGGTAGTATTTCTCCAGGCCCGCCACCATCAGCAGCTGTTTCAGTTGTTGAGGAGATTGCGGCAGGGCATAGAACTTGCCGGGGTGGAGCCGGCTGGGGACGATGAAATCCCGGGCGCCCTCCGGTGTGCTCTTGATCAGGATGGGCGTCTCCACCTCCACAAACCCCCGGGCGTCCAGGTAGTCCCGGATGGCCCGGGTGGTCTGATGGCGCAACATCAGGTTCCGCTGCATGCGAGCCCGCCGCAGGTCCAGGTAGCGGTAACGCAGGCGGACCGCCTCATCGATGCGCCGGCCGTCGTCGTCGATGGGGAAAGGCAGCGGGCGCGCGGGGTTCAGGATGCGCACCGCGTGGGCTTCCACCTCCACCTCCCCGGTGGGCAGGTTCGGGTTCTCCGTCCCGGCGGGCCGCCGGCGCACCCGCCCGTGGACCTGGATCACGTATTCCAGGCGGACCTGATCCAGGGCCGCATGGGCCTCCGCGGAGCAGGAGGGATCCCCCACCACCTGGACCAGCCCGCTCCGATCCCGCAGGTCGACGAAGATCAGGCCGCCATGATCCCGGCGCCGGTGCACCCACCCGGCCAGCTCCACCATCTGGCCGACGTGGGCCGGGCGCAGCTCCCCACACCCATGGGTCTTCCACATCGAGGACCTCCATGCGCAGCGTCCGAATCGGTTGCATGGGATTATAAGGCATCGGCCTGGGGAAGACGGCAAGGGGAGCCCTCAGACAAAAGGATAGGGGCCGGGGATACGCGCGGCGCGCCTCCCCGGCCCCCGACCGCCTCCAGCCGGGCCCTGCGCGCTCCCGGCGGCTTAGCTTTCCGCCGGGGCACCCAATGGATGACGGGCCCGGCGCACGACCTCCAGGATCTCCGCGAGGAGCGCCTCGGGGTCCGCACCCGCTTTCTGGAGCAGCCGCTCGATCCGCCCGTTGAGCCGTCGGCGGTCCTCCTCGGTCAGCGCTTTGGCCGTGAGCACCAGGATGGGGAGGGAACGGGTGGACGGATCCTCCCGCAGCGCCTCCACCACGGCGAACCCGTCCATCTCCGGCATCATCAGGTCCAGGATCACCAGGTCAGGCCGCTCCCGTCGGGCCAGGGCCACCCCTTCCGGGCCGTTCGCCGCTTCCAGAACGTGATAGCCCCCTGCGTTCTCCAGGACCCGGCGGATCAGCTGGCGATCGCCCTCCGAGTCATCGATCACCAGGACCTTCAGGGGGCGGGGTCGACCGTCCACCCGCTGGATGGCTTCCAGCAGCTCCTCTTCGGTGAAGGGCTTGACCAGATATTCCGCAGCCCCCAGGCTGAACCCCTGGCCCCGCTCGTCGAGGATGGAGCAGATGATCACCGGGATCGCCCGGGTTTGGGGATCGGCCTTGAGTTCCTGAAGGACCGTCCATCCGTCCTTCTGGGGCATCATGATGTCGAGGGTGATGGCATCCGGCCGGAGGCGGCGAGCCGTCTCCAGGGCCTCTCGGGGATCCGTCAGGCCGACCACTTCGAAGCCGTGCTTCTCCAGATACCGCCGGTATAAGGTGATCACGCCGGGGTCGTCGTCGATGCAGAGGATCACCGGCCGGCCCGGTCGGGGTTCGCCCGCAAGCCGCGGCCGGGCCCGGGGGAGCGTGAAGAAGAACGTCGAGCCCTTCCCGACCTCGCTCTCCACCCAGATGCGCCCGCCCATCAGCTCCACCAGACGCCGGGCGATGGCCAGCCCCAGCCCGGTCCCGCCGTAACGCCGGGTGGTCCCGCTCTCCACCTGGGTGAACTCCTGGAAGATCTCCTCCTGTTTCTCCCTGGGGATCCCGATCCCGGTGTCCTGCACGGCGATCGTCACAAAGGATTCGTCCGCCCAGGCGCGCACCGCGATGAAGCCCTGGTCGGTGAACTTGGCCGCATTGGAGACCAGGTTGAGCAGGACCTGTCGGGCTCGCTGCGCGTCCGCCCAGACCGGCGGGAGGTCCTCGGGGACCTCCTGGCGGAGCTCGATGGGTTTGTCGCGGGTCAGGCCGACGGCGGTGGACATCACGCCGCGGATGATCTCCCGCATGTCCACTTCGGAGAACTGGAGCTCCATCCGGCCGGCCTCGATCTTGGAGAGATCGAGGATGTCGTTGATCAGGCCCAGCAGATGCTGGCCGGCGTTGTAGATGGCGGTGAGGTCCTGGCGCTGGGCCTCCGTCAGCGGCCCGTCGATCCCCTTAAGGATCACCCGGCTGAAGCCGATGATGGAGTTCAGCGGGGTGCGCAGCTCGTGAGACATGTTGGCGATGAATTGGGTCTTCAGGCGGTCCAGCTCCCGCAGGCGCTCGGCCGTGCGCTTTTGCTCCTCGTAGAGCATGGCGTTCTGAAGGGCCACGGCCAGGCTATCGGCGACAATGCCCAGCACGGCGAGATCCTGCGGGGAGAACGCATGGGGACGGTCGGCCTGGATCGTCAGAGCGCCCAGCACCCGATCGCCCACGATCAGGGGCAGGGCCATCTCGGCCCGGGTATCCGGGAGCAGGGGGTTCACATAACGGGCCTCGGCCTCGCTCACATCCTGGGCGATCACCGGCTGCCGGCGGGCGCAGGCCTGGCCGATCATGGATTCCCCGCCGACGCGCAGGCGGTGTCCCTGGGCGACCATCCGCCGGCCGGCCTCCCCGGTGCCCGCCCGCAGGACGGCCCACTCCCCGCTGGGATCCACCAGGAAGGCTCCCACGTAGTAGTAATCGAACCGCTGGCGGATGAGGTCCACCGCCTGTTGTAACAGCTCCTCCACATCCAGCACGCTGACGACGATCCGGGCGATCTCCGCAGCAGTCTGGATGCGGCGGGCCTGGCGCTGGGCCTCCTCATACAACAGGGCGTTCTCCAGGGCGACGGCGGCCTGCTGGGCGATGGTCTGAGCCAGACGCAGCTCCTCGGGCGTGAAGGCATGGTGGGCCCGCACATAATCCAGGCCCACCGTGGCGATCACCTGGCCCCGGGCCACCAGCGGGACGATGGCGATGGAACGGATCCCCAGACCGGCCAGCAGAGGCCCGGTGGCCTCCAGCCGCTCGTCCCGGAGAACATCCAGCGCCCACTGGGGTTGTCCGGTCTCCATCGCCTGCCGGGTGAAGGCGTTGTCGATCTGGATTTGGACCCCAATGAAGCCCTGGGCCGGATACTCCGCCACCACCGTCCCGACATCCCGGCCTTTCTCCCACAGCGCCGCGCCGCTGTGGTCCGCCCCCAGCACCTCCACATAGGCCCGGCACACGGCCTCCAGGATCTCGGTCAGGTTCAGGGAACGGGAGAACTCCAGGGCCAGGCGGTGGAGGGTGGCCAGCTCCTCCGCTTGCGCCTGGGCCTGGGCGTAGAGCCGGGCGTTCTGCCAGGCGGTGGCCAGCTGATCCGCCATCACCTGGAGGGCCTGGATGTCCTCTTCGGTGAAGGCAGCCGGCTGTTCCGACTGGATGTCCAGGACCCCGACCAGCTCCCCGCGCACGAGCATCGGCAGGGCGATCTCCGAGCGGGTGAGGGGGAGGAGGGGGTTGGCGAAGCGCACCGGCTCCGCGCCCACATCCAGCGCGATGCGGGCCCGCCGGTGGGCCGCCGCCCAGCCGACCATCGATTGCCCGCCGATCTCCAGCCGGTGGCCCCGTTCTTTCATGATCCGGCCGGGCTCCCCGGTGCCGGCAGCCAGCACCATCCACCGGCCCTCCGCATCGGGGACGAACCAGCCGACATAGTAATAATCGAAGCGCTCCCGGATCCGCTCGACGGCCTCCGCCATCAGACGGTCCGGATCCAGGATGGTGGCCGTGATGCGGCTGACCTCCGCCGCCGCCTGCAGCAGGCGGGCCCGGCGAGCGGCTTCCTCGAAGAGCCCCTGGCGCTGGAGGGCCAGGGCCGCGCCGTGAGCCAGGGTGGTGGCCAGCCGGATCTCCTCCCCGGAGAACCAGCGCTCCCGCCGGCTGTCCCAGATCTCCACGTGCCCGTAATACTGTTCGCCGACCAGCAGAGGGAGCAACAACACGGTCCGGCCGCCATATCGCGCCAGGAGCTGCGCCTCCGGGGCGCCTCGCGCCTCCAGCTCGCTCCGCCGGAGCACCACCGGCTGCCGCGTCCACCGCATCTGAGCGTAGAGCGGATAGTCCTCGTAACGATAATAAGTGCCCACATCGGAGATGCGCTCCTCCGGCATGGCTTCCGGGGCATAGAACTCGCTCATGACGAAGAAGCCCTGTCCATCGGAGGACTCCCGGTTCACATACGCGCTGGTTGCGCCCAGACCGAGGGTGAAGGCCCGACAGATCCGGGTCAGCAGCTCCACCGGCCCGGAGGCCTCCGCGAGGGAGGCGGCGACTTCGTAGAGCAAGGCCTGCTCCCGCAGCCGTTGCTCCAGCAGCTCGAAGAGACGACGGTTCTGGAACACCACCGCCGCCGTGTCGGCGAGGGCCTGCAACCGGCGAACCGTTCGCCCGTCGAGCTCCAGGGGCCGCTGGACCCCCTGGGCGATCAGCCAGCCCCAGAAGACATCGCCGGCCCAGAGGGGGAAGAAGGCGATGGAACGCACGCGATGCCGGAGGTAGAACGCACGGCTGGTCTCGTCCAGCCACGGATCGGTGGCCACATCGGGGACGAAGATGGGCTCCCGGGTGAGCTCCCGGGCGATGATCGGCAGCTCGGCGGCCGTATAGCGTCGGGGCTCTGTGAAAAGCCCCCGCTCCCGATCCCAGATCAGCCGGGCCTGGAGGACTCGTTCCTCCCCTTGAGCTTCCGGATCCTCCGCCATGGCCAGCACATACCGATCCACCCCCTGGACCGGAAGGTGGGCCAGCAAGGCCCGGGCCGCCCCCTCGATGGTCGTCGCGGCCGTCAGATCCCGGGCGGCCTGATACAGCGCCTGGGTCTCCTCCAGGGCCGCCTGGGCCTGCTGATAGAGCCGGGCGTTCTCAATGGCCACCGCCAGCTGGTCCGCCAGGATCTGCAGCACCGAGAGGGCCCCGGGGTCGAACGCCTCCTCCAGCGTGCTCTGAACATCCAGGGCCCCGATGATGCGATCCCCGATCTTCAGCGGGAAAGCGGCCTCGGATCGGGTCTCCGGGAGCAGCTCGTTCTTCAAATGAATCGGATCCTCCGCGGTCCGCTGGGCCACCCGGGGCCGCCCGTTCGCCGTCACCCAGCCGATCAGGCTCCGCCCCCCCACCTCCAGCCGGTGGCCTCGCTCTTTCAGCTTTCGCCCGACCTCGCCGGTGGACTCCTGCAGGACCGCCCACCGGCCGCTCTCCTCGATCAGGAACACCGAGGCATGGTAGTAGCCCAGGCGATCCCGGATCAGGTTCACCGCCGTCCGGAGCAGCTCGTTCAGGTCCAGGGTGGAGGCGATGAGGCGGCCCATCTCCGCCGCCGTCTGCAGCTGATGGGTCCGCTCCTGCACCCGGCGCTCCAGGTTTTGATAGAGATCCTGGAGCCGAACGGCCATCGCGTTGAAGGTCTCCGCCAGCACCCCCAGCTCGTCCCGGGAGGTCACCGGGACCCGGACGTTCAGCCGGCCGGCCCCCATCTGCTGGGCGGCCTCCGTCAGCTCCCGGAGGGGGCGGGTGAGAGAGGCCGAGGCGACATAAGCCAGGCCCACCGCAAGAAGACCCAGGACCACCGTCCAGAGCAAGACCTGGCGTCCCAGCCGCTCCACCGGCGCCAGGGCCTCATCCTTGCTTTGCACCACGGCCAGCATCCAGCCCCGCTCCTCCAGGGCAGGAAGCCGGTGGGCAATCCCCGGTCCCACCCGGCTGTAGGCGATGAGCCAGTCCCGGGTGAACACGGTGCCTTCCGGCCGGGCGAGATCCTCCGGCTTGAGCCCGAGATCCGTGACCCGCTGCTCCCGATGCAACAACCCGAGGGGATCCATCAGGATCGCCCCATCCCGATCCAGCAACAGCGCCCGTCCGGTGCGTCCGATCCGGAACTGGCTGAGGATCCCGAAGATCTGCGAGGCGCCATAGGCGCTGCGCAACACCCCGACCGCCTGATGAGTATCCCGGCGGTAGATGGGAACCGCCAGGTAGACCACTGTGGTCTGGAGGTCCTCGTCGAACTGGAGGGTGCTGATATACGGCGCGCCCCGTCCCTGACTCCAGGCCGCCTGCCACCATGGCTCCCGATCAAAGCGATAGGCGCGAGGAGGCTCCGTGGCCGCGACCAGGATCCCGTGGGCATCGGTGAGGAGCAGGTGCAGGTGGCCGGTGAGACGATCCCGGAGGGCGCGGAGCCGGGCGGCGGCCGGGCCCTGGAGGATCTGTCGGCGCAGGCTGGAATCGGGCTGGAGTCGCCAGAGGAGCTCCTCCTGCTGAACGGCATACGCGCGGAGGAGAGGATCGGCATAACGGGCCGAGTGGGCGACGGCCTCGGAGATCAGCGTCTCCTCCTCCGCGCCCGCGCTCAGGCTCTCCACCTGATGCCAGAGCTCCTTCTCCAGGGCCGCCCGCTGGGTCTGGGCCACCCCCTGGAATTCCTCCACAATCCGGCGCTGGAGGGCGTTTTCCAGCAGGCGCCCCGCGATCTCCACCGTCCCCACTACGCTGACCAGCACGACCAGCACGAACCCGGCCAGGAACTTCCAGCGCAACGGCCACGAGCCCCAATCGAGGGACACCATCGCGCGCCCTCCTCAACCGAGTGTCCACACGCCCTCGCCGGCGAGGATGCGACGGATCTGATCGGGGAAGGCGTCCGGGTCGATGGGCTTGCCGATGAAGCCATCGAAGCCCGCCTCCCGCGCCCGCCGCATGTTGTCCTCTGTGGCCTCCGCCGAGACCGCCACCACCCGGGTCCCTCGGAAACGGGGGTCGGCCCGGATCTGTCGGAGGACCTCATAGCCGTCCTCATAGGGCAGATGGATGTCCAGGAGGATGAGATCGATGCGGGGCAGCTGCCCGGCGAACTCCAGCACCTGCCAGCCCGAAGCCTTCCACTGGATGTCCCGCACCCCCAGGTAGCCCAGGAGGCGGGCGATCAGCACAAAGTTCTGGAGGTTGTCCTCGACCACCAGGATGGTGGCCTCCTTCGGGTCCACCGGAGGCTTCATCTGCTCACCGCCCATGAGGGGCCTCCCGGTTCTTCAGGAACGCGGCGATCTGCTCCGGCAACGCATCCACATCGATGGGCTTGGGGATGTAGCCGTCGCATCCGGTCGCCAGGGCCCGCTCCCGGGTGCCGCGGATGACATCCGCCGTGAGCGCCACAATCGGGATCCCCTGCAAATGGGGCATCTGCTTGAAGCGACGGACCAGTTCATAGCCGTCGATGTCGGGGAGATGGAGGTCCACCAGGATCAGATCGGGGCGCATCGAGCGGGCCAGCTCCAGCCCTCTGGGCCCGTCCTCCGCCTCCACCACCCGATACCCCTCTGCCTCCAGGATCCGCCGAACCAGCAGCCGGTTTTCGAAATTGTCCTCGATGTATAAAATAAGTGCCCTCATCCGGCTCCCTCGAAGATCCAGGATGCGGGATGCCGCCTCCCGCCCGTTTGGACCCGGCGGCAAGGCTAATCTAACCTCAAAGGGGGAGCCTGTCAAGCAAGATCGTCCCCCGGATCCCGTTCGGTCTATTTAAATAGGACTTACGCCGTTTTCTGCGTATTCCGGTCGTGGCCTTGGGTTTTATCCCGAGGCCAGAGGACCAGCCACCGGGGTCGCCCACCGACCCCTGCCTCGAAGGCCGGAGCCCCCGAGGAATTCCACCCCCCTGCGGGCGATGTTCACCGCCGCCTCATGACGTCCCATCCTCGCCCCGCAGGGGCACGCCAGGACGTGTCCCCTTAGCCTTTCATTCACTTTGCCGCATACCGGACACGCCCGAGACGTGTTCTGCGGATCCACAAAAATCACCGGAACCCCGTAAAACCTCGCCTTGTGAACCAGAATCCGATGGAAAGTCATAATGCTCCAGAAGTTCAGCAAACGCTGCCGCATCCTCCTGGACTTCCCCTTCCCGATCCGCTCCTTCATCCCCTTCAGATCCTCCAGCACCAGGGCCGCTCGCATCCCCAGCGCCCACGCGATCAGCGCCAGGGCCAGATGAT
>Ga0079995_1062037_pt1 | contig 25211 bp, 18 predicted proteins | sample FaiFalFF_MnMetaG_2_FD_69198 | JGI IMG/M metagenome (GOLD analysis project Ga0079995, IMG submission 69198) | Freshwater microbial communities from Yellowstone National Park, Wyoming, USA - Fairy Falls C (FF_Mn_C) (SPADES assembly) (version 4) | ecosystem: Environmental > Aquatic > Freshwater >...
ATAATAGCTATCAATTTCAGGCATTTCTTCCTTATCCACTTTTATACTTATAAAATATTTATTTAATAATTCAGCTATATCTTTATCATTAAAAACTTCTTGCTCCATAACATGACACCAATAACAACTATAATACCCAATAGATAAGAAAATCATTTTATCTTCATCAATAGCTTTTTTTAAAATATCTTCTTTCCATTCATACCAATTAATCGGATTTAAACAATGAGACTTAAGATATAATGATTTTGAAAATTTTAAAGAGTTATACATATTTTATACTTTTATAATCAAAAAAATAAATCCTTCATTAAAACTAAACTTACATTTAAATTTTTAAATCGAAATATTTTTAGATGAAAAAGAGGAAAATTACAAAAAAATATCTAAAAAAAAAATAGGAAGATATTTTAATAATATTTTATTTAGTTCTATAATTTTTTAGGTAGTTTAAGGTAGGTGATAAAATGTTAGATCAAAAGATAAAAAGAGATTTACCAGAACTACTAATAAAAAAAGAATACTTAACTAAAAGGCAATTAGAAAGAGCTTTACAAAAAGCCGAAGAAGAGGGAAAAGAGTTAGATAAAATACTAGTAGAATTAGGATATCTAACAGAAAAAGAAATATTCCAATTATTAGCAGAAGAATTAGGGTTTGAATTTGTAGATTTATCGACTTTAGAAATTAATAATGAATTAACTAAATTTTTACCAGATAATTTAGCAAGGAGATATAATGTAGTACCTGTTAAAATAGAAGGGGATAAATTGTATATAGCAATGGTAGATCCCTTAGATGTTAATACAGTGGATGATATCCTATTAATGACAGGATTACAAGTAGAAACTATGATGGCTACCGAAAGTGATATCAAAAAATATATAAACAAACTTTATGGTTCAACAGAAATAGCAGAAGCTGATGAAATAGAAAGTGCTATAAAAGAAATAAATGTTGAAGACTTTGCTAACTTAGAATTAGGAGAATTAGAAGAAGAAGACATTTCAGTAGATAAATTAAGAGAAATGGTAGATGAAGCTCCAATAGTTAAGTTAGTTAATCAAATAATATTCCACGCTATCTCTGATAAAGCTTCAGATATTCATATAGAACCCTGGCCTAAAGAAGTAGTAGTTAGATATAGGATGGATGGAATATTACATGAAATAATGAGAGTACCTAAACACTTATTAGCACCTATGGTATCAAGAATAAAAATAATGTCAGCTTTAGATATAGCTGAAAGAAGAAAACCTCAAGACGGAAAAATCCACCTTAAATATGAAGGAAGAGATTTTGACTTACGGGTATCTACTATCCCAACTGTTAATGGAGAAAAAGTAGTAATGCGGATACTTGATAAAAGCTCCGTTCAATTAGGATTAGATAGACTCGGATTTATGCCTGATATAAAAGAAAAATTAGAATGGTTAGTATCTAAACCCTATGGGATGTTATTAGTAACAGGACCAACAGGTTCAGGAAAATCCACTACTTTATATGCTTGTTTAAATAAACTAAATAATGGTTCAGTAAATATAAGTACAGTAGAGGATCCTGTAGAATATCAGATCCAAGGGATAAATCAGGTACAAGTTAATCCTAAAGCAGGGGTAACTTTTGCAAGTGCTTTAAGGGCATTTTTACGACAAGACCCTGATATAATAATGGTTGGGGAAATCCGGGACCATGAAACTGCACAAATAGCTGTAGAAGCAGCATTAACTGGACACTTCGTATTATCTACTTTACACACAAATGATGCACCATCAGCTGCTACTCGATTAATAGAAATGGGAATAGAGCCATTCTTAGTTGCCTCTGCTGTTATAGGAGTATTAGCCCAAAGATTAGCAAGAACCATTTGTTCTAATTGTAAAGAACCTTATGTCCCGCCAAAAGAAGCACTTAAAGATATTGGATTAGCTTATACTGAAGAAGAAATAGTATTTTATAAAGGTAGAGGCTGTGATGTATGTAAAGGTAGTGGGTATAAAGGAAGAACAGGAATCCATGAATTACTAATTATAACAGATAAAGTAAGGGAAGTTATATTAAGAAGAGGTAGTTCAAATGAAATAAAGAGAGCAGCATTAGAAGATGGTTTTAAAACTTTACAAGATGATGCTATAAGAAAAGTTATAGCAGGGATAATTACCGTTGAAGAAGCACTTAGAGTAGTTTATATGGGTAACGCTTAAGCATTTATTCATTAAAAACTCAATTACATAAAAAATATAAAATAAAATAAATATGTTTTTTAAATCTGAAAAATCAAATAACTGGATAAAATGTGAGAAGTGTAAAAATATTATATTTAAGCAAGATTTAGAAGAAAATCTATATGTTTGTCCTAAATGTAATTATCATTTTAATATAAATGCTTATTATAGAATAAAAATTACATTTGATGATTTTGTTGAATTATATAAAGATATTTATCCTAAAGATTTTTTAAATTTTGAAGATTATTCAAAAAAATTAAAAGAAGATCAAGTAAAAACTAATTTAGTAGATGCTATTATAGTAGGATACGGACATTTAAAAGGAGATAAAAATAGATATAAAGTTAGTGTAGGGGTAATGGATTTTAATTTTAGGGGAGGATCAATGGGAAGCGTTGTAGGAGAAAAAATAGCATTGATTTCTGAGTATGCCTTAAAAAATGATACCCCATTAATTATTTTTTCTTCATCAGGTGGAGCAAGAATGCAAGAAGGTATAATCTCATTAATGCAAATGGCTAAAACCGTATCTGCTATTAAATTACTAAATAAAAACAGGATACCTTTTATAAATGTTATAACGCATCCAACTACAGGAGGAGTTGCTGCCAGTTTTGTAGGTATAGCAGATATCATTCTTAGCGAAATAGGAGCACTAATAGGATTTGCGGGACAAAGAGTTATTGAACAAACAATTAAACAAAAATTACCACCAGATTTTCAAACTGCTGAATTCTGTTTAAAATATGGACTTATTGATAATATAGTTCATAGACATAATATTCCAAATACTTTATTAAAGTTTATAAATTCTTTTTATTTTTATAAAAATAAAACTATAAACTAATTATAATGCTACAAAATTACTATTATTCCTTTTTAGAATTTATAATCAAAAATAATTTATTACAAAAAGAAGAAAAAAAAATAGTAAATGATTTTTTAAAGAAAGTAAATCAAGGCTTAGAAAAAATTAATGAAGAAAGTGTATTAAAGTTATTTTGCCAAGAAAGGTTTTTAGAACTATATACTATTTTTGTAGCTAATGATAAAACCATAAAATCCCTTTTTAAAGAAGTAAACTATATAGATCTTGATGAACTAAATTTAGATAAAAATATAAATAAATTAGTTGAATATAATAAAATCTTAAATCCTTATCAAGCTAAAAAATTAAATATATTTATAATAAAAAAAGATAGTGATTTTAGTTATATAGTGAGTGCTTATATTTTAGATAAATCAGCTTATTTAGATATAAAAGAAAAAATTGGGGAATATAAATTGTTAATTTCCTATCCTTTAAAAGTTAAAGAACTAATTCAAAAGATATTTTATAATATAGAGTATTCACAAATATCAGCTTTTTTAGATAAATTAGAAAAAGAAAGTAAAAAAACTGTATTAGATGATATACAAGTAACTAGAGAAATTAATCAGGTAAAAAATATAAAATTAGATTTAAAAATAGGTGGCTATGATATAATAGATGCTTCTATATCAGAAAGCAAAAAATTAAGTTATAAACTAAAAAAAAATAAGTTTTCTATTATTTTATCTCCTTTTAATAGCGATCCTAAATTACTAAATATTCTTATAAAAAATAATATAAATATAATTAAATTTCATATTAATATAACTCACCCGGTAAGCAATTATAAGTTTAAAAGTTGGGAAGAAGAGAAAGAAAATATAATAAATATATTATTAGAAAATCCTAATATAACTGTTGGTTTAGTACCTGGACATATTAAAGAAGAATTAGAAGAAATAAATCATATTGAATTAAATACTTATATAGATTTTATTGATATATTTATAGATTCATTTACAACTTACTACTTAGGTATACCAAAAAGTATAGAAAAAGTAGTAGCTATCAATAGGGTTTTAAATAAAGAGGAATTGGAAGTTTTAGATTTTTTAAAAATCTCAGCAGTAGAAGCTTCTATTATAGATAAATCAGAATATGGTTTAAAATTAACTTTAAAAGACATTTTAAATTATTCAAAATTAGTAAATAATTCCCCAATTCCTATATTGATACCTACTCAAAAATTGATAGAGCCTAAGGATATAAAAATTCTATATGAAATAGGAGCTAAGGGAATAGTTTTAGGTGGGATTTCTTTAACTACTGATTATGAAAATCTACAAAAGGAACTTTGGGAATTTATTAATGAAGTAAGCAAATTATAGTTTCCATTTTTTATAAATAATTCTAAGCATTATGATATCTAAAAAAATAAAGGATTTACAAGAATCTGATTTTTCAAATTTTTTAGTTTGGGATATATATGATAACAATGTAAATATAGAAAATTTTTTAGATTTAGAGGTAAGACCTTATTTTTTTGATCCAAATACAGAAATTCTAACCACTAAAATACAAGACGTAATAGATGCTTATTTCTTAGTTAAAGCAAAAATAGTTTATAAAAATGAAAAAAAAGATTATATTAAAAATGGGTTTATTTTAATATCAGATTTAATTTTTAACAAAAATCAAGATTTTCACTATTTAGCTCCATTTTTATTTTATAAAAAGAGTATAAAAAAAATTGATCTATCTTTTTTAAAAGCTAAAAAAAAGATTAAAATAAATACAAATTTAAACATATATCCATATTTTAGTAACTATTATATATTTTATTTAAAGAATGTAGAACAAACAAAATCACTCGCTTTAAATATTTTTAATTTAATAAAGCAAAATATAAGAAATTTAGGGTATTTTAATATTTTATTTACAGGGGATTTAGGAGCTGGAAAAACTACATTTATTAAATCAATTATTGATAAAACTAACAGTCCTACTTTCAGTATTATGAATAAATTTAAAATAGATAATTTGAATATTATTCATTGGGATCTATATCGATTAGAAAATTATGAAACTATTAATTTAGAAAAAGAGTTAGATTTTATTCAATATTTACAAAACATTGACACCATAAACTTAGTTGAATGGGCTAATAAATTAACTTTAGAGTTTTACTTAAAAAATATAAATAAAAACAATTTTGTTATAATCAATTTAGAATATATAAATCAAAATAGTAGAGTATTAACTTTACATTTTAATAATTCAATCTTTAATAATCTTTAATCCTTGTAAATAGATATTTAAATTTAAAATCTTCCTTTTTAAGTGGGATTTTAAAATAAAAAGGAATTTTATTTTTTATAAAATAATAATAAAAAAGAAGGAGGTAATTAAATTAGAATTTTAAGATAAAAATGAGAAACAGAAAATTAAATAAAATCTTTAAATTCTTAGTTATTTTACTATTTTTATTAATAAGTTTAAATACCTTTGGTGGTATTTTACCGACTCCTAATGGAATTCCTCAAAAAATAAAAGAAAAATTAAAAAATTACAATTATTATCAATCTTCCCTAGAACCAGGTAAATACGTTATAATTACAGTTTATTCTATTTATGATTTACCTAAAAAATCTAAAACTTTAAAAAACAAAGAGATAGAAATAGGATTAATTCCTGATTTAAAGAATCTTCAAAATGCTTCAATAAATTTTTATAAACTCTTTAATAAAATTCCTTTACAAGGTGAAACAAAAAACATTGAAACCTACTTTATAACTACCCAAAACCCTACAAAATTTGAAGCTCTTCCTTTTTCTTTATCTTTTATTTTATCTAATAAAAGTGATAGAGTTATCATAAATTCAAATTTAGATAACAAATATATAATGATATTTAAGCACAAAGAAAAAGATGAATATTTAGCGTTTTTTGATGTAGATTTTGATGATAATTTTAGTGATTTAGTATTATTACTGGTATATATGGGTCCTTGTAGTAGTTCTGCTCAAGGAGGAAGAGGTGGAAGTTCTGGTAATGATCCTTTTTAAAAATTTGATAAAGAGATTACAAAATATTTACACTGGGATATAGTTATTATCTGTAAATTAGCTCACTTTTAGTTACTAAAACTTAAATTTAATTAAGGGGGATTATTTAAAATGAAAATAACAGAAAATATTAGCATACAAGAAATTCAAAAAGAATATGATATCATTATAGGTTTAGAAGTACATATAGAGTTATCTACTGAAAAAAAATTATTTTGTAATTGTAGAAATGAATTTACATTAGAACCAAACAAGAATGTATGTCCGGTATGCTTAGGGTTGCCTGGTTCATTACCAGTTATTAATTTTCAAGCTATAGAGTATTTTATAAGATTTGCTTCTGCTTTAAATTGTGAAATTCAAAAGTATAGTAAATTTGATAGAAAAAACTATTTTTATCCAGATATGCCAAAGAACTATCAAATTTCACAATATGATTTACCTTTAGCTTTAAAAGGTCATTTATTTTTACCTAAAGCTAATAAATATGTTTATTTAAGGCGGAGTCACTTAGAAGAAGATACAGGAAAATCTATTCACATAGGGGGAGATAATTTAAGAGAAGCTAATTGGACGTTGTTAAATTATAATCGTGCAGGAGTGCCGTTAATTGAAATAGTTACAGAACCTGTAATAAATTCTCCTGAAGAAGCAGTTGAATTTTTATATTTACTAAGATTAACTGCTTTATATACTAATATAAGTGACGTTAAAATGGAAGAAGGTAGTTTAAGATGTGATGCTAATATATCTTTAAAACCCAAAAACTCATCAAACTTAGGAGTTAAAGTAGAAGTAAAGAATATAAATTCATTTAGATTTTTATATAAAGCATTAGTTTATGAAACAATAAGGCAATACAATTTAATAAAGGAGGGTAAAGAAATAGTTCAAGAAACAAGGGGTTGGGATGAAAAAACTCAATCTACTTACTCTATGCGATCTAAAGAAGAATCACATGATTATAGATATTTCCCTGAACCCGATTTATTACCCCTAAATTTAAATGAAAATATAATAAATAACTTCTCATTTAAAGGAAAAACTCCCCTAAATTACTATATTTTTTATTTACAAAATGATTTAAGTCATGAAGAAATTACGTTTTTATTAGAACAAAAAGAATTAAATGATATCTATAATGAAGTTATTAATTTAATTAGTAACAATTTAAATAATGTAAATATTTACAAAGAAGTTTCCAAATTTTTTAAAACTTACTTAGCTTATTTACTAAATGAAAAATTAATAGATATTAGTAGTTTATCACCTAAAAATATTTCTACACTTATTACTTTGATAACAAATAAAGAAATAAATACTATTAACTTAAAAGATCATTTACTTAATTTGGTTAAAAAAGAAACAAATATAAATAAATATTTAGAAGATAATAATTTATTAATAAAAGAGGATATAAATTTAGTTAACGAAGTAGTAGAAAAAGTTTTAGCTAATAATCCCCAAGCTGTAAAGGATTATAAAGAAGGGAAAGAGAAAGCATTATCATTTTTAATAGGTCAAGTTATGAAAGAAGTTAAATCCAAAGCTAAACCAGAAACAGTAAAAAATATTATACTAAACAGATTATCTAAAATTTAATGAAACTTGATTAAATAATCTAAAATGGAAAAATATAACAAAGGTTCAATACTTAATAATAGATACAGGATAGAAGGATTATATAAAGTGGAAAACGAATATAATATATACAAAGCTGAGGACATAAGATTTCCAGGTAACTTTTGGTTAGTTCATCAAATATTATTAATTAATACTTCAAAAAATTTTATAAATAACCTTTTTCTTACATTGGCTAATCTATCAAAAGTGGTTTATGAAAAAATAGGTAAAATAAGTGATTATTTTATAGATAAAGATTATTTAATAGTAGTAACAGAGTACTTAAATGGTAGTTTGCTAAAAGAAGTTATATATTCTTCTAATTTTAGTTCTTCTACTGTTAAAGCTATTAAATTAGGTTTACAATTATTAGAAATAGTTAAGTATTTTTATGAAAAAGATTTAATAAGATTTATTGATCTTAATCCAGAAAATATAATAATAGAGAGAAATGGAATTATAAAAATACTATCTTTTAGTGTAAATAAATTAATAGATTTAATTAATGACGAGGGAGTAAATCAAAATTATTTTATTGGAACTTTTGGGTATATTCCTCCTGAATTTTTAGATGATAAAATATCAATGATAAATCAATCAAGTTTTATCTATATTATATGTGCCATTATGTATGAATTTATAACCAAAGTTCCACCATATTTAAGAGATGATCCTTTCATATTTCCACCAGCTATAACATTAAATTCTTTAATTAGTATAGAACTTTCAAGGGTTTTAGAAAAAAATTTAGCTTATAGCTCGCATAATAGATATAGAACATTTAAGGAATTTGAAAAAAAGTTATACGAGATTTTATATAAAGAGACAGCAGATGTTGAACCTCAAAGATTGCCTATATTTTCCTTATTAAAAAATAAATTATTTTTAGGGATATCGTTATTTTTTTTTATTCAATTAATTATTATAATATGGTTAGTTATATATTATATAATGATAATGTAAATAAAGAGTAAAAAAGTAAAAAAAACCAGCTAGGTGCTGGGGGGTTAAAAAAGTGATAAATAAATATCCCAGCAGATAAAAACTATGGATATAGAAAAGGAATTACAATTATTAATAGATGTTTTACCTCCTTTTATATCTTCTAAAGTAGAAAAGCATCCTAAGGTTAATGATATTATAGAAATAGTAATGGATGTAGGTAGGACTCCAGAAATAAGATTTCATAATGATTTTGAAATAATATCTTCAAGAGAAATTATGTATGATGATATAGAGTATGTAGTAAAAAGGATTGGGGAATTTGGGAAAGATAACAGAGCAGGAATTCCAAGAACTTTACATAGAATATCTGCAATAAGGAATAGGCATGGTAAAATAGTAGGTCTAACATGTAGAGTAGGTAGAGCTGTATATGGCGCTGCTAATATTATTATGGATTATATTAAATTAAATAAAAGTGTGTTAATATTAGGGAAACCTGGAGTAGGAAAAACCACTATTTTAAGGGAAGTAGCAAGAGTTCTAAATGATGAAATGAAGAAACGTGTAGTTATAGTAGATACTTCTAATGAAATAGGGGGAGATGGAGATATACCGCATTCATCTATAGGTAGAGCTAGAAGGATGCAAGTACCTTCACCTGAATTGCAGCATAAAGTAATGATAGAAGCAGTAGAAAACCATATGCCAGAGGTTATAATAATAGATGAAATGGGAACATTAGAAGAAGCGTATGCTGCAAGAACAATTGCAGAAAGAGGGGTCCAATTAATAGCTACAGCCCATGGAAATACTTTAGAGAATATAATTATGAATCCTACTTTGTCAGATTTAGTTGGTGGAATCCAGGCCGTTATTTTAAGTGATGAAGAAGCTAAAAGAAGAGGTACTCAGAAAACTGTATTAGAAAGAAAAAATCCCCCTACTTTTGAAATATTAATTGAAATAAGAGATAGAGATGTATTTGCTATCCATAAAGATGTAGCATTTGTTGTTGATAACTTGTTAAGAGGGATTGAAATTACTCCTGAAATAAGAAAGAGAGATAAAGATTCATTTATTATTTTAAAAGAATATCCTTCTAAGGAAAATCAAAATCAAAGTAAAAATCAAATTAAACCATATACAAAAGAAGATATAAAAGCTAAAGAAGAAAAAATATTAAAAACTAGTTTAAAAGTATTTCCATTTGCAGTTAGCATAGATAGAATACAAAAAGCTATTTATAACTTAGATTTACCTATAAGTATAGTATTAGATCTAAATCAAGCAGATGCTATTCTTACTCTAAAATCTAAAAAAAGTGAAATAGAAAAAAGAATTCTAAAAAATCCTAATCTAAAAAATCTTGCAGATAATATATTTACAGTAAGAAGCAATACATTTACCCAGATTTCAAAAATGTTAGATAAAATGGTTTCTAAAGACGATGAAAAATATTCAGATTTAGAAGAATTGGTTAAAAATTTTGAAGAAAAAATAAATGAACTTTATTCAAAAAATTTAGATCATATAGAAATTAATCTAAAAAATGACCAAGAAAAAGAGTACTTAGTAGATTTAATAAAAAAATATTCTTTAGCTTATCAAGAAAAAGATAAAAAAATTATTATCTTTAATAATAAAAAAATTAAATAGCTAAATAAAAATAAAATACATTTTAGATGAAATATATTTTAGGCTTATCTGATTCCGAAACTATTATAAATTTAGTAAATTTTATAAAATTATCTCATAATTTAAATAATGTAAATATAGTCTTATCTTTTAATAATCTCTCTAAAAAATTTAACCAAAAATTAAAAAGAAGTTCAACTAATTTTAATAGATTTAATTTTATTTATATTTTTGAAAACTTAAATGAGATAAAAAAAATAATAGAAACCACAAATACTTTTAATGATATTAATGAATACATTATAAATAAAATTGATCACTTAAAAAATTTAGAGAATTTTATATATTTATCTACTTCAATAGATCCAATAAATAGCGATATTATTGCTAATAATATTAATTTAGTTTTTAAAGATATAAGAATTTATAATACTCAAAATTATAGTGATATTATAAATAAAGCGTTTTTATCAAATATTATTGATAAAAGTTTTTATTATCAAATTAGTAATTATCCTTTAAAGGTATTTGATTTCTTTTATATTTTAAAGGATAATACAAACATTTTGCAAAAAACAAATAGCATAGTTTTTAACGTATTTGATATTAGTATGTTAAGTAAAAATTATAATTTAAATGATTTTGTAATTATAGATTTAAGTAATATTTACGAAATATTTGGTAATAATTTTATAGTGATAAAAAAGGAATTAAAAGAGAAGATATATATTGATTACTTATGGGCGTTAATGATAAAATTAAGATATAATTGTTTATGGGATAAAAAACAAACAAGTTTATCCATAAGAAATCATTTGATTGAAGAAGCTTATGAAGTTTTAGATTCAATAAATAATAAAGAAAAATTCAAAGAAGAATTAGGGGACCTTTTACTTCAAATAATATTCCATTCCCAGATAAATTATGATGAAAAGAATTTTAATTTTATTGATGTAATAGAAAGTTTAATTAACAAGCTAATTTACAGACATCCTCATATTTTCCAAAATTTAGAAATAAATAACATATCAGAACTATTAGTAAACTGGGAAAAACTAAAAAATAAAAAACAAAAAAATAAAAAATATATTGATTTACCTAAAAAATTACCTTCATTATTTAAATTACTCCTTATATTTAGAAAATTTAAAAGAACTAATAATTTAGATTCTTTAATAAACTTAATAAATGCTGAAATAGATAATTTCTTAAACAATTACTTTAAAAATGAAAATAAAAATAATACAATTATCAACAATATAAAACAAATTATAAATTTATTAATCAATATAACAAGTAGTGATTTAAATTTAGAAGAAATTTTAAACAAGTTCTTAAATAAAATAATAAATGAAATAAATAAAAATCCAATAGTAAAAATTTAATAAATTTAACTAAAATTTAATAAAATTAACAAAAAAAAACTTTTTTGAGTTTTTTTTTTGTTAAATTTAAAAATGTATAAGGAGGTGAGAAAAATGACAAAAATCCACTCCAGTGGAAAAAGTCATCAGGTAAGTCATAATAAAGCACATCAAAGTCAAAATGCTGCCAAAAAACCAGAAACTAAAAAACCAGAAGAAACTAAAAAACCAGATGAAACTAAAAAACCAGAAGAAAGTATAAAACCAGAAGAAAATAAAAAACCACTTGATAATAAAGAAATACGAGAAATTCTAAAACCAGATGATAGCGAAGAGCCAAAAGAACCTAAAGAGCCAAAAGATAAAGATGATACCCAAAAACCCGATGAAGAAAAAGAAAAACTTCAACAGCAAATAGATGAACTTAAAAAGCAATTAGAAGAAATTAAAAAACTATTAGAAGAACAAAAGAGTGGAGAAAGTGGTGGATGTTCTGGTGGCGGTGGAAGTGGTGGAAGTGAAGGAGGTCCACAAGCGGGAGGTCCACAAGGCATTAATCCAGCACAGGGAATACAACCCAATCAAAACCCAAATGATCCCAATCAAATGATTCTACTAGATATAATGCAAGTATTACAAGCAGAGCAAAATGGTGGTATGGGATTACAACAAGCAGTTAATAAGTTAAAACAAAATTATATGATGGTAAAAATGATGAATTTACCATTAAAACCAGAAATAGATCAAATGGCTCAACAAATTCTCCAAAAATATGGGGGCCTAGGGATTGGAACAAATCCTTTATTAGGTAATCAATTAGCTGCAGGGTTAAACCCAACACAAGCAGTTAATCCCTTAAATAATATTCAACAACCCCAAACTCAAGGAATTAATTTCTAATTTATAAAAATTTTGATATTAAAATATTAAAAATAAAAGGGGAGCTTTTAACTCCCCTTTCATTTATTTATATATTTATACTAATCCTAAATGTTTCTAATTAAAAGAAATTTATTTCTTTATTTGAAACCTTTAAATTTTCCTCATTAATTATTTTTTTATTTAGTAAATTCAAGTTAAAATAATCTTTATTCATATAAACAATAAAATCTTTTTGCAATAATAACTTTATTTTAATGTTTTTGCTATCAAAATAAAAATTTGGTTTATCTTGGATATTATTTTTGTAATAGTAATCAAAATCAGTTATAAAAATTGGATCAATACTATTATTTATTTTATTTTCATTTAATAAATTCAAAGATAAAATAGAAATATCATTTTGTGAATAATCCCAAAACAAAAGCAAATTATTAAATATGCTACCTATATCTAACAATCTAATATATCTTTCTTCATTTGTAAATATAACTTTGTTAAAATAAGAATAATTAAATAAATTAATTTTAAATATTCCTAAAACCCTTTGATCATTTTTCATTTCATATATAAAGTACAAATTATCATTAAAAGAAACAGTTTTTTTAATATCAATTAAATTAAGAATATCATTTTTAAAAGCAAAGATTTTTTTTATTTTATTATGGTAATTAATATTTATAAAAATTAATTCATTACTAATAGAGTCATCATAAGATTTAAATATCAAAAAATAATTATCTTTAAAATTAACAGCATTTAAAAAATCAAGTTTAGTATAACTATGATCTACAAAAAATGATGAAAACTCTAATTTACTTTTATCTTCTATCCTTATTAATAAAACTTTATTTTGATCATTATAGATCAGGTTAAAAAATATAAAAGGATAATAAAAATCTATTGAATTTATACTATAAGGTAGCTTTATTAATTTTATATCCTTAACTTGATAGTTAAAATCCATTTTTAATAAAATAACTTTATCATTTGATTTCAAAGCTTCATCTTTATTGAATAAAGAAAACAAAATATAATAAAACCCTTCTTTATAAATAACTTTTTCTAACTGATAATTTTCATTAGCTAATACATATTCATAAGATTTTAAAAAAGTTAAATTGGAATCAAAAATTAAATTAAAAATCTTATTAGAATTATCTTTATAAAAATTAACAAATAAATTAACAAGAGCTAAATCATCTATAGTTAATTGCATATAAGTCAATTTATAATCTGAGAATTCTAAATTATAAATCTTAGATAATAATTCATAAGAATAGATATCCCTTTTTGTTAATAATAACTTTGTATTTGAATCATTAGAATATATAAAACTTAAAACCATAAAATTACTATTGAATAAAGAGTAAGAAAATTTTTGAAAATATAAAGGAATATTTAAAATAGTTAAAAAATTAGAAAACTGAACATTATTCATATATTGATTATTAGAAATATTAACATTATTATTTATTTTTGAATCTTTAGTAAAAAGACTGAAAAATATATTATAAGAAAATATAAATAAAAAAGTAAAAATAAGGTAATAAGATATAGCCAAAATAAGTAATTCTTTAAAAATTCTTCTATAAATGTTATTAATATTATATTCTAATTGATTATTAAAATCTTGATCATTAATATTCTTAGTATTCATTAGTAATTTTTGTATTCATTAGTAATTTTTAAGGTATTGTAAAGCATTAATAGCACAACCTCTTAGTTTAGTTTTTCCTGCTCTACCCAATAAGTTTATATAAAACCCTTTCCTTGAACATTTACAATCTTTAGAAATATACCCCACATCACTACTTATTACAAAGCTAATAGAATAACTATTACAATAAGGGGTAATAAAAGAAATAAGCCCTATATTATTCATCTCTTGAGTATTAGAATAAAATTTATTAGTAAATGGATTAAAAATAATTATCCTTGAATAATTAGGGATATGCATATTAAAATATTCACATTCAACATAAGGGATCCCATGTTCAACTAATCCGTATAAATCTCTTACATTTTCCTCATTTATTCCTAAATATTCTTTTATTAATTTTCTAAAAGTAGGTTTAGGGATTTCTTGATCACTTAAGGTTTTCCAGCCACCTCCGGGTAATACCACTCCATTAAAATTAAATTTTAAGTTCCTTTTAATTATTTCTTGAATTGTAAAGTATATATAAGCGGGGAATCCTAAAATTCTTATTGGTAAATCCTCCTTTGAGTATTTTATTAAAGTATTAATAACACCTTCTATATCAAAATAGAAAGTTTTTTTATCATCATCGTATTTCAAAGCAAAAAACTTATTTTTTACCTTAGGAGCTAATGAAGTTAATAACATATCAGAAAAAGCAGTCCCTACATTAGATGCAAAATCTATTTCATAAGTGAAAAATAAATAATTAATTTCATTTTCTAAATCCACCAAATTATAATCGTTATAAATATTAAAAACGATTTTTTTAATTCTATTTAAAGTTATATTATCTAGTACTATTCTTGATTTTTTTCCTTTAGTTCCAGAAGAATATAATTCTATTTCATAGTTTTTATTCAAAATAAAATAATCAGTTTCACCATATTCTTTTAATCCCCATACACTTAAAAATAGATACCACTTAAAGAAATCATCTAATTTTTTAACATTATTAATAAAATTATCTACATCAAATTCTTTATTAAAAATTTTGCGATATTTAATATTAACTAAATTTCTATAAAATTCAGAGTTATAATACTGATTTAAGAAGGCTGTTTTTATAGAATCAAAAAATAAGTTATTATCATAAAAATATTGATCTAAATCATAATCAAAAGGTTTTTCTTCTATCAATTTATCTATAACAGATATATTCATAGTTTAATAAAAACTATTTTTAAATTTAATTAATTTTTAATTATTATCTTCTTGTTTTTGACTCTCTTCTTTTTTTAGTATTAATTTTAAGTTTTGTAAATCTAAATTTGCAATAATTAAATAATCATTTATATTAACTTTATCAGAAGGATTTTCTAAAGAAGCAGACCATAAATCTCCATCAACTTTTACAATCAACTCATTCTCTTTAATATTTATTACTTTTGCTTTTTTACCTATTAAAGATTCTACTCCAAATTTAGGTTTGTTTTTCAGTGATTTAAAAATATAGTAAATTATAGTTAAGAAAGTAATTAAGAATATTGAACTTATAGCTAAAAAATATAAAACCGGTGGTTTATAATATATATTACTATTTTTAAAAGCTAAAATAGTGCCTGCTATTAGTAATAAAGTTCCAATAATAAAAGAAATTCCATAAGTATTTGCTTTTATTTCTATAATAAAAATAATAAAAGAGGCAATAATAAGAGCTATTCCTAAGAAATTAACAGAAACCAAACCTAATCCAAATAACCCTAAACTTATTAAAATAATTCCCACAATCAAGGGAATTAAAGTTCCTGGATGATTAAGTTCTATTATAATAGCCCAAAATCCTAAAGTTAATAAAAAATAAGCAAGTTCTGGATTAGCTAATATAATTAATATTTTTTCTAAGATATCAGGATTAACATTATCATAAATTATATTTTTATAATTCTTTAAAATAACAACTTCCCCAGTATCTAGAATTATCGGTTTATTTTTTATGTTTTTAAATATATCATTAGGATCATCTAATACAAAATCTATTAGTTTATAATTAAGAGCTTGTAAACTTGTATAAGTTTTTGCGTTAATTATGGCATCTTCAATAGCTGAGTAATTTCTATTCCTTCTATTAGCTAAATTTTGGCTAAAAGCTAATAGAGCTTGGATAGCTTTATTTTGCAGAGTTTGATTATTCGTGTTAGTAAGATCTAAGGGAGTAGAAGCACCAGTGATCGTATCATTAGCCATAACTGAAACATTACCAGCTATTAATACAAACATAGCTGCACTTAATGCTTTACTTCCCTTAGGATATACATAACATATAATAGGCTTATCTACTGAATAAAATAGACTAACTAAATCCATCATAGAATTAAGTAATCCACCCACACTATCTATCCTTATTAAAATAAAATCATATTTATCTTTATTTTTTAATTTGTTTTGGATATAAACAAGCAAAGGATTCGAAATTATCCCATCTACATTTAATACCATTACTTTTATATCATCTTTATCGATTTCAATTAACTTATTTGAATAAATTTTCTTTGTAGTTTTAACACTTTTATCTATTGCACTAAAGGTAAAATTAATAAATTTAAAATAAAAGAATAAATAAAAAATTAAAAAAAATAAAATATAAAAACCGTACTTATTAAAAAAATATTTATTGAAAAAAAATAATTTATTTGCTGTTTTTAACATATTTATTATGATGGTCTTTAACTAAAGCTATTAATAAATTCAAAGCTGATTTAAAACTTTTTTCATTTTGAATAATTATATCTGCATAATTTTTAGTAGGTTTTATATATTCTATATACATAGGTCTAACAAAATTAAGGTATTGTTCTATAATACTATCGATATCTCTACCTCTTTCAGATACATCTCTTTTTATTCTTCTAATTAATCTAATATCATCGGGTGCTGATACAAATATTTTTAAATCCATTAAACTTCTTAGTTCTTTTTTATATAAAGCGAATAATCCTTCTAAGATAACAATTTTAGCAGGTTCTAAAACTTCAAAGTCTTGGGTCCTATTATATAAACTAAAAGAATAAACAGGTTTATATGCTTCCTTTAGTTTAAATAAATTATACAAATTTTGATAAACCAAGTTCCAATCTATAGAATCTGGATGATCAAAATTAAATTTCTTTCTTTCTTCTAAATCTAAATGAGATAAATCTATATAATAAGAATCTAAATTAACGAGAGTCACTTTCTCTTGATTGAGGTTTTTTATTAATTCATTAGCCACACTGGTTTTACCAGATGCAGTACCACCTGCTATCCCTATAAACAGTATTTCATTTTTATTTTTATAAAATTTTATTTCATTTAAAATATTATCTTCATTAAAATCCATAAATATATTAACCTACCTTCCATAAAATAAAATACTTCCTCCCTTATTCATTTTCTTTAACTTTAATAGAATTTCCTTTATATTTTGTTAATCCAATATCTCCATAATTAATATTATAATACTCTAACCTAGATTTAAGTAAATTAATTTCTTCTTCATACCTTTGTTTCATTTGTTCAATTTGTTCTAATAGTTTGATAATTACTTCAATACCTGCAGTATTTATACCCATATCTTTTGATAAATTTGATATTATTTTTAACTTAGCTATATCCTTTAGGCTATACATTCTTCTGCCTGTAGGTGTTCTACTTGGTTTAATTAGTCCCATTTTCTCATAATATCTAATAGTTTGCTCATTTAAATTTAGCATGTTAGAAACTACCTTTATGGTAAAATAACTACCATTTAGTGGATAATCTTTAAAAAATATTTCCAATATTTTTTCAATCATAACCTTTCCCTCCATTCTTATTTTTTATAAGCAAATTTAGCAAGTTCATTAATATTAACTTTAGGGACAAAATAAATATATAAATCGCCAGCACTACCTTTGCTATCAACTAACCCTAATCCTTTAAATACTTTTTCTTTATATAAATCATTTTCACTTATAACAGTTTTTAATTTCTTATTGTTGGGTAATAAAATAGCTATTTCCTCTTTATTAATTATTTTATCAATATCTACTTGAAATACTTTATATAAATTTTTTTCATTAAAGACTAAATAATCTCCTTTATTTATTTTTATTTTTATCTTAACGGGTCCATAAGGAGTATTTATAGTTATTTTTGAATTTTCTTTTATTTTAGGTGGTAAATTAATTGTAGTGGTATGTAAATTCCCATTAATATTTAAAGTAATATTTTTACTAACTCCATTATATACTTCATTTAAATCAAAGTAAATCTCAGTTTCTAAAACGTTATTATAATTATTAGAAAAACCAGAGAAATTAGAATATTTCTGCTCAAAAGGGTTATAAGAATATGAATAAGTTCTTTTAGAACTGCTTGTTTTGTTAAAAATATCTGAAAGGTCAAAAAAGAATTCAAAAGGAGAAGATTTAGATCTTCCAAATATTTCGTTTAAAATTTCTTCTAAGTCTTGAGCAGCCTTAGATCTATATGAATATTGACCTCCTTTATTATATTGTTGATAAATATTTTCATAATCCTTAAATTGACTAAAGTTTTTCCAGTTATGTCCGTATTTATCGTATAGTTTTCGTTTCTCAGGATCAGATAGTACTTCATAAGCTTCGTTAATCTCTCTAAATATTTTTTCAGCTTCTTCTCTATTATTTGGATTAAGATCAGGGTGATACTTTCTAACTAATCTTCTGTAAGCTTCTTTAAGTTCTTTTTCAGTAGCATTTCTTGGAACTCCTAATATTTCATAATAATCTCTCATCATATTTACCCCCTTTCTTTATACTCTCCTATTATTTTTATTAAAAAACTTTTACAAAATTCCTACCAATTTTTTTATAACTTTTTTTTAAAATATTTTATAAAAATACTTAAAAAAATTAAGAATATTTTAGAAAGAATTTATTTTTCTGTCAATTTATTTGTTGGTATAAAAAAAATGACAAAAGTCAATATTGAATTTTTATTTTTTGTTTATAAACTATGTTTTTTGCTTAACAATACTGAATCTGTCAATCTCCATAAAAAATCCAGCTTAACTATAAGGGAATTCAAAAAATAAATTAAAACTCAAAATAGTTTTAGTTTTTCTCTAATAACGATAGCTTTTTCAAAATCCATATTATCTGCTAAAGTTTTCATATATTTTGTTAGTCTCTGTTTTAGTTCCTTTTTCTTTTTATCACTTAATTTATTGATATATTCAATAAAAACCTCATCGTCCATTAAAATCAATTCCTCCTCATTAATTAATAAATCCAATTTAGTTAATATTTCTTTATTATCTGATGAATAATCAACTCCCAACATTTCAAATACCATTTTAATTATATCTTTAGGTTTAGAGGGTAAAGGTTTAGGTTCTATTTTATGTGTTTTATTATAATTTAATTGGTATTCTCTTCTTCTATTGGTTTCATTAATTGCTTCCTGTATTGCTTTAGTTATTTCATTAGCAAAAATAATAACCTTAGAGACCAAGTTTCTTGCAGCCCTACCAGCTAACTGAATAATACTATTTTTACTCCTTAAAAATCCCTGTTTATCTCCATCAGCTATTATAACTACAGATACCTCTGGTAAATCTAATCCTTCTCTTAGCAAATTAACTCCAACTAAACAATCATAAATCCCCTTTCTAAAATCAGTTAATATTTTAATTCTATCCAAGGGTTCAACCTTAGAATGTATATAACTAGCTTTTACTCCGTTCATAATAAGGTATTCACAGAAATCTTCTGCCATCTTTTGAGTTAATACATTTACTATAACCCTATTTCCCTTTGATTTTTCATCATTTATTATATTTAGAATTTTTTGAGCCATATTTTCAGGGTTTAAGATTATTATTTCAGGATCAACTAATCATGTAGGTCTTACTAATAACTCAACTATCTTATTAGAATTAGATAATTCAAAATCTCCAGGTGTAGCACTAACAAATACTATATTATGTGTAAATTCTAAAAACTCTTCAAATTTCAAAGGTCTATTATCTAAGCAACTTGGTAATCTAAAACCATATTCTATTAAAGTTTCTTTTCTATTTTTATCTGAAAAATACATTCCTTTTAATTGGCTTATAGTTATGTGGCTTTCATCTATGAATGTTAAAAATTTATCCTTAAAGTAATGTAGCAGAGTATAAGGAGGAGAGTTAGGGGGTCTGTTAGATAAGTATCTTGAATAATTTTCAATCCCGGGACAAGTTCCAAATTTAGATAGCATAGCTAAATCATATTCTACTCGTGTTCTTAATCTATGAGCTTCTACTAATCTTCCTTCCTTAATTAGCTGATTATATCTTTCTTCTAAATCATTTTGAATTTCTTTTAGAGCTTTTTTTAATATATTTTCAGTAGTAATAAACATTTTAGCAGGGTAGATAGTAAATAAATCTACCTTCCTTAATTTCTTAAAATCAATAGGATTAACAATATAGATATTTTCCACTATGTCATAATTTAGTTCTATTAATAAAGCGTTATCTTCTCCTTGAGGGAAAATAATAATATTATTTCCTCTAACTCTAAATTTCCCTGGCTTTAATTCATAGTTATCCTGTTCATAATATATAGAGACTAATTTATGTGTTATTTCATCTACTGTTATTTGTTGATTAGTGTAGATATTAAAGTAAGCGTTCATATATTCTTCAGGAGATCCGATATTATAGATACAAGAGACACTGGCAACAATAACAGTATTTTTATCAGATATAACGGCTTGAGTAGCTCGATGCCTTAGCTTATCTATATACATATTAATTACTGCTTCTTTTTCTAAATATAGATCCAAAGAAGGGACATAGCTCTCAGGTCTATAAAAATCGTAAAAACTAATAAAATATTCTACCCTATTATAAGGTAAAAAGTTTTTAAATTCTGAAAACAACTGAGCGGCTAATACTTTATTAGGAGCTATAACCAATGCTGGTAAATTCAGTTTTTCTATTACTTTAGCCATTACAAAAGTCTTACCACTCCCCGTTACTCCTAATAATGTAGTAAATTTATTATCTTTTTTTACACTATCTACTATTTCATCTATAACTCTTCTTTGTTCATCAGTTTCTCTATAACTACTTACTAATTTATACATAATATTTAATTTAATACCCCCTTTGTTAATTAATTATTAAATTTGAGTTTTCTAAATCCTTTTATTATTAGTATTAAAAAAAATCATCAAAAAAGGAAATTATAAAATTTGATATTATTAATACTATATAACCATTGTAATAACACTTAATATTATTTTCTTCATTTTTATTTTTTTTCTAATTTCTTACTTTTTTGTATTAGCTAATATATATATACTTACTATCTTTTTATATTCTTTTTTCTTTTTTCACTCTAAATTAATTATACGTAATCTCCTATTTTCCTACCCTTAATTCTTTCCAGCAAATCACCATTTAGTATTTTCATCATAAAAGTAATTTTAAAACACTAAATCGTTCTAACTATTAGGCAATAAATAGCTATAGTAAAGTAAAAAGTAATAAGATTTTATTTATATTTAATTAATTAAATAAACTATTATTTTAGGGTACATTCTTATAGAAAAAGATTAAATTTTATCAACGCTTAATTTAAAATATAGTTTTTCAATGTTTAAAAATAGCTAAGCATCCAAAATTGAAAATTAAATTGAAAATTAATTTGTTAAATCAGGAAAGTAATACCCATAAAATATTTATTCATAACCTATTATTATAGCCTTTATTTACACCTTCAGAAGTACAATCAAAGTAAAATCAAATCTATTTTTTATTTAATAAAAATTTAACAAAATTTAATAAAAATTTAACAAATTTAACATTATTATTATAAATTTAAGGAAATAATATAATTAGAAAAGCTATAAGGAGGGGGTGTAATATGATAATGAATAATATAGGTGGAATTGGCTTTGGAGGTACAACATTTAGTATAAATACAACATTTAGTATTAGTGCAGGTACAAATGTTTTACCTGGAAATGGATTTATTGATGGTGCTAATATCCAAAATGCTATGTTAATGGGATTATTAGGAGGGTTAGTGGGAGGACTTGTTGGTGGCATATTAGGGAAATTATTAGGTGGGCTATTAGGTAGTGCATTAGGAGGAGGAATGCCAATAAGTCCATTTTCACTACCCAATGGAGTTGGTAATATGGGGTTAGTAGGTGGTATGAATCCTATGATGCCCCAAATTATGAATCCTATGGTACCCCAAACAATGAATCCAATGCCTCCCCAAATACCTCAAATGAATCCTCTAGGAATTAATAATCAAATGATAATAATGTTATTAATCATATTATTAATGATGTTATTACAGCAAAGGGGTAATAATGGTGCAATGAATATGATGCCGTTTGGCAATTATGGTAATATTAATTTTAATCCTCCACCTACACATAACTGTGGAGGCTGTGGAAATCCATCTGTACCACATAGTAATATGGATGAAATAATGAGAAAATTAGAAGAAATAATTAAAAAACTTGAACAAATGAAAAGAGAACAAGAATTAAAAGAAGCAATAAAAAAATTAATAGAAATACTAAAAGACAAGCCTATTTGGCCTCCTAAGCCTCCTAAAGACAAGCCTATTTGGCCTCCTAAGCCTCCCAAAGACTGGCCTCCTATAATTAGATGTGGAAATGATCTACTCCTACAGCGAGATAAAGGAAATAAAAAAGAAACTAGTACCACAACATCAAGTAGCTCCTCTAGTATTGGACTTACAAATTTCAATAGTTCAAATGCCCCCAGTGGTCCTGGACCTAGACATCGGCCCTAAATATCCAAGAAAAGGAAAAAATATATCAAGAAAACTCATTACCTAAAAAACCAAACAAACGTGTATAACTAAATAATTTAATTTAAATAAAAAATTAATTAAGAAAAATAATATAAGCAACTTTTTTAACCTAAAAAAGTAAATTTTGTTGTAAAAATATAGAGGTTATTTTAATATTTCTTAAATCTTTTAAGTAAAAAATTAAATTACATTCCTTAATAGTTGACCTCCTTATGAAAGATATAATTCTTGCGCAACATCCAATATAGATATTTTTCTTTAAAAAAGTTCAAAAGGATATTAAATTGCCGTATTCGTCTATAAAATAATTCCCTCAGATACAATTCAAGATTTTTCAGATAGAATACTTGAGATTATAATTACAGAGATCCTAATTATTAAAGGTGAAATTTAAAAATTACTATTAGAGATTTTAAAAACTAAATCTTTCTGAAAAAGACAAAACTTATTGAAAAATTAAATCTTAACTAGAAACGACTAAAAACATCTCAAAAAACACTTAAAAGTCTACTTCAAAAAATAACTTCATCAAAAAATCTTAAAAATATACTTTGCTCCTAACATTTTCATCTATTGGTTTTTGTTCCTATGAATACCTCATTATCCACCTAAAAAACACCAACAAAAATAACGCTAAAATTATCGTTATCCCCTCTTTCCTATCTTTTCCTATGTCATTCTCCCACCTCTTTTAAAACAATTAAAAAATATCTAAAAAAAATTTAAACCCTTTAAAAAAATAAAACCTTAAGAATTTAAATAATCTAAAACACCTAAAACCTTCCCAAAACAACTAAAACATTTTTAAACATTTAACTCTAACATTTAACCTTATTTTACTCTCTTATACTCATAATTAACTATCCTCTTCTTATTCTTATCTATCTCTATCCCTACTATATACACCCTTTCATAGTTCATGTACTTCTTATAGTATCCCTTTTCTAATATCTGCCTTATGGCTTTCCCTTTCTCCTTTTCTTCTCTTATTACCTTTATCTCTATTATATACACTATTTCTTTATTAACTATTACTGTTAAATCTATTCTTCCTTTATCAGTATTGTCTTCGGTTATTACATTTAAGCCTGTAGAATATAATAAACTAAATATCGCTATTACATAACTTGACTCCCCTTTATAATGTACATAACTTATATTGCTTATTAATACTTCTATCTGTTCTCTTAGCTTCTCTAATTTTTCTCTCTTTAATATCTCTATTATCTTATCTGCTATATTTTCCCTTATGTCATCTTTTAATATCAACGGTAATATATCCTCATTAAATGATATTCTTACCTCCTTATTTGGAAATCCTAATCTATATTCCTCTCCATATTCTTTCTCATATGCCTCTTTTATTGTCAAATATCCCGTTTGATACATCAATGCCTCTATTCTTATCTCTTCTAGATCAAATTTGTCTAATACACTTTTCTTTACTATTTTGTTCTCTAATTGTGATACATCGTATTCTCTTTCTTTTATTAACTTTATTAAAAAACTTGGTGTTCCTGTCTTATACCAATAATTATCAAATCTTTTACTATCTAAATACAACAATATATCAAATGGGTTATATAATCTATCCCCTAAAAAACTATATCCATTATACCATTCTTTTACTTCTTCTAAATTCACCCTTTCTAAATACTCCTTAAAATACAATTCTAACTCCTCTTGCGTATATCCGCATATATTCCCGTATCTTATATCTAATGAGATATCCTTTAACTGATTTAATCCACTAAAGAGAGAAACTTTAGAGAATTTACTTACTCCTGTTATTAAGACAAATTTAATATATTCATCTAAGCCTTTTAATGCTTCGTAAAATTTTTTTAATAATCTTCTTATTTTTTCTACTTCTCCTTTTTTATCTATATTATCCAATATTACTTTATCGTACTCATCTACTAATATAATTGTTTTTTTCTTAGTTTGTTGGTAGCATTTTTTTATTAACAAGCTAAAATTTCTAGTAATAGTATATTCTTTGTTGTATTTGTAATTATAATTTTTAGCTGTTTCAATTATTATAGCTTTTAGTTCTTTTTGTAAATCTTTTTCATTTTCTACTTGTGCTTCTGAAAAATCTATCCTTATTACAGGATAGACTTCATCCCAATTCCATTTATCAGCTATATATAAATATTTAAATAGTTCTTTT